>WNGC01000096.1_pt1 | contig 46648 bp, 50 predicted proteins | sample 5400051 | NCBI WGS metagenome assembly WNGC01 (sample SAMN13153368, study PRJNA577476) | soil metagenome | isolation source: 20 cm soil or saprolite under grassland replicate 2 | place: USA:California | collected 2016-06-15
GGTCCCCGCGCAGAACTCGTACCTAATCCGGGTGCGTGTATCTCCGGCTCGCCTGATCTAGTGAAAGGCCAAGCGAGCCCTCGTCCGTGATCGGCGCTGAGCACACCGTACCGATGCAGACATACGCGGCGACGCGATCCCTTGGGAATCCGAGCCGCCTCGATATCTCGTCATCGCGCTCTGCCCCGCGATCGTCCGCGCGCCCAGGCGCGAGTCGATGAAGTGAGCGCGCCGGGTCGGTCGTTGCGCGAGCTCGATGCCAGAGGGCTGAGGCGACGGGGTCCTGTTCGGGCCCGACCACGGCGACGACCAGCGGCTCGGCGAGAGCGCGCGCGACCGCGTTCGCATAGCTCGCCGCGAATTGCCCCCACTGGCGATACTCGCCGACGAAGCCGCGCAGGGCACGGACGGCGAGCTCGCGCCACTCGTCGTGAATCCGCCGGCTTCGGGGTCCCCCAGCCGGTCGCGGAGGGTCATCGCCATTCTCTCCGCCCCACCGAGCGCCCCGGGATGGATGCCGGTCTCGTACGCGTCGAGATTCGCCGCGAGGCTCGCCGCGACATCTCCGAGGAGATCGACGACCGTCGCGCCGTCGCCCGCATCGAAGTGAGGAAGGGCCTTCGTCTGAGCGTCCCAGAGCCGGCGTGCCATCGCGCCCATCGCGGCGTGCGCCCGCGCGTCGAAGGCGTCGTCGCCGAGTGCGGACCAAGCCGCCCAGTACGCGGAGGCCGCGAGCGCGTTCCAACCGGTGTACGCGGTGCGATCGACGAAGGGCGCGTCGTGCTTGGCGCGCTCGGCGACGGAATCCAGCGTGTAGTAGTGCTCGTCGGCGTCCTGCGATCCGGCCCAGAGCTCCTTGTCCGGTTGCCACAGGACCGCGTCCATCCAGCGGATCACATCGCGCACCACCCGGTCGTACCCTGCCGCCGGGAACGAGCGGTGTGCCTCCGCGTAGATCGTGAGGAGCTCGGCGTTGTCTTCGAGCATCTTCTCGTAATGCGGGATCTCCCACTCACGCGTCGTCGAATAGCGGAAGAAGCCACCTTCGACGTGGTCGTACATGCCACCGGCCGCCATTGCGCTCAGCGTCCGATGGAGCATCGTCGCGATCTCGGGGTACCCGAAACGGCGGTGCTCGTCGAGGAGAAACCGCAGAAGCTTCGGCTGCGGGAACTTGGGCTCGCGGCCGAACCCTCCGAACTGCGGGTCGTACTGCCCGCGCACCAGCGAACCGACCTGGTCGACGATCTGCAGGCTGAGGTCGCCTGACTTCGGCGCCCGCGCCTCCTTCTCTTTCTCGCGGAGCTCGGCGACGCGGTGCGCGAGATCCGAGCGCTGCGAAGACCAAAGTTCCGCCACCTGCGGCAGATATGAGCGCATCGCATCGGGCGGGACATACGTACCACCGTGGACGATCTCTCCATCGGGCGTGAGGAACGCGGTCGTCGGCCAGCCGCCCATGTTGTAGCGGCGGTTCACGTCGGGACGTTCGTCGTTGTCGACACGGATGGGGACATACCGCTCGTTGATCAGCCGGATGACCTCGGGGTCGCTGTAGCTCGTCTCGTCCATGACGTGACACCAGTGGCACCACACGGCGCTGATCGCGAGGAGCACGGGCTTGTCGGCGACCTGCGCTTCCTGGAACGCCTTCTCGCCCCAGGGCCGCCATGCGATCTCGGCGGCACGGTTCGGACGCGGCGAGAAACGGAAAGTCATTCCGGGATCTGATCGAGCTCGATCTTGTTGCCGAAGGGATCGAACACGTACGTCCGACGCCAGCCGGGGATCGGTTCGGCTTCCTCAAACCGCGCGCCGCTTGCGCGCAGCATCTTCACCGTGGCGTCCAGGTCGTCCACGCGCAGCGCGAAGTGCCGGCGCGGATGAAGGCCGAGCTCGCGATCGGCCGAAAGATGGACGTGACCCGGGGGCGCCGCATACCAGATGCCCGCCCGATCGCGGAGCGTCGCCGGACGCTCGAGCTCGGTGAGCCCGAGGGTCTCTCCGTAGAACTTTCGAGCTCGGGCTTCCTCGCCAGGCGGATAGAACACTTGGGCGTGATGCAAGGAAATCCCCACAAATTCGAGTCTAGGCGCGCGAAAATTCAGTGTTTCTAGCGTGTTTCGTGGGCTACTATTTAGACAACGCGACGGAGGTGCTGACTTGGCGATCGAGCAGAGCCCGATGACAACCGAGACCCCGATTGTTGTCTCGACCCCACTGGTTTCCTTGACCCCGAAGGCGACGGACAAGCTGCGCGAGGTGCTCTCGAAGCAGGACCGGCAAGACCTCGCCCTCCGTGTCTACGTCACACCGGGTGGATGCTCGGGCTTCTCGTATGGGATGACCTTCGCCGATGGCACCGAAGAGGATGACGCGATCGTGGAGCAGGACGGCGTTCGCGTCGTCGTCGACCCGATGAGCGCCATGTACCTCAAGGGCTCGGAGATCGACTTCGTCGACGCGCTCATGGGTGGCGGCTTCGCACTCCGCAACCCGAACGCGGTCTCGAGCTGCGGTTGCGGCCAGTCGTTCAAGACGGCTGACCAGTCCGGCACCGCCAAGGCCTGCGCGCACTAGACCACTAGGGGCACCGCATCGAGCTCTGGGAGCCGGCACCGGGCCACTGATGAAGCGCGCGCTCATCGTCGTCGACATGATCGAAGACTTCGTCCATGAAGGTGGCGCGCTGTACTGCGGTCCGTCGATGGCGCGCATCGTTCCGGTCATCCAGAAAGAGATCGCGCGCGCCCGGGACGCGGCCGAGCCCGTTCTCTATCTCACCGACAACCATCTCCCCGGGGACGCCGAATTCGAGATGTTCCCGCCGCACGCGATCGCCGGCACCAGGGGCGCCGCGATCGTGCCCGAGGTCGCGCCGAGGAGTGAAGACGTGGTGATCCCGAAGCGCCGGTACTCGGGCTTCTTCGGTACCGATCTCGACATCACGCTTCGCGAGCGGGGCGTGGACACCCTTCGGCTCGTCGGTGATTGCACCAACATCTGCGTCCTCTATACCGCGGCGGACGCTCGGAATCTCGGTTACGCGGTCGAGGTCCTCGAGAGTGGCGTGACGTCATTCGACGAAGAAGCTCACCGCGACGCGTTGCGCGAGCTGGAAAAGACTCTCGGAGCGAAGATCCTGCGTTAGCCGAACGCGACGCGCGCCGCGAGCGCCAGGATGATGAGGGAGCTCACGACCGCGGTCATTCGCTGTAGCCGCGGCGTCAGACGGCCGTGGAGCATCGCTCCGATGACCGCCAGGAATTCCTGCCACGACAGCGACGAGAGGAACGCCCCCACCACAAACGCCGCGCGGCTCCCGAAGTCTGCCGATAGCTCCGGCAACGCGACCGCCAGCGACACGAAATAGATGACCGTCGGCGGGTTGAGCATGGTCAGCCCGAGGAACAGGAGATACGTGCTGCCCGTTCCGGCGCCGCCCGAATCGCGCTCGATCACCGGAGGCGCGGCGAGCAGGCTGCGCAGCGCGATGATCGCGAGGGCGGCTCCGGCAAGTAGTCGCGCCGCCGGCAGGATCGGCGCAAGAAGCGCCGACGCCGCCGCGCCGAACAACATAGCGATCGTCGCGAAGACGAGGTCGGCCGTTGCCGCACCTGCACCGGCGGCAGCCGCGGCCCGGAGTCCTCGCCGCACGCCCGTGCGGACGATGAGGATCGCGATTGGCCCGAACGGGATCGCGATCGCGTAACCGGCCACGACCCCGAGGAGGAACGCTTCTCCGATGCCCAACTAGACGTTGGTCTTGTTGAAGCGCTTGGCCTTCATCTCGAAACGCGGAAGGCTTCCGTGCGGAACGGCTTCGACGACGCAGCGGATGCCGAGCTCTCGGTGGATCGCGCCGGCGACCTCCTCGGCGACGTCCGCAGGCGCCTCGACGGTGCACCGAAGCTCGTCCATCTCGCGGACCCGTGCCAATGCGATACGGTACTCGCCCACCTGGTCAAACCGGCGGACGATCGCCTCGATCGCGCTCGGGAAGACGTTCACACCGCGCACGGTGACCATGTCGTCCACGCGGCCGGCGATGCCGCCGACGAGCTTCAGCAGCGTGCGCCCGCACGAGCAGGTACCTCGCGCGGCGATCACGCGATCGCCTGTGCGGTAACGAATGACGGGCATACCCCACCGGCCGAGGTTGGTGAGCACGAGCTCGCCCTCACCCTCGTCACGCGCGTCACCGGTCCCCAGGTCAAGAATTTCGGCGATGAACTCGGACTCGTTGATGTGGACGCCGTCGCGCGCCGAGCACGAAAAGCCGTGTGCGCCGACCTCGGTCGCGCCGGTGTGGTCGAACACCTCGACGCCAAGCTCTTTCTCGACGCGCTCGCGTGTCGCGGGGATCGAAGCGCCGGGCTCTCCCGCGTGGATGGAGACCCTCAGGGCCGACCGCGCCAGGTCGATCCCCTCCTCGCGCGCGGCCTCCGCGAGCCGAAGCGCGTAGGTCGGAGTGCAGAGGAGCACGGTCGCCTCGGTCGCGACGATCGCGGCGACACGCTCGGTCGTGGACATCGCGCCCCCGGTCAGGCAGAGCGCGCCCAGTCGCTCCGCGCCGGCAAAAGCCGACCAGAAGCCGACAAACGGGCCGAACGAGAACGCGAAGAAGATGCGATCCCTCGCCGTGACACCCGCCGCGCGGTAGATCGGCTGCCAGCACTCCCGCCACCACTCCCACGACTCGGCCGTGTCGAGAAGGCGCAGCGGCCGCCCGGTGGTTCCGCTGGTCTGGTGAAGCCGAACGTACCGCTCGATCGGATACGTCAGGTTCGTGCCGAACGGCGGCCGCGCGGCCTGGTCTTCGGAGAGCTCGGTCTTTGTGGTGAACGGAAGATCGCCCAGACGTCTCGCCTGGTCCGAAAGCTTCGCGCCGTAGAACTGATTTGTCCGGCGGAGCTCGGAGAGCCTCGCTGCGAGTCGCTCCCACTGCGCGCGCCGCCGCTCCGCGTCCGTCCATGTTTCGAATGCGTCGAGCCCGCTCATTTGGTGGGCGGAGTCTACCGACGGCGAGCGCCGAGCAAGCCAGGCTTTGCGCTACAGATCGCTCTGTGATACAAACCTGACCTCGCTGATGGAGGAGGTTCTGCCGATGAACGCCGACGAAGCGCGCGAGAGCCTCGCGTTCTCGGAATACGCGAGGAAGCGCGCGCGAGACGATATGGGACGACCGTGGCTGGCCTTGGTGCTGCTGGCGAGCCTATCCGTCGTCACCCTCTCCCTGACCGGCGCCGCAGTGTCACCGACCGGGCTCTTCTGGGTCTTCGCCGGCCCACTCGGCGCGGCCGCGATCGCTCTCTACGCCTACCGGCGCAACCGGTCGAGCGGGATCGAGAGCAGCCCGCTCGCCTACGTTGCGATCACGCTCGGACTTCTCATCCTCGCTTACGCGGCGGGCAAGATCGGCTTCGCCTTCCAGGCCCCGGCCGTGGCTCGCTTCGGTCCGGCGTTCGTCGCGGCTGCGGGCTACCTCGCGCTGGCGTGGATCGAGCGGAGCTGGACGGTGGCCGCCATCTCGCTTGCGCTCCTTGCGATCACCGTGGCGATCATCGGATTCGACCTCAGCTCGCAACAGAGCAAGGCGCTCTTGTTCGGCCTCTACGGGATCACCCTCCTCGCGGTCGGCTTCAGCCTGCGGGTGGGTCGGAAGCAGCTCCTGTGACCCACCCGAGCTCGGCTCTCGACGACACCATCCACCAGCGCGTGCGGCTCGGGATCCTGACCGTGCTCTCGGAGTCGCGACGGGCGGACTTCGGGTATCTACAGGAGGTGCTCGAGGTCACCGCAGGCAACCTGTCGCAGCACCTCGCCATCCTGGAGGATGCCGGTCACATCCAGATCGCGAAAGCGTTCGAGGACAAGCGCCCGCGGACGTGGGTCACGGTGACGCGCAAGGGACGCGCGGCACTCGCCTCGGAGGTCGCCACGATGCGTGCCCTCCTTGATGGGCTTGGAGGCGGCCAGCGGTCCTGAGGCAGGCCTCGATGTACCATCGGCCGTACGCGTATGACAGAGAGTACGGCAGCCGTGCGTCCGGTCCCGGCCGTGGACAAGGCCGCGCGCGTCCTCCGCGCGCTCGCCGAGGGCGGTCGTCCCATGGGGATCAGCGAGCTCGCGCGGGCCTTGGACGTTTCGAAGGGGACGCTCCGCGACGTGCTCCTCACCCTCGCCCAATTCGGCTTCGTCGTGCGCGATCCCGACACACGCTTTCGGCTCGGCCCAGAGCTCCGCACGCTGGCCAACGCGTCCGCCCCGGACCTGCGCTCGCTCGCGCAGCCCTACCTCGTTTCGCTGATGGAGAGCTTCGGAGAGACCGCCATCCTCGGCATCGTGGTCGACGGCAAGCTCGAAATCGCCGCGCGGGCCGAACCCGCCACCGACCTCCACATGACGGCGCCACTCGGGCGCCGGCTACCGCTCGACAAGGGCGCGCACGGTAAGGTCCTCGCGGGGCGCGCGGAGGTCGGCTACGACGACCAGGAGCTTTTCGCGGGAGTGCGCGCGGTCGCGGCGCCGATTGTCGATGCGCGGGATCGACGTGTGGCCGTCGTGATGGTCGTCGGATTCAAGGAGCGCGTCGATCTTCGGACGCTGCGCCGCATCGGCGAGCGGTGCGTCTCCGCGGCCCACGCGGTCTCGCAGCGCATCGGCGCGGAGGCGGCGTGACCAAACAGCTCCTCACCCTTCGCGTGAACGGCGAGGCGCGAACGATCGCGGCGGATCCGCACCACACGCTTCTCGAGGTCCTTCGTGAGGAGCTCGGTCTCACCGGTACGAAGCACGGATGCGAGCTCGGGGAGTGCGGCGCTTGCACCGTGCTCGTCGACGGTGTTCCGGTCCTCGCGTGCCTGACGCTTCCCGCGCTCGTCGGCGGTGCCGACGTCACGACGGTTGAGGGCCTGGCGACGGAATCCCTCCACCCGCTCCAGATCGCGTTCGCCGAAGAGGGCGCGGCGCAGTGCGGCTACTGCACTCCCGGAATGCTCATGACGGCCAAGGCGCTCCTCGATACGACGGCCCGCCCGACGCGCGCGCAGATCGCTTCCGCGATAAGCGGCAACCTCTGCCGCTGCACGGGCTACACCGCCATCTACGAAGCCATAGAGAAAGCCGCGGGCCGAGCATGAGCGAGTTCAGCGTCATCGGTCGGCGCCTGCCGAAGGTCAACTCGTGGGCGCACCTGACCGGGCAGGCACGCTATGCGGACGATCTCTTCCTACCGCGCATGCTCTTCGGGCGCGTCCTGCGGTCGACGCGCCCCCACGCGCGCATCCGCCGTGTGGACACGAGCCGCGCGCTCGCGCACCCCGGCGTCGTCGCGGTCGTAACCGGAGCGGACATGCCCGAGAAGATGGGGATCATGCCGTCGACGCAGGACGAGACGGCACTCGCCGTTGATCGCGTTCGGTACGTCGGTGAGCCCGTCGCGGCCGTCGCCGCGCTCGACGAGGACACGGCGTTCGATGCGCTGTCGCTCATCCAGGTCGACTACGAGGACCTCGAGCCGATCTTCACGATCGAGGAGGCCCTCGCGCGCGAGGACGTGAAGATCCATGACGAAGCCAAGCGCGCCAACGTCTTTAAGGAGGTCCATCTCTCGTTCGGCGACCTCGAAGGCGGTTTCGCCGCCGCGGACCATGTGCGCGACGACTGGTTCTTCTTCGAGGGCAACACGCACGCGCCGATCGAGTCGCACAGCGCCGTCGCGTCCTATGGCGCGGATGACAAGCTCACGCTCTGGACTGCCACGCAGGTCCCCCACTACCTGCACCGCGAGCTCGAGAAGGTCCTCGGCCTGCCGCGCTCGCGCATTCGCGTGATCGCGACGCCGAACGGCGGCGCCTTCGGCGGCAAGAGCGATCCCTTCGGTCACGAGTTCGCGGCCGCGCTCCTTTCGATGCGCACGCGGCGTCCGGTGAAGATCACACTCGATCGCGAGGAGGTCTTCTACGCGCACCGCGGCCGCCACCCGGTGAAGATGCGCATCCGCACCGGGGTGAAAAATGACGGCGAGATCACGGCCGTTCATTACCAGAGCTGGCTCGACGGCGGTGCGTACGCGTCCTATGGGATCGCGACCACCTACTACACCGGCGCGCTTCTGACCGTCACCTATCGCATCCCCGCGTATAAATTCGACGGCGTCCGCGTCTACACGAACAAGCCTCCATGCGGTCCGAAGCGTGGGCATGGCACGACGCAGCCGCGCTACGGCTTCGAGTGCCAGATCGACAAGATCGCTGAGGATCTCGATCTCGACCCGCTGGAGTATCGAAAGAGGATCCTGCAGCCGGCGAACAGCCGCACGATCAACGATCTCCGCATCACCTCGATGGGCCTCGGCGAATGCCTGGACGCACTGCAAAGATCGACGCGCTACTCGGAGCGACGAGGGCAGCTCGGCCGCGGCAGGGGCATCGGCCTCGCCGGGAGCGCGTACATCTCGGGCGCGGGACTCCCGATCTACTGGAACGAGATGCCCCACTCCGGGGCCGAGATACGGATCGATCGCGGCGGTGGCGTCACCGTCATGTGCGGGACATCGGAGATCGGGCAGGGCTCGGACAACATGCTCGCGTCGGTCGCGGCGGAGGCGCTCGGCATCATGCCGGCGGACGTGCACGTGGTGTCGGGCGACACGTCGCTCGCGCCGGTCGACCTCGGGAGCTACTCGAGCCGCGTCACGTTCATGGCCGGCAACGCGGTGCGCGACGCGGCGATGAAGCTCCGCGCGCTGCTCGTCGCGGCCGCTGCGGAGAGGCTCGAGGTCCCCGCGGATCGTCTGCTCTCGGCGTACGGCCGCATCTACGACCGCGACGATCCGGCGAAGTTCATCGCGTTCGCGGATGCCGCGGTCATCGCTGAATCCAAACATGGGACGCTCGTGGCGGCTGGTAGCTACAAGCCGCCCAAGGGCATCGGCGGTTCCTTCAAGGGCGCCGGCGTGGGGCCGACACCCGCGTATTCCTACCAGGCCGCGGTCGCCGAGGTCACCGTCGACTTGGATACCGGCGTGGTCACCGTCGACAAGGTGACGACGGCGCACGACTGCGGCCGCGCGCTGAATCCCGCGAACGTGGAGGGCCAGGTCGAGGGTTCGGCGTACATGGGTTACGGCGAGATCATCGGCGAGGAGCAGGTCTTTCGCGGCGGCCTCCACAAGAAACCCTCACTGCTCGATTACAAGATCCCAACCTCGCTCGACACGCCGGTCCTGGAGGCGATCGTGGTGGAGACCGTCGACGCGGAGGGCCCCTACGGAGCGAAGGAGGCCGGCGAGGGCCCGCTCAACCCGGTGATCCCCGCGATCGCGAACGCGGTCTACAACGCGATCGGCGTGCGCTTCGACGAGACCCCCATCACGGCGGAGAAGGTGCTGAACGCGCTCGGAAAGCGCGATCGACGAGGCGAGCAGAAGACGCGGATCGGGCCCGACGGGCTCGACACGGGCAAGGCCGACCCCAAACGCGCGCTCCGCCGGCTGACTGCGTCGACCGACGCGCGCGAGCGCAAGCGGCCGGCGAACTAGTGCTGCGCCTGCCGCGCTTCCGTCTGCTCGAGCCGCGCTCGTATGGGGAGGCGGCGCAGCTCCTCGCCGAGAACGGTGCGGGCGCGCTCGATCGGTCGCGGGGCACGCCGACGCTTCGAGTGATGCTCGTCGCGGGCGGCACCGATCTCTTCCCAAACATGAAACGGCGGCAGTTCACGCCCGAGGTCCTGATCTCTCTCGGGCGGGTGCGTGACGCTTCAGGCATTCAGCGCAACGGCCATCTCGACATCAGCGCCGGAACGACGCTCACGGCGATCGCGCAGGATCTCGGCATTCGCGAGCGCTCGACGGCGCTCGCCGAAGCCGCGGAGGTCGTGAGCACGCCGCAGCTTCGCAACATGGGAACGATCGGCGGCAACATCTGCCTCGACACGCGCTGCAACTGGTATGACCAGTCGCTCTTCTGGCGCACCGCCGAAGGTTTCTGCATGAAGACCAATCCCGATGTCGTATGCCGCGTGGCAACCTCGAGCCCGCGCTGCCTCGCGGTCGCGAGCGCCGACACCGTCCCCGCGCTGCTGGTGCTCGGCGCGACCGTGCACTTCGAAGACGCCGAGGGCGGCCGCGACGTGGCGCTCTCCGAGCTGTACCGCGAGGATGGCATCCGGCCGATGGTGATGCGCCAGGACGAGGTCCTCACCGACATCACGTTGCCCGAGGCCGACGGCTGGCGGAGCACGTATATGAAGATGCGCGATCGCGGGTCGTTCGACTTCCCGATCGCCGCGGTGGCCGCCGCAGTCCGCTGGGACGGAGCACGGGTCTCCGAGGCGCGGGTCGCGATCACGGCGCTGGGCTCGCGGCCTCAGCTCGTCGAAGACGCCGCACGGCCGCTGGTCGGGACGAGCCTCGACGACGTGACCATCGCGCTCGCTGCGGAGGCGGTCCACAAGGCGGCTCGCCCGATGGACAACACGTCCGGAACGATCTCGCAGCGGAAGCGCGCGGCCCTCGTGTTCACGGAGCGCGCGCTCCGTGCGCTGCGTCCGGCCTAGCCGTGCGGGCCGTCGCCGTCGTCACAGCGGCGGGGTCGGCCGAGCGTTTCGGTGGAAAGAAGCTGCTCACCCCGATCGATGGCGAGCCGCTCCTCGATCACACGATCCGCGCGCTCCTCGAGGGCGGGGCGGCTGAGGTGATCGTCGTGGTGGGCCGCGACGCGCGCGCCGAGCTCGAGCGCGACGTCAACGCGATGCTCGACCCGCGCGTCCGCCCGATCGAGAATCCCGATCCCTCACGCGGAATGTTCAGCTCGATACAGGAAGGGGTGGCGCAAGCGCAGGGCGACGCCATCCTGGTGCTGCCCGGAGACATGCCGTTCGTTTCGCCCGACACGGTCCGCGCGGTCATCGCGGCGTACGAGCGCAAGCCGTCGATCGTCTCGCCGCGCTACCGCGGAAAGCGCGGTCATCCCGTCGCGCTGCCCGCGTCCCTGCGCGACGAGATCCGCGCGGCCGACCCACGCGCGACGCTCCATGACGTGATTCACGCGCACACTGACATGCGTGTGGACGTTGACGTCAACGACCCGGGAATCATCAGAGACATCGATCGACAAGAGGACTTAGAGAGCAAGGGCAGATAGCCGCCGCGACGATGGACTCAGCCAGGCACGCGCGGAAGAGTCGCCAGGCCGAGGGTTCTCGCGGGCGAGTGGGGGCCGGCGACCCTGCGTGGTCGCCGGAGGGACCCGCGAGCACGCGAGACCCTCGGTCTGGCGCCCGCAACGCCGATAGGGCGCATTTCCTGAGCATTCAAGCGGAAGGCGGATACTGATTCCATGCGGGAAATCTTCGCTCGGATGGCGGAGCTCGAGCGCGAGGGGCGGCGGTTCGCGGTCGCGACCGTGGTACGCACGAGCGGCAGCACTCCTCAGGTGGTCGGCGCGAAGCTCCTCGTGGACGACCTCGGACGGCTCGTCGGCACGCTCGGCGGCGGATGCGTCGAGGGCGACGCGTTCGTCGAAGCGAAACACGTCATCGAGAGCGGCGAACCGTCGCTGCGCGAGTACGAGCTGACCGAAGACCTCGCCTGGGATACGGGTCTCGTCTGCGGCGGAACCATGTGGATCTCCATCGAGGCGGGAGAGCGGGTGCTCCGCTTTGCCGGACGCGATCTTCTCGGTGATGTGCTCGCAGCGTCAGCCGGCGGCAAGCCTGTCGCTGTCGCGACGCTGATGCGGAAGCGTGGGAAAGACGTGATCGCCGCAGGCAAGCTCTTCGTGGAGACGGACGCGAAAGGCGGCGGAACGCTGGGCGACAACGCCCTCGACGCGCGTGCACGCGCCGTGGCGATCGAAGCGCTCCGCCAGGGAACCGCACGTTCCATCGTGCTCGACGAGGAGACGGAGCTCCTCGTCGAACCGGTGATGTCGCGGCCGCGGCTTGTGATCGCCGGAGGCGGGCATGTCGGTCTCGCGATCGCAAAGCTCGGCGTCCAGCTGGACTACGACGTGACGGTGATCGACGACCGTCCGGAGTTCGCGAACCGCGAACGGTTCCCCGGCGCGAGCGAGGTCGTGAACATGGACATGGCCAAGGCGATCGAGGCGATGCCGATCGGGTGGAACTCGTTCGTGATCATCGCGACGCGCGGCCACAAGCTGGACTCGCATTGCCTCCGCGCGGCCGTCAAGACCGATGCGCGGTACGTGGGCCTGCTCGGCAGCAAGCGCAAGACGATCCTCATCGCGCAGATGCTCCGTGGCGAGGGCATTCCGGAGGACCGGATTCGCGCGGTGCATGCGCCGGTGGGGCTGGATCTCGGCGGCCGAACGCCGGCCGAGATCGCGCTTTCGGTTCTTGCCGAGCTCTCGCTCGAGCGCTACGGCGGCTCCGGTCGGTCGCTCCGCCTTTCGGACGAGCTCTTCGAGCGGACGATCGGCGTAACGAAACGGGAGTAGCTCAGGCGGCGAGCGCGCACGGGGTCATCCGCAGCGAACGTCTCGACCTCATCCTGATGCCGGTCCCGCTCCTCGATGCTCTCATCGCGGGTGACCGCGCCGCCGCCGCGCAGCTTGCCGGCTACCGCATACCCGCCGACTATCCGAACTCCGGCGCGCTCAAGCTCGTCCGCTACCGGCGCGAGCAGATCGCGAACGATCCGTCATGGGCGCCGTGGTCGCTGCGGGCGATCGTGCTGCGCGAGAGCGGTGTGATGGTCGGCTACGTCAACTTCCACGGACCGCCCGGCGTGAACGACACCGCGACGCCGAACGCGGTCGAGCTCGGATGGACGGTGTTCGCGCATCAGCGGAAGAAGGGCTACGCGACCGAGACGGCCCGCGCTCTGATGAATTGGGCCGCGACAGAGCGCGGCATCAGCCGATTCATTTCATCGACGACCCCGAACAACGCCCCATCCCTCCGGGTCCACGACAAACTGGGCTTCGTGCGAACGGGCCAGGTGGTGGACGGAGAGATCATCTTCGAGCTGCGCCGCTAGCCCGGTTCGCTGATCTCGTTCACGTCCTGCGGATGCGGCGGCGTACCTTCGGGACGATCGCTCGCGGCGGGTGGACTGCCTCGACGTTTCTCGGTGAGACCCTCGCTCTGCTCGTCGTCGCGCTCCTGCTCGAGCTTCTTGGCTTTATCCATGAAGGACTGACGCGCAGGGCGCGTGCCACGCAGCCCTGCTAGAGACCTGACCACCACTGGTAGGCACGACGCGACCACGCGTTCCATGCCTCCCGCTTGATGAGAAGGACGAATCCGGCGGTCAGAAGGATCGCTCCGCTTCCCCCAAACAGGGCCCAATTCGGGAGGCGATTCACCACGTCGATGCTCGCCCGAAGCGTCTCCAGGCCCAGCGCGGCCAGCGCGCCTGCGACAAGCCATCGTCGCCGCAACACCACGCCGACCCCGACGAGGAGCGCGATCTGCATGAAAACGATCAGAGTTCCAGGCATGAACGGCTCGTTCCAGCTCGCAAGGAGCGGTGGCATCACAAAGAGCGCGGCGCCGAGAAGCTCCGCGCCGACGAGCGCACGCTCCGCAAGCACGTTCGGGGCGTAGCGGATCGCAGCGAGCGCGATCGCTATCAGCGCGGCGCCCGCCGCGATGCCGTGAAACTGCCGCGCGACGGGGTCACCCATGATCCAGACGGCTCCCAGAGCGACGGCGCCGAGGCCGGCGCTGGCGAGCGCGCGGCGTGATGACGCGAGCCCGAACGCGAGGAGCGCGACGCTCTCCGCGAGTACACGGGCCGCGTGCCCGCCGCCCGTGTTCGCCGGCGCGGTCAGCGTCCGCTCGATCCCGCTCGAGACGACGAGGCCCACCGCAAGGATCTCGAGTGCCATCTCGTACTCACGCGGCAGGCGGCGCTGCAGGTAGCGCGGGATGGCGAGGACGAGAGCGAGGATCCCGACGCCGGTCGCCGCGACGTACGGCTCGGCTCGCGTCGCATCGCGAAGAGCGAGCACCCCCATCGCTCCGAGCATCGCCGCGCCGGATGCCACAAACGCGCGCCGACCCGACCACAGGCCGAGCCCAACGATGGCCACGCCGCCCGCCAGCACGGTGGCGCCGTGGGTCAGGGCGTCGTCGCCGAACGCCGTCGCGCGTACCAGCGGAGGAGCGAGCACGAGCAGTACGCCGACGACTTCGGCGGCCTCGCGCAGCTCGTTCGGCAACCGCCAGGAGATGCGCGGGACCGCAAGGAGGAGTGCGATCGTGACAAGACCGAAGGCCGCGGTCGAGGACTCGAGTGCGAGCGGCGCCGCCGCGGCACGTATGACGACGAGACCGAGTGTCGCGATCGAGATCGCGCCGAGCTCGCGCAGCCCACGGGCGCTGGCAAACCGCAGGAGGATCACGCTCTCCGCGAGGAGCACGAGCGTTCTGGTCACCGCGTCCGGTTCCCAGCTCCGTATGTATGTGGGACCGAGAAGCGCGACCGCGGCGGCGATCTGCGCCGGGATGTAGAGATCCGCCCGAAGCGCCGGCGATCCGAAGCGAGCGACGCCCCATGCCGCGAGCGCGAGATAGATCGCCGCCGGGATCGTGAACGCCTCGATCGCTGCTGGGTGCAGCCGCGCGACGACGATCAGAACGCTCGCGAGGTAGGAGACCGTCGCGAGCAACGCGACTCGCTCGGAGCGTCGGTGAAGCGCTTCGACGAGTGCGATCGTCCCGAACACCACGAAGACCGGCGACGTCGCGAGCCAGACCGGCGTGTCCCACACCGCTGCGCTCAGCCGATGCGCGAGCGCGAACCCAAGTCCGACTCCGACTCCGGCGAGGCCGGTGGCGATGGCGATCTCACGCGTGACCCGGGCGAAGTCGCTCGCGCGGAATCGCGGGAGGTACGCCGGAACGAACAGGAGCACGGCGGCAACCGCAAGGGCAACGGGGCGAAGCTCCTCCGATGGCTGCAGCCAGCGTCCCAGCGACACGGCGGCGACGGCCGCGAATGCCGCGGCGATCCAGAGGCGCAGCGGGTTGCGCGTGTCGATCGCCGTTAGAACGGCGGCGGCGGTAGCTGCGGCGGCCAGCACGGTCGCGAGCGGCGGATCGCTGAACGCGGCGGTGATCGCGAGGACCGCGCTCGCGAGGCCCGCGACCGAACTGACATCGGCGAGCAGCGGCAAGCGCCTTCGCGCCAGCGTCGCGAGGAGACCGAGCGCCGCGGCGAGCGGCGTGAACCCGAGAGCCAGGGCTCGCGGCTCGATGCCGCTGAAGACCGCTACGCCCGCACGCGCGAAGCCCGTCGCGACGAGAAGGTACGCGACCCCGACGTGAAGGGCACCCGCGCTGACGAGGACGAGGGCGTTCAGCTCCGGGGCCTCTTTGTCATCTCGTGCCGGCGGCCATGCGCGCCACACGGCGAGCAGGCCCAGAAGCGCGGCTATCCCGAGATAGGTCGCGGCGCCGACGAAGGGCGCGCGCCAGTACGCCGCGAGCGGCAGCGCCGCGCCGGCGATCAAGAGGTAAGCGAGGTTCCGTGCACGGGCTCGGGCCCACGTCGGGAACGGCGAGGGGGCGCCCGCGAGATCGCCCACCTCGCGGACAAGGGTGTAGCCGATGGCGAGGAGGCCGGAGACGAACCCGTACGTCTGCGCGGGGACGTTCGCGGAGAAGAGCAGACCGAAGACCGTCGCAGCCGGGCCCGCCGCTGCGATCCAGCGTTCACGCGCGTGGTCGCGATCGGTGCGGGCGGCGTAGTAAGCGGTCCCGAGGATGGCGAGCGCGGGAACCGCAAGGCGCTCGACGAATGAGAGAGGGTTGAACACATTGGCGATCACGGTGGGCGCGGTACCCAGCACGACGCTCGCTGGAAGGAGGAACCGACAAGGCAGATCGAGGGGGCCGACCAGCCGAAGCGTTCGGGTCTTTCCGACGCGCAGGGCGGCCTGGATCGCGAGCGGGTAGGCCGCGAGGAGAACGAAGAGCCACGTGGAGGGCACGTCGAGGAGGACCGCGATGCCGGCGAGCGCGCTCAGTGACGCGATGAAGAAGAAGTACGAGTAGGCGCGGCCGTACGCCGTGACGGCGAGAGCCCCGTAGAGACCGGCGGCGGCGAGCGAACCGAGCACCCACATCGCGGGCGACGTGAACGGTGAGACGTGGGCGACGAGGGCGTAGTACGCGCCGAAGTCGAGCGGCACGAGGAGCGCACCGACGATGAGGAAGGTCCGTCCCGCCTCCTCGACTCGTGGGATGCGGTGGCACACCAGACCACCGCACAGGAACCCGAGCGTTCCGACGATCATGAGCGCGAGCCGGACGGAGTCCGAGATCTGCTGTCCCGAGACGTTGACGAAGATGAGAGCGGCGACGACCACGAGGAACGCACCGAGATAGAGGAGCAGGCTCGGTGCCCGCTCCGGGGTGAAGAACGTCTCGACGAACGAGGGCCCAGCCGGCGTCGGTGGCACGACGATTCGCTTTGGCGTCGCCGGCGCGGGAGCGGCCGACGCATTGGCAGCCGACGCCGGGCGCTCCCCCGGGATCGCCGTGGTCGCGGGTCGGACCGCGGCGGCCCCGAGCTCCGTCGTGACGATCGCGCGGATGCGGTCGGCGGAAGCCTCGTCCAGCGCACCCGCACCGATCAGGCCATCGAGACGGTTCAGCAGGTACGCACGACCCAGCGTCAAGAGCGGCGGCGGCATCTGGAGCGTGCGACCGCACACCGCGCACGCCGACCTACCGGGGCCGGGTTGCGCTGCACCGCAGAAATAGCAATGAACGGAGGTCACGACTCGAGCCGCCCCTTCCCCTCAACGACGCGCGTACACATCATCCTCACCCGCACAAGCCTTCCGCCCAGCCCACCAATCGTCCGTCGCTTGAGCCACCGCCTCGACGTGTCCTCCGACACGGAGGCACCTCACATCCGCCCGCGCTTGGCCGTTCTATCGTCGTGAGATCGGAGCGGTGACATTTGGCGAGCTTTTGGAGCGCCACGAGCGCGAGATCTTCGCGTACGCGCTGCGTCTGACCGGGAGCCGGGCGGATGCCGACGACCTCTATCAGGAGACCTTTCTCGCGGCGTTCCGTGGATGGCCGCCACCACGGGCGGGCAACGAGCGGGCATGGCTCTACAAAATCGCCACAAACAAGGCGATCGATCAGGTGCGCCGCGCGCGCCGGGTCGTCCCGCTCGAAGACCTGCGGCTCGCGGCGCCCGAACGCGATGGCGTGACGCTTTCGGACCTCGCGACCGCGGTGCGGGCGCTGCCGACCGGACAGCGTGCGGCGTTCGTCCTGCGCAAGGTGGAGGGTCGCTCGTACGCGGAAGTCGCGGACACGCTCGGGTGCACCCAGGAGGCGGCGCGCTCGCGCGTCGCCGAAGCGATGAAGAAATTGAAGGAGGCCGTGCGATGAACGCGCTCGCACCACTTGTCGACGAGGCCCGCGAGCATCTGCTGGCGCGCGCGAAGCGCGAAGGGCTCGTCACGGTCGGATACGACGTCATGGATTCGCCGCTCGGTCCGCTCTGGATCGCGGTCGGCCCGCGCGGTGTTGTGAACATTCACTACGGCGCGACGCCGGATGCGCGCGAGCTCGCGCGGATCACGCACGCGTACGGACCCGGGGTCCTTCCGGACCGGCGCGCCTGCGACCGTGTGCTCGTCGAGCTCGATCAGTACTTCGCCGGCCGGCGCCGCTCGTTCGACGTGCAGGTGGACCTCGCCAGCCTCACGCCGTTCCAGCAGCGCATCCTCGCCGCGACGGCACGCGTTCCGTATGGCGAGCTCACGACGTACAAGGTCGTCGCGCGTCAGGCCGGAAACGAGCAGGCGTCGCGCGCGGCCGGAGCGGCACTCGGCGCGAACCCGATCCCCATCGTGGTCCCCTGCCACCGCATCGTTGCGACAGACGGCACCCTGGGTGGCTACGCGGGTGGGCTCGTCGCGAAGCGCCGCTTGCTCGCTCTGGAGCGCGGCAAGACGGAGGTTCCGCTGGGGGGTTGGCCACCGTCACGGCGCTAGCCTCTTGTGGGTGTCGATCCTGGGGGAAGCCGTTCGTCGTACCCACGAGAACGCAAAGGGAGGCCGCAGATGGCGAAGTACGCATTCCTTTTCATAGACGACGGCGTGGATTACCAGGGGTCACCGACGCCCGAGCAACAGAAGGTCTACGCCGACATCTTCAAATGGTTCGAGACGAACGGCGACCGCATCGTCGACGGCGGCGCGGAGCTGCAGCCGACCCGGACGGCGACCACGATCCGCACGCGCGACGATAAGCGAGTCGTCCTCGACGGCCCGTTCATCGAGTCGAAGGAATCTGTCGGCGGCTTCACCGTCCTCGAGCTGCCGAGCAAGGACGAAGCCGTCAGTGTCGCGAAGACGTGGCCGGGATACGGCGTCGAGATCCGGCCGATCCGCGAAGGTTAGGGGACAGAGATGGCGACGTATGTGTTGATGTTCGTGAACGACGAGTCCTTCCGCGACCGGTCGAAGGGCGAGGTCGACGCGGTGTACGCGGAGGTGACGCGCTGGTCGCAGGATCTCGAACGAAAGGGCGTCCTCAAGGGCGGTGTGGAGCTGCAGCCGAAGCGGACAGCGATGACGGTGCGCCGCGTGAACGGGACAATGCGGGTGTCCGACGGACCGTTTATCGAATCGAAGGAACACGTCGGCGGGTTTGCCATGATCGAGGTCCCCGATCTCGACGAGGCGATCCGCATCGCAAAGGCTTTCCCAGGCGGCGTCGAAGTCCGTCCCATCGTCGTGCACTGAACGCCGAGATCACGAGCGACGCGGTGGCCGCGGTCTTCCACGACGAGGCCGGCCGGCTCACCGCGGGCCTTACGAAGCGCCTCGGCAACTTCGACCTCGCCGAGGAGTGCGTCCAGGACGCGCTTGTTTCCGCGCTCGAGCACTGGCCCCGCGAAGGCATTCCGAACAACCCCGGCGCGTGGCTCATGACCACGGCGCGTCGTAAAGGCATCGACCGTCTTCGGCGCGAGAAGCGGTACCAGGAGAAGATCGCGGAGCTGGAGGAGCCGACGGTGGCGACCGCGAGCACGGCATTGCCGGACGAGCGTCTCGAGCTGATCTTCACGTGCTGCCATCCCGCGCTCGCGCGTGAGGCACAGGTGGCGCTGACGCTCCGCTCGGTGGCCGGCCTCACGACGCCCGAGATCGCGCGCGCATTCCTCGTACCCGAAGCCACAGTCGCACAGCGATTGGTCCGGGCAAAGCGGAAGATCGTCGACGCGAAGATCCCGTTTCGGGTGCCCGACAGCGAGGAGCTTCCCGATCGTCTGGACGAGGTCCTCGCGGTCCTCTACCTGATGTTCAACGAGGGCTATCTCGCCACGGGGCAACGGGGCGCGAGCGATCGCGACCTGGCGAAGGAAGCCGAATGGCTCACCTCGCTGCTCGCCGGACTCATGCCCGACGAGGCGGAGGTCCTCGGGCTCGTCGCGCTCATGCGCTTCCATCTCGCTCGAGCCGAGGCGAGATTCGACGCGAGCGGCCGAATGATCCTGCTTCAGGATCAGGACCGCGCGAAGTGGGATCGCCGCCGCATCGATGAGACCTTCTCCGTCGTCGGCCGGTTTCTCACCATGCGGCGGCCGGGGCCGTACCAGCTGCAGGCGCTCATCGCCGGCGCGCACGCCGATGCGAAGAGCTGGGAGGCAACACGCTGGCCAGACATCCTGCGGTCGTATGACGCGCTCCTGGAGATCAACGATTCGCCGGTCGTGAGACTGAATCGGGCCATCGCCGTCTGGCACGTCGTCGGCGCGGAACAGGCGTACGTCGAGCTCTTTCCGCTGGCTGAAGAGCTCGACCGTTACCACCTCTATCACGCGACACGCGCCGAGCTGCTGCGCGCGCTCGGTCGTACCGAGGACGCGCGCGCCGCGGACAAACGGGCCCTCGAGCTCACCGAAAATCCCGCGGAACGCGCGCTCCTCAAAGACCGACTCGGCTGATACTCGGGCGCGATGGCCGCGCCGCATCGCGAGCTGAAGCGCGCCGCAGTCCCGAACGCCATGGGTCATGTCGTGCTTGCGTTCGCCGAGCGCACCCTTCGGCCACAGGAGCTCGCAGGACTGCGCGAGCAGCTCTGGCGCACGCAGACCTACCTGTACGTCACGTCCGGACCGCTCCTCATCGCTCGCGCGCTCGAGGGATTTCCCGCCGACGTGCGGGCGCTCGCTGCACGCTGTCCGTTCTTTCGTTACGACGCGCGCGGCGGGGGCGGGTATTGGCCCGATCGCAACGAGATCTGGCTGGCGGCAGGCGTCGAGACGTACGAGGGCCTTCGACAGGTGCGGCTCTCGGCGTGCCACGAGCTCTTCCACTTCATCTGCTGGAATCACCCGCGGTATCGCGCCGATGAGGACCGCGGCTTCGCGCGGCTGCGCAAGGTCGTTGCCGACAGCCGGGCCGTCGTGAAGAACTATCCGCGATATCGCGGTTGGGTCACGGCTTCGTTCCTGCGGCAGGGCGACCACGCGAACATCGTCGAGTATTTCGCGGACATCCCGACGAACTTTCGCGACACTTCGGAGCTCCCGCCCATGATTGCGGCCCACTTCGCGCCGCTGATCGACGGATCTTCATTTCCCGATGAGTTCGACGACGACCTTGCGACAGACGAATACGAGCTCGCGCGCTTTCAGCGATCGCTCGCCCCGTCTTAGATCAGGGCGCGCGATCCGCCAGCGCGTCGAACCAGGCAGGCGCGTCCCCACTTGACCCGGGTACGTAGTTGCTGACGCTGCCCTCGATCGCGTTCACGATGAAAGTGAGCCACACAAGCCTCGGAGGCGGCGCGAATGTGGCGCCGCTGCCGGGCGGCCCCTGCGGCTTGCTCACCGCGAGCTGTTCGAAGTCTCCCCTGACCACGACGATCCAGACCAGTTGATCCGGGTCACTCATGCCGCCGACGGTATAGGGACCGCCGCTGCGTTTCGCGTCGGCGATCTGAGCCGTGTCGTAATCCTTGAACAGCACGAGCTTCGCGGTCGAGCCGCTCGCGGTGCCAAAGGCGGTCGCGTATTCAGCCGCTCGGGTCATCGCATCGGTCCGCGAGATCTTCGGAGCGGTCGCGACCGGCGGCGGAGCGAAGAGCTCGAACGTCCCGATCGCGCGTTCCGCCTGCACAGCCAGCGCGCTGTCCGCCGGCCACACGTCGACCGCGACGATCCGGTCCGCAAAATACGGCGAGCGGAAGTCCCACACGACGTGCTGCTGGTCGAACGGCGACCCAGCCGGCACGTATGCGTTCTTCACCGTTCGCACGGCATCCGACCCGCCCACCGTGGTGCGCGTCTGGCCAACGAGCAGCCAGGTCGGAACGCCGCGCGCGCCGAAGGTCTCGAGCGGAGTGGCGTCGTAGTCGGTCACGAGCTGTACGCGGATGCGCAGCTGATCCGCCGCGGGGGCGTTTCCGTCGAGCGGCGCCGCTCGAACGTCGAAGCTCGCGATGTCCGCACCCCGCATCGGTGCAGTCGCCGCGTTCCACGACGTCGGGATCTCGAGGCTCCAGCCACCGTCGACGCTTGTGATCCGGTCGTAGCCCTCGTGCAAGCCGGCGCGACGCGCCAGGAGCCCGGGCTCCGATGAGCGGGCCGTGGCGGCCTCGGTTGGCGTTGGCTGGGAGCTCTGCCCCGCCAAGACACCGGCCCGAGGAATGTCGCGCCCCTGCAGAGCCGCGACGGTGACCACGACGATGACAAAGAACGCGGCGAGGGCGGAAGCGGTGAGGATGCGTGCGACCACGCGACGACGTTAGCGCGCGGGTCGGCCTCAGACGAGCGCACGGACAGGCGCGGCTGCGAACGGCGGGTATCAGTCGTGGGCCGAGGCGAAGATCTCCAACGCGCAGATCTCTCGAAAACCGAGCTTCGCGCAGATCGGTGCCGATGTGCGCCGATCGCCCTGGATGATCGCGGCGGTACGCCCGTCGGCGCGGGCGTCGGCGAGCCGCCGGCCGACGAGCGCGCTATAGAGCCCGTGACCGCGATACTCCTCGAGCGTCGCAGCACCGCCCAGTAAGACGGTGGGCGAGTCGGGCAGATAGATGAGCCAGGCCCACGCGACGATCGTGTCGTCATCGAGCGAGGCCACGTACGGGCGCGACTTCACGCGATCGGCGGACATCGCCGCGATCTCGTTGAACAGGCGCATCACCTCCGTCGGCATGCCGTAGGCGCGGGCCATTACGTCGCTGTTCGCGATCGCGTCCTGCCACGTCACTTCGCGCACCCGGGCTTTCGGGTTCACGTCGATCGGCACGGCGAGGTCCGTGAGCGCCATCCCGGCGATGCTGTCGACGTGCTGCAGACCCGCCGCTTCGAGACGAGCAGGAAGATCGATGGGTCGCGTCGAGGGTCCGGTCAGCCAGCCGAAGGCGAGGTCGCCGTAGCGGTGGCGGACTTTTTCGATCATGGAGTCGGCCTCGCGTTGGGAGAATCGTGCGTCTCCGCAGAGGTTGGCGAGCGGATGTGAGAGCTTCGTGATCCGGCCGCGGAGTCCCGGGATGCCGAGGTCCTGTAAGAGGCCGGGCACCGAGGGGTAGATAAAGAGAGTCGACTCGATCGCTTCGACAAGGTCGCGCTCGACAACGGTGGCGTTCACGCCACGAGCGAGCGTAGCGCCCGTCGCACCAGCTCGCGCGCCAGGGTCACCTTGTACCCGTTGTCGCGAAGCGGGGTCGCGCCTGCAAGCAGCCGGTCGGCCGCGTCGGCGCAGGACGCGTCGTCGAGCGCCGTTCCCTCGAGGCCCTTCTCGGCGGCGATCACACGCCAGGGAACGGGGGCGACGCCGCCCAGGATCAGGCGGACGTCCCGGGCCACGCCCCGTTCGAGCTTCGCCGCCGCCGCGACGGAGACGAGCGCGAAGCTCCAGGCTTTGCGGTCCATCGCCTTGAGGTACGTGCCTCGCCGCCCGAGCGCGGCCTCCGGCACGCGCACCTCGGTTATGAGCTCGCCGGCGCGCAGAGCATGCTCACGGCGGTCGCGGCCACGCGGCGTGACGAAGAGGTCGCCGAGCTTCATCTGCCGCGTGCCGCGCGAGCTCGTCACGGCGATCTCGGCGTCGTACGCCAGCAGCGCCGGTACGAGGTCGGACGGCGAAACGATGACGCAGTCCTGCGCGCCGATGATCGCGTGATAGCGATTCTCGCCGTCGATCGCGAAACAGCGGTTCCCGCCCTTGAGCCAGCAGACCGTGCCTTCGTCGCGGAAATACCAGCACCGGTTCCGCTGCAGGAGATTCCCGCCGATCGTTCCCATGGTGCGCAGCTGAACCGTGGCCGCCTCACGCAGCGACTCGCGAAGGATCGGCATCGTCTTCGCGAGAGCGTCGCTCGTCTCGAGCTCGACGAGGGAGGTGAGCGCGCCGATCCGAAGACCGCGGCCCTTCGGGTGAGACCAGCCGCGCAGGCCTTCGATGCCGGTCAGGTCGACGAGCGCGTCGGGCCGCGCGAGCCCGTCTTTCATCAGGCCGATGAGATCGGTCCCGCCGGCGAGCGCCATCGCGCCGTTGCGCAGCATGCGGAGCGCCTCGGCGAGCGCACGCGGCCGGGCGTAGGAGAACGCGTTCAAGACCGCGCCCCCGCGATGGCCAGCGCTTCGAGCACGCGCGCGCGAGTGAGTGGCGCGTGTCTTACGCGGGCTCCAGTGGCGTTCGCGACGGCGTTCGCAATGGCCGCGGCAGTGGGGATGATCGGCGGTTCGCCGAGACCTTTGACTCCGAGGTTGTTCGCCCTGCGATCCGGGCGATCCACGAACTTGACCGTGATCTTGGCGGGGACGTCTCTCACCGTTGGCACCTTGTAGTTCTCGAGGTTGGCGTTCATCACGCGTCCGGTGGCGCGATCGACAAAGCGCTCTTCCGACAGCGCGAACCCGAGCGCCTGCAGCACGCCGCCCTCGACCTGCGACCGCGCGGTCGTGGGGTTGATGACGCGCCCGATGTCGTGAACGGCAACGATGTGCTCGACCGTGATCTCGCCGGTCTGCACGTCGACTTCGACATCGGCGAAGTGGGCGCCGAAGGTGCGGAGCGAAAGGTCTGGACTGTTCGGATGGCGACCGCCCTTGCCGATCACGGTGTTGTTGTCGACCTTCCCCAGGATCTCCGCCAGCGGCGTGCGCGCACCCTTGGTCACGACGATGCCGGACTCGAGGCGCAGCTCGGCCACCGGAGTTTCAAGAACGCCGGCCGCAGCCCCGAGCAGCTGCTCGCGCGCGTCGCGCGCAGCGAGGCGCACCGCGGGTCCGACTGAGGCGGTCGTCAGCGATCCCGCCGATATCGGGCCGTAGGGGTTGTCGGTGTCGCCGAGCCGGACATGCACGTCCTCGAGCTCGACCCCGAGCTCGTCCGCGCAGATCTGCGCGAGGACCGTGCGCGTCCCGGTACCGATGTCCTGGCTGCCGGTCGTCAGCACAACGGTGCCGTCGGAGTTCACGTGCACCGTCGCATACGCGGGCGGACCGCCGCCTCCGCCCCAGATCTGCGTGGCCATGCCGATTCCTCGCCGGCGATGCGGCGCCGAGCCTCGGACCCCGCCCGCGCGGCGCCGCTGCCAGCCGATCTCCGCGGCGCCGATGCGGTAGCACTCGATCAGATGTTTGTCGGAGTAGCGCTTCCCCACCATCGGGTCCTTCGGCGACGCGGCGTGCTTGCGCCGGAGCGTCAGCGGATCGACGCCCATCTTCTCGGCGAGCTCGTCGATCGCAGACTCGAGCGCGAAGGTGCCCTCGACGTAACCCGGCGCTCGGAAGGCCGAGAGCGAGCCGGCGTTGGTGACGACCTTGTACGACTTCGACGACAGGTTCGCGATGTCGTACAGCGTGTTGGTCGGGCCGGTCGGATTGGCGACCCATTTGCCCTGGCCGACGTTGGCCCACGAGGTGTGCTCGAGAGCCGTGATGCGACCGCCCTTGCCGCCGATGCGCATCTGCTGCAGCGTCGCCGAGCGATTACCGGCCGCGATGTTTTCTTCTTCCCGAGTCAGGACGCACCGGGCCGGACGCCCGAGCTGCATCGTGAAAAGCGAAGCGATGATCGAGTACTTACCCACGCCGCCTTTTGACCCGAAGCCCCCACCCATGTAGTCGCAGAGCACGCGGATCTTGGAGAAGGGCAGCTTCAACGCGGCCCGAAGCCCCTGCCGCACGCCGAAGACGTGCTGCGTCGACTCGTAGACCGTCAGCTGTTCGCCGTCCCACGTCGCGACCGCGCCGTGGGTCTCGAGCGAGTTGTGCAGCTGCGTCGACGTGCGATACGTCGCGTCGACGACGAAGTCCGCCTCCTTGAGGCCGCGCTTCGCGTCGCCACGCTTGTGAGTCGCGGCCTCAGCGACGTTGCCGTCCGTGTCGAGGCGCGGCGCCATGTCGCCGATCGCCTCCTCCAGATCGACGACGTGCGGGAGAAGCTCGTAATCGACCTCGATGAGGCGCAGCGCCTCCACCGCGGTCTGCTCGTCGTCCGCCGCGACCGCCGCTACCTCGTCACCGACGAAGCGCACCTCCTCGCGGAAGATCGTCTCCTCGCCGCGGAACGCGGCCTTCGGCGCGTTGAAGCGGTGCAGCACGCCGCGAACGCCAGGCAGTGCCTCGGCCTTCTTCGCATCGATCCGGCGCACGCGCGCCCTGGGATACGGGCTCCGGAGTACGCGAACGTGGAGCATGCCCGGGAGGTAGACATCCTGCGTATACCGAGCGCGGCCGGTGACGCGTTGCTGGCCGTCGACGCGACGGCGCGATCGCGCGATCTCGGTGAACTCGGTCCCCGCCGGCGCGACAGGAAGGTCTTTCCCCTCGACGAGGACGAGCGACTCGAAGATCTCGCCCTCGAACTCCTCCCGGCTCTTGACGACGCGCGGCATCAGCGGCGCTTCCCGGCGGAGACGCCGGCCTTCACGATGTTCGGGTACGCGCCGCAGCGGCAGAGGTTGCCCGCGACGGCGCGGCGGACGTCGTCCTCAGTCGGCGAGCCGTTTTCGCGGAGCAGCGCGACGATCGACATGATCTGTCCCGGCGTGCAGAAGCCGCACTGAAAGGCGTCCGCGTCGATGAACGCGCGTTGGACCGGGTGCAGCTCGCCATCCTTCGCGATCCCCTCGATCGTCTCGACGGACTTTCCCTCGCACGTGATGGCGAGGGTCATGCACGAGTAGACGGGGCGACCGTCGACGAGGACGGTGCAAGCGCCACACGTTCCCTCGTCACAGACCTTTTTTGTCCCGGTGAGCGCGAGGGTTTCACGCAGCGTGTCGAGGAGCGTCCGCCGGGGCGCTGCTCGGACCTTCACCCCCGCTCCGTTGACGGTGAACGCGATATCCGCATCGCCCGGACCGCGCAGCACGACACGGCCTGCTGACGTGAGGGGAGCCACGTTGAAATGTTAGGCCGCTAGCGCGCCGTATGCTGCCGCGGTCTGGGAGGAGGTCGCAAGCGAATGGCTATCCAGCGCGTCGGTGTCATCGGCTTCGGTCAAATGGGTTCAGGCATCGCGCAGGTCTGCGCGCAGGCAGGGTTGGATACGCTCGTCCGCGAAGTCGACCAGTCGCTCGTGGACAAGGGCTTCCAGCGGGTCGACGGATCGCTCGCCCGGCTCGTGAAGAGCGCGCGCACGACCGAAGAGGACGCCAAAGCGGCGCGCGGCCGTCTCCGCGGCACGACGTCGCTCGCCGAGTTCAAGGACCGCGATCTGGTGATCGAGGCGATCGTCGAGGAGATCGGACCGAAGAAAAAGCTCTTCGCCGAGCTCGATACGATCTGCCCTCCGGCGACGATCTTCTGCTCGAACACGTCCAGCCTCACGATCGTCGAAATGGCCGCGGCGACGCGACGGCCGGATCGATTTGCCGGACTCCACTTCTTCAATCCACCGGTGATCATGAAGCTCGTCGAGATCGTGAAGGCGATCACGACGAGCGACGAGACCATCGCCACGCTCAGGGAATTCGTCGGCAAGATCGGCAAGACCGGCGTGGTCTGCAAGGACACCACCGGTTTCATCGTGAATCGGTTGATGGTCCCGTACCTTCTCGGAGCGATCCGCATGCTCGAGCTCGGCGTTGCCACGAAGGAGGACATCGACAACGCCGTGAAGCTCGGTCTCGGCTACCCCATGGGACCGTTCGAGCTCATCGACTACACGGGCGTCGACATCAACTACCACGTCGCGGGCGTCTTCTTCGACGAGTTCAAGGAGGCGTACATGGCTCCGCCTCCGCTGCTGCGCCGGATGTTCCTCGCCGGCCGGCTCGGGACGAAGACAGGCAAGGGCTTCTACGAGTACGACGAGCAGGGGAAGCGCAAACCGTAGACGCTCACGAGCGAATCGCGCTCAGGAAGGCCGCGGCATGGGCGCTCGTCGCCGGTCTCTGCCACCTGGTCGCTCCCGAGTTCGCGCCTGGCTTCTACCCATCGTGGTATTTCGTGCTCGGCGCGGTCGGCTACGGGCTCCTCCTTCCGGTGATCGCGTCGCTCCACGTTCGCCACGAGCCGCTGCGGCGTTCGGGTGCGGTGCTCGGTACGATCGCGGGCGCGAGCGTGGTGACGCTCGGCCTGGGTGCCGCCGCGAATACCGATCTGATCCCGGCCGCACTGTTTGTCCGCGGCGTGTGGTGGTGGACGATCGGGAAGATGTGGGCCGAGACCGCGGTGCTGCCCCGCGCATTTGGATGGATCACCGCGGGGCTTGGGGTCGTCTGTTTTGCGCTCGTCGCCGTGTACGCACTGACCGGGATTCCGATGTCACCTCCCGACCTCCCGCTGCGCATGATCCTCGGTGCGTGGCTCCTCATCCTCGCGGGTCTCTTGTGGCGGGACGCCCGCTAGCATGACTCGCTGATGGCGGTCACCACGCGCAAGGGGAGCGCGACCCGTCACGACGCACTCGGCCTTTCGCTCGACGACGTGAAGGGCATGTACCGCTACGTCCTCATGACCCGGATGGTGAGCGAACGCATCCTGCAGCTGAACCGTATGGGCCGGACGCCCTTCGGTGCCGGCACGGACGGTCACGAGGGCGCGCAGATCGGCGCCGCGTGGTGCATCCAGCGCGGCAAGGACTGGACGGTCCCGTATTACCGCGACATGGGCGTCGCGTTTGTCCTCGGATTCAGCGCGCTCGACGAATTCCGCAGCGTGTTCGCCAAGGCGACCGACCCGAACTCGGCCGGCCGAGCGGTGCTCAATATGTTCAGCTCGCCGAAGGACCGCATCGTCTCTCGCTCAGTGTGCGTCGGGACGGAGTTTCCCCATGCCGTTGGCCTCGCGCTCGCGCTGAAGCTCCGAAAGGAGCCGTACATCGTGTTCGCGTTCGGCGGCGACGCCTCGACCAGCACCGGCGATTTCCACGAGGCGATGAACTTCGCATCGGTCCACAAGCTCCCCGTGGTCTTCGTCATCGAGAACAACCTGCTCGCGATCTCGACGCGATTCGAGCGGCAGACCGCGGTGAAGGACATCGCCGAAAAGGCAGCGGCGTACGCGATGCCTGGCCATGTGGCCGACGGGATGGACATGCTCGACAGCTACGAAAAGACAAAGATCGCGGCCGACCGTGCGCGGGCGGGAGCCGGCCCGAGCCTCGTCGAGCTCAAGTGTTATCGCTATCAGCCCCACACGAGCGACGACGACGACAGCCGGTACCGCACGAAGAAAGAAGTCGACGAGTGGCGCGCGAAGGATCCGGTGAAGCGTGCCTTCGCGTATCTCCTCTCGGCCGGCGTGACCGAGCAGGAGCTCGAAGCCACACGCGCGTCACTGGGCGACGAGATCGAGAAGGCCATCGCCCAGGCCGAGAGTGAACCCGATCCGCGTCCCGAGGACGCGGCGACGCACGTCTACGCGGCGGACAACCCGCTTCCGGATGGGACGCGCGCCTAGCACAGCGACGCTCGTGACCCGAGCGCTCGCGCTCGTCCTGCTCCTGGCTGCGTGCACGACTCCGAATCCGTCCGTGACTCCGACTCCGATACCGACCCGGGATCCGAGCGCTCTCAACGTCACCGCGCTCCTTGATTTATCCGGATCGCGCGCGCCGAACGGCGGACCGCAGCGCGACGCCCTGCAGCTCTGGGCCGACCAGCACGCCTCTACGACACCACGCGTGAAGCTCAGGATCGTCGATGTCGCGAGCAGTCCATCGAAGACCGCGCTCGAGCTCCGCCGTGCGGCCGTCGAGGACCGCGCGGACGCCCTCGTGGTCGGCGTCTCCGTCGACTACGACGACGCGCTCAACACCGCCGTCCAGCTCGTGGGGGTGCCCGTTCTGTTCACTCTGCCGATCCCCGAGCCAGCGACGCGCGACGGGGGCGGCTGGGCTTTCGCACTCGCGCCCACGCCGGCGCAGCTCGCGCGGTTCGTGGTGGACGACGCCGCGGTCCGATCGGTCCTCAGCGCGGACCTCGTCGTCAGCGACGAATCGACGACGGCGATCGTCGAGCGCATCGCGCTCACGAACGAGCTCGCGCGACGCCATGTCACGGCCAACGTGGTGACGGTGGCGCCGGCAGACGCCACGCCAAAGCTCCGGCCGCTGGTCGCGACGACGCCGATCGTCTTCTTCGCTGGGACACCACGGTCCTACATCGAGGCGGCGCGGAGCGTGACAGTGGGAACGAGCCTCTACCTGTCGTATCTCTGCGACGTCGCTGACATCGCCGACCTCCGCGATGCGGCAGCGCTCGCGGTCTGGCCGGGATCACGCTGGGTCGCGGCATCGTCTTCAGGAATCGGCGGGCCGGCCCGTCCCGCTTTCGTTCAGGCGTACACCGACCGCACCGGTCCGCCGACCAGCATCGCCGCGTCCGCGTACGACGCGCTGGCGCTCCTGTGGAGCGCGGCCGAGAAGAGCATCGACCCGGTCCACGTTCGCGAGCAGCTGCAGTCGGGGACGTTCACCGGTGTCGCAACGACATACACGTTCAGCCCGTCGCAGCATGCGGGATTCAACGCGGGCGATCTCGCGCTCCTGCGCTTCGTCGGCCAGAGGAGTAGCCCGGCTCTGCGTTAGCGAGTGTTCCCCGCGTCGTCGACTACCTGCGCAGATCGCCCGCGCGGCTGAGGCACCATACGTCGCATGGAGACCGAGCTCGACAAGCTGATCTACGACTGGAATCGCGACGGGCGCGCCGCGCGCGCGGACTATCGTGCGGTGGAGCTCGACGACGAGACGCTCCGCGATGGCCTGCAGGGCCCCTCGATCCGAAACCCGCCGCTCGAGATCAAGAAGCGTCTCCTTCATCTCATGGACGCGCTCGGGATCGACAGCGCCGACATCGGCCTCCCCGGCGCGTCGCCGCAGGCTCGCGCGGCGGTCGTTGCGCTCGCCAAGGAGACCACGACGCTCAAGCGCCTGCGTCCGAATATCGCGATCCGCACGCACCCCGACGACGTGCGCGCGGCGATCGAGGCGTCGACAGAAGCGGGAATTCCCATCGAGAGCTGCACGTTCATCGGCTCGTCGCCGATCCGCCGCTTCGCGGAGGACTGGAAGATCGACACGATGCTGAAGAGTGTCGAGACGAGCGTCGCGACGCTCGTGAAAGCGGGACTTCCCGTGATGTTCGTCACCGAGGACACCACGCGCGCCGACCCCGAGACGCTCCAACAGCTGTACGACACGGCGATCGCGGCGGGCGCAAAGCGGATCTGCGTGTCCGACACCTGCGGGCACGCCACACCGGAAGGCGTGCGCAACCTCCTCACGTTCGTCCGCGACGAGATCGTGCGCGGCCGCGCGGTAAAGGTGGACTTCCACGGACACAACGACCGCGGGCTCGGAACGATCAATGCCCTCACGGCGACCGCGCTCGCCGACCGCGTGCACGGGTGCGCCCTGGGCATCGGCGAACGGGTCGGCAACTCCTCGATGGACCAGCTGCTCGTGAACCTGCAGCTCTGGGGGCTCATCGACCGCGACCTGCGGCCGCTCGTTGAGTACACCGCGCTCGTCGCCGAGCACTGCGGCATCCCGATTCCGCCGAACTATCCCGCGATGGGGTCGGACGCCTTCCGGACCGGTACCGGCGTGCATGCGGCCGCGGTCATCAAGGCCCTCCGCAAGGGCGACCGCGCGCTCGCCGACCGCGTGTACAGCGCGGTCCCCGCGTCGGTGCTCGGTCGCGAGCAGCGCATCGAGGTCGGCCCGATGAGCGGCGAGTCGAACGTGGTGTACTGGCTCGAGTCGCGTGGGATCGAGGCGACGCGAGAACGGATCGATCGCATCGTCGCCGCGGCGAAGGCCGCGGACCAGCTACTGACGGAGGATCAGATCACGCGGCTCGCGATGTGAGCCCGCCGCGACCGCTAGTCCGCAGCCTCCGCGGTAGGCGCGATCCGTTCGGTGCGTCGCGCGGCGTTCTGCCGGAAGACGATGAACGCAACCGCGATCACGATCACGCCGGCGCCGAGCACGATCGTCGGAGTGATCGGCTCGGCCAGGATGAGGGCGCCGAGCACGACCGCGACGACCGGGTTCACGAAGGCGTACGTGGATACGAGTGACACCGATGCGTTCTGCAAAAGCCAGGTGTATGCGGTGTACGCCACCAGCGACCCGAACACGACCAGGTACGCGAACGCGATCAGTGATCGGACGGAAAAAGTCGCGGGGTCCAGCTGCGCGACTTCGCCCTTGGCGATCGCGGCCACGACGAGAACGAGGCCGCCCGCGAGCATCTGGTAGGCCGTCGAGACGATTGCGTTACGCGGCGTCTCCAGGCGCGGCGAGAGAAACGTCCCGAACGCCCAGGAGAGCGTCGCGCCAAAGAGCATGAGCGCGCCCACCGGGTCGACTGTCCCGTTCAAGCCGCCGGGCACCACGAGGATCGCGACACCGACGAGGCCGAGCAAGACTCCGGAGAGGAGATCCCGCCCGACCCGCTCGCCGGCGATCATCCGGTAGAGGACGATCCAGAGCGGGATCGACGCGACGATGAGAGCGGCCACGCCCGAGGGCACCGTACGTTCGGCGAGACTCACCAGGCCGTTGCCGCCGGCGAGCATGAGGATCCCGACGGCCGCGGCCCCGCCGAGCTCGCGCCGCGAGATCCGCAGGTCGCCACCTCGTAGTGCCAGCCACCCGGCGAGGATCAGGCCCGCAAGCGCGAAGCGGACCCCCGAGTAGAAGAGCGGCGGAAGCGTCTGGACCGCGATCGCAATGGCGAGGTACGTCGAGCCCCAGACCACATAGACGATGCCGAGGGCCAACCAAACATTAAGGCTGGAAGCACGCCGCGACTGAACCATGTCGATAAAACGTAACGTCTCATCCCCGTGTGAGATGCCCGCCGGGCGGTCTTTCGAGGCCTTCTGTAGCGAAAGAGGCACGATGGACCTCGCGATGACGCCGGACGATGTGATCCCCCTCCATCTCGCCGACGTCACCTACCCTGCATCGCATCCCCTCGCGGGGCAGGATGGTCCGGTCCTCGCGTTCGCGATCCGCCATCGCGACGGGATCGTCCTCGTCGACACCGGCGTGGGCGAGGGCGACGAATGGGTGGCCGAGAATTACCGCCCGCGCGTCCGGGATGTTCGTGAGGCCCTGAGCGCCTCGAAGCTAGATCCCGATGCGGTCCGCGCGATCGTCAATACGCATCTGCATTTCGATCACTGCGGACAGAACCGCTCTTTCCCGGGCGTGCCGATCCACGTACAACAGGCGGAGCTCGACCTCGCCCTGCGCGAGGGGCACACCGTCGTCGATTGGGTCGACTTCCCTGAGGCTCGCTACGAAGCCGTCGAGGGCGACCGCGAGATCGTCGACGGGATCAGCGTCCTCGCAACGCCGGGACACACGCCTGGACATCAGTCGGTCACCGTGCGCGCGGGCGACGGTCTCGTTCTGATCGTCGGACAGGCGGCGCAAGACGCGCGCTCGTTCGCGACCGGGCCCGCCGACCCCAGCATCGAGCGGCTGCGCGAGTTGAACGCCGATCGGATCCACTTCTCACACGACCGAGCGGTCCTGCGCAGGCGTAAATAGTTGACGGAGTCAACTATCCTGTCCCGGAATGGTGAGCACCATCGCGCACCGCGTCGCGGCCGTCCGCGAGTTCAACCGCTTCTACACGAGCCGCATCGGCGCTCTGGACGAGGGCTATCTCTCGAGCCGCTTCTCCCTCACTGAGGTTCGCGTTCTTTACGAGCTCGCACATGACGGGGCAATCACGGCGACAGAGCTCGGGCGGATCCTGGGAATCGACGCGGGATACCTCTCGCGGATCATCCGCGGCTTCGCGGGCCGCGGACTGCTCGCGCGGAGCCGCGCGAAGGATGACGGGCGCAAAGCGATTCTGCGGCTGACTGCGCGTGGAAAGGCGACGGTCGCGCCTCTCGAGGCGCGCGCGCGTGAACAGATCGGCGCGATGCTCAGGGACGTCTCGAGGGCCGAACAGGACCGTCTGGTGGAGTCGATGCGCGTGATCGAGCGGGCGCTCCAGCCGGGTCAGGACCCGAAATCGAAGATCGCGCTCCGTGCCCACCGACCCGGTGACATGGGCTGGGTCGTGGAGCGGCACGGCGCGCTCTACTACGAGGAATACGGCTGGGACCAGACGTTCGAAGCGCTGGTGGCCGACATCGTCGCGAAGTTCATCAGGCACATCGACCCCACGCGCGAGCGCTGCTGGATCGCGGAGGTCGACGGCAAGCGTGCCGGGTGCGTGTTCTGCGTCAAGAAGACCAAGACCGTCGCGAAGCTGCGCCTCCTTCTTGTCGAGCCGTGGGCACGTGGTCTCGGCGTCGGCTCACGACTCGTCGATGAATGCATCGGCTTCGCGCGCGCGGCGGGCTATCGCGACCTCGTGCTGTGGACGAACGACGTCCTGGTCGCGGCCCGCCGCATCTACGAACGTGCTGGTTTCGAGCTTGTCGAAAGCGAGCGTCACACGAGCTTCGGGAAGAAGCTCGTCGGACAGAACTGGCGCCTTCGGCTCTTGCCCTAGCTCAGCGTCTGGCAGAGGTTCTCGGTCGTCCCTCCGACATGAGTGAACGTGACCCCGGATGGACTCTGCGTGAAGATGACGAGCCCCGTCGTAAGTAGCAGGGCACCTGGTTGGCCCGGCCCGAGGTCACCGCTGCGCAACCCGAACAGATTCCGGCCCGTCGCCATAAAGGTGTCGACGCCGCCCGCGCTGGTAAGGGTGAATGGGCCTGAGACGTTCACGACCACGGATTTCCCGGTCGCAAGATTGGTAATCCGTTCGACCGAGTTGCCGGTGAGGATCACGCGGCCGTCCGACCACACCGTCGCTTTCTCGTTGATGGTCACCGAGTCAACGGCTACGGCGAACGGACAGACCGCTCCGGCCGGGATCGTGTCGTGGACCGGGAGTTGCACGATACGCATCGGCGCAGCGCCATATGCCGTCTGCCCGCCGAGCACGAAAGCGATCGCAACGCCCAACGCGACGAACAAGGACCTTCGCATTGATTCCTCCCCCATTGCAGAAAGCGCTCGACGTGCCGAGGCCGATCTGCTGCGCGGAGCATAGGCACGATGCCTAATGACTCACGGACACGCGAACGCTCGGCTGCGGGTGGACGGATCTACCTCCGGCTGCGACTGCCTCCGCCGAGCACCCCAATATCCGCGAGTAACCCGAGCGCGATCACGAGCAGCCCGATGCCATTCGCTCCGCCAAATTCGTTCTGCGCGATCGCGAACGCGATCGTCGTCCAGGGCAGGAACAAGAATCCGAGGAACGGCAGAAGGAACGTATCGAAGGCCCGGTTCAGATAGGTCGTAAAGACCCAGAGCAGAAAAAGAACAAGACGCGGTCCGAGGAACGCAAGGAGCGCCAGGACGCAACACATCGGTCGGGCATGGTCTCATAGGCGGAGGGCGGGGGCGTGACACCATTGAGGGATGCAGGCGATCGAAGGGGCCCGCCTCATTCCAGGCGGGCGCGTTGGCGAGCCAGGGACGGCGGAAGGCTCCTTGGGCCCGGCCGAGGGCAAGCTCATCCGGGGGAAGGCCCTGATCTTCTGGGACCCGAAGGTGCCGGGAAAGAAGCTCGACGCCATCGACACGGACCAGATCACACCCGCCGACGACTGCGTCTCGGAGAGCCTCGACACCCTCGACGCCCGCTGGAAGGCGGGATCCTTCCGGTACCTCATGCCGAGCTTCCGCGAGCGCGTCCATGGCGGCGAGACCTTCATCATCGCCGGCGACCGCTTCGCTATCGGGAGCTCCCGTGAAATGAGCCCCGCCGGCCTGAAGGGAGTGGCCGACGAGGCTGGTCGCGAGATGGTCATCGTGTGCGGGGCTGCAATGGGCGACATCTTCCGCCGCAACGCGCTGAACCTCGGACTCACCGTCGTCCAGAGCCGCGAGGCCGTCGAGGACGCGCAGGAAGGTGACGCGTTCTCATTCGATCCCAAGACGCGGAAATTGACCAACGAGACCCGCGGCAAGACCTACGAGCCGGCCGCGCTCTCGCCGCAAGAAGAGGAGATCCGCCGCTCGGGCGGGATCATCAAGATCGGCCGCCGCGAGTTCCCGGGATCCGTTCGTCGTCCGCCCGAGGTCGCCTGGCCGGACGCGGCCACCGCGCGACGACTCACGTCGACGGAGCAGATCCTGTGGGCGCACCGCGTCGACAAGGACGCAGCGGTGCGACCGGGCGCGACGTTGCGCGTGTACGCCGATCTCCTGCCTGCCTCCGACGGTACGGCCCCGTTCTCCATCCACACGTTCAACGCGATCACCGGCGGCGACACCATCCGTCCGCGCCAGATCGCGATCGCAAATGATCATTTTGTGTTCAACCATCGCGACGCCGACGACAAGCAGACCGGCATCGGGCGCGAGTTCGCGGAGCGGCACGGCATCGGGAAGCCGCACTACGCGACGCCGGGCGACGGGATTTTCCACTTTTACTTCCCCGAACAGAAGCTCGTCCTACCGGGCGCGCTCATCCCCGGCGCCGACTCGCACAGCCGCGCGTACGGCGCCTACGGCGCGCTCGGCTACGGCGTGGGCTCGACCACGCTGGGGTTCGGATGGGCGACCGGGTACGTGTACTTCACCGTTGCGAAGCAGCGCCGCGTCGTGTTGACGGGGAAGCTGCAGCCGTGGGTGAGCGGGAAGGACGTCGTCCTCGCGCTCCTCGCGCGCTGGGGCCAGCAGCAGGCGCAGGGCATGAGCGTCGAGTTCGTCGATCAGAAGATGCAGCTGCCGATGAGCTACCGCAACACGATCGCGAACATGATGGCCGAAGGCGAAGCGCTGAACGGCATCTTCGCGCCGGACGACCTCACGTACGCGTGGTACCGCGAGAAAGGCGCGACTGAGCTTCCCTACCCGCGCTTCGCGCCGGGCGCGGACGCGCGATACGAGATCGACGAGACGCTCGATCTCTCCGACGTCGTGCCGCTGATCGCGAAGCCGTTCAGCCCGGCCAACGCGTTCCCGGCGACGGAGATCGCGCGCGAGCGGGTGAGCTTCGACAAAGCGTTCATCGGCTCATGCACGAACGGTGGATACGGCGATCTTCTCGAGGCGGCGCTCGTGCTTCGCGCCGCGCGCGCGAAGGGCACGTCCCGCGCGGTCAAGGAGTTCGTGGTGTTTCCGGGCTCGGGCGGCGTCAAGCGCGACATCGAGAAGAAGGATCCGCGGCTCGGCGGCGAGTCGATCGCCGACGTTTTCCGGGCCGCCGGCGCCGAGATCCGCGAATCCTGGTGCGGGCCGTGTTTCGGTCAGGGCCCCGACGCGCTCAAGAAAGGCGAGAGCGCGATCACTTCGTTCAACCGCAACTGGACCAACCGCATGGGCGTCGGCGGTCTCGGGTACCTCGCGAGCCCGGCGGTCGTCGCATCCTCCGCGCTCCTCGGCTACATGGCCCCTCCGAGCGAGCTCGGCATCGAGTGGCGCGCGGAGCGCTTCGTCTAGGCCTACCTAGTCCCATCCCCCGTTCGGGGGAGACACGGCGCCCGCGATCGGTCCGTTCACCGGACATGGGGAAGAACACAAGCGGAGAAGGTCTTGTCGACTATCTCGTGCGCGTCATGTTCCTCGCAGTCATCCTGATCGTCGCGCTCGCGGTGCTCGGAAACCAGGTCGCCAGCGTTCTGCGTCACGCGTAGCGGCCGACCGTTCGAGCGTCCGACCGTTCGGCACGGCGCGTGCGGTTGTGTTCCACGTGCAAGAAAAACCGCCACGCACCGACCCCGACGCGACGGCGCAGCTGGAGCGACCGCCTGCCGAAGCGAACGCGGCGGCGCGGCCCCCACGCGGGGCAGCGGTACGTCGGCCGGCGGACCGCTGGTCGACCGTATTCACGGTCTTCGCCGCGGTCGCGCTCGTCGCGCTGCTTCTTCTCGGCGCCGCCGTTATCTCCTCGCAGCAGGTGGCGGCGCCCTCGGCGAGCCCGTCGACATCGCCCTCGCCATCGTCGAGCGCGTCGCCCTCGATCTCCGTCTCGCCCGTTCCGCGCACGACCGCACCGACCCAACCGCCGACCCTGACACCGGTGCCCACCGTCACGCTGCCGCTGACCCCGGTCCCGACGGTTGTGCCGTCGGTTCCGGCCACACCGCTTCCGACCCGGACCTAGTTAACGGCGGCGGCTCTCGTTCGGCGGATCAGGCGCGACCGCGTCGCCACCCTTCTTGCTGATGAGGTGGAGGCGATCGGTGTGTTCCTCGAGCTCCGCGGGGGTCTTGAAGCTTTGACCGCACTCGTGGCATTTGAGATCTAACACGAGCGGCGATCGCTGCAGAGCGGATGCCGCAGGTGTCACTTGCCCCGAAGCGCCGCGACGACGGGCCCGAAACCTCTCATCGCCCTTCCCGGGAGGGCGATGTAGCTGATCCCGAGGCGCTCGCGCTGGCGGAGGAGATCCTCGACGATCGACGAGGTCGATCCGTACAGAAGGAACGGCGATTCGACGACGGCCGTCGCCGCCGATTTGAGGCGCGCCGTCAGCCCATCGACGATGGACCGCGCCCGGTCGGTGACCGCCGCGTCGAAGACGATGACGTTGAGCTCGAGCTCCGAGAATCGCGGCGCGCGGCGGAGTATCGCGATGCGCTTCTCGACGGAGCCGGTCATGAGCGACCGGAGGGTCGACACGCCGAGGCGATTCAGCGACGGGACGAACGCCACGATCTGCGCCTCGCGCGCAGCGATCCGCAGCATCCGCGGGCCGCTCGCGCCGATCATCAAGGGCGGGTGCGGATGTTGTGTCGGCCGTGGCAGGACGGTCGCGTCGCGCACGCGATAGTGCGGCCCTTCGTGCGTCACCTTTCCTTCCGTCCAGAGCCGCTTCATCAGGACGACCGCTTCCTCCATTCGATCGACGCGGACCTTCGGGGTGTCGTAGGGGATACCGAGCTGCTGGTAATCGCGCCTGCTCCAACCGGCCCCGATCCCGAACTCAAGGCGACCATCTGAAAGAAGGTCGAGCGTCGTTGCCTCCTTGGCGAGCATCACGGGATTCCGGTAATCGTTGTCGAAGACGAAGCTTCCGACCCGGAGCGTGGTCGTCGCTGCTGCCACCGCGGCGAGCGCCGGCATCGGCGCGAGCTGATCGGTGATGTGATCAGGCATGAGAAGGGTGTCGTAGCCGAGCCCCTCGGCCCGCCGCGCGACCTCGCGCCAGTGCTCCGCTGACCGGCCGCGCGTCACCATGGTGGCGAAGCGAAATGGGCGCACCGCGCGACCCTATCTCAGAAGCGCTACCGGACTCGAGGTAGCCACTCCGCACGCTTGGCCTCGTATGCCGCGATGTCCCGCTCGTGCCGCAGGGTAAGTGCGATCTCGTCGAGTCCCTCGAGAAGGTACGTCTGAAAAAAGTCGGCGAGCGGGAACGACGCCTTCACTCCGGGTGCGGCGACGGTCCGAGCCGCGACGTCGACCGTGATCGTCGTGTTCGCATCGGCCTCAACGGCGGCGAGCAGCCGCGAGACTGCGTCGGCCTTCAGCTCGACCGGCACGATTCCATTTTTGATGGCGTTGCTCTTGAAGATGTCCGCGATCGTCGGCGCGATCACCGCGCGAAATCCGACTTCCTGGAGCGCCCAGACCGCGTGCTCGCGGGATGAGCCGCAGCCGAAGTTCGCGCCGGCGATCAGGATGTTGGCCCCGAGATAGCGATCGTCGTTGAGGACGAACGACGGATCCTTGCGCCACGCCTCGAAGAGGCCGAGCCCGTAACCCGTGCGCTCTATCCGCTTCAACCAGTGGCTCGGGATGATCTGGTCGGTGTCCACGTTCGCGCGACCGAGCGGAAGCGCGCGACCGGTGACCAGTCGGGTTGGCTCCATCTAAAGGTCCGCCGGCAGGGCGAAGTGTCCGGCGATGGCGGTCGCCGCCGCGACCGCCGGCGAGACGAGGTGCGTGCGCCCGCCGGGGCCCTGACGGCCCTCGAAGTTGCGGTTCGACGTGGACGCGCACCGCTCGCCTGGTCGAAGCACGTCGGGATTCATCCCGAGGCACATTGAGCAGCCCGCGTCCCGCCACTCGAAGCCGGCGTCGCGGAAGATCCGATCGAGACCCTCGCGCTCGGCGTCCGCCTTCACGCGCATCGATCCGGGCACGACGAGAGCGCGCAGGCCGGAGCGCACCCTGCGCCCACGAACGACCTCGCTCGCGAGACGGAGGTCCTCGAGCCGCGCGTTCGTGCACGATCCGATGAACACCGCGTCGACCGCGATGTCGCGAACCGGCGTCCCGGGCGCGAGGTCCTGATAACGGAGCGCGCGTCGCGCGCTCTCGCGCGTCTCCGCGGGCAGCTCGTCGGGGTCCGGCACCGCGCCGTCGATCGTCACCGACTGCGCCGGATTGGTGCCCCACGTGACATAGGGCCGAAGCGTGGTCGCGTCGATCGTGATCTCGCGATCGAAGGTCGCCCCCGCGTCGGTGGCGAGCGATCGCCAATCGTCCAGAGCCGCTTCCCAGAGCGCGTCCTTCGGCGCGAACGGACGACCCTCGAGCCACGCGAACGTCACGTCGTCCGGCGCGACCATGCCCGCGCGGGCGCCTGCCTCGATCGACATGTTGCAGATCGTCAGGCGGCCCTCCATCGAGAGCGCGCGGATCGCGGCACCCCGGTACTCGATGACGTTGCCCGTCCCGCCCGCCGTGCCGATCCGCGCGACGATGCCGAGGATCACGTCCTTCGCCGCGCAGTCCGCGGGCAGCACTCCCTCGACGGTCACCGCCATCGTGCCTGGCTTCGTCTGCGCGATCGTCTGTGTCGCGAGGACGTGCTCGATCTCGCTGGTGCCGATGCCCCAGGCGAGCGCGCCGAGCGCACCATGCGTGGAGGTGTGACTGTCGCCGCACACGATCGTCATCCCGGGCTGGGTCAGCCCCAGCTGCGGGGAGATGACGTGGACGATGCCCTGGTCAGGATCGCCTGTCGGGTAGCAGCGGATACCGAATTCGCGGGCGTTACGGGCCATCGCCTCGATCTGGCGCGCCGAGATGTCCTCCGCCGGCTCATCGTTGGTCGGGACGTTGTGGTCCATCGTCGCGAGGATGAGCTCCGGCCTGCGGACGCGCCGCTTCGCGATGCGCAGGCCCTCGAAGGCCTGCGGGCTCGTGACCTCGTGGACCAGATGCAGATCGACGTAGAGAAGGTCCGGCTCGCCTGCGGCACGCCGCACGACGTGCCGCTCCCAGACCTTCTCGCTCAGCGTGCTGCTGCCCACGCGAAAAGTATGGTCGCTACGCGAGGCGATCGAACGCCCGGCGAAGCCGCCGCACGCCTTCATCGATGCGATCCGGTGTGGGCGCGCTGATCGAGAAGCGGAACGCAGTCGTGTGGTCGGCATCGATCGCGAACGCATCGCCGGGAACGAACGCGACCCCTTCCTCGAGCGCGACGTCGAGCAGCGCGCGGGCCCTCACGTGCCGGGGCAGGCGCACCCAGAAGTAGAACCCGCCGTCGGGGTCGTTCCACGCGATGCCCGTCCCGGCAAGCTCGCGGGCGAGCGCGGCACGCGCTCGGTCCTGTTTCTCGCGGTAAAGCTGGCGGAGCCGTCCGATGTGGGCGTCGGCGCCGCCACGCCGGTGAAACTCCAAAACGATCCGCTGCGCGAGGGTCCCGGTGCTCGAGTCCATCGTCTGCTTCGCGCGCGACATCCGCGCGATCACGTCCGTATGCGCGATCACCCACCCGACGCGCAGGCCCGGCAGGAACGTCTTGGAGAAAGTCCCGATCGAGACGACCTCCGCGCCACCGAGGGCCGCGAGCGGAGGCAGGTCGTCGCCGCGATACCGCAGCGCTGCGTAGGGGTCGTCCTCGACCACGACCGCGTCATGGCTCGCGGCGAGCGCGAGCAGCGCCTCACGCCGCTCGAACGAGAGCGTCTCCCCGGTCGGATTCTGAAAATTCGGGACCACGAAGAACATCCGCGGACGCACCCCGAGCTTGCGGATGCGCCGCGCGGCTTCCGCAACGTCGAGGCCCTCGCCGTCGACGGGCACCTCGAGTACGCGTGCGCCGTGGTTGCGGAACGCCGAGAGCGCGTTCGCGAAAGCCGGGGACTCGGCTACTACAACGTCGCCGGCTCGCAGATAGACGCGGCACGCGAGGTCGATCGCCTGGAGCGCGCCGGCGCTCACCAGCACCGTGCTCGCGTCGGCCGCGACACCGCGTTCGCGTGCGGCCGAGGCGATGACGTCGCGCAGGTCCGGCTCGCCTTCGGTGATGCCGTACCCCAGCGCCGTTGCCCCTTCGCGCCGGAGCACGGTTGCCGCGAGATCGTCCGCACCGACGAGATCGAGCGCCTCGCGGGACGGCGACCCGACCGCGAACGACACGGTGTCGCGCGTTTGCCGCGCGACGATCCCAATCGTTTCGTCGATGAACGAGCCGTAGACCTCGTGCTCGTCGCGGCGTGCGCGCTCGGGCAGCGGCGCGACCGCGCCGCCGCTCATCGCGGGCAGGATCTCGACGATGCGTTTGCCCCGCAGATCGCTCACCGTGAGGAATCGCGCGTCCTCGCCGTCGATGAAGACGTTCACGAAGCGACCGAACGTCCCGTCCCGCAGTACGCGCGCGGCGAGCTCGGGATAGCGGTCCGCGATCTCGCTTGCGAGCTGCGGAAGATCAGTGACGTCGAAGTCGAGCGTCGTGTTTCCGCCGGCGGCAGCGCGCAGCGGTGCGGCGAGACGAACGGTGACGGTCATGCGAGCACCTCCGCGTATGTCGCGCGGAATGTGTCCGCGTCCGGGGCGATCGCCGGTAGCAACGAGCCAGCCGCGAGCGTCCCTTTGTAGCCGTTGCCGGTGATGTAGAGAACGACCGACTCGTCGTCTGCGAACGCGCCGCGGGAGGCCAGGGCTCTCGCGGTCGCGACGACGACGCCACCCGCTGGCTCCGCGAGAACGCCCTCGGTGCTGGCGAGAGTGCCGCACCCTTCGAGCACCTCCTCGTCGCACCGTCAGCGGGCGCGCCGATCGCGAGCGAGCGCGCGACGGTGACGGGATCGCGGACCGCGCGCACCGTCCGGTATCCCTCGAGCACCGCGTCGGACACCGGCGCGCAGCCGGACGGCTGAGCGGCGTGGATCCGCAGGGCGCCTTCGGCGAGTCCGGTCCCGCGAAGCTGCGTCGCGGCGGTCGCGGTGCGTGTGAGGAGCGCGCCGGACCCGACCGGTACGACGACGTGGTCTGGGAGGAGCCACCCGAGCTGCTCGGCGCATTCGAAGAGGAGCGTCTTGGATCCTTCGGCGTAGTACGGGCGGAGGGTGAAGTTGACGAAGCCCCAGCGCTCCTCGTCGGCGAGGCGCGCGCAGAGCCGATTGACCTGGTCGTAAGTCCCATCGACGCGGACGACGGTCGCACCGTATGCGGCGGCCCCGGCGATCTTGCCTTCGTCGGTCGTCGCCGGGACGAAGACGAACGCGCGAAGCCCGTTGCGCGCCGCGGCCGCCGCGACCGCGCCCGCGAGATTGCCGGTGGACGCGCACGCGATCGTGTCGAGCCCGAGCTCGATCGCCCGCGCGAGCGCGACGGCCACAGGCCGGTCCTTGAACGAGAGCGACGGATTGCGTGAGTCGTCTTTGAGGAAGAGCCGCGCCACGCCGATCGCAGCACCGAGACGCGGTGCTTCGACAAGCGGCGTCCAGCCCACGGCGAAGTGCCCGCGCGGCGGGGCGACCGGGAGGAGCGGCGCGTAGCGCCAGAGCGAGAGCGGCCCCCGTTCGATCTCGTCGCGAAGGGTCTCGGTATCGAAGGCCGCCAGGTCGTACTCCGGCTCGATCGGGCCGTAGCACTCGCCACAGACGTAGCGCTCGTCCGCCGGCTGCAGGACATGACACGCGCGGCAGCGCAGACCGCGGAGGCCGTTTGTCGATGTCCGTTCGAGCGTTATCGGCATGGCTTCCTCCTCAAGAAACAGAAAAGGCCTCCCGTTCGGGAGGCCTCAGTGCTTGCCGGTGTCTGTTGTGAAGTGCTGCGACTAGCCTCCCGAACGCGATGCGAGCCCCGGCATCGGGGCAAGCGGCATCGGCGGGATAAGGGCGAACCGCATCCAGACGAGCCTAGGGAGAGCCCTCCCAAACGGTCAAACGGGCCCGTGCATCCTGCACCGCGACTACCGCCTATTTACGTTGCGCACGCGGCCAAATGGCGAAAGACTTGCTTCGCTTGCCCGTGGGGAGATTGGACATGCGCCTGCTCGTTGTCTTAGGGCTGCTCGCGTCCGCTGCGTGCACGGCTGCGCCGCAGGGGCCGAGCACGCCTGCGCTGCCTTCCCTTGCGCCTCTGCCTCCGGTCGCGGTCCCGACGCTTGCGGTGCCCGTCGCGGTCCCGACACTCGCTGTGCCGGTCGCGAGCGTGCTGCCGCTGCCCAGCGCGATTCCGGCATTGCCCACGGCGGTTTCGGTGCCGACCGCCCTTCCACTCCCGACCTCGGCACCGATCCCGAGTGTCCTGCCGCTGCCGAGCGCCTCGGCGCGTCCGCTCGCCACGGTCCCGGTCGTCATCCGGAGCGCGGCCCCGATCCCGCCGCCGGTACCGCTTCCAATCTCGACGATCCTTCCGATCCCGCCGCCGGTCATCGGGCGCTAGTCCTCGTCCTCGGGCGCGTCGCCGAGGAGGTAGCGCGCGCCGCTTCCGAGGTCCGCGGCTTTATCGGCGGCGTTGAGCAGGCCGCAGGTCTTGAGCGACAGGCACCCGCAGCCGATGCAGCTCGTCAACCGGGTCTGCAGCGTCTCGAGCTCCGCGATGCGTGAGCGCAAAAGGCCCTTCCAGGAGCGCGAGAGCACGGCCCAGTCGGCCTTCGTCGGCGTTCGATGCTCGGGCAAGGTGCGAAGGGCCTTCGCGATCTCGTCGAGCGAAAGACCCACCCGCTGCGCCGCCTGGATGAACGCCACCCGTCGTAGCGTCGGACGCGCGAAGCGGCGCTGCCCGCCGCCCGTCCGCTCCGACGTGATGAGCCCGCGCGCCTCGTAAAAGCGGAGCGCGGAAGTCGCGACGCCGCTCCGGCGGGAGAGGTCGCCGATCGTGATGTCGGTCGGCATCGCCGGCATGTCGCGAGGATAACAGTTGACTTAAAGTGCACTTGAAGTTCTAGCGTCGCCGCGATGACCACGGCGATCCCGACGCTCGGGTATGGCGATCTCCGCGGCCTGATGGATCTCCAGCTCGGCGACGAGAAACACGCACCGAGCGCGACCTCGACGCTCGACGTCATCTGGGTCCTGTACGACCGCATCCTTCGGGTCGATCCGCATCGCGCGGACGATCCTGATCGCGACCGCTTCCTTCTCTCAAAGGGACATGGTCCGATGGCGTATTACGCGGTGCTGGCCGCGAAGGGCTTCATCGAGGTGGACGCGCTTCGCACGTTCGGCAGGTACGACTCGCTGCTTGGGCACCATCCCGACCGCAATCTGGTGCCCGGCGTCGAGATCTCGAGCGGCTCACTCGGACATGGGCTCGGGATCGGTGTCGGAATGGCGTTGGGCCTGCGGGCTCGCCGCAGCTCCGCGCGGGTCTTCTGCCTCGTCGGCGATGCCGAGCTCGACGAGGGCAGCAATCACGAAGCGATCGCGTTCGCGGGACGCGCCGGCTTGGAGAACCTCATCTGCGCCGCGGTCGACAACCAGTCGTCCACGCATGGCTGGCCGGGTGGCCTCGCGGCGCGGTTCGCGCTCGAGGGCTGGTCGAGCGTGGCGGTTGACGGCCGCGACCATGACGAGCTCGAGCGAGCGTTCAACGCGGAGCACAGCGGACGGCCGCGCGCCGTGGTAGCCGTCGTGGAGTCAAAAGGGTGAGCGCAACGATGCGCGAGCGCTTCTATGCGACCGCGATGAGCCTCGTCGACAGCGACGAGCGAATAGCGGTGGTGCTCGCGGACATCGGTGAGTCTGGGATGGCGGAGGCGCTGCGTACGCATCCCGATCGGGTCATCAACGTGGGCATCCGCGAGCAGTTGATGATCGGCGTCTCCAGCGGCCTGGCGCTCACGGGCTTCCGGCCGATCGCCCACTCATTTGCCCCGTTCGTCGTCGAGCGGCCGTTCGAGATGCTCAAGCTCGACCTGGGACACAACGACGTCGGGGCGATCCTCGTGAGCGTCGGCGCGTCGTACGACACCGCGGTGTACGGCAGGACCCATGAAACTCCGGAGGACGTCGCGCTCCTCTCGACGCTGCCCGGGTGGCGGATTTACGTACCGGGTCATCCCGCGGAAGCGGAGCAGCTGCTTCGCGCCGCTGCACGGACCGACGAGCGCGTGTACCTGCGGCTGTCGGAGCAGTCGAATCGGCTCGCCCGACCGATCACGCCTGGCCGGCTTTTCGTTGAGCGGCGGGGCGCCGAGGCCACGGTCATCGCGGCCGGGCCGCTCCTCGACGCGACCCTGGAGGCCACGGCGGACATGGACGTGACCGTCCTCTACATGACGACGGCGCGGCCATTCGACGCGGATGGGCTGCACGCATCGCTGGCCGGTGATCTCGTCGTCCTGGTCGAGCCCTACCTCGCGGGGACGTCGTCCGCGGACGTGGCGCTGGCGCTCTCGGATATTCCCCATCGCATCGCGGCGATCGGCGTACCCAACGTCGAACACCGCAGGTACGGGACGTGGCATGAGCACAACGCCGCGCACGGTCTCGATGCGCGCGGGATCCGGGCACGGATCCTCCGTGCGCTGTCGCGCAACGCATGAAGGTCGGCCTTCAGCTCGTCTCGTTCACCTGGCCGGGCGGGCCGAGGGAGATCGCTCGCCGTCTTGTCGAGATCGCGCGGGCCGCGGAGGAAGCGGACTTCCATTCGCTCTGGGTCATGGACCACTACTTCCAGATCCCGCCGTGGGGCAAGCCCGAAGACCACCCCATGCTCGAGGCCTATTCGACCCTCGGCTATCTCGCCGCAGCGACGGAGCGCATTCGTCTCGGCGTCCTGGTGTCCGGGGTGATCTACCGGCCGCCGGCGGTCCTCATCAAGGCAGCCACGACCGTCGACGTCCTCGCCGGCGGACGCACGTACTTCGGCGTCGGAGCCGCGTGGTTCAAAGGTGAAGCCGACGCGCTCGGCATCGCATTTCCCGAGCTCCGCGAACGGTACGCGCTGCTCGAGGACACGCTCGCCCTGGCGCGGCAGACGTGGGCCGGCAATACCGCGGCCTTCGATGGACACCGCGTACACGCCGCATACCCGCTCAGCAATCCGCAGCCGATTTCAGCGCCGAG
>WNGC01000072.1_pt1 | contig 46586 bp, 42 predicted proteins | sample 5400051 | NCBI WGS metagenome assembly WNGC01 (sample SAMN13153368, study PRJNA577476) | soil metagenome | isolation source: 20 cm soil or saprolite under grassland replicate 2 | place: USA:California | collected 2016-06-15
CGGATCCTCTGGAGGCGGTGGTGGCGGAACGGGAGGAGGCGGTGGCCAGGGCGGTGGCCAAGGCGGTGGTGGTGGACGCCCCGGCGGAGGTGGACAGGGTGGTGGCGGAGGAGGACGTCCTGGCGGAGGTGGTGGTGGTCAGGGCGGCGGTGGTGGCGGCGGTCGCCCGGGTGGTGGCGGACAGGGCGGCGGCGGTCAGGGTGGCGGCGGAGGTGGCAAGCCCGGTGGTGGGGGCGGTGGCCAAGGTGGCGGAGGACAAGGGGGAGGCGGTGGTGGCGGTCGTCCCGGCGGTGGTGGGGGCGGCGGGAATCGTTGACCTTTCCGCTTCAGCGGGGCGTCGCAAAGCAGCGGCGCCCCTTTTTGCGACTGGGACTTGGCACTGACAACTCCCACTTCCCAGAATAGGAATTGAACCCCTTTGATGCGCGACTCCTCTGCCCTGCTATGGTCGTTGCCATGGATCGTCCCGCCGCTCATCACGTACTTCCGGCTCCGGCATTCCCGCTCTCTGGACGAGGAGGCCAGCACCCCTCCCGAAAATCCGCCGCTCGTCACAGTCATAGTTCCCGCGCGTAACGAAGCCCACAACATCGCGCGCTGTGTGAAGTCGATCCTCACGACGACGTATCCCAATCTCGAGCTCATTGTCGTCGACGATGCTTCAACCGATGGCACTGCCGACGCGGCACGCAAAGCGATTGACGATGCGACTGGAGTCGGTCACGTCGATGCGACCGTTGCGACTGACACGCGCCACCTCCGCTCCCGCATCGTCAAGAACGTTCCTCTTCCCGACGGTTGGTTCGGAAAGCAGTGGGCGTGCGCCACCGGCGCGAAAGTCGCGCGCGGAGACATCCTGCAATTCACCGACGCCGATACGACCCACGGACCCGATCTGGTTACGCGTTCGATCAACGCGATGCTCCGGACTGAGGCGGATCTTTTTTCCGTGGCTGGCCGCCAGGAGCTGCGCGGATTCTGGGAAAAAATAGTCCAGCCGCAGATCTTCACGATCCTGTCGATGCGCTATGGCGGCACCGAATCGGTGAACCAATCGCCACACGTGGGCAACAAGATCGCGAATGGCCAGTGCATCTTCGTGACGCGCGCGAGCTACGAGACGATCGGCGGTCACGGGAGCGTTCGCTCGTCCGTCGCGGAAGACCTGATGCTCGCCCAACGTTTCTTCGCCGCGCGCAAGCGAGTGGTACTGATGCTCGGCGTCAATCAGTTATCGACGCGCATGTATGCCTCGCTCGGCGAGATCATCAGCGGGTGGCGGAAGAACGTCTTTGCGGGCGGCCTCGACTCCGTTCCATTCGGTAGATTCGGCCGAAGCTTCTTTCCGCTCTTTCTGCTGCTGCCGCCACTGCTCGAGCTGTTGCCCCCGCTGGCGCTCGTGCTGATGGTGTCCGGCGTTGCGACCACTACCACAGTGATCATCTGGAGCTTGCTTTCCTGCGGCGCCACGCTCCTTTGGTGGAGCGTTGTCTACCTTACCGTCGGCGAAAACCCGCTCTATGCGCTGCTCTATCCTGTTGGCGCTCTGCTCTTGTTGTACATCTTCTTTACCGCGGTGGTCCGCGGACGCCGCGTAAGCTGGAAAGGCCGTACATACATCGCACAGTGACGACGATAGATATCAAACGCGTTTCCGTTCCATGCTGGCTGCTCATTTTGTCAAACGTCGCCAGCGCTCAGGGCCTGCGTCCCGCCGATAATTGCTTCGCGGACTCCGGGCGGGCTTTGCGACAGCGCCTGCCCGCATTGATGGATAGCGCGATGATCCCCGGGCTCGCTCTCTCGATCATCGACCGCGGCAGAGTGGTTTGGAGCGGCGGCTTCGGTGCGCGCGATCCCAAAGGCGGTCGAGTCACCGCCAACCGCACGGTGTTCGAGGCGGCATCCCTCAGCAAGCCAGTCGTCGCGTACACCGCGTTACGACTGGTGGATGCGGGCCGGCTCGATCTCGATAAGCCACTCGTCGACTACACGCCTTACCCTGACTTTCGCGGCGATCCGCGCGGACAGCTCGTGACGGCGAAAATGGTCCTTTCGCACACGACCGGTTTGCAGAACGAGCGAGCCGGCTCCGATTCGCTCCGTTTTTCCTTCACACCCGGCACGCGTTTCCAATACTCAGGTGAAGGCTACGTATTCCTCGGCAAGGCAATCGAAGCGATAACGGGCAGCACGCTGGCTGATGCAATGAGGACGCTCGTTTTCGAGCCACTTGGAATGACTCGCAGCAGTTTTGTCTGGGAGACCCGGTTCGACGATGACGCCGCGATCGGATCCGGCCGATTCGGTGAGCCTCGCAAGCGGACACGACCGCAAGTTGCTCGCGCGCCCTCGAGCCTCCAGACCACAGTTTCGGATTATAGCCGCTTTCTGCAGGCGATTCAGCAGGGCACCGGGCTCAAGCCGGATACCTGGCGATTGATGATGACGCCCGTCGCCGACGTAGCCCCTGGGGTGAGCTGGGCTCTCGGCTGGGCGATCGAAAAAGATTCAGGCGATACTCGGTTGGCGCATCACGGCGACAACTCCGACTCCGGCTTCACTGCGTTCACCTTATTGGATGTCCGCCGCCAGTGCGGGCTCGTTTACTTTGCGAACAGCGCCAATGGCCTGAGCATCGTCAGAGAGATCGCGAGCACCATTCCCGGATCGCATCCAGGTGTCGCGCTGCTTCCCTACGAGCGCTACGACGCGCCGCCCTCGCTCGCGCGCGGCCGAATCGCGCGAAAGCTTCGAGCCGGCGGAATCGACGCGGCGCTCGCCGAGTATCAGCGGATCGAGGAAGACAATCCCGCGGCGACGCCCGAGAAGTTGTTGAACGACCTTGGCTACTCGCTTCTGAGTCAGGGCCGCATCGATGACGCGATCAGAGCGTTTCGCCAGAACATCGCTGCGTATCCATCCTCGGCGAATGTCTACGACAGTATCGGCGACGCGTACCTCGCCGGCGGTCACCGCACGGCCGCGCGGGATGCGTATCGACGCGCGACGGAGCTGGACTCGACCAACTCGCGGGCGCGACAACTCGCGGATAGTCTCAACGCCCGATTGAGACATTGACAGCGAACCACCGTTTCTCGACAAAACTCTTCTCCAGGAAAAACGAGATAAGGTTGTAGCGGAGATTCGCGCTAAACAGCCGCCAAACGATGCGAAATGCCGTTGCGCCTATAAGTAGGCTCTGGGGGTGCAGACCCTCGAGCGTGCAACCGCTCTTCTTCGCGGCGCGATCTCGTTCGACGGCCTTGCGAAGATTCTCCACGAGCTTGGATTCTCCGAGCGTCCGCTGCCTCTCGACGAAAGAGCGCTGCACGCCCTTGGGCTCCCGGCGAACCTCGGGCGAGCCCACATATGCAAGGGCGATGGCGACCTTCGTGGACTCTCCATCGAGCTCGATTCGCTGTCGGACGCGCGCGAAGCTCTCTCCAGCGTTGCTCGGGCTCTCGCCAGGAACGCATCGCAATTTCTCTGGATAGTTGTCGCGACTCGCCGCTCGACATCAGAGGTCGCGATCGTTTGCTGGCGTTCGATTGGCGCTCGAACCCGGGTCGTTTCAGTTCTTGCTCGCAGTGACAATCCACACCAGAGCGACGCAGAGACACTTTGCACGCTCGTTGCCGTGCGCGGCGAATCCGATCTGCTGACTCACGCCCGCTGGCTGGACGTTCTCGGACGGGAGTCGATCACAAGCAGGTTCTTCCGCACCCTCGATCAAACCATCCACGACCTGTCCGATTCCCTGACCGGGCAGCTCGACCGCGCGGAGAAGCGCGAGCTGGCCCTGCTCTACGTTTCGCGACTCATCTTTCTATCCTTTCTCGAATCGAAGGGCTGGCTCAACGGCGACTTCTCGTTTCTGAGCAACGGCTACACGCGCTGTGTCGAACGCGGCGGAGGCTATCAGAGAGCCGTGCTCGCGCCCCTCTTCTTCGGGACATTGAACACAGCCGTGCGGGCTCGATCCCTTCGCGCCAAAGAATTTGGACGAGTTCCCTTCCTCAATGGTGGGCTCTTTTCGCGCTCGCATCTCGAGAAACGCAGCCGCTCCAGCGTCTTCTCCGATGATTCGTTCGGGAACGCGTACGGCTCCCTCCTCTCCCACTATCGCTTCAGTGGTCGCGAGGATTCGTCCGAATGGTCGGAGGCCTCCATCGATCCCGAGATCCTCGGCAAGGCATTCGAAGCGCTGATGGGTCCGGCCGATCGCAAGACGAGCGGCGCGTTCTACACGCCGCAGGACCTCGTTGACGACCTCGCCAGTCACGCAGTTTCATCGGCCTTCCGTCACAGCCAGGGAGAAGCAGGTCGACTCGACGCTCTGCGCCAAGTCAGGGTTCTGGATCCCGCGTGCGGCTCGGGCGCCTTTCTTGTTCACATGCTCGAGCGACTCGCGGTACTCCGTAGAGAATCGGGCGAGCCGGGCTCCGTCGCCGAGATTCGTCGTCGCGTGTTGATGACGTCGATCTTCGGAGTCGATCTCAGCCCGATGGCTGTCTGGCTGTGCGAGCTGCGGTTGTGGCTGTCGATCGTGATCGAAAGCGAAGAGCGAGACCCGATGCGTATCACGCCGTTGCCGAATCTCGATCGACACATACGTGTCGGCGATTCTCTCGCCGGTGGTGCATTCGATGATCGCGGCAGTCTCGCCATCAGCCGCAATCTGGCGAGTCTGCGCAATCGATACGCGAGGGCGGCGGGACCACGAAAGCGCACGCTCGCGCGAGCGCTCGACCGGCTGGAGCGCTCGGCAGCGATCGATTCCTTCATGCGCAAGAGAGTCCGACTCACCGTCGAGCGCAAGGAAATGCTGATTCATCTGCGCGCGAGGGACTTGTTCGGCGACCGCCATCCTCCCGACCAGCAAACGCGCATTCGGCTTACAGGAATCCGACGTGGACTTCGCGAGTCAGCAGACAAGGTGAAGTCACTCCGGAGTGGCGCGGCACTTCCATTTTCTTTCAGCGCCCAGTTTTCGGACATCGCGGCCACGGGTGGTTTCGACATCGTCGTCGGCAATCCTCCCTGGGTGAGAGTACACCGGATCGCTGAGTCGTCCCGACAGCGACTGAAACAGGATTTCACGGTCTATCGACAAGCGGCGTGGGAAGCCGGGGCGAAAAGCGCCGGCGCTGGACACGGATTCGCCGCGCAAATCGACCTCGCGGCATTGTTCGTCGAACGCGCGTGCGATCTGTTGCGGCCCGGCGGCACATTGGCATTCCTTCTCCCGGCAAAGCTATGGCGATCGCTTGCTGGCGGTGGCGTCCGCCAGCTCCTCCTCGAGCGCGCCGACGTAGTACTGCTCGAAGATATTGCGAACTCAGGCTCGCAATTCGAGGCCGCTGTCTATCCGTCGCTCCTTGTTGCGCGTCGCCGAATCGAAAACGCCGGCGCAATCACGGATAAAGTCATCCCGACCGTAGAAGCCGAGGCCGAATGGATTAACGTGACGATTCGCACACCTCGGGGCACCAAGCGATGGAGTTGTCATCCGCATCGATTGTCTGTCGATGGCACACCGGGCAGTCCGTGGCTGCTCCTTCCCGGAACTGTTCGAAGAGCTTTCGACCGGATCACTCGCTCCGGCATTCCCTTCTCTCACACCAGGTTCGGACGTCCGCTGCTCGGCGTGAAGACCGGATGCAACAACGCCTATATCGTCCGCGTCGATTCGGTCGACGGAGAAATCGCGCACATATCGAGAGACGGGCGAACTGGTGAGATCGAGCGCGAGATGCTGCGGCCGCTGGTTCGCGGCGAGACCCTGGACCAATGGCGCTTGAGTGGTGGCGGCGAGTATCTCATCTGGCCGTACCGCGAAGACGGAACGAGCCGAAGCGAATTGCCTCCGCGGGCGAGACGCTGGCTGTCGTCGTATCGCGGCGCGCTGACGAGACGTACCGATCTTCACGACCGCCGCGCCTGGTGGTCGCTGTTCCGCACAGAGAGCGCGAATAATGAGTCTCCGCGCGTGATCTGGGCCGACTTCGGTCTGAGACCGCGCTCGATCGTGGTGGCAGCGGACGAACGCTTCGTCGCCCTCAACACCTGTTACGTCGTGCGTTGTCGTCGGAACAGTGATGCGCACGCTCTCGCCGCCATTCTGAACGGTCCGTTGGCAGCGGCGTGGCTGAATGCGATAGCCGAGCCCGCTCGGGGTGGATACCGCCGCTATCTCGGGTGGACAATGTCGCTGCTGCCACTTCCGCTCCGATGGAATCGAGCGCGGAAACTACTAAGTCCGCTCGGCGAGCGAGCAATGCAAGGCGATATCCCTAGCGATGACGAGCTTCTTTTCGCAGCCCTCGAGGCGTACCAAATCGATAGGGCGAAAGTGGAAGCTCTGCTCTCCTGGGGTCCCGATTGCGGTTAGAGATCCCCCCTGGATTTCAGATCGCATCCGCGGCGGCGGTTCGTGGTCGAATCGCCAGAACGATCCTCGGCGCGCCTGGAGCTGATGCAGCACTCGGATCGATAACACTGCACCCCCATCAACTGTCAGCGGTGGAGCGTTTGCGAGCAGCGATCGATCGCTTTAATGGAGGCTTGCTCTGCGACGACGTCGGCATGGGCAAGACCTATGTCGCGATCGCGATCGCGAGTCAATTCGACCGTTGGCTGGTGGTGTGCCCCGCGGCGCTGAGTTCGATGTGGCAAACGGCGCTGTCCGCGACCGGAGCAACGGCAGGACTTACCACGTTCGAGACGCTGAGCCGAACCAGGCTGGAAGACCTCCGTGAAACTTACGATCTGGTTGTCGTCGACGAAGCCCATCACGTCCGGAATCCACGAACCAACCGGTACTTCGCCCTGGAGTCGATTGTCCGCGGCGCCAAAGTGCTCCTTCTAACGGCAACTCCGATCCACAATCGGCGCGACGATTTGGTCGCATTGCTCGCCCTGTTTCTTGGATCGCGCGCATGCACGATGACTTCCGCGGAGCTCGCGCTCTGTGTCGTGCGACGGGAGCACGAACACCTGCCGGAGTCACTTCCGATCCCCGCGATAGCACCGACGATCTACCACGATCTTCCCGACGACTGCGTCCTCGTCGAGCGGTTGATGAATCTTCCGCCGCCGATTCCTGTCCGCGACGGTGGACTTGGTGGCGTGCTCATTGGCCGTAGTCTCGTCCACCAGTGGGCGTCGAGTGAGGCAGCACTGATCGAAGCGGTGAGAAGGAGGATTGCGCGCGCCGGTGCATTATGTACTTCTCTCGAAGCGGGAACGTATCCGACTGCGCTGGAGTTGGAAACCTGGATTTACGGTGACGGCGTGTTACAGCTCGGGTTTCCCGAGCTTCTCTCGGCGCCGAGTGTCGAGAACCCCGACCTGCTCAGGACAGTTCGCGTCCACCTTGAAGCACTGCAGCAGATCCGAGCTCACTTCGCTTCGTTGACGCGGATCGACGCCGGTCGGGCCGAAGTACTCGCTTCGATCAGCGCTTCGCGACGGGACTGCAAAGTCGTCGCGTTCGCCCAGTACGCGGAGACTGTTTCAATGTTCTTTCGGCGCCTGGCACCGAGAGGGGGAGTCGCCATGCTCACCTCGCATGGCGCGCGAGTGGTCGGAGGCGCCCTGACGCGAAAAGATGCGATCGGTCGGTTCGCGCCACATGCATCCGGCTCGCCGGAGCCCGCGCCAGCCGAAGCGATCGATCTTCTGCTGACGACCGATCTCCTTAGCGAAGGAGTAAACCTCCAGGATGGCGAGGTAGTGGTCCATCTCGACATCCCGTGGACAGCTGCTCGAATGGAGCAGCGTGTCGGGAGAGTTGCCCGACTGGGATCGCGACACACTGCTGTGAGCGTACACGTCATTCGTCCACCACGCAGCGCGTCGGAGGTACTGGGCAGCGAATCGATAGTGCGCCACAAATGGCACGTGGCTCGAAACGTCGTCGGCACGAGTGCATCAAACCCCGCGCCTGAATCCGACGTCGCTGCGGTCTCGTCGCAAACCGACCATTCCGCAGCCGAAGGCGCGCCCGCGCAGTCGGAGCGGCTGCGGTCGATGCTTCAAGGTTGGATCACGAACGCCGCAGATGAACCCCAAAGCCAGCGAGCCGCCCCGATCGTCGCAACAGTTGCCTCTGACCGACCCGGATTTCTCGCCGCGGTGTCGGCGGATGACGTCCCACAGCTGGTCGTTGGGTTTGACGAAAAAGTGTCGACTGATCTTGAGGCACAGATCGCGGCGTGCCTGAATATCAGGTTCCACGAAATACCAACCGGCATCGGAGAAGTCGTTCGTGCAGCCGAAACGATCCGTAACTGGTTCGTGGGCGAGACCGCATCGGCGGTCGCCGGGCTTGCGGAATCGAGCTCGTTACGGCGGAGAGCGATCACCACGCGCATCGACTTAGCTATCGAAGACGCACCGCCCCATTTGCGCGTGACCCGGTTGATCACCGCCGCCCGCGCGCGCAAGGTCGCAACAAAACAGCAGTGCGCGGCTGTCGAGCGGGAGCTCGACGCACTACTTCACTCAGATCTCGCTGCCGACCAATGGCTGAGCGCGATGGCGTCGCTTCAGCCGAACGAAATTGCTCCTCGGGGCCCGACTCGTTCGAGCGAATGCTTCAAGATCCACGCGATTCTGCTCATGCGCTGAGATTTCTTGTCAGATCGCTTCGATCTCGCTTGCCGCGCGATCCAGAATCTCCTTGATCTTCCTGATTTGCTCCGCCGTTCTCGATGAGCTCTTGGAAGACGCGTAGACCGCACGACCAACATTCTTGAATCCCCGATGCACTTCCATCATCGGCTCGCCGAAAATGTTTTGCGCGAACTCCGCGATCCTGGAGAAGATGTCGTCGATGAGCGGCTGGTTCTCGGCGAGATGCTTCCGGCCTTCCTCAGTGATTTCATAGATTTTCTTCCCGCCCTCCTCCGGTCTCGCCGTCGCGTATCCCAGATCCTCGAGCATCGTGAGCGTCGGATAAACTGTCCCCGGACTCGGCGAATACATACCGCCGAAGCGCTCCTCGATCTCCTTGATGATCTCGTAACCGTGCCGCGGCTTTTCGTCGAGCAGGCGGAGAATCACGAACTTGAGATGGCCCTGATCGAACATCCTTCCGCCGCCAAAAGGGCCGCCACGCGACTTGCCGCGGCCACCCCAAAACGCTCCAGCGTCAAAGCCAAAATTCTCTGGTCGCATCCCGAACGCCCATCCGAACCTCGGGCCACAATTCCCTTCGCGCATCGACTTGCCCTCCAGAACTGGACTTTACGAAGCCAGTCGGGCGCCAGTCGGCGCCTCTGATAGTACTGGCGATATATCGCAGCAGCTAAGCTATATCGGGCGATATATCGGCGCAAGTGCCGCCAAGGGAGCTCCTGCGGGCTTGGCGGAGGCCGTCTCAGCCAGGAAAGCTCGGCTCGCGAACCAGAAAGCCGACGCGTTCCGTTGGACTCCCGGTCACCCATCGGCAACCTCGTGATCCATAATTATCACCGCCCTTAGCGGCATCTCGTGATCGATAATTATTTTCTAAAAAACAACCAGTCCAACTACTTAGAACTGAGTCGCCCTATCCCTCTGCCGGGCTTGCATCTTGCCGCTCTTGTCCGGCTCCAGTGCGTTCATTCCGCCGCCGCAGGATCGGCGAATGCTGTCGCAACTTCGTCCTTCCGCGATTTATCTACCGAGCATGATGGAAAAGTCCTTCAGCGTGGGCCTCGTCGTTCTCTCGGTAGTAGTCGCCACGATGGGCGCCTACGTCGCTATCGAGATCGCGCAGCGCGTCCGCGCGACGGAAGGTCGACGGCGCGTGTTCTGGACCTACTGCGGCGCGGTCGCAATGGGCCTCGCCCTCTGGAGCATGCATTTCGTCGGCATGCTGGCGCTCACTCTGCCCGTCCTCATCTGGTACGACGCGCTCCTCATCTTCGCCTCGGCCCTCGCGGCCCTGATCGCTGGGGCAATCGCATTCTTCATTTTCAACCGCGCGACCGTCAACTGGTGGACTCTGGGTCTCGCCAGCGTTTTCATGGGATCTGCGATCGCTGGAATGCAGTACATCGGCATGGCAAGCGTGCGGATGAACGGCCAGATCCTTTACGATCCGACCTTTGTCGGCGCGTCAGTCGGCATCGCCATGGCTGTATCGTTCGCCGCGCTCATCCTGACGCGAAAGCTGATCGATGCCGGCCTGGACAAGGGAGCGTGGCTCAGGAAAGTCGCAGCATCACTGCTTCTGGGTTTCGCCGTTGCGGGAATGCACTATACCGCAGTGTCGGGCGCGCAGTTTACTCGCGGACTTCCCGGCTGGCGACCGACCGTTGATCTGGTGCTCGGCACCTATCAGCTCGGGCTGGTCATCGCAATCATCAGTCTGGCACTGCTCGCACTTGCTCTCTTCGCGACCCAGTTCGAGCGGTCGACCGTCGCAACGAGAAACAGGTTCGAAAGTTTGCTCCACCTATTGCCTCAGGTTGTGTGGTTCGGCGGGCCTGATGGCCAGATCACCTACTGCAATCCCTACTGGTACGAATACACCGGACTCTCCGAGAATGAGACTCTCGGCGAGGGTTGGATGACTGCCATCCATCCCGAAGACCGCGAGCGTGTTGTGAACAGCTGGAAATCGGCTGTCGGCGATGGAGAAGACTACGAAGTCGAGTTTCGATTGCGCGAAAGTAACGGAGACTACTGTTGGTTTCTTGCACGCACCAGCTCTGGTCGCGATGAGACTGGAAAAGTCAACGCATGGCTTGGCATCGCGGTCGACATCGAAGAACGGAAAAGAGCCGAAGAGGAGGCGTGGGCCGCGAGCCAGGCGAAATCAGAATTCCTCGCCAGTATGAGCCACGAGCTGCGCACTCCGCTCAACGCGATCGGCGGATACGCCGAGCTGCTGGCGATGGGTGTCCGTGGTTCCTTGAATGCCGAACAGGCGCAGGACATCGCGCGCATCAGACGCAGCCAGCAGCACCTGCTGACTCTCATCAATGATGTTCTCAACTTCGCGAAAGTAGATGCGGGCCAGACGGAGTACCGACTCACCGCTGTCCCAGTCGACGAGGCATTGCGCGATACCGAGACGATGATCGCGCCTCAGATTCTCGCGAAGGGTCTTCGCTATTCGTACAAAGGCGGCGATAAGACAGCCTCGGTGCTGGCTGATCCCGAAAAGCTTCAGCAAATAGTGCTGAACCTGCTGGGCAACGCTGTGAAATTCACCGATGCCGGCGGAAGTATCACGCTCTCCGCCAAACCCGCTGGCAACTGCATCGAGATTTCAGTGGCGGATACTGGCGCCGGCATTCCACCGCAAAAGCTCGAAAGGATTTTCGACCCGTTCGTTCAGGCCGAGCGTCGACTCAATCAGCCAGTGCAGGGAGTGGGGCTTGGGTTGGCTATCAGTCGCGACCTGGCCCAGGCAATGGGCGGCGAGATAACCGTCGCGAGCACAGTCGGCAAAGGCTCGACATTCACGCTATCGCTTCCCCGCGCACCGCGCATGGATCTCGCCGACGTCCCGCCAATTGGAGAGAAAGCGGGCGAGGATGAAACCAAAGGCGAAGAGAAAGCCAAACCCGCGCCTGGCAGCCTAGCCGACCGCGCGCTTCAGGAAACTCCGCATTCCTAGCGTCCAGAAGATCGCAGTGATCACAATGAGCGCGACGATTACTATTGGGAGCGGCATGTGGGGCGCTGCCGGCGTTAGCGCCGCTCTCATTCCTTCCGCGACGTAGACGAGCGGGTTCACCAGCACCGCGTATTTCATGATCGGCACCGTGCTCAACCCCTGCCACGGGTAATACGCGCAGCCGAAAAAGATCATCGGCGCCAGAATCACCCCGAACATCAGTCCGATTTGCTGCGGCTGAATTGCTGTGCCTAGGAAAAGACCGAGTGAAGAGAAGGCCGCGGCGCCCAGAACGGTGATCAGTAGCACGTCACCGATGTGGCCGAACGTAAGATTTGGAATCGGTCCCATTATGAGGCGCGCGACCGGAAGGACGAACAGTGCGGATACTACGCCCTGCAGCACGCCTGAGACGATCTTCTCCGCCGCCACGAGCCAGATCGGCAATGGCGCGAGCAGCCTGTCCTCTATCTCCTTGGTCCATCCAAAATCCTGCACCATCGGCAGCGCTACTGACTGGATGCTGGAGAACGTGAGACTGATCGCCAGTACACCGGGCAAAAGCGCAGTTGTGTAGCCGCGGCCCATGAATCCCATCCGCGGCAAGAGATATCCGAAAACGATGACGAACATGAGCGGCTGCATTGTCGTGCGCAGCAGGAAGAACGGCAGCTCGCGTCGCGCCACCCGCATGTCACGCCGCAATAGCGCGAGGACAATAAACGACGGACGCACCTCCGCGCGTGGAGCAGCCATCGCCGCGCCAGTCATCCGAGTTTCCTCCCGGTCAGCGACACGAATAAGGTCTCCAGACTGGGCTGCAGGAGATGGATGTCGGTGACGGTGCGACCGGTGGATTCCGCCGCCTCGATCAGGGCAGGCAGGCTCTGACCGCCGCGGCTGCTGTGCGCGCGCAATAATCCATCACCCGCTTCCACGCGACTGATGCCATCGATCGTCTCGGCGATTTCCGCCGCTGGCGCCGAATCGCCGTCCAGCACCAGCTCGATCAACGTGCCGCCCGGCGCCTTCGCCTTCAGCGCGCGCGGAGTGTCGAGCGCGAGAAGCTTGCCGCGATCGATGATCGCGAGGCGATCGCACAGACGATCGGCTTCGTCCATGTAGTGCGTCGTCATCACGATGGTGCGTCCGCGGTTATGCAGGTCGCGAAGAATCTCCCACAAGTCGAGCCGCGCCTGTGGATCGAGGCCTACTGTCGGCTCATCGAGGAACATGATGTCGGGCTCGTGCATCAGCGCGCGCACAATCATGAGTCGCTGTTGCTGGCCGCCGGAAAGCTCATTGAGCTTTGAGCCGGCTTTGTCGGCCAATCCCAGGCGCTCGAGCAGCTCGTACGCCCGCTTGGTCGCGACATCGGTCGAGATGCCGAAGTAGGCGGCATGGAATTGAAGGTTCTCCATCACGTTGAGGCTCAAATCGGCATTGGGTCGCTGGGGAACGACGCCGATTGTCTGGCGCACGCGGACCGAATCTTCAACGACATCAGCGCCCGCCACGGTCGCCTTCCCCGATGTGGGCCTGACACGCGTCGTGAGAATTCCGATCGCTGTCGTTTTGCCTGCGCCATTCGGCCCCAGCAGGCCGAAGAATTCTCCAGCGCGGATGTCGAGATCGAGCGACTCGAGCGCTACGACATCATTGGGCGACGGCGCGGTCGCTCCGGGCGGAGCCCATCGAGCGCCGGACCCAGACCCCCTCGACTTTTTCTTGCCGGAGCCCTTGTAAACTTTGCGCAGAGCGCGCATTTCGATCGCGTTCACTTCGGTGGACTCTCGATCAGGCGATTGTACTTCCTGAGCACACCACGCAAGCGGTCGTGCGGTAACCCATACGCTCGATTGCCACCGACTCCGGTCATCGTCTCCGCGGCGACCATCGCGTTCACAATCGCCTCCTCCGTCGCTTGCGCCGTTGCATAGAAGAGCGGATTGATCTGATCGTTCGAAGTCATCTGCACTCGAACTAGTCCGGTGTCCTGAGCCGCGCGCGGATTCGCGGTGGAGAAAGCAATGATCAGATCACCGGACGAGTTCTCTCCCTTGCCTCCCGCAACGCCGACACCGAGCGCGGCCCGAACTGCGAGACGCCGCAATTGATGGGGAAGTAGCGGTGCGTCCGTCGCTACAACGACGATGATCGAGCCCATGCCCTCCCGTCGCTCGTCAATCGGTAGAACAGCGGTTGCCGCGCACGGCGGAGGGCCTGCGTTCGGATTTCCCGCTGTCGCCGCGCCGCTTCGACATGGGCGGAGATCGTTGATCTCTCTGCCAACCGGCACTCCGGCAATGCGCAGCTCGCTACGCCGTCCGGCGTTGCACTGCACCAGCACGCCTACAGTGTAGCCACCCGCTTGCGCCGGCAGCTTGCGTGACGATGTGCCAATCCCACCCTTGAAGCCGAAGCAAATCATCCCGGTTCCGCCGCCAACATTTCCCTCGGTTACCGGTCCGGGCTTCGCGCTATCGAGAGCTTTCCACGCGTGCTCCTGCTTCACATGAAAACCGTTCACATCATTCAGAAATCCGTCGTAAGTCTCAGCCACGACTGGCAACGCCCATGGCTGCCCTGTTGGCTTGCGAACCATCCAGGCTACGACTGCATCTCGCACCACACCGACGCTGTGAGTGTTGGTGATGCTCACGGGCCCTTCGAGAAACCCCGATTCCTCCACCCAAGCCGTTCCCGTCATCTCGCCGTTGCCGTTGAGTGGGAACCAGCCGGCAAACACCGGGTCGGTTGACACTCGGCCTCGTGGAAGAACCACCGTCACGCCGGTCCGGACCGGACCTGTGCCTACAACGAGCTTCCCTTCACCGGAAATGAGCGTTTCCTGGCCGACCTCGAGGCCGGCCACATCGGTGATCGCGTTGAGAGCTCCGGGCGTGCCGTCGAACGGAACTCCAAGATCGCGCGCCCGTGGCCTTCCCTGCGCGGACGCATCACGCGCAGTCGCGGGAACCGACCAGGCACCCACAGCCAATGCCATCACCACACCACCGCGAATTCTCATCAGCAGTTAGTCCGTAGTCCGCAGCGGTTAGTTCGCAGTTCGCAGCTAGTTCGCAGTTCGCAGTTAGTTCGCGGTTCGCAGTTAGTGCGTAGTTCGCAGTTGGTTTCCCAATCCGCAGTTAGTCAGCAGTCCGAAATGCCGTTGGTCCGCAGTCCGAAATGCGGTTGATCCGCAGTCCGCAGCGTACTGTATCATGCGCCGATGGGGTGCCAGGTCGTCTTGAATTCGATGAAATCGCGGATCTCGTACACGCTCTGCGCCTTCTCACCAATCCAGTCGAGATCGTCGTCACGCTTTCGTGCGCGCACCCTCTTGATGCTCTCGGCGGCCCCGAGCTGAAGCTGCTTTTTTTCGTCCTGATTCACGATCGCGCTCACGCCGCGAATGTGGGTGTGGGTCGCAAACGTCGGCACCAGCTCTTTCCTGAAGCCCGTCAGAATGTTCACCACGCCACCGGGAAGATCCGACACCGCCAGCAGCTCGCCCAATACGATCGCCGGATACGGAAATTTCTGCGACGCGAGGCAGACGCAGGTGTTGCCCGCTATGATCACCGGCGCGATCTGGCTGAGAAGTCCGAGCAGCGGAAACGCGTCGTCAGCGATCACGCCGATGATCCCCATCGGTTCGGCGACAGTGAAGTTGAAGAACGGCCCCGCAACCGGATTCGTGTTGCCGAGCACTTGCTCGTATTTGTCGGACCAGCCCGCGTAGTAGATCAATCGGTCGACACTCGCGGCAACCTCTTTCGCCGCTGCGGGCTTGGTCGACGCGCCTGAAATCACCAGCGCATCCGCCATTTCCGCGCTTCTCGACTCGAGCATCTCGCCAAGCCGATAGAGTATCTGTCCGCGATTGTAAGGCGTGCGGCGCGACCAATCGGGGCCCGCTTTCGCGGCGGCTTCAACCGCGTTGCGGAGATCTTTCCGCGTGCATTGCGGAATGTTTCCCAGGAGTCCGGCGTGAGTCTTCGAATCGGACCCACCTTTTCGCGTTGCTCGTTTTTCGATCGGGAAAACGCGACCGCTCTCGGACCGAATGAACTGTCCGCCGACGTAGACTTTCGGAGTCTTGGTTACGGGAATTCGGCGCATTGTCAAAACCTTCGCGCTATGAAAGCAGCTCTTCGCGACACGCTACACCACCCTACCATAATCCATGAGCCCCTGACGTCCGCCCTCGCGTCCGAAGCCTGATTCCTTGTAGCCGCCGAAGGGCGACGATGGATCGAACTTGTTGAAGGTGTTCGCCCACACGACACCCGCCTTAAGAAGCGTGCTCATCTTCAGGATGCGTGAGCCCTTGTCCGTCCAGACGCCAGCGGACAATCCATACATCGTGTTATTTGCCTTCTCGACCGCTTCCTCTAGAGTCCGAAATGTCAGGACGCTGAGCACCGGTCCAAATATCTCTTCGCGCGCGATGCGGTGACTCTGAGTGACACCGGTGAATACAGTTGGCTTGAAGTAGAATCCCGGCGTCGGCAGCTGACACGCCGCTGACTGATACATCTCCGCGCCCGCCGCTACACCCGAATCGACGAGCTCACAAATCCTGTCCAGCTGCGCCCGGGAATTTATCGCGCCGACGTCAGTGTTCTTGTCGAGTGGATTCCCCACCCGCAACACATCAATGCGGTTCTTCAGCTTCGCGACGAACATCTCGGCGATCGATTCCTGAACGAGAAGCCTGCTGCCCGCGCAACACACGTGACCCTGGTTGAAGAAGATGCCGTTGACGACGCCTTCGACTGCTTGATCGATAGGCGAATCGTCGAAGACGATGTTCGCGGCCTTTCCACCGAGCTCCAACGTGAGCTTCTTGTCGGTGCCGGCGAGCTGACGCATGATGATTTTGCCGACTTCTGTCGAACCTGTGAAGGCGATCTTCGCGGCCGTTGGATGCCCGACAACCGCCGCTCCGGTCTCACCCGCGCCGCAAACTATGTTCACGACTCCCGCCGGTAGCTCCGCTTCCTGCAGCAGCTCGGCGAACTTGAGCGCGGTTACCGACGTCGTCTCCGCCGGCTTGAGGACGACCGTGTTCCCCATGGCGAGTGCTGGCGCGATCTTCCACGCCAACATCAGTAAAGGGAAATTCCAGGGTATCACCTGGCCGACGACGCCCAATGGGACGACCTTCGCCCCGGGCGTCGCGTACTCGAGCTTGTCCGCCCACCCAGCGTGATAGAAAAAGTGCGCCGCCGCCATCGGCACGTCGAAGTCGCGCGACTCCTTGATCGGCTTGCCTCCATCCATCGACTCGGCAACGGCGAACTCGCGGGCGCGATCCTGGATCAGACGCGCAATTCGATAGAGATATTTTCCGCGCTCTGCGCCAGGCATTCTGCTCCACGCGCCGAACGCCTTTTGGGCAGCGGAGTATGCGGCATCGACATCGGACTGATTCGCGAGCGCTATCTCCGCAAGCACTTCTTCGGTCGCTGGATTGATCGACTCGAAGTACTTGCCCGATTTCGGCGCGACGAAGCGTCCGCCGATGAAGAGATCATACTTTGGCTTGAGTTTCGGATCCGCGGTTTCCGGCGCCGGATCGTATTCCCACAGATCTCCAAATATCAGCTGCGGTATCGAGCTGCTGGCGGCCGCCGGTCGGGCGACGGCTCTGGGAGTCGTCATCTCAGTAGGTCTCCGCGGCGCTACGACAGGAAATTGTCATCTCAGTAACTCTCCGCCGCCTCTGTGAAATAATAGGGTGCCTGATATGCGCCGGTCTTCTCCTTCTCTATCTGGCGCAACAGATCGTTTAGGAGCGAGCTGGCACCAAACCGATAGCGCGTGGAGTTGAGCCACGCGTCGCCGAGCGTCTCCTTTACGGCGACGAGATAATGGAGCGCTTGCTTTGCGGTTCTGATTCCGCCGGCCGGCTTCATGCCGATCGCGACCCCCGTTGCCAGATAAAAATCGCGAATCGCCTCGATCATTACCTGAGTGTTGGCAAGCGTTGCGCTTCCCGATGCTTTACCGGTGCTCGTCTTGATGAAGTCGCCAGCGCGGATCACCTGCATTGCCAGAAACGAAGCGGCTCTGATGTTGTCGTAAGTGTCGAGCTCGCTTGTCTCGAGAATGACCTTGAGCTGCGCGTCGCCGCACGCTTCGACCACGGCGCTGATCTCGTCCTGCACGGCATGGAACTCACCGGCGAGGAAAAGCCCGCGATTGATTACCATGTCGATTTCGTCAGCGCCATCGGAAACCGCGGCCTTCACCTCTTCGAGACGTAGTGCCAACGGACTCTGGCCCGATGGGAACGCGGTGGCGACAGACGCCACCTTGATGGCGGTGTCGGCGAGCCAGCGCGCCGCATACCTCACGAGAAAGGGGTAAATGCAAACGGCCGCTACCGGCGGGACGGACTCATCGAAGCTGGGTCGTCGAGCTTTCTGGCAGAGCGACGCAACTTTTCCTGGTGTGTCCTTCCCCTCGAGCGTCGTCAAGTCGACCATCGAGACCGCCGTCCTGAGGCCCCAAAGCTTCGAGCTCTTTTTGATGCTTCGAGTAGTGAACTTTGCGACGCGCTCCTCGATTCCGACCTGATCCACCGTACCGATCTCGTCGAACAGCTTGCTGAAGCTCGTGCGCATAGCGGCAGAGGCCATCCGTCTAATATCGCGTCGGGCATCCACCATCACAACGACGAGTGAAGTCACCATCTGCGGCCTCGTCGCTTAGGCTCGGCCTAGTGCCTGTCCTATCCACCCCTATTTCAACCAGGCGCCCGGTGCGATTACTTTGGCAGCATGGCAGATTCGCGCCCGTATGCAGTCCTGTTCGATCTCGACGGAACACTGATCGATTCGATCGCTCTGCTGCTCGCATCCATGAAGCACACTTTTCACGGACGTCCTCGTCAGCCGAGCGATGAAGAATGGATCGAGGGGCTTGGGACCCCGTTGCCGAAACAGCTTACGCCGTATGTCGAATCCGACCAAGATCGTGAGCGTCTGGTCAATCGATATCGCACGTTCCAGCACGAGAATCATGATCACCTGATGGCGCGCTATGAGGGTGTTATCGACACCCTGGCGCTCTTGTACCAGCGCGGACACCCCATGGCCGTCGTCACGAGCAAGGGCAACGCGATGATGGAGCGCGGTCTGAAGTTCATTGGCGCCGATGACTACATCGAAGTCGCGATCGGCTACGATTCGGTCCACATCCACAAGCCCGATCCCTATCCGGTGAAGGCAGCTCTCGAGAAACTGGAATACGGCGTGGGCGAGGCAGTGTTCGTTGGCGATTCACCCCATGACATCAAGTCCGGAAATGCTGCCGGTGTGACCACGATCGCCGCTCTGTGGGGTCCTTTTACCCGATCAGCCCTCGAGCCCTACCATCCCGCTCATTTTCTCGACGACATCAAGCACCTTCCCGCATTACTGGACCGGATTGCGACGAAGGCAGCCGGATAAGTAAGTCCGTAGAGAAGCGGTGCATGTGGGCGACGCGTTGATCGGACGCACGTTTACGAGTCAATCGCCGTGGACGTTGATGCGCGAACCGCACGGAGCCTCAACGTGTGAATCGCAGCTGGAGATGCGGGGTAATATATTCCGCACGTTGGATCTCTTTAGGAGCTCATAAAATGGGTGTGTCATACCAAACTGGGGCGCTGGTCCGCACTGGCGAAGAAAGAGCGACGCTCGTCCGCCGGACGTACGCGTTGGTTCTAGTCAGTGTGCTCGTGACGATGGTGGGTGCATCGTTCGGACTTTCTCAGCCACAGCTATTACTCGCAGTGGCGCAGCATCCCTTTATCGCATTCTTCTGCGCGCTGGCGCCGCTTCTGATCGCCACTAGAAAGAAAACCGATTTCCCAATGAACATCGGCCTCGTGCTGCTGTTCAACCTCGTCATGGGTGTCATGATCTCACCGGCGCTCTACTTCTACGGAAGATCACAGCCCGGTGTGATCGGGCAAGCTGCAGTGCTCACCGTCGGCGCGTTCGGGATCCTGACGCTCTACGCTTTCGTGAGCCGCCGCGATTTCAGCGCGTGGGGCAGCTTTCTCATGGTAGGTCTGTGGGTGCTGATCGGCACCATGTTCCTCAACTTCTTTTTTCAGAGCGCCGCTGCTGGTCTCTGGCTGGCATCGGTGACGGTGCTGTTATTCAGCGGACTGCTCGTCTTCGACACCTGGCGCCTCCGCAACTTCTACGGTCCCGACGAGTATGTCGGAGCTGCCGTGCAGATCTACCTCGATCTGCTCAACATCTTCATGGCCGTACTGCGCGTTCTCGGCAACCGGCGCAACTAAAGCCAAAGTCAAAAGAGAGACGCACGGAACGCGGTGCAGTCCCAGTCAGCTCTGCTTTTCGTGTATCCGATCAATCTGACGCGCCATATCGAGATCATTCTGCGTGATCCCGCCCGCGGAGTGAGTACTCAGCGTACACGTCACCTTGGTGTACCGGATGTCGATGTCGGGGTGATGGTCGGCGGCCTCCGCGGCCTTGGCCACTGCCGCCACGAAGTCGATTCCAGTCAGAAAATTGCGAAACTGGAAAGTCTTCGTAATTAGCTCTCCCCGCCGGCTCCAGCCCGGCAGATTCCCGAGCTCTCGCTGGATCGCAATATCAGATAGACGCTCAGCCATCAATCTGCTCCCGCAGGATCACCGGCGATGAAGATAAGTTCAAGACCCTGCCACGCAATGCTGCTCGGTGCGATGCTGATGGCTGGGTCGGCAAGAAACGCTCTTGCTCAAAGCGATTCGTCGACGGGGTCGAGTCGCATCTCGTTTCCCGCTGCCTGGCGCTCGGGTGCGACTCGCTCGGCGGAGCCTCGGTCGACAGGCAGCTATTGGCAGGGACTCGCGTTCGGATTCGGCGTTAGCCTCTTCGCGCATGAAACCGCTCACATCGTCTCGTCAATGGCGATGGGCTTTCACCCGCATGTCGGGCTGGACCACGGCCGGCCCACGATCTTCTCGGGAATCGACAGCCAGAGATATCCGCACAAGCAGTTCATCTTTTCCGCCGCCGGACTGACCACGCAGGCCATCATCAACGAAGCAATCCTCGACGTCCCACATTCCCGCGGCGGCACGATCGAGCGAGGAATTCTGGCCGGTGGAATAGCGACTACGCTCTTCTACATCACCGTTGGCCGCAACGGATCGGTCAGCGACATCAGCTTCATGGCGCGAACGTCGTCTCTCTCCAAGACCCAGCTGTCGTTGATCTTCGGCGGGGTTTCCGCAATCCACGCGCTGCGCATCGCGCGGAATCCGTCGTACGACCACTTTTTCGTGCGGCCGACGGAGAACGGGCTGACGGTCGGGCTCCGCTACTAGTGCTGGTAACTCGACTCCGGACCCGCTCTTAGAGGAGGCCCTAACACGTCAGCTGTAAGTCACAAGTAGAGCTGGCCAGCCGTGTGGGTTCGGGCTATATTCGGGTATGAAGCAGCGTGAGGCCGGACTCTTCGGCGCGGAATACGATCGCGCTTCCCGTCAGTTGCCCGTGATCGGCGAGCAGAAAGACATTCGCTATTACGCCTCTCCGGCTAAGAGTGTTCTCAACGGGCCGGAGACGACCGGCATGGGATTCTGGTCAATCAACCCCTACATCGGCTGCGCCTTCGGGTGCGCGTACTGCTACGCGCGCTACGCCCACCGCTACGTGATGGAGCGCGCCGCGACCGACGAAAAAATGACCGCCGCGCTCGGCGAAGCATATAACAAGATGCCGCCCTGGCTCGCATTCGAGCGCAATATTTTCGTGAAGAAGAACGCGCCAGAAGTCCTGAGCAGAACTCTTCGCTTCGGCAGCGATCGTCACCTGAAGCTGCTGGACGGTGAAACGATCGTGATCGGCACCGCGACCGATCCTTATCAGCCTGCTGAGAGAAGATTTCGCGTGACACGCGGGATTCTCGAGGTGCTCTCCGAGCACCCGGGTCTGAGCGTCACGATCATTACAAAAAGTCCTCTCATAACGAGGGACATCGATGTCCTGTCGCGCATCAACCGCGTTTCGGACCTCTCGATTCACATCTCGCTCATCACCCTCGATCGCGAGCTTGCGCGGCGTATCGAGCCGCGTGCGCCGACTCCGGAAGCGAGAGTGCGCGCACTCACTCGACTGCGTGAGGCGGGGATCGACGCCGGAATCAACTGCATGCCGGTGCTGCCGGGCATCACCGACAATCCGTCGGATCTGGAGGCGCTCGTGAAGCGCGTGTCTGAGGCCGGTGCGACCTACGTCGGCGCTTGCGCCGTAAGACTCCAGTCGGCCGCCAGGAAACGATATCTGCCTTTTATCGAGCAGGAATTTCCGCATCTGGCGGAGCGTTATCGCAACACCTATGGCAAGAGCGCGAACGCAGGAGCAAAGTACCGCGCCGGGTTGGCGAATTTCTTCAACAAACTCTGCGCGAAGTACGGGGTCGAGGGCTGGTCCGGTCGCGGCGAGGAGGAGGAAGAAGAAGGGGACGAGGCCGTTGATCCGGCGCTCGTCCCCGAACTGCAGCTTGCGTTCGAGCTTTAGCTCGAACGGACTTCTTACTTCTTGGTCGTGTCCGTGGCCACCTTCACGGCGGTCCTGTGCTTACGGGTCGTCTTTTTCGTCGTCACACTGGTATTGCTAGCCATGCTGGCCTCAGTGGAGGGGCTGGCCGTGCTCGACGAATTGCTCATGTCGCTGGTGGTCGTGCTCATTCCGCTCCTCACCGGACCGGTCGGCGGATTGTCGTTCGGCCCGAAGCCAATGTTCATCGCGACGAGCAAGGCCTGAGCGTTGTTCGCAGAGTTGAACTTCTTCGCGCAGGTTGCGATAGCGCGGCGAGTCTGCGGGCCATAGTGGCCGTCGACATTCGTCACTCCGCATCCTTGATCGCGAAGCTCCTGCTGCAACGCGAGGAATTGGATTTTCGAGAGCCCAGCCTGAGCAGAAGCCAGGGCTGGGACAGCCAGTAGTGCGATTACAGCGATGGTCTTCTTCATCTTGAACAGCCTCCGATCAGGTATGGTCTCTACTATACAGTAAAGAGTTGCCAAGCAGTTGCAAGGTCTGCGCCGAGGTTGACATATCGCAGCAATGTCTACGCCCGCGAGTGCAATTCCACAGCAATGAAATGGACAAAAAAAACGCCCAACTCGCAAGGAGTCGGGCGTTCTGTTCAGACGGCGTGCGGCCTCTAGCGAATTGCCTGGACGATCAGGGCGCCGACTGCCAGAAGCGCCACCGTGATCGCGATCACCGCAATCGGGGTGACCGTAAGCTGCTGCTTCCACCAGCTCGAGGCCGTGCCGGGTGTCTCGGGCAGGGAGGCCATGATCCGCTGCTGGACGCCAACCGGAGTCACGCGGCGGCGCAGCATCTCGCTCTCGGCGTTGATTCGAGTCCAGAGCTCCACTTTCGACTTGCCCTCGACTTCGCTGGCACGCATCACGTCGACTTCGCCATCAAGCCAATCGTGCAGCAAGCCATGGCTGGCCGTTCCGTTGAGCGGAACCTCGCGATCATAGAGCTGCTCGTTGGACTTTTCCTTCCGTTGAACGGGCTCGTGTCCCGTGATCTTGTCGTTTCTTTCGAAACCAGCGTCATCAAGCATCATGCGTACTTCTCCTCGAGCAGTTGTTGGAGCGCCTCTCGCGCCCGATGCACTCGCATCTTTAGCGCGCCAACCGTCGTTTCCAGTAACAGCGCCATCTCTTCGTACGATCTTCCCTCGACATGCTTCATCACGAACGCTTCACGCAGCGAGGGAGCGAGTCTGGCCAGAGCAAACTGGAGGTCCGTCCTGAGCTCGTTGCGGTCCATCTCTTCTTCCGGCGTCGAGTACGTCGAGGGCTGATCATCCTCATCGTAGCTCACGTGCGTTCGCCGAATGTTCTTCAGCCAATCCTTACAGCTATTTGCGACGATCCTGAACACCCAGGCGTCAAATCGTCCGCGAACTTCGCCCAGATGCTGATATGCTTTAATAAAGGACGCCTGAAGTATGTCCTCCGCCACATCAGGACTTCCTGTCATCCCAAGTGCGTGTCGGTACAAGGGATCGCTGTATCGGGTTATAAGCACCCCGAACGAATCCTTGTTACCCGCCAGAACCTTGGCGATGATCTCCTGATCGGCATCGATCAGCGGCGCCGCGGCATCCGGCGTCGCGCTCCCTGCCCCAAGTGTTTCAGTACTCTGATTTTGCAGCGGTGTGGCTGTCATCTTCACCTGCCTAGTGTAATCCCTTTGCTTCTCGCTGTATAGACCCAAATGGTGTCGGGATAACACCTTATCACCGTTACGCCCTTCTGACGACCAGAGGTTCGTGGAAGCAACCAAGTTCCTTAGCGAAGCCGCACGAGGTACAGGTGCTCGTAGGCAATATCACGATGGTACTGGCGCCCCGCACGATCCCTGTCAGCTCGATAGCGGCGATAGCGCTGGCTGAAATGGGAGACTTTACCGTCCACAGCTGCTTTCTCCAACAGCGCCAGCAGCACGTCGGGCTTCAGGTGGCCTTCCGAATTAAAGCTTACGAGCGCATTTCTGGCGTTGGTGGTCCTGAGGAGCGCCGAAAAAAGCTTTTGGACCCGCCGGCCATGTGACCATTGGCTTCTTCCTTCCTCACTTGCCAACAGTCCTACCCTACCGCGGATGGCGGGCGTCGAGTCTGCCCAGCCACGCGCCAGAATCTCGGGAATATGGTAGTAGGCAACGTACTGACGTGAGTTGTACGGAGGATCGATGTAGACGAGGTCTACGTCTTCGATCGATTTCGCCGCCTCGGTCGCATCCATAAGGAAGGCCTCCGCTGGCGCCGATCCTTTGAGCGGTTCTTCCGGAGCTATTGCGAACGGGCGCCGAGCGTTCGGCTGCCACCTTTTCATGTACGACGCATAAACTCCAGCGGTGTTCGCAACCTTGTCGGCGCCTTCGAGTATTGCGGCGAGCAGTAAATAGTAGCTGTCCTCCCCAATCGTGCCCGCCTTTCGCCAGATCTCCAGCTCTTCTCGGGCCGCGTCGATTCGACCGGCGTTCTCGGGGGTGAAGTACATCCTGCCTTCGCTGAGGCTACCACCCGCGGGAGAGAAATACTGACTGATAAAGCCGATACGTGCCGGCAGAGATGAGAGGTCCCTCGCCATCTCCGCGAGCAACGGGTCCGGTCCCTCGGCAACGACGTATGCGCGCTGAAATACGTAGGATGACATCAGCAGATCACTCGAGTAGACGCGCCATCCCTGAGCCTTGAGCGCTCGGCTCACGCTCGCCGTACCGGCGAAAGCGTCATGCACCGATCCCACCAAAATCTTCTCCCGCTCGAGAATGCGGAGAATGAATGGAAGGAGCCGGGTTTTGTTTCCGATGTACCTCATGATGCAAAGAGGGCGAGGTTCTTGGCCTCGCCCCCTGAAACGGTATTACAGCGAGGCTGTTAGCAAAGCTGCGCCTGCGTCAGGACCGGACGCACGTTCATCGGGATTGCGAATCCGTACGTCGTGTTGAGCGTCGCGGCAGCCGCATTCGCCATCTCCTGATAGCCCTCGGCGTTTGGGTGCACTCCATCGAGGCTTACATACTGCCCATACGGAGAGACGCAAGTGAACATGGTTACGACACTGAATGGTGCCCGGCGAGTGACCCATTGCGCCCACACTGTTGCCAAGTCGAGGTAGGCCCAGCCGTTGGCTTGCGCGACGGATTGGATGTGAGTGTTCATCCCATCCAGAAGCGCGTTGAGGGTTTGAATGTCGGCAGGCGTCAGAATATTGTCCTGGGCCCCCGGGCTGTCCGTACAACTCAATGTCTGCGCCTGGCCGGTCGCCTGTGCCGTTCCTACCGCCGTGGTGACCTTTATCGGAACGAAAATAGAATTCGTGTTCCCGTTGCAGTCAGCAGAGATGATCACCCCGTATTGCTGAAACGCGGCGCGATCCTGATATAGGTCGTTGCCTGTACGCAGCGACACGAACCCGTCGGTTTTCGGAACGCCCACGAGAAGTACCTTCGCGCCCGTTTTCTTCACGCTGTCGATAAGCTTGTCGTAGACGGGTTGCCAGACGCTATTCGGCACGATCGTGCCCTGCGCCGCAGCGCCGCGATATCCCGCTTTGGGGAAGATCAATCCGGACGCTGCTCCCAAAGCTTCATTTGCACCGAGCTCCACGGAAACGAGCGTCGGATTCTGCTGCATCATCGCCGTGACCTGCGTCGTTCTCGGCGGCAACACGAGTCGGTACTGGCGACGACGCTTCACGCCTTCGACTGACGCAGTCTCAGGCGTAACGTAGAGCGCGTCGTAGGTGTTGGCGCCATCGATCGCAACATCCCGTGTGGGAAGAGTGATCGTGCCGAGCAGGCCGCAGGTCGTATCGGGAATACTGGTCGTTTGGTTCGCGCTGGCGCTGATTCCGCTCAGGCGTCGATTGAATTGCAGGGGAGCAATGAGCGGCGAGAAGCATCCCGGCGCAGCAACGAGTGGTTGCGAAAAGGATCCGAATGCCTGGTGCGCGAGAAGCCGGGTCCAGTCGTGCTGTTGGCTGAAGTAAACGACGCCGTCGGATTGTACGCCCATGCTGAGACTGGTACCGATCGCGACATAACGAGAAAACGATTCCTGGCCCGCTGGCCCGGTGGTCCTGTCATCGCTGCAAGCAGCGAGGACGACAAAAACGACAGCACCAGCAAACAACGACCAGTTACGCTTCATAACTTTTCCTCAATGATTAACGGGCAAGCGAGAGGGTAGCCTGGAAACAGGCGGCTGTTAATATCTGTTATCGCCGAAAGGCGCGCCACCCCAGACTTCGAATCGCATCTCCGTGCTCATCGAGCTTCGGCGGAGGCAGTCTTACCGTGCCCGGTACGCTCGGCGGAACGCCAGTGCGAGGATTCGCGTCGCTGGCATCGAGAGCTTCCGCGACAGTTCGCACCAGACCACACGGAACGCTGACATTCTGAAGGCGATCTATCCAGTGTTGCGCTCCCATTTCTTGTAATCGACCCGCCATCTCAGCGACGATACGAGCACGCTGCGTTACTCGACCGGCGTTCGTCTGGAGCGCCTTATCGTCGGCAAGATGATGAAGTCCGATGGCGTTCGCGCAAGCACGCCACTGGCCATCGCTACCGACTGCGATCACGAACGGCCTGTCAGCGGCATCGAATAGCTGGTACGGAACGAGATTGGGATGTGCGTTGCCCCACTTCTCCGCATCGACGCCGGAAACCAGAACGTTCTGGGCGACATTTACCAGCGCCGCGCGGGCGCTGTCGGCTAGAGAGATTTTGATGCGCCGCTCATTGGAGTCGAGTGGCCGCTGGCCGCGCTCCGCCATCGCGGCGAGAATCGCGATTGCCGCATCTTTTCCGGCGATCACATCAGCGAGAGCGATACCGACTTTCATCGGTGACCCTCCTCTCTCTCCTGTGATGGCCATCCACCCGCACTCCGCCTGCACCACAAAGTCGTAGCCAGGTCGAGTGCTCTCCGGCCCGAATCCCGAGATCGTGCACCAGATGAGCGACGGGTTCTCCTGGAGCAACACTTCCGGATCTAGGCAAAGGCGTTCGAGCGAGCCCGGAAGAAAATTGTCCAACACGACATCGGCGTCCCTGATCAGCTCTAGTATGAATGATCGATGAGCGACGTTCGCGAGGTCAGCGGCTAGGCTTTTCTTGTTTCGGTTGACGGCCAGGAAATAGGCGCTTTGTCCGTCGGCGTCGAACGGAGGTCCCCATCCCCGGGTCTCGTCGCCATCACCCGGCCGCTCCACTTTGATGACATCGGCGCCGAGATCGCCCAAAATCATTGAGCACACCGGGCCCGCAAGCACTCTGCTCAAATCAAGGAGCTTTAGCTGCATTTGTCGCAATATGGTGCCATGTTGAGGCGTGCCTGTCCCGATGCTGGCGGCATAGCCGGCCGTTGGCCGCGTCCTTGGTCTTTGCGTGAAGGGGCATCAACCCACCTTGTTTTAGTCACGAAAAATCATATACTTAGCGCGTTGGCGCCCCGCTTGGGGCCAAACGCCCACTTCTGTGATTTCGCACCCCGTCGGCAGCTCTCGCGCGCGCTGACCGGAGCCAATAAATGCCTGATAGAGAAAAGTCCGCAGTCGCTACTGCGCTCCCGCCAACCCCCGCCTCCATCACGACACCGCCGGGCCCGGTCGCTGGGGCGACGGTGCCTGGTGTGCCGCCGAAAAGGAGTCCTGGTCACCGCGGTGCCGACGTAAAAGATACCGTCGCCGAGATGGCGGCGAAGGCGCACGAGATTAGCCTGGAGGCTGGCAGTAAGATGGCGGCCGCCATGAAAGACGTGATCGGTGCGGCGGCCGGCCTCACCGGTCTTGTCCTCGAGAGCGCGCGCGACCTGCTTCAGTATATGGTCCGTCGTGGGCAAATGACTCAGGACGAAGCGGACAAGCTGATGCGTGAGGTGGAAGCCTCACATGCTAAGCGAAAGCCGTCGACACCATCATCTGCGCCAGCTGCGAAAGCCATCCGCCCGGAGCCATCCCATTCGGTTCCGGTTCGACACGCGTCGGCGCCGATCGCGCACCCCGCCAAGGCAGCGGCCAAACACACCGCCGCGAAGAAGCCGGCAACAAAAAAACCGACCATGAAGCCGGCTGCGAAGAAGCATCCCGTCAAGTCCACAGCGAAGTCCAAGGCGAAGGCGTCGGGCAAGTCCGCGAAAAGAAGGTAAGCCGTGGCTATTCCGCGTGGCGACGCAGTCGCGCTCGCCCGCGCCCTGATACAAATCGATTCCAGAAATCCCACCCTCGCTCCGGATTCGCCTGGCGAGGGTGATTGCGCTCGCGCTCTTGCGTCGGTCCTGACTGATTGGGGATTCTCCGTCGAGCTCCTGGACGGCGCGCCTGGACGTCCAAATCTCGTTGCTCGCATCGGGGCTCGCGGTGCGCCGGCGCTGATGCTCAATGGTCACCTCGACGTGGTTGGCATCGAGGGAATGGTGCACGACCCGTTCGACGCCGTCGTACGTGAGAATCGGATCTACGGTCGTGGCGCTGCGGACATGAAGGGCGGGCTCGCGTCAATGTGCGCTGCCGCGATGAAAGGCGCGCGCCCCGGCTCGAGTCGACAGATCGTGATCACCGCCGTCGTGGACGAGGAATATGAGAGCCTTGGAATGCGCGCGCTGCTCGCCGCTGGAGTTCAGGCCGAGGCCGCTATCATCGCCGAGCCTACACGACTTGCAATTTGCCCCGCCCATCGCGGCTTCGCCTGGATTGATGTCACCCTCAAAGGCAGAGCGGCGCACGGGAGTCGTTATGACATCGGGGTCGACGCAATCACGCACGCCGGTCTTCTGTTGGCCGAGCTGGATCGTGTGGAACAGCGGCGCGAGTCTGGGCCGTTCCATCCTTTGCTCGGTCGCGGCTCACTCCATGCCTCGAAGATTCAGGGAGGAGTCGGAATGTCTACCTATCCTGAGCGATGCAACCTTTCAGTCGAGCGACGCACGCTTCCCGGTGAGTCTGCGTCGACGGCAGTCGACGAGATCATGCAGGCTTGCCGCGCGGTGCGCGCGCGACACCCTCAATTCGACGCGCGAGTTACATTGAGTACCGCACAGCTACCGAGTGACGTGCCGCTCGATTCGCCGATCGTAAGAAGGGTTCGAGGTGCTCTCGAACAGGAGGCGGTGCCGATCAGGATCGAGGGATTTTCGGCGTGGACCGACGCGGCGCTCCTCAATGAGGCGGGAATTCCGACGATCTGCTTTGGTCCGGGCGACATCGCCCTCGCGCACGCTGCCGAAGAGTTCGTGCCGGTTGAAGAGATCGAGATCGCCACCCGAGTGCTGACACGTGTCGTGCGCGAATGGTGTGATGGGACGTCTTCGGTTGATAGAGGAGGCCGCTGAGTGTCCGAATTGAATCACAAGCAATACGATATTCTTGAGCGGGCCATTCTGGCCGGAGATCGGATCGCGGCGTACCGGCGCGGCACCGAATACGTGGTCGTGCCTACCCGATTACGAATGATCAGCGGACGCGAAGCCGTTGAAGCCACGCATCCCACGACCGGCGACCGAATAACTCTGTATCTCGACGAGATGGACGGATTAGAGGTGGTGCGATGAGCCGCGCCAAAGCCAAAAGCGGTGACATCGTAGCTATTTACGCCGACGAATCGTGCCTCGGCAACGGGCGCGATGGGGAGAATCCAGGGGGAGCGGGCGGGTTGATCGAGTGGCTCCATCCCAAATCCAACGTCGTCACGCGCTGCGACTACTGGATCTCGGAGCGTGCGACCACTAACAACCGCATGGCACTTCGATCGGTGATCGAAGCTTTTCGCGAGATATCCCGCCGTGGCAACTCCTACCGCGTCCTGTTCACCAGTGACTCGAAATACATCGTCGAGGGAATGACGTCGTGGGTCGGGGGCTGGATCGCGCGCGGCTGGAGGCGAAAGACTGGACAGATCGAAAATCTCGAGCTGTGGAAAGAAGCGGTGGCCGCGGCCGCACCGCACGAAGTTCAGTGGCGCTGGGTGCGTGGACACAACGGGCAGCCGCAGAACGAGTACGCGAATTTTCTCGCCACACGCGCGGCAGCGGAACAATCGATTTCTGGAGGTTTAAGGCAATCTGAGTTCGACAGCTGGATGGCGAAGCAGAAGCCGGGTACCGTCCGCGCGAACGACACCGCTCCGCTTCCCGACCTTCAATCATTCCAGCCGACCAGGCGAGCATGGACGATCTAGACCGACTCTTTCAGAGACTGGTTCACAACATCAGGAACGGCCACGCCGAGTATCTGACGGTGCCCTTTACGGTGCAGGAGCTTTACGATACGCTCGTTCCCTATCGCCACTACCGTCGGGACCTCGGCATCGACACCAACCAGGATTATGAGGCAGCGGTCAGTCGGCTGCTCTCGGGTGAGAAGGGTTATATACGGGCCGACCAGGGGATGCAGGAGCGATTGAAGAAGGAGATGGCATCGCCGCACGCCGACCTCGGTGCTTTTCGTGATTACGCCGATGCTCGAATCTCGCTCGCGCCCGACGCACTCCAAAAACTCGGCGTCGCGATTCCTTCGCAGAACGCTGGCGGCTACGCGGTTGGTGGCGCCAATGGCGGCAATGGCAACGGCGGCGCCGCCGGCCAGGCAACCACTTCGTTCACCGTGCCGGGCCTGGCGACGATGGAGCCGAACGAGGGATGCAGGTTCTGCGGCGGCGTATTGCCGGAAGGACGCGCAGTGACATACTGCCCGCATTGCGGACAGAACCTCGCGGCAAAGCATTGCGCTGGATGCGGGGCTGAGCTCGATCCTGTCTGGAAGTTCTGCATCAACTGCGGGAAGAAGGCGTAGCTACCTTTAGAGCAATGCCCCTTTTCTCAGACACTCCGGGCGTCGTCTTCCTCTCCGCCGTCCGAACCCCATTCGGCACTTTTGGCGGAAAGCTGAAGTCTTTTTCACCAGTCGACCTCGCCGTCCACGTCTCCAAGAACGCGATCGACCGAGCTGGAATCGCGGCAGCAGACATCGATCAGACAATCTTCGGAAACGTCCTCTACACGACGAGCGACTCCATCTACTTCGCGCGTCACGTTGCCTTGAAATCCGGATGTCGGCAAGAGACTTCAGCACTCACGCTCAATAGACTTTGCGGCTCCGGATTCCAGGCAGTCGTGAGCGGCGCGCAGGAAATCATCTTTGGTGACGCGCAAGTCTGCCTCGTCGGCGGCGCCGAGTCGATGTCGCAGGCTCCGCACGTCACGCGTGGGCTCAGATGGGGAACTCCGCTCGGGAAGGCGCCAGTAATGGAAGACGTCCTGTGGGAGGGGCTCACCGATTCGTACGTCGGACTCGGAATGGCGGAGACCGCCGAGAATCTGGCCGAGCAGTACAAGTTGGATCGCGGATGCGTCGATGAGTTCGCACTGAGGTCGCAGCAGCTGTCGAAGGCCGCATGGGACGAGGGGGTGTTCAGGGACGAAGTTGTTCCGGTGCCGGTTCTAAACCCGAAGACGGGAAAGCCGGAAGACCTCGCGACGGACGAGCACATGCGGCCCGACACGACGTCGGAAAAGCTTGCCGCGCTAAAACCTGTTTTCCGGAAGGGCGGCGTAGTGACGGCTGGAAATGCTTCCGGGATCGGCGATGGCGCCGCCGCGATGGTGATCGCGAGCGAGAAGTTTGCGCGCGAGCGCAAGCTGGCCCCGCTTGGTCGCCTGGTGTCGTGGGGAGTCGTCGGCGTAGATCCCTCGGTGATGGGAATCGGACCGGTTCCCGCATCGAAGGCCGCGCTGGCGAAGGCGGGCTTGTCGATGAATGACATGGACCTTATCGAAGTAAACGAAGCATTCGCCGCCCAGACCTGCGCGGTCGAGCGCGAGCTCTCGCTTCCGCGCGAGCGACTCAACGTGCATGGGGGCGCAATCGCGCTGAGCCATCCGCTCGCCGCGTCCGGAGCAAGGATCACGGCCCATCTACTGCATGCGTTACGGGCGCAGGGCAAACGTTACGGGCTGGGAACCGCCTGCATCGGCGGGGGTCAGGGAATCGCGGTCGTAGTCGAATCCATTCAATAGACTGCGCTCGTGTCCGAGCGATCGAGGAAATCATGAGGCGAATTGTCAGGGTATTCGTGACAGCTTCCGTCGCGGCGCTTATTACGGCGTGCGCGTCAGTTGGTGGAGGGGGCGGAGGCACGGTGACGAACGGCGGTGCCGGCCCGACAACCAATCAGGCCACCGGACGTCCCGACGTCATCTGGCCAATCAAGACCCGCGAGCACGTCGATCTCTGGCTGCACGGCTTCGCGCTGCTTCAAGAGGACACCACCTTCGTTCCGTTCTTCAAACGTGGCTACAGCACGGACCTGATCGTTATCAAGAACAGGGCGAACGTCGTTACGCAGCTCGACGCCAACCGCGATAAGCTTCGCGCGACGCTCGCGACCCATCCAGAGTTGATCAATGCCCAGTTCGTGCCCCTGGCTTTCTCTACGTGGACCGAGCTCACGCAGGCCGTTGACATCTTTGTTCGCGCCAATGGTGATCCGCGCGCCGCGTCGTCGCAGGCACAGGCAAACGCGATCGCTTTCCTTGCCGCGTACTTTCCGAATTCGACCGATCGTGACTGGCTGCGCCTTTTCGTGCGATCGCTCGACGACGAGAGCAGCCGCTTCTACCACTCGTACTGGCTGGAGCAACAGCGAGAGCGAAGCAACGTACTCGATCTGGTGGACACGCTCTGGCAGCGAAACTACCGTCCACGAATCCAGCGGTTCCTGAACAACACCCAGCAGGCGCAGGGCGTGGTTCTGCTCTCCCTTCCACTCGACGGCGAAGGTCGCTCAGTCACCAGCGGCAAGCAATCCAATATGATCACCGTCACCTTCCCGCAACGGCCGAGCGATGCGGTGGAAGCGATCTACGTCATCGCGCATGAAGCTGTCTCGGGCGTCGCCACTACCGCCGTCTCGGACAACATCACGCCGGAACAACGCCGCAACGGACTTGCGGAGCGCTACCAGAGCGCCGCGGCTGTACGAGGCGGGGCACTTCTCATTCAGCGCAGCTCGCCGGAGATTCTCGACGGGTACATGCGCTACTACCTCAGATCCGTCAATCGGGCTGCGGGCGCGAACGTGCAGGCAACCTTTGTTGCGACTTTCGTGATTCCGGACACTATCCGCGACGCCCTTACCCGGCAGCTCGACGTCGTACTCGGAGGGATTTAAGCAGATATAATTCTGCATGGCTGATGAAAAATCCCCAGTTCCCGCGCCGGCCCCGATCCGACAGACGCTGCTCGATCGGCAGGCACTCGAGCGCGTCCTCGCGCGCGCGGCGGAGCTGCAGGGAGCGAGTGCTATTCCGGAATCCAGTGATCTCATCAGCGAACGCCAGCTCCTCGACATAGGCAACGAAGTCGGGCTTAGCCCGGCGACGCTCAACCAGGCGCTCGCTGAGGAACGCACTCGTGTGAACGTTCCGGAGGAGCGCGGGCTTGTCGCTCAGATCGCGGGGGCCGGATTCGCGACTGCGACGAGGACAGTCCCCGGCACGCCCCGCGATGTCCTCGCGACGATCGACGCGTGGATGCTGCGCGAAGAATGTCTTCAGGTGCAGCGGCGCTTTGCCGATCGAATTACGTGGGAGCCGCAGCGCGGCTTGTTTGGAAAGCTGCGGCGCACGGTCAACATCAGTGGTCACGGCTTCTATTTGATGGACGCAAGCCAGGTATCCGCCACGGTACTTCCAGTCGATGCCTCGCGTGTAGTCGTGCGGCTCGATGCCGACATCCATGCCAGTAGAGCACGCCGGGTTGGGGTGGGCGGCTTTGTCGGGGCGATGGCGGCGGCGGCGAGTGGAGTGCTCGGGCTGGGTCTGATCGTCGCGCATCTTCCGCTCCTGATCGCAGCAGGCGCCGCGGTGCTTCCATTTGCCGGTGGCACCTTCGCGGCATACAAGGTGGCCCGCACCCATCGCAGCGTGCTCTCGAGCGTGCAGCTCGCGCTCGAACAGATCCTCGATCGCCTCGAGCACGGCGAATTCGACAGAAGCGGCGGTTTGCTGGGTGTGATCGCTTCGCGAGCGCGGTTGCCGGGACGATAGATTAGATCGGAATCGCTCCCGAGGTTGAGCCGTCGATGAACAAGATCAGGAAGGTCGGAGTTCTTGGCGGTGGCCTGATGGGAAGCGGCATCGCTCAAGTCGCGGCGGCGGCGGGGTTTCCGACGACCGTACGCGAGGTGTCCGACTCGCTTTCCGCCAAGGCGCGCCAGTCGATCGAGAAAACGCTCGCCAAGGGAATCGAGCGCGGCAAGGTAACCGCCGGCGAGCGCGACACCACGCTTGGAAATCTTCGCTTCGTCACCGCGCTAGAGGAGCTGGCGGACTCCGATCTGTTCATCGAAGCGGTGGTCGAAGATCTCGATGTGAAGAATAAGCTGTGGTCGCAGCTGAATCCGATCGCAGCGCCCGAGGCAATCTTCGCGTCCAACACTTCCAGTCTCACAATCGTCGCGATGGCGGCGGCCACCGGACGTCCCGATAAGCTGCTCGGGCTTCATTTCTTCAATCCTGTTCCGCTTATGAAACTGGTGGAAGTGGTGCGTACGATAACCACCAGCGATGAGACCGAGCAGCGCGCGCTCGATTTCGTGCGCGCCTTGGGTAAGGAGCCAATCCGCGCAAAAGACAGCTCGGGTTTCGTAGTCAATCTGCTGCTGATTCCGTACATGGTCGACGCGATCAAGGCGCTCGAGTCCAATGTTGGATCGGTCGCGGACATCGACAAGGGCATGCAACTGGGCGCGGGCCACCCGATGGGACCATTCACGCTGCTTGATTTCGTGGGCCTCGATACCGTTTACAAGATTGCCGAAATCATGTTCACGGAATACCGGGATGCGAGGTACGCGCCGCCGCCGCTTCTAAAGCGGATGGTATTGGCGGGAATGCTCGGGAAAAAATCGGGGAAAGGGTTCTACGACTACGCCTTTACTCCGCCGCGGGTGAGCAGTCTCGGTCTGTGAGCCTTCCCGGATTTCGCGGTTACTTTCGCGAGGATGATCTCGCGCGCGCCGTCTACTCGGAGGCGGCGGGTATCGGGCGCGCGATTCCATCGGCCGTGGCGGTTCCCGTCGACGCCGAGGACGTCGTCGTGCTCGTGAAGTGGGCAGCGGAATCCGGTACCAATCTCATTCCACGTGGATCGGGGAGCAGCATGTCGGGCGCCGCGATCGGCAGCGGAGTCATCGTCGATCTCTCGCGCATCAACCACCTCGCGCGTATCGATGAGAGGGACCAGACAGTGTGGGCCGAGCCGGGAGTGATCTGGTCGGCGCTGGACGTGGCAGCACGTAGAAAAGGTTTGCGGTTTCCAGTCGACCCATCTAGCGGAAGCTTTTGCACTCTGGGAGGAATGGTGTCGACGAATGCCGCCGGAGCCCACTCGCTGCGTTACGGACCGACGCGGGCCTGGGTGAACGCGATCGACTGCGTATTCAGCGATGGTGATCGCGCTGTGATCACGCGCGGCGAGCCGCCGCCGAAGCGGATCGAAGCAGTCAATCGGTTCATGGGCGACGTCCACGGCGAAATCGTCCGCAGCGACAAACGACGGCCCCTTCTTCACCTCGGGGTACGCAAGGAGTCGTCGGGGTACGCGGTTCACGACTATGCTACGAATGCGGACCTGGTTGACGTATTGGTCGGGAGCGAAGGAACGCTGGCGATCATTGTCGCCATCCAACTAAAGCTTTCGCCTCTTCCGGCCGCGACGAGCAGCGTTCTTGGATCTTTTCCCAGTCTGGAGGAGGCAGCAGCGGCCGCGATCAAAGCTGTCGAAGCCGGGGCGAGCGCGTGTGAGCTGCTCGACCGGACTTTTCTCTCGTACGCCATGAAGGGTCGAGAGTCGGACGAACACTTTCGCGCACAAATGGAGGGAGCGGCCGCAATACTTCTCGCCGAAGTCGAAGACCAGTCAGCGGAAGCGGCGGCGGCGGGTGCCGAACGCCTTGCAAAGGCCTTCAGAGATTCGGGAGCCAAGGATGTCGACGTCGCGCTGACTCCGGACGCAGAGCACGAGTTATGGGACCTCCGTCACGCGGCCAGTCCAATCCTCGCCGCCCTCGAGAACGCGACGTCGATGCAGTTCATCGAGGACGGCGCGGTCCCGCTCGCGAAGCTCCCCGACTACGTGCAGGGCATAAGAAAAGCTCTCGCGGAGAGAGAGGTGAGTGGCGTGATCTTCGGTCACGCCGGCGACGCCCACGTGCACGTAAACCCGCTGCTGGACATCAGGCAGGCCGATTGGCGGGAGAAGGTTGCGGGTTTGCTCGAGGATGTCGTTGCCCTGACCGCGCGCCTCGGCGGGACGTTGACCGGAGAGCATGGGGACGGAAGGATTCGGACTCCGTTGCTCGCACGGGTCTGGCACAAGGACGCGATCCGCGCGTTTGCGCTCGTCAAGAAGGCGTTCGACCCGGCAAATATTTTCAATCCCGGCGTAAAAGTACCGCTGCCGGGTCAGAAGCCGATTACCGACATCAAGTACGACCCGTCACTGCCGCCGCTGCCGGAGAAAGCGAGAGCGGTGCTCGACACCGTCGTGCGAGAGCGAGCTTACGATCGATTCCGGCTGTCGCTGATTGGCGGACCATCTTAGCTTTCTGCCGCTCGCCAGCAGGACCATCCTCAAGCAAGAAGCGCCTTGTACTACACAGAACCAGTAATCACACTCCTGGCTCGTCCGACGTTTGTGGAGCCCGAGCATCTCAAGGTCCGCTGGCTCGGCGAGAGCACTGACGGGGAGCGGCTCGCCGAGTACGCCGGGCGACTTTGCTACATGAGCCAGAAGAATCCGGCCAGTCGCGCGACACGCGATTATCTCGAGAACATCAAGAAGCAGGGGCACGGCAGCGTTCTCGAGCACGCCAACTATTCTCTCTTGCTCGAGGGTGTGAGCAGATCGTTGACCCACGAGCTGGTTAGGCATCGGGCCGGCTTCGCCTACAGTCAGCTCAGTCAGAGGTACGTCGACGAGTCGGAAGCCAATTTTGTCTTGCCCCCCGCGATCGTCGGAGACGAGGCGCTGGAAAAGGAGTGGCAAGCGCAGATCGATGCGGCGCAGAAAAGCTACGTACGGCTCGTGGAGCATCTGATGGAGCGATATGGCTGGGTCGCCGACAAGGTCCATCGGCGGAAGATGGCGCGCGAGGCGGCAAGGGGTGTTCTCCCCAACTCCACCGAAACCAAAATCGTCGTGACGGCCAACGCGCGAGCGTGGCGAACGATGTTGGAGCTCCGCTCGAGCGAGGGTGCGGAGCTGGAGATTCGTCGTTGCGCGGTGGCGATGCTCAAGCTTCTTCAGAGGGAAAGTCCCGCCTTCTTCTCCGACTTCGAGATCTACAGCGCCGAGGATCGCCGAGAGGCAGCACGAATCGTCTACCACAAGGTCTGAACTCGGAGAGCTTCTTTTTTTAGCCTTCCCTTCCGATCGGTCCTTTTTTTTTCGCCGCGTTCCAAAAAGTTTTTCGCTAGAATTTTTTTTTCAGGACTTCGGAATAATTATTGCGCAGCATCGTCTGCGTTTATATACTCGTCTCCGATGAATCGATCGCGCATTTTCCTGTAGGGTGTCGATGACTCTCATCGGCCTCGCCTACAACCAAAAGCCCGAGCCGACCGAGCTCGCCAGCCCGATTTCAGAGGGCGACCGTCACGAAGACGGGGAGCTTACGCGTCCCGATGAAGAGCCTCCCAGTAAAATTTTTCCGCTCCCCACAGCCCTCTCGATTGCGGCGCTGGTCGCCCGCGATGAATTCGCCGAATGGGATAGTCCCGCCACTATCGGCGCGGTAGAATCGGCTCTCTCGAAGCTCGGCAAGGTCGTCCGCCTCGAGGCGAATGAAGATTTCCCCGAGCGACTGCGCCGCGAGAGACCCGACATCGTCTTCAACATCGCCGAGGGATTTCGCGGCGTGAACCGCGAAGGCCACGTACCGGCGATCTGTGAATTTTTTGGAATTCCCTACACCGGCAGCGACCCCTTCACACTCACCCTCTGCCTCGACAAGGCGAGGGCGAAGGAGACGCTCGCCTTTCACGGAATTCCGACGCCGCGCTTCGCGGTCGTTGCCGCGCTCGATGAGATCGAGTCGCGGACTGCGGACCTGAGCCTTCCTCTTTTCGTCAAACCTCTACACGAGGGATCGTCGAAGGGGATCACCGACAGAAATCTCTGCACCGATCGCGACTGCCTGGTCGAGCAGACGAGATTTCTCCTGGACTGCTACAGGCAGCCGGTTCTGGTCGAGGAATATCTCCCCGGCAACGAATTCACCTGCGCTGTACTTGGGAACGACGACGAGGCGACGGTGCTGCCGATCGTTGGGATGAACTTCGAGTCTCTGCCCAAGGGCGCTCTGCCGATTTACAGCTTCGACGCCAAGTTCGTTTGGGATCGACCGGAAAATCCGCTGGATATTTTCCAGTGTCCGGCGCGTATCACCAGCGAGCTTCACGCGTCAATTGAGCGAGTTACGCTCGACGCTTTCCGTGTGCTCGGCTGCCGAGACTGGGCCAGAATCGACGTTCGTCTCGACGCCGCGGGGAATCCAAACGTGCTCGAAGTGAATCCGCTGCCGGGAATTCTTCCCGATCCAGCGGATAATTCTTGTCTGCCCAAAGCCGCGCGTGCGGCTGGGATTGGCTATGAAGAGCTCATTCAGAGTTGTCTGAAGTACGCCGCCGCGCGGCAGGGAGTCGACCTCAGTCGCGCCTTCGAACCGGTCGGCGCCGCTCAGGACGAACCGGCACTCGTCGCCGGCGGATTGGCGTGACCGGCAGAACACGGAGGAACGCGCAATGAAAATAGCGTTGCTGTTCGACGGCCTCTCCGCCCTCGGCAAAGCTCCGGAGGTTCAGCTCCTCGACGCTATCGAATCGGTCGAAAGCGCACTCCTCGATTGGGCGCCCGAAGTAGTTCGTGTGCCGGTAAGCAACGATGGCCGCTGGGTGGAACGGCTGCGCAGGGGAAAGTTCGATCTCGTGTTCAATCTATGCGAAGGCATCGATGGCGAAGCCGTCTATGAAGCGATGGTGATATCAGTGCTCGAGCTCCTCGGTATTCCATTTACCGGAAGCCCGAGCTGGACCACCGCTCTGACCCTGAGAAAGAACGTCGTCAACGGAGTGCTGGATCGCGCTGGACTGCCGGTTCCGAGGTGGGCACACGTGCGACGCGGGGACGAGATCACGAGCGTCGGGTTTCCCGCGATCTGCAAACCCGTGGCGGAAGATGCGTCCGTCGGCATTGAGCAGCGATCGGTCGTCAGAAGTATGCGGGCCCTCTCAGCGAGAGTCGCGGCGATGTTCGAGGGTTGGGACGAGGTGCTCGTCCAGCGCTTCATCGACGGTCGGGAAGTGAACGTCGGCATACTGGACGAGGATGTATTGCCGATCGCCGAAATCGATTTCGGCCAGATGCCGCAGGGGATGTGGCACATCGTGTCCTACCGCTCGAAATGGGAAACCGGTAGCGACGAGGACCTCGGCGCCAAGCCGAATTGCCCAGCCGATCTCTCCGAAGATCTCGCCAACGAGCTAGCCATGATCGCTCGGACAGCCTGGAGCGTGGTTGGGGGCATGGGATACGGGCGCTGTGATTTCCGGATCGACGCATCCGGCCGACCGTGGCTGCTCGAGGTAAACGCCAACCCGGACATCTCTCCGACTGCCGGCCTGGCACGAATGGCTGGAGTCGCGACGATCGGTTACTCCGACCTGATTCGACGGATTTGCGACAACGCTCTCGCCAAGCGCGGCGAGAACTACGCCGCGCGGTGGATGAAGACGCTCCGACTCTCAGGACTCGGTTGACAATGCGACTCGGATTTGCGGGCGGAGCTTTTTCCGTGTCGCGTGACGGTGGTTTGCAGGTTGAAATGGTTCGCGAAGGTTTGCGGGAAGCTGGTGGCGAGTGGTTCGCCGCCAGCGTATCGCCCCGATCCGAGGATGTTCGGATCAACTACAAAGCCCCTCGCGGGGCCGGAGTGGTGCACGCATGAGCGATTGGCAGCAAATCATCAAGGATCAGAGCATCGCGTCACTCGAAAAGCTGGCGGACAAGTTCGGGCACGACGTCATTGACGTCGAGGCGCTCAAGCCGGCCTTCGACAACTTCCAGATGCGAATCACGCCTGCTGCACTCGAGCAGATCAAGGAAGTGGGCGACCCGATGTGGAACCAATACATCCCGACTGTCGAGGAGCTGGACGTTGTCGATGGCGTCATCGACTCGCTCGACGAGGATGGTGACTCGCCGGTGCCGAACATCACCCACCGGTATCCCGACCGGGCTCTCTTTCTGGTAAGTCCGGTTTGCGCGACGTACTGCCGCTTCTGCACGCGACGCCGCAAGGTCGGAGATCCGGAGAAAATCCCACTCAACCAGTTCGACTCCGCGTTCCAGTATCTCAGGGAGCATACCGAGATCCGCGACGTGATCATGAGTGGGGGAGATCCGATGATGCTGAGCGATCGGCGGCTGGAATACATCTTCCAGCAGCTCCGCGCGATCCCGCACATCGAGATCATCCGCCTTGGAAGTCGCATCACCTCGCACCTGCCGGAGCGCATCACTCCGGAGTTCTGCGAGATGGTGCAGAAGTACCATCCGATCTTCATGAACACGCACTTCAATCACCCGAGTGAGCTGACGCCGGCCGCGGTGGCGGCGCTCGATCGACTGTCGAGGGCGGGTGTTTCGCTCGGCTGCCAGACAGTCCTGCTGAAGGGCGTGAACGACGACCCGAAGGTGATGATGAAGTTGATGCACGAGCTCCTGAAGGCGCGCGTTCGTCCCTACTACCTATATATGGCAGACCAGGTGGCGGGCGGTGAGCATTTCCGCACGACCGTGCAGAAGGGGCTGGAGATAATGCAGGCACTACGAGGCTGGACCTCGGGCCTTGCCGTTCCGCAGTTCGTGATCGACTCACCGGGTGGCGGTGGCAAGGTTCCGCTTCTCCCTGAGTACCTCGAGCAAATTACCGACGACGAAGTGATCTTCCGGAACTATGAGGGAAAGCGATTCACGTACAAGCAGCCGCGATCGGTTCCCGCAGTGCCGGCGGAAGTCGAACGGGCCGCCGAAGTCGGCGTCGTCCCGATCAGCAGGAAAAAAGCTGGAGCGCCGCGGAGAGCCAAGCGCCGTCGCGCGGCAGGAGAGTAAGCCTCCAAAACTTCGGACTGCGAGCAAAGGGCAGTGCACATTTGGTCCGCAGTCCGAAGTCTCTTTTGTAGACCCCCATTACTGGCCAGCGCTGGTCGCGGTTGGAGCGCCGCGCCCTGCCCACCGCTTATACCAGCTCATCATGTAGAGCTGGGTTCGCATGTAGTTGGAAGGTTTCGATCCCGTGCCGTGGTATTCGCCCTCGAATCGCAACAGCGTGGTGGGTACACCGCGCATCTTGAGAGCGGCGTAGTACTCTTCGCTCTGCGGAATCGGAGTGCGACGATCGAGCTCGCCCGTCATGATTAGCGTTGGCGTCGTGACGTGTCCGACGTACATGAGCGGCGATTGCTTGAGCCATTGCTCCGGCTTTTCCCAGAAGGGTGCGTCGAAGAAGTTGTAGGTGAAGAGCGGAATGTCGGTCTGACCCGCCATACTTACCCAGTCGATCACCGGACAGCGCACCGCTGCCGCCGCGAAGCGCTGTGTGTGGCCGATTACCCAGCTCGAGAGAACTCCGCCGCCGCTGCATCCGCCCACGAACATGCTGCGCGTGTCGATGTAGCCGCGTCCCACGACCGTATCTACGGCCGCCATCAAGTCATCGTAATCCACACCCGGATACGCATGCTCGATAGCGTTGCCGAAAGGACTGCCATAACCTGTGCTGCCGCGAGGATTCGTATAGAGCACGACGAACCCGTTCGCGGCGAAATTCTGGAAGCTGAAATTGAAGCCGGAGGTGTATGCTCCGTGCGGGCCGCCGTGAATCTCCATGATGAGCGGATACTTTTTCGCCTGATCGAAGCCGGGTGGCTTTACGATCCATCCGTCGACCTTGGTGCCTCCCGTCGATGTGTAAGTGAACTTCTCGACCGGCGAAAGCGCGATGTGGGCGAGCATGTCGCCGTTCACCGATGTCAGTTGCGCGACGGAAGGCGAAGATCCGCGCAAATTGATTCGTACGATGTCCGCCGGTGACTGGTAGGATGAACGCGTACCGACTGCGATGCCCGTCCGCGAGACAGACCCGAGGGTGACGACCTGGTTTCCCGTCGTGAGCTGACGTGAAGTGCCAGCGGGTGATACGGAAGCGATGTTCACTGTGCCGTGATCGTCCACATCGAAGTAGAGCGCCTTTCCATCGTCGGACCAGGCCAGGTTGCCCGGATCACGATCCAGCGATGTGATCTTCTGGACGCCGCTACCATCGAGGTTCATGAGGTAGACCTCTGACGCCTGGTAACTTGCCTTCGTCGCTGGATAGCCGATGAACGCGATACGTCTTCCATCGCGAGCCACCGTCGGCGACGTCCACACGCCGTTCTGTTCCGTCAGGCGGCGCACGGAACGACTAGCGACATCGACCAGATAGATATTCGCATTTCGATAATTCATGTCTGCGGTCGAGTCGTTCATCCCTTCGACGACCATGGATCTACCGTCCGGAGTCCAGCTCCAATTCACGGGACCATCCAAAACATCGAACCTCGCCCCGACGCTCCAATCGCCTGAAGTGATCTGCTGCGGCGTCCCGCCGTCCGCCGAGACGACGAACATATGCCGGTAGCCGGGGTCGGTGAACCCGCGGCGGTCTTGTCGGAAATGGAGCTGTTGAACGATGCGCGGCGCACCCGTCCACTTCGCGCCCGCCGGTGCGGCAGGCATCGAGATCTCCCACGGCGACTTTTTCGGCACGAACTGGCTGAAGCCAAGCGACTTTCCGTCCGGCGACCATTTCACGTCAGCCGGTGATTCCATGAGACGCGTGACCTGCGTTCCAGCGCCTTCGGTGTCCATCCATCGCACGAAGATCTGTGTTCCTTTTGGCTCTCCATCCGCCAGGTAGGCGATGCGGCTCCCGTCCGGCGACCAGGTGGCATTCGAGCCTTTGACGAGAAAGCGGTTATGCGTGCCGTCCACGTTCATAAGCCATAACCCCGAATCCCATTTGTCCTCCAGGACGTTGACCCACCGCCGCGTATATATCACCTGCTTCCCATCCGGCGAGATCCGCGGATCGCTGACTTGTTCGTAGTCGAGGTAGTGATCGACGGTCAGCAAAGCATCGGAGCGTACCTCCTGCGCTGACGCGGGCAATGCGCCCAGTAGGAATTGCGAGCAGAGGACGACCAGAGCAGGGAGCGATACGAAAGACCACGGCATAATCCCTCGGCGAATTGATGGCGTCCTCAAAGTCGCAACGCGATGCCGCGGCCGCCAGTGAAAGACATATCGGCGCCTGTCAGCGAACCGACTGGTCGGGAACAACGCAAAAAAAAAGGACCACCATTTCGGTGATCCTTTTACCTGACGAAGGAGGCTTAGTCTTCGCTATCCTCATCTCCAAAGGTCAGAGCATCCGCTTCACGAACGCGGTCGAGCATGGCATTGACCGGAACTGCAATACCCCGGTCGTTCAGCACGGATTCGTTGCTGGACCCGCGCTGGAACCAGCTTCCCACTTCGGGCGTTGTCTCTGTACCGCGCGTACCAGCCGCCTCTTCGTCAGGAGCGGTATCCGAACCATACACGTCCATTCGACCTCCATGTGTTCAGTGTCCTGTGCCATACGTACGGTACCCCAAAACGATAGTTTCGAGCCGCTGCCAGAAGCTACAACAGGTACCGAGACCGTCCTATAGTTCGACGACGCTTGAAGCAAAACTGGTACAACCCGAGGCGGGTTTCTCACCTGATCGTCGTTGGGTCTACGTCCCTAGTAGCGAAAATCCGGCCAACAGCCTCGCCAATCTTGTTGTTGGGGGTGCTGGCGCCAGCGGTCACGCCGACTCTTACCGGCCCCGCGTTCGGAAGCCAGTTGGCGTGCGTGGCTTCTTCGCTCGCGCCGAGGGGGCGGTGCCTGATAGTGCGCGCAGAGGGGTCGATGTCGTCAGCGTCCTCGACGTGAAACGTGCGAACAGTCTCCGAACAGAGAGCCGCCAGCGACATCGTGTTGCTCGAGTTGTATCCGCCGATGACAACCATCACGTCGAGGGGCTCACGCAACAGTTCCACGACGGCATCCTGACGCTCCTGCGTTGCGCTGCAGATCGTGTCGAACGTCCGAAAATTGTGCCTGGCGTATTCGTCGCCGTACGCGCGCGCAACTGAGACCCTGACCAGCTCACCGATCGCCAGCGATTCACGCGCGAGCATTGTGGTCTGATTAGCGACGCCGATTCGCCGCAGGTCGCGCACGGGATCGAAATTGGGTGAGGCGGCATGGCCAAAGCGCTTCATCAGATCAGCGGCGCTCAGGCGTCCCTCGATGAAATCACATACGAGCTGCGCCTCGCCCATGTTGCGAACGACGAAGTAGTGACCGCCCTCGTACTTTTCCGCCTGCGACGCGGTGGCGCGGGTCTCTTCATGGTAGTACTTCCCGTGAATCAGCGACGTCAAGCCATCGCGCGCGTAACTCTCCACCCGCTTCCAGACGTTGAGCACGGAGCCGCAAGTCGTGTCAACAACCACACAGCCCGTCTGGCGAAGAATCTCGAAATCCCTGATCGTGACGCCGAATGCGGGAAGAATCACGACGTCTTCGCTTTTCAAGCCGCTGAAATCGATCCTTCCATCCTCCGGCATGAGGAAGGTGATCCCCATCGCCTGAAGTTTCGAGTTCACGTGCGGATTATGGATGATCTCACCGGCAAGGTAGATGGTACGATCCGGGAATTTCTTTCTGGCCTGGTATGCGTAGTCCACCGCTCTTTCGACACCGTAGCAAAAGCCAAATTCTTTCGCTAAACGGATGGTTACGTCACCGGCGGTGAGCGTATACTCACGAGTCTTTAATAAGTCGACAAGGTGGCCGGTATAGTCCGCGGCCAGTTCGGACTGGATCTCGGATTTCAACCCGAAACCTTTCCGAAAGTATGTGGCTGCCCCAGTTCCGTTTGGGCCGGTGGCCTGCATATTCCCAATGGTGGGGCTGGCGCTTCCAGCCGGACCCGGCGCCTTCACCGACGCGTCTGACATAACTCTGAATCTAGCAGTGACCAACCGATAATGCGCTTCGAGAAACGACGATGACCGAGTCACTCGGAGCGTACCCCGCGGAACAACCAATAGCGTCGATCGACGGAGCGCCTTCTTCGTTCGCATCCGTCTCCTCGCGACCCTCAGGTCTCATGAGACCGGCGCCGCTCCTCACGGGCGATACCATAGGTATCGTTACTCCATCCTACGCGCCGCAGCTCGGCTGGCTTTTGCGCGGCGCGAAAGCGATGGAGGAAGCGGGGTACAGAGTCATTCTCGATTCCGAGATCGAGCGATTCAGGCGCTTTCAGCAACGCGAAGACGAGCGTCGCGCTGAAAACCTCATGGCGATCTGGCGCAATCCTGATGTCAAAGCAGTCATAGCGGCGACTGGTGGGTATGGCGCGGTGCGCCTGCTGCCGTATCTCGACCCCGACGTTTTTCGGCGCAATCCAAAAGCCTTCGTCGGCTATTCAGATATCACCGCGCTGCACCTGTGGCTGATGCGCCGCGCTCAGCTCAGAGTGTTTCACGGCCCAACGCTGGATGATCTTTTCCCGGGTGGCAGCGATCCGACCGTTCTGTCTCTTCTATCAGCGCTTTCAACGCCGCGACCCCAGGCACAGCTTGGACGCGATACCGCGCGCGCCGTCCGACCGGGACACGCGTTCGGTAGACTCACCGGCGGAAACCTCTCACTTGTTCAGCAGACGATCGGCACCCCCTACGAGATCGATACTCGCGACGCGATTCTTTTCCTCGAGGAGACCCGCGATCCAATGTCCGTCGCTGATGAGCGGCTGCTCCATCTGCGCGCCGCCGGTCTCCTCCGCCATGTAAGAGGAATCGTATTCGGACAGCTATCGCTCGATCGGTCAGAAGAAGACGAGTTCGAGGATTTTCTGCTCGACCTCGTCAGCGATCTACAAGTGCCGATCCTGATGGATTTTCCCGCCGGCCACGAGGTCCCGAATCTTACCCTTCCCCTAGGCACCGAAGTGGACCTGGTCGCCGACGATTCGACGGGCTGGATCTCCTACCGCGAAGATGCCCTCGCGTTCGCCGAGGAGCGCCCGAGACTCAGTCTGGTCTAGAGTCCGCCGGCGGAAATCGTTGCGTCGACGGCGATGCACCACACGTGCAGAAGCATGAGGTGTACTTCCTGAACGTAGGCACCGTTCTCGCTCGGCACGGCGAGCACGTGATCGGCGTCGAAGTCCTTCACACCGCCCTTACCGCATAACGCAATCGTAATCG
>WNGC01000073.1_pt1 | contig 46451 bp, 35 predicted proteins | sample 5400051 | NCBI WGS metagenome assembly WNGC01 (sample SAMN13153368, study PRJNA577476) | soil metagenome | isolation source: 20 cm soil or saprolite under grassland replicate 2 | place: USA:California | collected 2016-06-15
AGCTCGGCAAACAGCGGATTGGCCGCCGCGCCGCGCACGCTCGACTTGCCGAACATCGGGAAGTCCACCGCGTACTGGTTGACGCAGAAGCTCGCGATCTCCTTGTTGGAGCCGGGCTCCTGGCCGCCGAAGTCGTTCGACGGAAAGCCCAGGATCACCAGCCCGCGCGAGCGGTATTTCCGGTAAAGGTCTTCCAGCCCCTGGTACTGCGGGGTATAGCCGCACCGGCTCGCGGTATTGACGATCAGCACCACGCTGCCGGCGAACTCGCACAGCGAGCGCGGGCGCTCGTCGATGCTTTCCACCGAGCGGTCGAGCAGCGCCGGGCAGGCGGCCATCACCGGGACGTGGATCAGGAACAGAAGGCTAGTAAGGCAGCGGCGCATTCGGCTTGAGCGGCTGCAGCGCGGCCCGAAAATCCCTCTTGATGCGCTCCAGGGCGGCGAGGTTGTCGGCTTCGAAGCGGATCACGATCACCGGCGTAGTGTTGGAGGCCCGGGCGAGCCCGAAGCCGTCAGCATACTCCACCCGCACGCCGTCGATGGTGAGCACCCGCTCGGCGCCGGGGAAGGGCTTGGACGCCTGCAGCTTCGCCACCAGCGCGTGCGGCTCGCCTTCTTCCAGCTTCCAGTGCAGCTCCGGCGTGGAGGGCGCATTGGGCAGGCTCTTCAGCGCCCGATTGGCGTCGTGTTCCTTGGACAGGACCTCCAGCAGGCGCGCGCCGCCGTAGAGAGCGTCGTCGAAGCCGTACCAGCGCTCCTTGAAGAACGTATGGCCGGACATCTCGCCTGCGAGCAGCGCGCCGGTTTCCTTCAGCTTCGCCTTGATCAGCGAATGGCCGGTCTTCCAGATGGTCGGCTTGCCGCCGTGGCGCTCGATCCACGGCGCCAGCAGCCGCGTGCTCTTCACGTCGTAGATGATCTCGGCCCCCGGATTGCGGCTGAGCACGTCCTTCGCCAGCAGCATCAGCTGGCGGTCCGGAAAGATGATTTCACCGTCCTTGGTGACCACGCCCAGCCGGTCGCCGTCGCCGTCGAAGGCGAGGCCGAGCTCGCTCTTTCCGGTCTTCAATTTCTCTATCAGCTCCCGAAGATTCTTGGGCTGCGAAGGATCAGGGTGGTGGTTCGGAAAGCGCCCGTCCACTTCGCAGTAGAGCTCCTCCACCTCGCAGCCCAGCCGCCGGTAAAGCCGCGGCGCGAGCATGCCGGCGACGCCGTTGCCGCAATCGACCGCGATGCGAAACGGCCGCGCCAGCCTCACGTCGCCCGCGATGCGCTCGACGTACGCATCGAGGACGTTGGCGGTGCTGCGCTTGCCCCTTCCCTTGCTCAGCTTTCCCGTTTCGATGCTGCGGCGCAGCTCCTGCACGTCCTCGCCCCACAGCGTATCGCCCGCGACCACCATCTTGAGGCCGTTGTAATCGGGCGGGTTGTGGCTGCCGGTGATGGCGACGCAGCTGCCGCAGCCCAGGTGGTGGGCGGCGAAGTAGGCCACCGGCGTCGGCGCCATGCCGATGTCGATGGCGTCGGCGCCCGCGCTGAGCAGGCCCTCGATGAGCGCGGCGCTGAGCTCGGGTCCCGACAGCCGGCCGTCGCGCCCGAGCGCGAACGTCGGCGCGCCGCGCTCGCGCCCGAGCGCGCCGAGCGCCCGGCCGATCTCGCGCACGATCGCCGGCGTCAGGGTGCGGCCGACGATGCCGCGGATATCGTAGGTGCGAAAGATTTCGGCAGGAACGTTCACGGGCTTAGGAATTCGATCAGGCGGCGCGGCAGCCAGTCGTGCCTGCCCGGGAAGGGGCCGGCGAGGAATCCGGCGTGGCCGCCAGTGCGCGGGAATTCTAGCACCAGCGATCGAGCGGCGTTTCGCGCCGCGGCGAGCAGGTCGTGCTCCGGAAGGAAGGGGTCGTTGCGCGCATTGAGCAGGAGCGTCGGCACGCGCACGCGCTCAAGCCACGGCCCGCTCGATGCGCGGCGCCAGTAGTCGTCGGCGTCGCGGTAACCGTGCAGCGGCGCCGTCACGGTGTCGTCGAATTCCCGGAACGTGCGCGCCGCGCGCAGCTTGGCGCGGTCAAAGAGTCCGGGGAACAGCGCGAGCTTGGCGAGCGACTTCGGCTTCAGCGTGGAGAGGAAATGGCGCGTGTAGGTCTCGCGGTTGATGCCGCGATCGAGCGCTCGCCCCGCGGCGCTCAAGTCGATCGGCGCGGAAACGGCGGCTGCGCGGCGCACGATCGAGAGCGCCGCGTCGCCGCGCTCGCCCAGCCATTTGAGAAGCGCATTGCCTCCCAGGGAAATACCGACAGCGTGAACCGGTGAAGAGAATTTCCTCAAGATCCAGTCCACTTCCTCGCTGTCGCCGGAGTGATAGGCCCGCGGCTTGCGATTCGGCTCGCCGGAGCAGCCGCGCCAGTGCGGCATCGCCAGCCGCCAGCCGCTCGAGAGCGCGTGCGCGGCGAGCGCGCGCGCATAATGGCTGTCGGAGCAGCCTTCGAGGCCGTGGAATAGCACCAGCAGGCGCGCGGCGGCCGGCTCGCCGGCGAAGTCGACGTCGATGAAATCGCCGTCCGGCGTTTCCCAGCGCTCGCGTCGCAATGCGACGCGGCCCGGCGGATGCAGCGCCGGGTAGATGGTCTGCAGGTGCCCGCCCGGCAGCCACCAGGGGGCCGTGTAGCCGTTCAATGCAGAATCTTCGGCGGCGCGTCGCGCGGCGCGGCTTCGAGCTGCGCCGGGGCCGGCGAGGCGTGGTGCACGATCATGCGCCATCCCGCCGGCGTGCGCAGGTAGACGTTGGTCGCGATGACCGGCGGGCGGGGGCGCGGGTCGCCTTCGACGGTGAAATTCTCATGCACGCTGTGCACCGCGAGCATCATCCCGGAAATGGCCACTTGAAGGCTGGTCTGCACGCGGGCGCCGGGCCCGCCGGCAAAGATCCTGGCCCAGCCCCTCCGTACTTCGTCCTGCCCGGTGAGGCGCGGGCCGGTGGGATGGATGCAGACGATGTCCTCGTCTTCGGCCCACACCGCCATCATGCCGTCGAGGTCGCAGCGCTCGAGCGCCTCATAGAAAGCGTTCTCGGCGTCCTGCGCAGCCGGAAAGATCTTGCTGCTCACAGGGCGCGCACTTCGGCAAGCACGCGCTCGACCGACAGGTCGTTCATGCAGCGGAAATGCCCGAGCGGGCACACGCGTGCGTAGCAGGGGCTGCAATCGAGGTGCAGCCAGACGACCCGCGCGGCAGGCGAAGCGGGCGGCGTATGCTCCGGGTCCGAAGAGCCGAAGAGGGCCACCTGCGGCCGGCCGAGCGCCGCGGCGATGTGCATCAGGCCGGAATCGTTGCTGACGACGAATGCCGCGCCGGCGATGAGGTGGATGGCTTCATCGAGCGTCGTCTTGCCGATGAGGTTGTTTCCCGGAATGCCGGCGCCCGACTCGCGGTCGCTGCCCGAGCCCAGGAGAACGACCTCGATGCCGAGGCACAGCGCCAGCTCCTTGAAGTAGGGCCAGCGCTTGGCCGGCCCGTACTCCGCGCCGGGGCACAGCACGGCATAGGGACCTTCGAGCCGGAAGCGGCGCGTCGCGGCCGCCACCTCGCCCGGCGCGACGCGCAGCCGCGGCGCCGGCAGCGGCTGCTGCGGGGCTTTGCCAGGCGGCTCGGACAGGCGCGCGTAATGCAGCGCCATCGCCGCCGCCTGCTTCTTGTACAGCAGATTCAGCAGGCCATAGCGCGATTCGCCGACGTAGCCGCTGCGCAGCGGAATGTCGGCGAAAAAAGGCACCAGCGCCGACTTCCAGGTGTTCGGCAGCACGATGGCCTGGTCGTAGCCGCGCAGCTTCAGCGTGCGGCCCAGCTTCCAGCGCTCGCGCAGCTGCAGCGCGCCGTGGCGGAAAGGCGCCGCGATCACTTCCCTCACCTCGGGCATGCGCCGCGCGACCGCCGCCACCCACTCCGGCGCGAGCAGATCGATCTCGACGCCGGGCAGTTTCTCGCGCAGGCGGGCGAGAAGGGGCTGCGCCATGAGGGCGTCGCCGATCCAGCTTGGTGCGACGACGAGGATGCGTGGCAAACGCTTAGTGACCTCTTACGGGTGCGCCCTTATAGACGTACTTCGTCCCGCAGTACGGGCAGAGCACTTCGCGCTCCCTGGCGACGTCGAGGAATACGCGCGGATGGCGCGACCAGAGCGGCGCTCCCGGCAGCGGGCAATGCAATGGCAGGTCCTTCTGCGTCACCTCGACCAGGCGGGCGTTGTCGGTGCTCACCGTTTTTTTGCCGCCACCGGAGTGAGCCAATGGCGATGCTTGTCGTCCTTGCCGTTCACCACGTCGAAGAATGCTTTCTGGATTGCCTGGGTGACCGGCCCGGCCCGGCCTGTGCCGATCGTGCGGCCGTCGAGCTCGCGGATCGGCGTCACCTCGGCCGCAGTGCCGGTAAAGAAGCATTCGTCGGCAATGTAGATGTCGTCGCGCGTCAGCCGCTTCGCCCCGACCTTGTAGCCGAGCCCTTCGGCCAGCTCGATCACCGAGGAGCGGGTGATGCCGGTGAGCGCAGAGGTGAGCTCGGGTTCCCAGATTTTTCCATCCTTGACCAGGAAAATGTTTTCTCCCGCTCCTTCCGCGACGTAGCCCTCGACGTCGAGCAGCAACCCCTCGTCGTAGCCGTGCTGCGTCGCCTCCAGGGTCGCGAGCACCGAGTTCGGGTAGGTGCCCGACATCTTGGCGCGCGCCATGGTGACGTTGACGTGGTGACGCGCGTATGAGGAGGTCTTCACGCGGATGCCCTTGGCGAGCGCATCGGGCCCGAGATAGGCGCCCCAGGGCCAGGCGGCGATGGCGACGTGCACTCTAGCGCCGACCGGCGACACGCCCATCTTCTCCGAGCCGTAGAACGCGATCGGGCGGATGTAGCAGGCGTCGTGCTGGTTCGCCCGCACGACCTCGAGCTGCGCCTCCATCAGCTGCTCGCGCGTGAACGGGAGCTGCATCATGTAGATGTGGGCGGAATTGAACAGGCGATCGGTGTGCTCCTTCAGGCGGAAGATCGCCGTGCCGATCGCGGTCTGGTAGGCGCGCACGCCCTCGAACACCGCAAGCCCGTAATGCAGCGAATGCGTCAGGACGTGGGTGGTGGCCGAGCGCCACTCCACCAGTTTGCCGTCGTACCAGATCGAGCCGTCGCGGTCCGCCATGGAAAGCGGCCCGCCCGAGCCTTTGGCTTGCGGCATCAGTTGGTCTCCCTGCTGGTCTAAAGGGCTATTTTATATGCTGCCATAGCTCGCGCACCGCAGCGACGTGCGCTGCCACCTGCGCGTGCGGCACTCGCGCGTATCGCGCTCCGTTCAGGCGCAGGGCGTGCTGGGTGCGGCGGTACTCGCGATAGGCGCTCCGGCAGCGCTCGGCGAGCTGTTTCGGCAGCAAGCCGAGCTCGGCGGCCATGCCGAGCAGCGCGATATTGCCGAGATTTCTCGTAAGCGCAGGAAATTCATGCGCGCGGGCGAGCACCAGGTACTGCACCGTGAACTCGATGTCGATCATGCCGCCGGCATCGTGCTTGATGTCGAACAGGCCGGATTTGTTCGGGTGCGCGGCATGCATCTTTTCGCGCATCGCAAGAATTTCTTTTGCCAACGCGGCCGGCTCGCGCGAGCGCCGCAGGATGCGTTCCCGGATCGATTCAAAAACCTGTCCCACCCGCGAGTCTCCGGCGGAATAGCGCGCGCGGCTGAGCGCCTGGTGCTCCCAGACCCAGGCGTCGTGCTCCTGGTAGCGCGCGAACGCCTCGATCGGGGACACCAGCAGCCCGGCGGCGCCGCTCGGCCGCAGCCTCAGGTCGGTGTCGAACAGCACGCCAGCCGAGGTTCGCGCGGTAAGCCAGTTATTGAAGCGCTGCGCGAGCCGCGCGTAGGTCTCCGGCGCCTGCTCGTGCGCATCGTCGTACAGAAAGATGAGGTCGAGGTCCGAGGCATAGCCGAGCTCCTTTCCGCCCAGCTTGCCGTAGCTGATTACCGCGAAGCGCGGCGCGCCTTCGAGATGCCTGCCGCCGAGCTCGCTCCAGACCTGCTCCAGCGAGATCTCCAGAACCAGGTCGGCGAGCGCAGACAGGTGGTCGGCGAGCCGCTCGACGCCGAGCAATCCGGCCAGATCCTGCGCGAGCAGCCGGAACACCTGCGCCTGGTGCATCTCGCGCAGCAGGTTCATGCGGCGCTCGGCGTCGCCCTGGTGCGCGGCGAGCCGGGAACGCAGCTCTCGCGCGAAGGCGTCGAGCTCGGGCGGCGCGTAAAGCAGGCGATCGTCGAGCAGCTCGTCGAGCAGCAGCGGATGGCGCGTCACGAACTCGGCCGCCCAGCTCGAGGCGCCGATGATCCGCGTGACGCGCTCGAGCGCCTGCGGATTCTCGGCCAGCAGGGCGAGGTAGGCGGCGCGGCTCGCGATCGCTTCGACGAGATCGACGCCGCGGGCGAGCGTGGCCTGCGGATCGGCGGTGGCGGCGGCTGCCTTCGCGAGCGCCGGCACCAGCGCGTCGAGCCGGCGCCTGGAGTCGGCGGGGAGCGCCGCGTAGCGCTGGCTGGAGCGCAGCGCGTCGAGACGCGGATGCTCGGGCCACGCAGCGGCTGGCGCATCGCGTTCGGCGAACACGCTGTCGAAATGGCGCGAGACCGCATCGCGCACCGACTGCAGGCGGGCGGAAAAGGCCTCCCAGGAAGCAAAGCCGGACATCTTTGCCAGGCGCGCGCGATCCTCTTCGTCTGCTGGCAGGTCGTGGCGCTGCGCGTCGTCGAGGTACTGCAGCCTGTGCTCGACGTTGCGCAGCAAGACGTAGGCGTCGGCAAGCTCGCGCGCGGCTTGTTCAGGAAGAAGATTTTTCTTTGAAAGGACCGAAAGCACCTCGAGCGTTGGCCGCACCGTCAGCGCCGGGTCGCGCCCGCCGCGGACGAGCTGCAAGGCCTGCGCCACGAACTCGATTTCGCGGATGCCCCCCGGACCGAGCTTGACGTGCTCGGCAAGCTCGCGCCGCGCCACCTCGCGGCGCACTTCGGCGTGTAAACGCCGCATCGCGCCGAGCGTTGCATAGTCGAGGTACTTGCGGAACACGAAGGGCTGCACGATCCTCATCAGCTCCGCGTGATGCGAGCCGGTCAGCGCTCGCGCCTTCAGCCAGGCATAGCGTTCCCACTCACGCCCATGCGCGATCAGATAGGTTTCCAGGGAATCAAAGCTGCAGGCGAGCGGGCCCGCATCGCCGAACGGCCGCAGCCGCATGTCGACGCGGAAAGCGAAACCGTCCTCGGTGCTCTCGGCGAGCAGCCGGATCAGCCTCCTGCCGGCCGTCTCGTAGCGCTCCTGCTGGTCCGCCGACCCAGGGTACAGAAACACGAGGTCGATATCGGAGGAGACGTTCAGCTCGCGGCCGCCGAGCTTGCCCATGCCGACGACCACCAGGCCCTCGGCGCCGAGCCAGCGCAGCGCGGTCGAAATCTCGAGCTCCGCAAGATCGCTCATCGCGCCGCAAACTTCGTCCAGATTTGCCCGCCGCGACAGGTCGCGCGCCATGACGCGCAGCAAGACGCGCTGCCTCAGCCGACGAAAGCGGCGCTTCAGGCCCGCTTCGTCATCGTGCTGCGCGCCCGCGAGCGCGTGCGCCATTTCGTCGCGCGCGAAGGCTGCGGGATCGGCGAGCTCGGCGCTGAGCTCGGGACGCGCCGCGAGGAGCCGCGCGGCGTACCGTGAACTGGCAATTTCCTCAATCGGTTCCGACATCTACGGTTAAAATGGAAGCCTGAAACTCAATTCCACCATGAAGCCGCTGTGGCGCGCCATCGAAGCGCTCGCCTGGATCGCGTTTTTTGTCTTCGCGACGCTGGTGCTCGCGCTGCGCTTCTGGCTGCTGCCGGACATCGAGCGCTATCGCGGCGACATCGTCGCGGCGATCGAGCGCAGCGTCGGCCTGCCGGTCAAGATCGGCGGCATCGAGGCAGGATGGCTCGGCCTGCGCCCGCGCATCAGCCTCTCCGACGTGCACCTCTACGACCACCAGGGCCGCGAGGTTCTGGCGCTGCCTTCGATCCGCAACGTCGTCTCCTGGCGCTCGCTGCTGTACGGCCAGATTCGGCTGCATTCGCTCGCCGTCGACGGGCCGCGGCTCGACGTGCGCCGCGACGCGGAGGGCGCCTTGTACGTCGCCGGCATGAAGCTCGCGGCCGACGGCGAGCGCCGCTTCGCCGACTGGCTGCTCGGGCAGGAGGAGATCGTCATCAGCAACGCCGAGATCGAGTGGCGCGACGAGAAGCGCGCCGCGCCGCCGCTGGCGCTTTCCGCGCTGAACCTGCGGCTGCGAAATTCCGGCGACCGGCATTCTATCGGGCTCACGGCGCGTCCGCCGGAGGAGCTGGGCTCGAGCGTCGAATTGCGCGCCCAGCTCGAAGGCCGCAGCGCTACCGATCCCGCGGCCTGGAACGGCCGGCTCTACGCCCAGCTCGGCTACACCGACCTCGCTGCCTGGCGGGCGTGGCTCGACTACCCGCTCGATGTGCGCGCAGGGCAGGGCGCGATCCGCGTCTGGACCACGCTCGAAAACGGCCGCGTGAAAGAGGGCACGGCGGACGTCGCGCTCTCCAACGTCAGCGCGCGCCCGGCGCATAATCTTGCGCCGCTCGAGCTCGTGTCCGTGCGCGGGCGCCTGCAGGGTCGCACGCTCCGCGACGGCTATGAATTCAGCGGTCGCGGGGTAGCCCTCAGCGCTGAAAACGGACTGGCCATCCCGGCCACCGATTTCCAGCTCGTCCTGAAGCCGGGAGCGACCGGCGCCGACGCCTCGGGCGCGGCGGCGGCGAACGTGGTCGAGCTCGAGCCGCTCGCGCAGCTCGCGGCCACGCTGCCCTTGCCCGCGGACGTGCGCCGGCTCCTGGCCGATCTGGCGCCGCGCGGCCGGCTGCTCGATACGAAGCTCGAGTGGGGCGGCGATCTCGCCGCGCCGAAGCGCATCTCGGTGCGTGCCCGCTTTGCCGATCTCGGCATGCACGCGCGCGGCGAGGTGCCGGGATTCTCGGGACTGTCGGGAAGCATCGAGGCGAGCGAGGCGAAGGGCAGCGTGTCCCTGGCGTCGCGCAAGGCCGAGCTCGATTTTCCGCGCATTTTTCCCGAGCCGCGCATCCCGCTCGAAACCCTGAACGGGCGCATCGACTGGGAGCGCCAGGGCGAGCGCCAGGTCGCAGTGCGGTTCTCGTCGCTCAACTTTTCCAACGCTCAGCTCAGCGGCAACGCCTCCGGTGCCTATACCTACACCGGCAGCGGCCCCGGCACGATCGACCTCTCGGCGCAGCTGAACCGCGCCGACGGCGCGCAAGTCGCCCGCTACCTGCCGCTGCCGGAGATCATGGGCAAGGCGACGCGCGACTGGCTCGCGGCCGGGATCGTCTCCGGGCAGGCAAGCGACGTACGGTTGCGCCTGCGGGGCGAGCTGCGCGATTTTCCCTTTGCCGACCCTGCCAAGGGCCAATTTCTGGTTTCAGCGCGCGTCGAAAAGGGCGTGCTGAACTACGCCAACGGCTGGCCGCTCGTCTACGACATCGCCGGCGAGCTGCTGTTCGAGCGCGACAGGATGGAGATCGTCGGCCGCCGCGGCACGCTGCTGGGCGCGCAACTCGAGAACGTGCGCGTCGGTATTCCGAGCCTGGCCGCGCGCGAGCGGCTGGTCGTCATCAGCGGCCAGGCGGACGGAAATACCGGCGACTTTCTCAAATTCATCGACGCGACGCCGGTAAAGCGCATGACCGGCGGCTTCACCGAACAGATGAGCGCGCTCGGCAAGGGCAGGCTCCACCTCAAGCTGGAGCTGCCGATCGGGAACTTCGCCGCGACGAAGCTGGCGGGCGAGTACCAGTTCGCCAACAACAGCCTCACCCTGCATCCGCAGCTGCCGCCGGTCGAGCACGCCACCGGCAAGGTCGGCTTCACCGAGTCCACGCTCGCGGTGAACGACGTGCGGGGACGCCTGTTCGGCGGCCCGCTCGCCGTCAGCGGCGGTTCGCGCCCTGGCGGGGGCGGTATCGAGGTGGTGGCGAAAGGCGAGGCGACGCTCGCCGGCGTGCGGCCGGTCTTCGACTCTCCGTGGCGCCGCTACCTGAGCGGCGCGGCGGCCTACAGCGCAACGCTGCAGGTGCGCGACGGGCGCACGCGGATCAGCGTCGAGTCGCCCCTGCGCGGCATCTTGAGCGTGCTGCCCGCGCCGCTCGCGAAAAGCGCGCCCGAGGCGCTGCCGTTGCACATCGAGGTGATCCCAGCCGACGGCGGCGCGCGCGAGCGCATTTCGCTCAGGCTCGGGCGCCTGGCCGCCGCGGAATTCGACCTCCGGCGCCAGGGCGAGGCGATGGTCGTGCAGAAGGCGGCGATCTGGCTCACGCCGAGCCCCGGGCAGCCGGTGCAGCTTCCGGAGCAGCCGGGCACGCGAATTTACGGCTCGCTCGCCGCGCTCAACATCGACCGCTGGATCGCGCTGGCGGCCGGTGACGGCGGCGGCGCGGTTGCCGTCGATCTGGATGTGAAGGTCGGCGCGCTGGACGTCTATGGCAAGCGGATCAACGAGGTCTCGATGCGCGGTTCCGTCGATGCCGCCGGCTGGTCCGCGATGCTCACCGCCAGGGAACTCGCCGGGAACCTGTCCTACCGTAGCGGCCAGCTGATCGCGCGCCTTACGCATCTGCAGGTCCCGGAAGACTACCCCGGGGCCAAGCCCCAGGAGCTCATCCAGCCCAAGGATCTGCCCGCGGTCGACCTCATCACCGAGCGCTTCATCTACCACCAGAAGGAGCTCGGCCGCGTCGAGGTGGTGGCGCAACCCGCAGGGGAGGATTGGCGGCTAGAGAAGCTGGCGTGGGTGACTCCCGAAGCATCGCTTACCGGAAAAGGCCTCTGGCGTCCCGGCAGCCCGTCGCGCACGTCGGCGGACTTCGAGCTCGCCGCCGCCGATTGCGGCAAGTTCCTGGAGCGCGTGGGCTATGCCAATCTCGTCAAGGGCGGCAACGCTAGGCTGCAGGGCTCGCTCGCGTGGAACGGCGATCCGCTGGCAATCGACTACCCGAGCCTGTCCGGCCACGTGCAGATGCAGGCCGAGGACGGCCAGTTCCTCGAGGTCGATCCCGGCCTGGGCAAGCTGGTGTCCCTGATGAGCCTGCAGGCGCTGCCGCGGCGCCTGACGCTCGACTTTCGCGACGTGTTCTCCAAGGGCTTCCAGTTCGATCGCATCGCCGCCGACGCGCAGATCAACCGCGGCCTGATGGCGATCAGGGAGTTCCGCATGCGCGGCTCGGCCGCCCAGGTCGAGATGAACGGCGAGGTCGACCTCGCGAACGAGACGCAGAACCTGCGGGTACGAGTGGTGCCGAGCCTGGGTGACTCGGCGTCGACGGTGCTGGCGTTCCTCAATCCGCTGCTGGTATTTCCGGCCGCGCTGGCGCAGCGCATCCTGAAGGACCCGCTCGGCCACATTTTCGCTTTCGACTACTCGATCACCGGCTCCTGGGTCGATCCGAAGGTCGCCAAGATGGGCGTCAACGCCACGCGGGTTAACGACGAAGTCGTGCCGGACAGCAAATAGCCATGCCGAGCTCGCGAGTCGCCGCGCTGCAAATGGTCTCGACGCCCGAGGTGATGGCGAACCTCGAGTCGGCCGACAGGCTGATCGCCGCGGCAGCGGCGGCCGGCGCGCGGCTGGTGGCGCTGCCCGAGAACTTCTATCTCATCGGCCGGCACGAAGCCGACAAGGTCAGAGTACGAGAGCCCGAGGGCGAGGGCCCGATCCAGAGCTTTCTCGCCGCCGCCGCGCGGCGCCACCGCGTCTGGATAGTCGGCGGCACCGCCCCCATATCCTGTGCGGACCCGGGCCGCATCCGCAGCGCCTGCCTGGTGTTCGACGATACCGGGAGGCGGGTGGCACGCTACGACAAAATGCATCTGTTCCGCTTCGAGGCGGGCGACGAGCGCTACGACGAGTCGCGCACGCTCGAGGCGGGCGAGAGCGCGGTCGCGGTGCAAAGCCCCTTCGGGCGTCTCGCGCTGTCGGTTTGCTACGATGTGCGCTTCCCCGAGCTGTACCGCGAGCTCGGCGATTTCGACGCCATGTTCGTTCCATCGGCCTTTACCGTGCCCACTGGTGCCGCTCACTGGGAAACGCTGCTGCGCGCCCGCGCCATCGAGAACCAGGCGTACGTCATTGCGCCGGCTCAAGGCGGGTTGCATGCGAGCGGCCGCCGTACTTACGGGCACAGCATGATCGTCGACCCGTGGGGCCAGGTCCTGGCGGTGCGCCCCGAAGGCGAAGGGGTGTTGCTCGCCGAAATCGACACCGAGCGAGTGCAAGAGGTGCGCGCGTCGCTGCCCGCCGTTGCGAACAGGAGACTGAATTGATCCTCGAAACTGCAAAGAGCACCTTGCTTGCCCCCTTCGAGCTGGAATCCGGCAAGCTCGAGCGGGTATTCGGCACGCTCGCCGCCCGCAAAGTGGATTACGCCGATCTCTATTTCCAGCACTCGCGCTTCGAGGGCTGGAGCCTGGAGGAAGGCATCGTCAAGTCGGGCAGCTTCAACATCGAGCAGGGGGTGGGGGTGCGGGCCATTTCCGGCGAGAGGACCGCTTTCGCCTATTCCGATGAAATCAGCTTCAACGCGCTGCAGGATGCCGCACGAGCGACGCGCGCGATTGCCGCTGCGGGCCAGAGCCGAAGGATCAAGTCGAATCAGGGATCTCTTCCCGTGCCGCTGTATCGCGCGATCGATCCGACCGCCTCCCTCGACTCCGCCGACAAGGTGGCGCTGCTCGAGAAGCTGGAGAGGAAATGCCGCGCCCTCGACCCGCGCGTCACGCAGGTGATGGCGAGCCTGGGCGGCGAGTACGAGGTGGTGCTGATCGCGCGCGCCGACGGCAGCATCGCCGCCGACGTGCGGCCGCTGGTACGCCTGTCGGTGCAGGTGATCGCCGAGCAGAACGGCCGGCGCGAGACCGGCTCCGCGGGCGGCGGCGGACGGGGGGACTATTCGCACTTCACCGAGGCCAGGCTCGATGAATACGCGCGCCACGCGGTGTCGCAGGCGCTCACCAACCTGGAGGCGCGGCCCGCACCGGCCGGAACGATGACCGTGGTGCTCGGTCCCGGCTGGCCGGGGGTGCTGCTGCACGAAGCGGTCGGCCATGGTCTCGAAGGCGACTTCAACCGCAAGGGCAGCTCGGCGTTCGCCGGGCGCATGGGACAGCGCGTAGCCGCGCCCGGCGTCACGGTGGTCGACGACGGCACGCTGCCCGGACGGCGCGGCTCGCTCACCGTCGACGACGAAGGCAATCCGACGCAGCGCACGGTGCTGATCGAGGACGGCGTGCTGCGCGGCTACATGCAGGACAGCCTGAATGCGCGCCTGATGAAGATGCCGCTCACCGGCAACGCTCGGCGCGAGTCCTTCGCCCACGTCACCCTCCCGCGCATGACCAATACCTACATGCTCGCCGGCTCGCACGATCCCAGGGAGATCATCGCCAGCGTCAGGAAAGGCCTTTACGCGACCAACTTCGGCGGCGGGCAGGTCGACATCACCAACGGCAAGTTCGTGTTCTCGGCTGCCGAGGCCTACCTGATCGAGGACGGCAAGGTCACGCACCCCGTGAAAGGCGCGACGCTGATCGGCAACGGGCCCGACGCGCTGACGCGCATCAGCATGATCGGCAACGATCTCGCGCTCGACTCGGGCATCGGCACCTGCGGCAAGGAGGGGCAAAGCGTTCCGGTGGGCGTTGGCCAGCCCACCTTGAAAATCGAGGGCCTCACGGTCGGGGGTACCGCCTGACGCATTTTCTCCCGGATGGGGAGTCCGTTGCGCAGGAGATCCCCGACGGCGCGCTGATCGGGCTGCCGCCGGACTACTCGCTGCCGGCGATGGAGGTGGTGCGGGCCTTGATCCGTCGGCGGGCTCGGGGACTCAAGCTTTTGGGGGTTCCCGTGTTGGGATTTTCTGCAGATCTGCTGATCGGCGCAGGCTGCGTCGCCGAGATCGAGACGAGCGCCGTGTCGCTCGGCGAGGCGGGGCTCGCGCCGCGTTTCACCGAAGCAGCGCAGAACGGCGAGATCGAGATACGCGATGCAACCTGCCCGGCGATCCACACCGCGCTGCAGGCAGCCGAGAAGGGCGTGCCTTTCATGCCGCTGCGCGGCGTTCTCGGCTCGGATCTCCTCAAGCACCGAAACGACTGGAAAGTCGTCAACAATCCACTGAATTCAGGGACAGACCCCATTTTGCTCGTCCCTGCTGTTCAGCCCGACGTTGCTTTGTTCCACGCGCGCTGGGCCGATGAAGCCGGCAACGTGTGGATCGGGCGCCGCAGGGAGCTCGCCACCATCGCGCACGCCGCAAAAGCAACTTACGTGACCTATGAAGAGAAGCGCCCCGGCGACATGCTTGAGGATGAACTTCTCGCCCCTGGAATATTGAACTCGGTGTACGTGACGGCGGTGGCACGAGCGGAGCGCGGCGCCTGGCCGCTCGGCGTCGCGGAGGTATACGGCATCGACGACGCGCACCTCGCGCACTACGCGCGCGCCGCGAGGACGCGTGAAGGCTTCCAGCGCTACCTGGACGAATTCGTTTGTACAAGAAAGAAGAACTCCTTGCCTGCGTGATTGCCCGGCTGATCGGCGAGGCGCGCCACGTCGCCATCGGCGCCGCGTCCCCGATCCCTGCGACCGGAGCTTTTCTCTTAAAAGCCGAAAAACCGTCATTGCGCGTCTCGCTGCACCAGCGCCGGCGCGCTAACCCCTTCACCGAAGGCTCGCGCGAGCTGTTCGACCTCGCCGGGCAGGGGCGCATCGACGTGTTCTTTCTCGGCGGCGCGCAGATCGACGGCGAGGCCAATATCAACCTGGTGCGCGCCGGAGAGAAGCGCTTTCCGGGTTCCTTCGGCTCGGCGTTCATGTACGCGGTGATCCCGCGCACGATCCTCTTCCGCGAGGAGCACTCGCGGCGCGCGCTGGTGCCCCGCGTCGAGTTCGTCTCGGCACGCGGCGAGCCTTTCGCCCTGCTGACCGGCATGGCGCTCTTTTCCTGGCAGAAGGAGGCGCGGCGCTTCCGCCTGGAAAGCGTGCATCCGGGACATGACGTCGACGAGATCCACGCCGAAACGGGTTTCGGCTTCGATTCGCCCGCTCGCGTCTCGACCACCCCCGGCCCGACCGCGGTGCAGCTGGCGCTGCTGCGCGGCCGGGTGGCGAAGGAAATCGCAGCCGATTATCCGGAGTTCGCTGCCCGGGTATGGGACGCCTGATACCATAGACAGCGCGCCGAGGAGCTCAGCATGGACACAAAAACCAGGCATTTCGACCGGACCACCGAGGACGTCGGCAATATCGTGCTGCTCGAGCACGTCAACGTGACGCAGCCCGACCAGCGGCCGACGACGCTGTTCTACGTGGTGGCGCTCGGCGGCACGCGCGACCCGTATATTTTTGTCGGCCTGGAGAACATGTGGGTCAACTACGGCCGCACGCAGATCCACATGCCGAGCCGCGACCCGCAGATCCTGCGCGGCACGATCGGCTTCGTGGTGCCGGAGCTCGACGCTCTCAAGAAGCGCATGGAACGAGTCGCTCCCGGTCTGAAGGGCAGCAAATTTTCGTGGCAGGAGAAGGACGCTGCGGTGGAAGCGACCTGTCCCTGGGGCAATCGCGTGCGCTGCCATGCGCCGGGAGCGGAGTTCGGCGACACCGAGCTCGGGATCGTGTACGTGGAGTTTGACGTGCCGCCGGGCAGCGCCGACGGGATTGCGCGCTTCTACACCGAGATCCTGGCTGCGCCGTCGAAAGTCGTGAAGCGCCAGGGGGCGCCCTCGGCGGAAGTGCCGATCGGGCGCGGCCAGCGCCTGTGGTACACCGAAACGCGCGCGCCGATCCCGCCTTACGACGGTCACCATATCGAGATCTACATCGCCGACTTTTCGACGCCCTACAAGAAGCTGCTCGAGCGCGGCCTCATCACCATGGAGACCGGCGAGCACGAGTGGCGCTTCCAGAGAATCGTCGATCCGAAATCGAACCAGCCGCTGTTCGAGATCGAGCACGAAGTGAGAAGCCTGAAGCACCCGCTCTACGCGCGGCCGCTGGTCAACCGCAACCCGCAGCAGACGAACACGGCCTATCAGCGCAACCAGGACGCGTTCCGCGGCACGTATTGAAAGGCGGGGCGTCGGATGAGATGAACAAACCCCTGCGTCTGTGGAACGACTACGATCGCCCGCATGCCGACTTGCGCGAGGCGATCGAGCGCATGGAGCGCGCGGGCGAGCTGCTGCGCATCCGCGGTGCCGACTGGAAACTGGAGATGGGCACGCTCGCCGAGATCGTCTACCGGCAGGACCATCCGCCGGCGATCCTGTTCGAGGACATCCCTGGCTACCCGGGCTGCCGCGCGGCGTCGGGCCTCACCAATTCCGCGCGCCGGATGGCGATCACGCTCGGCTTCCCGGTGCCGTCGCATCCGCTCGACGTGGTGCGCGCCTATCGCGATCGGATGAAGGTGCACAAGCCGATTCCGCCGCGCGTAGTAAACGACGGGCCGGTCCTGGAAAACGTACTGAAAGGCAGTGATGTAAACGTCCTGAAATTCCCCGCGCCGCTCCTGCACGAGCACGACGGCGGGCGCTACATCGGCACCGACGACCTGGTGATCATGCGCGACCCGGAGGAGAACTGGGTGAACTGCGGCACCTACCGCGCGATGGTGCACGGCCCGGACAAGGTCGGGTTGTGGATGTCGCCCGGCAAGCACGGGCGCCAGATCCGCGAGAAGTATTTCAAGCAGGGCAAGCCCTGCCCGGTGCTGATCAGCTGCGGCCACGATCCGCTGCTGTTCCTCGCCGGCGGCAACGAGATCCGCTTCGGCTTGTCGGAATACGACTACGCGGCCGGGCATCGCGGCGCGCCGTACGAGGTCGTCGAAAGCGAGCTCCACGGCCTGCCGATGCCGGCGCACGCCGAGATCGTGCTCGAAGGCGCGCTGCACCCGGGAGACACGCTGCCCGAGGGTCCGTTCGGCGAATTCACCGGCTACTACGCCGGCGGGCGCAGCGAGCAGCCGGTGGTGCGCGTCGAGCGCATCTATCACCGCAACGACCCGATCCTCGGCCTTGCCTGCCCGATGGTGCCGCCTTCCGACTTCTCGTACTCCAAGAGCGTCATGAAGGCCGGCATGATCTGGGACGAGGTCGAGCGCGCCGGCCTGTCCGGGGTGCGCGGCGTGTGGGTGCACGAGCCGGGCTGCGCGCGCATGTTCAACGTCATCTCGATCAAGCAGGCCTACGCCGGCCATGCGAAGCAGGCGGCGCTGCTCGCCGCGAGCTGCCAGTCGGGCTCCTACCTCGGCCGTTTCGTGGTGGTCGTCGACGACGACGTCGACCCGGCGAACCTCAACGAGGTGCTCTGGGCGATGTGCACGCGCTGCGACCCGGCCGAGGACATCGACATCCTGCGCCGCACCTGGAGCGGGCCGCTCGATCCGCGTCTGCCGGAGGGCGTGACCTGGAACTCGCGCGCGGTCATCGACGCCTGCCGGCCCTTCGAAATGCTCAAGGACTTTCCGCCGGTGGTGAAGGCCTCGGACGAGCTGCGCGACAAGGTGCGGCAGAAGTTCGAGGATCAGTTGAAGAAGCGATAGTCTGGGTTGGGCAGGGCAACGGTGTCTGAGCGAGCTAGGGGCGTCGGCGCGTTACATCCCGCTCAGACCGCAGTCAGGCGGCCGCGGTTCAGAGAGACTTAGTTAAAAAACCGTACAGCACTCGCGTTGGTGAAACCGCCAGTGATATAGGCGTCGGGACGGCAAGGTCGAATCAAGCATGCCAAAAGGCACAAAGAGGAACACTCGCGCGCGCGTCGCAGCCCGCTGCCATGGGGCTTGCCTCGTGTGTTTGCGCCGCAACAAATCGACTTCATTCGTGAACTGATAGATCGCCGCGGTGACAGCGCGGCGGTCATCCTCCGATTCAGTGCCGGGTAGCGTTCGGGGCCCGGTTCTTCGGGGCTTGAAAGACAGCCGGCTCGCTCATAATTACATTTTTTTTGGCCGAATGCGGTGCCCCTGCGGGCGCCGTTGACCAGGGCTTGAAAGTTCGCTCCCGGGTCCACATTTTCCCTTCCGCAAGACAACCCAACTCAAGGAGGACACCGCTATGTTTAGCAGTCTTACCGGGTTCGAGGGCGGCCTGTTCGAGGACTTTAGGCGCCTGCAGGAGGAGATCGACAATCTCTTCGACCAATGGCCGGCGACGACGGGCGTTCGCTCGGTCGCGCGGGGAACTTTCCCCCCGATTAACGTGGGCGCGACGCCCGACCACCTCGAGATCTACCTCTTCGCTGCTGGCCTCGATCCGAAGAAGATCGAGCTTTCGATGCAGCAGAACCTGCTTACCGTGACCGGCGAACGGGAGTTGCCGCCGAACGAGGCGGTGACCTACTACCGCCGCGAGCGCTTCACCGGTGATTTCCGCCGCGTCGTCACGCTCCCCGAGGACGTGGATCCCGATCGGGTCGAGGCGCGTTACCGGGACGGCGTGCTGCAGATCACGGTCAAGCGCAAGGAATCGGCGAAGCCGCGCACGATCCAACTCAACTAACACCACCGAGGAGAAACTCATGGCAGAAACCAAAGAAGTCGCCACGCGCCAGCCCGATGCGCTGCAGCGCGAGGGCCGCCGTCCGGAGCTCGTGCTGCGGCCCGCGACCGATATTTTCGAAGATGACGACGGTATCACGTTGCAGATGGATGTCCCGGGGGCGTCGAAGGAGCGGCTCACGCTCCAAGTCAATCGGGACCGGCTCGACGTGGATGCCGAGGTGCGTATCGACATACCGCAGGACATGGAGCCGGTCTACGCCGACGTGCGGTCGACGCGCTACCAGCGCACCTTCGCGCTGAGCGGCGAGCTCGAAAGCGACAAGGTCGACGCGAGCCTCAAGGACGGTGTCCTCACGTTACGCATCCCGAAACGCCCGGAGATCCGGCCGCGCAAGATCGAGGTTCGGGCGGATTAAGAGGCGTTTTCGGCGATCGCGAAAAAGCCAGCGAAGTAACCCAGGGCCGCTGATGGACGGTCCCCTCATCAGCGGCTGTCCCGATGGGCGCCGTGGATTCGGGAATTGGCCATGGGTAATAAAGCGAAATGTCCGTACTGCGGCAGCAGCGAATTCCTCCCGCAGAACGATGCGGCCAACGAGCCGATAGAGGTCGTTTGCGCGGCGTGCGGCGGGCATGCGAGTCGCCAGATACTTCTGGAGTGGCTCACCGAAAACGCCGAGAGCGGCGGCATCATGCATTCGGAGAAAGACCTGATCCCGCTGTCCGAGGCAGCGTATCTAGCGGTTCGCCGGATTTCTCTCCTATCCGACAGCAAGATCGGCACGGAATCGCAACGGCTCGATACGGCGGCCATCGCCCTCTCGGTCGATGTGCCGATCTACGCGATAGACGATCGAGGCGCGTTGCGGCGCATCGACCAGAAAGCGCTGCTCACCGGCCGAATCCGTGACGGCGGCAGGCGGTTGGTATTTGGCGATAAGCGCGCGCCGATCACAGGGCTGGTCGTCGTAAAGGACGAAGCGTTGAAAGCCCTAGATGGTCTGGCCGCGCTCAATATTGCGCGTGCTGTCAATGCCAGCGATTCGACAAGCCGGGACGGCGAAGATGGGCGATAGGCGCTCTATATCGTGAGGTGGGACGAGGCTGCCAGCTTTATCCGGCGCTGGCTGCGGGATGAGCTTTAGGACGTGGCGAATGTCCGCTCTTGGGCCCGAAAGCGGCCCTTGCGTGAAAACGATCGCTTACGTCGCCGCTTTTAAGCACTCGCCCAATTCCGGGAACGGCTGACAGCATCGCGCCAGCGAGCCATTTTTTCCTGCGCTTCGGAGCGCTCCATCCTCGGTTCGAAGCGCCGCTCGAGCTTCCAGTGCGCCGCGATCTCGTCGCGCGATTTCCACAGGTTGACGGTCAGGCCGGCCAGATAGGCGGCGCCGAGCGCCGTGGTCTCCAGCACCTTCGGCCGCACCACCGGGACGCCGAGCAGGTCGGCCTGGAACTGCATCAGCAGGTCGTTCGCGGCAGCCCCGCCGTCGACGCGCACCTCGCTCAGCCTTTCGCCAGAGTCTTTCTGCATCGCTTCCAGCACCTCGGCACTCTGGAAGGCGATCGATTCGAGCGCGGCGCGCGCGATGTGCGCGCGCGAGGTGCCGCGCGTCAGGCCGACGATGGCACCGCGCGCGTTCGGGTCCCAGTAAGGCGCGCCGAGACCGACGAAAGCGGGCACCAGGTAGATGCCGCCGTTATCGAGGACAGAATTTGCCAGGGCTTCGATTTCATAGGATGAGGCAAAAAAGCCCATCTCGTCGCGCAGCCACTGCACTACCGCGCCGCCGATGAACACGCTGCCCTCGAGAGCGTATTCCTTTTTCTGAACCTGCGCGCAGGCAGTCGAGACGAGCCCGTTCGCCGAGCGGACCACGCGTTCGCCGGTGTGCAGCAGCATGAAGCAGCCGGTGCCGTAGGTGTTCTTCGCCATGCCGGGCCGGTGGCAGGCCTGGCCGAACAGCGCCGCTTGCTGGTCGCCGGCGATGCCGCCGATGACCAGCGGCTCGCCGAGCACGCTCGCCGGCAGCATGCCGAAGGCATGCGCGGAGGGGTGCACATCGGGCAGCAGGGCGCGCGGCACGCCGAGCAGCCGCATCAGCTCCTCGTCCCAGTCGCCGCGCGTGATGTCGAACAGCATGGTGCGCGAGGCGTTCGAGGGATCGGTGACGTGCGTGCGGTTTCCGGTGAGCTTCCAGGCGAGCCAGGTATCGACGGTGCCGAAGGCGAGCTCGCCGCGCTCGGCGCGCGCTCGCGCGCCGGGAATGTTATCGAGGAGCCACGCGATCTTGGTGCCGCTGAAGTAAGGATCGATGACCAGCCCGGTCTTCTCGCGAACCAGTTCTTCTGAAGACTTCAGCCGCTCGCAATGCGCCGCCGTCCTCCGGTCCTGCCAGACGATGGCGTTGTGAATCGGCGCGCCGCTCTGGCGGTCCCAGACGATGGTCGTCTCGCGCTGGTTGGCGATGCCGACGCACGCCAGATCTTTCAGGGGAATATTCTTCTTTTGAAGCGCTTCGCGCGCCACGTCGCGCTGCGTCTCGAAGATTTCCCTCGGATCGTGCTCCACCCAGCCGGGCTGCGGGTAGATCTGGCGGAATTCGCGCTGCGCGCTGCAGACCGCGGCGCCTTCCTCGTCGAACACGATGGCGCGCGAGCTGGTCGTGCCCTGATCGAGCGCGAGAACGTAACGCACGAAAAATTCTAGCAGGCGCGAGTGCTAAAATCCGCCGCCATGCCATTGCCTGTCCAGGACGTCGAGCGCGAGCTGACGCACACGCGGCGCGTGCGCTTCGAGGGCTACAGGCGCGCCGACGGGCTGTGGGACATCGAGGCCCATCTCAGCGACATCAAGAACCACGACTACCACCTGAAGACCGGCGTGCGGCGCGCGGGCCAGCCGATCCACGAGATGTGGCTGCGCCTCACCATCGACCGCAATCTTACGATCCTGGATGCGGCGGCATCCATGGACGCCCTGCCGTACCCGGGCGGCTGCGACAAGATCACGCCGGCCTATCGCAAGCTCATCGGTCTGAACCTGGCAAAAGAGTTTCGAAAAAAGGTCAGAGACATTCTGGGCGGCACGCAGGGCTGCACGCATCTCACCGAGATGCTCGCCGGCATGCCGACCGCGGCGATCCAGACCTTCGCCGGCGAGATGAAGGAAGAGCGCGACGACGGCCGCAAGCCTTTCCAGCTCGACCAGTGTCACGCGCTCGAGACGACCACCGAGACGGTGAAAAAGTGGTACCCGAAATGGTATCGCGGTAAGGCGGCTTGAAGATCCACGAGTACCAGGGCAAGGAAGTGCTGCGCGAGTACGGCGTGCCGACGCCGCGCGGCTTTCCGGCGTTCTCGGTCGACGAGGCAGTGGCAGCGGCCAAGAAGCTGGGCGGCAAGGTCTGGGTGGTCAAGGCGCAGATCCATGCCGGCGGCCGCGGCAAAGGCGGCGGGGTGAAGGTCGCGAAGTCGCTTGAAGAAGTCAGGCAGCTCTCGTCGAAAATACTCGGCATGCAGCTCGTCACCCATCAGACCGGGCCTGCGGGGCAGAAAGTACGGCGGCTGCTGATCGAGGAAGGCGCCGACATCAAGAAGGAGCTCTACGCCGGCATGGTGGTCGACCGCGGCACGCAGAAGGTCGCGCTGATGGCTTCCTCCGAAGGCGGCATGGACATCGAGGAAGTCGCCGCGAAGACGCCGGAGAAGATCCACAAGCTGTTCATCGACCCGGCGCAGGGGCTGGGCGACGTCGACGCCGACGAGATCGCCGCGGCCATCGGCATTCCGGATCGCTCGCGAGCCCAGGGCCGTGCCCTGTTCAGGGCCCTGTACAAGTGCTTCGATGCGACCGACGCCTCGCTCGCGGAGATCAATCCGCTGATTCTTACCGGCGACGGGCGCGTGGTGGCGCTCGATGCCAAGTTCGACTTCGACGACAACGCGCTGTTCCGGCACCCCGAGATCGTGGCGCTGCGCGACCTGGACGAGGAGGACCCGGCCGAGGTCGAGGCCTCCAGGCACGAGCTCAACTACATCCAGCTCGACGGCGACATCGGCTGCCTGGTGAATGGCGCCGGCCTCGCCATGGCGACCATGGACATCATCAAGTTCTACGGCGGCAGCCCGGCGAACTTCCTCGATGTCGGCGGCGGCGCCACCACCGAGAAAGTGACCGAGGCGTTCAAGATCATGCTGCGCAACCGGTCGCTGAAGGCGATCCTGGTGAACATCTTCGGTGGCATCATGCTGTGCGACGTGATTGCCGACGGCCTGGTGAAGGCTTCGAAGGCGGTGAGCCTGAAGGTCCCGCTGGTCGTCCGCCTCGAAGGCAATCGGGTGGAAGAAGGAAAAAAAATTCTCGCCGACTCCGGCCTGCCGATCATCTCCGCCAGGAACATGGCGGATGCTGCGCAGAAGGCGGTCGCGGCGGCGAAAGCGAAGAAATGAGCATTCTGGTCGACAAGAACACGCGGGTCATGACGCAAGGCATCACCGGCAAGACCGGCCAGTTCCACACGCGGGCGGGGCGCGACTATGCCAATGGCAGGAACTGCTATGTCGCCGGCGTCAATCCCAGGAAGGCGGGCGAGGATTTCGAAGGCATTCCGGTCTACGGCTCGGTGAAGGATGCGAAGAAGGCCACCGGCGCGACAGTCTCCGTGATCTACGTTCCGCCGCCGTTCGCCGCCGCGGCGATCGACGAGGCAGTGGACGCGGACCTGGACCTGGTGATCTGCATCACCGAAGGCATCCCGGTGCGCGACATGATCCGCACCAAGGACCGCATGCAGGGCAGGCGAACGCTGCTGGTCGGGCCGAACTGCCCCGGCGTGATCACGCCCGACGAGATCAAGATCGGCATCATGCCGGGCCACATCCACAAGAAGGGTCCGGTGGGGGTCGTGTCGCGCTCCGGGACGCTGACTTATGAGGCGGTCGGACAGCTGATGGAGGTCGGCCTCGGCCAGTCGAGCTGCGTCGGCATCGGCGGCGATCCTGTCAACGGACTGAAGCACGTCGACGTTCTACGCATGTTCAACGACGACCCGCAGACCGAGGCGGTGATCATGGTGGGCGAGATCGGCGGCTCGGACGAGGAGATCGCGGCGCGCTGGGCGAAGGACCACATGAAGAAACCGATCGTCGGCTTCATCGCCGGCGTCACCGCGCCGCCCGGAAAGCGCATGGGCCACGCCGGCGCCATCGTCTCCGGCGGCAAGGGCACCGCGCAGGAAAAGCTCGCCGTCATGGAGGAGTGCGGCATCAACGTGACGCGCAACCCCGCGGAGATGGGAAGGACCCTAAAATCCATACTCAGGTAATCCGCTTCCCGCTGCTGGCGAGCCTGCCGTACGCGGCGACGATCTTCCTCTCCTCCTTCCTGCTGTTCCTGGTTCAGCCGATCATCGCCATGCAGATCCTGCCGTGGTTCGGCGGCTCGGCGGCGGTTTGGACGACCTGCCTGGTGTTCTTTCAGAGCGTGCTGCTCGCCGGTTACGCGTACGCCGACCTCACCCATCGCCTCGGCGCGCGGCGCCAGGCACTGCTCCATGTCGGGCTGCTCGCGCTGTCGCTCGCCTTCCTGCCGATCCTCGCTTCGAGCGGCTGGAAGCCGCAGGGCGACGAGCAGCCGATCGCGCGCATCCTGCTGCTTCTGCTGGCCAGCATCGGCCTGCCCTACTTCCTGCTGTCGACGACGACGCCGCTCCTGCAGGCGTGGTACTGGCGCCGCTTCCGGAGCCGCGTGCCTTACCGCCTGTTCGCGCTTTCCAACCTGGCTTCGTTGCTCGCGCTGATCGGATTCCCGCTGCTGTTCGAGCCGGCGCTCGACCTGAGACAGCTCGGCTGGATGTGGTCGTTCTTGTTTGCCGGCTTCGTCGTCCTCTGTACGCTCACCGCGCGGTTGTCGATGAACGGCTTCGGGACCGACGAGGTCCCTGCCGCGCCGCGCGCCGCGCCGCTTTCCATGGCGAGCCAGCTGCAATGGCTCGCGCTGGCCGCGATGGGCTCGGTGATGCTGCTGGCGGTCACCAACCACATCACGCAGAACGTTGCGAGCGTACCGTTCCTGTGGGTGCTGCCCCTCGCGCTCTACCTCGGCAGCTTCATCCTCGCGTTCGATCACCCTCGCTGGTACGTGCGGCCGCTGTTCATCGCGGTACTGGTCGCGCTGCTGCCGGCGATGGCGTTCTACGTGCCCTCGCTCAAGCTCCACGTCGCGGTGCCGCTGTACCTCGCCGGCCTGTTCGTCTCTTGCATGTTCTGCCATGGCGAGCTGGCGCGGCTCAAGCCCGACCCGCTGCACCTCACGCGCTATTACCTGATGATTTCGCTCGGCGGCGCGTTTGGCGCGGTGCTCGTCGCGATCCTCGCGCCGCTGACGCTGCCCGGCTATTTCGAGCTCGGGATCGCGCTGGTCCTTCTTGCCCTTCTCCTCGTTTTGAGATTGAGGCGAATTTTCATGTGGGGTGGATTGGCAGTCAGCGTCGTCACCGCGCTCCTCGTCATGCGCGGCGTTCACGACTACAGCGCGGGCGTGCGGGTCATGGAGCGCGACTTTTACGGCGTGGTGCGCACGGCGGACCACGGCAGGCCGATCCCCTACCGCTCGATGTACCACGGGCCGATCATGCACGGCGGCCAGCTGCTCGGCGACTCGTTCCGCAATACGCCGGCCGATTATTTCGGCCCGACCTCGGGCTACGGCCGGGTGTTCCAGTCGCTGCGCGAGATGAGGCGAAAGCAGCCGCTTTCGGTCGGCATCCTCGGCCTGGGGGCCGGCGTGGTCGCCGCCTGGATGCGGCCCGGCGACGCGCTGGTCTTCTACGAGATCAGCCCGCGGGTCGTCGACATCGCACGGCGCGAGTTCACCTTCCTCGCCGACACGCCGGCGCGCACCGAGCTGGTCATGGGCGACGGGCGCCTTTCGCTCGAGCGCGAGCCGCCGCGCAGCTACGACCTGCTGGGGATAGACGCGTTTTCCGGCGACTCGATCCCGATGCACCTGGTGACGCGCGAGGCGATGGCCGTTTACCTCAAGCACATCAAGCCCGACGGCGTAATCGTGTTCCAGGCGACCAACCGCTTCATCAACCTGCTGCCGGTGGTGAGGCGCCTTGCAGGCGAGTTCGGCCTCGAAGCGGTCAACGTCGCCGATGTGCCCGACGCCGAGGAAGGCCCGGAATACTGGTACTCCTCGACCGACCAGATCATCGTCACGCGCAACAAGGCGCTGCTCGCCTGGCCGCGCATCGCCGAGGCGGCGCAGCCGATCGAGGACCGGCGCGAGCTGCCGACCTTCACCGACTCGCATCACAACCTGCTGAGAATCCTGAAATAGCTAGCTCAGGTCCGGCTCGCCGCAGTGCCTGAGGATCTGCTTGCGCACCTGGTCGCGCAGGCGCACGGCGGCGTTCCAATCGCCGCCATCCGGCGCAACGGGCGCGCCAACCGTCACGGAAATCGGCGCGCGGCGCGGATACCAGGTGCCGTCGCGCAGCACCGAGCGCACGCCGCGCAGGGCGACCGGCACGACAGGGATTGCGGCCTGCGCGGCGCTGAGGAAGGCGCCGGCGCGGAACGGCATCAGGCCGGTGTGCCTCACCAGCGTGCCCTCCGGGAACACGATCAGCGATACGCCGCGCCTGGCCGCCTGCGCGAGCTCGTCGGCGTGCTCGGCGCTCTTCTGCACGTCGAAGCGCTCGACGAACTGCGCGCCCAGCCCCGTGACGAGGGTGCGCGTGATAAAGCCCTCGCGCAGCTCGCGCTTGGCGACGAAGGCGTTGTTGCGCCAGGGCAGGATGGCGAGCAGCACCGCGCCATCGAGGTAGCTGGTGTGGTTCGACGCGATCACCACGGCGCCGGAAGGCGGCAGATTTTCCCGGCCGCGCATTGCCAGCGGGATGCGGCAAAGCCAGAAAAAAAGCCGCGCGCAGCGCTGCGCGATCTGCCAGGTCCGCCTGCCGGGCGAAATCGCGGCCGCGGCCAGGACCACGCTGAACAGCGCGCCGAAAAGCAGCCACGCGTAGGCGGCGAACAGCAGCCCGCGCGCGACGCGCCAGCCGCGGCGCAGCTGCGGCAGCACGCCGCCGATCGCGAGGCGCACGAGCTGCCACCAGACCGCCGGCGGGTTCACCGCCAAGGGCCCGCGCTCGTAATAGTCGCGCGCGGCGAGGCGGCGGATCTTGCCGCTCGAAGTCTTCGGCACCGTGTGCGGCGGCGCGAGCACGACGTCGTCGACCGGCGCGCCGATCAGGCTGACGGCAAGCTCGTTGATCCTGCGCCTGACCTCGGCGTGGCGCGAAGGGTCGACCTCGCGCGTCTCGGCGAGCACTACGACGCGTTCGGTCCCGCTCGCCGCGTCCATGCTGCCGAACACCGCCACGCAGCCGCGCCGGATGCCGGCGACCCCGCCGACCGCTTCCTCGAGCTCGTAGGGGCCGATGTTGCGTCCGCCGCGGATGATGACGTCCTTTTCACGGCCGGTGATGTAGAGGTTGCCTTCGGACAGGTAGGCGCGATCTCCGGTGTTCACCCATTCGCCGTCGAACAGTCCCTTCGTCGCCTCGGGATTGCGGTAGTAGCCGCTGGTCGCCGACGGGCCGCGGAACTGCAGCTGGCCTTCGCTGCGGTCGGGAAGCTCGAGACCGCCGGCGTCGACCACCCGCAGATCGTGGTCGGGAATCGAGGCTCCGCAGCTCACCAGCTTGAGCGGCGAGGGGTCGTTCGGCCGCGCCGGCAGCGCTTCCCCGGTGCGCGACAGCCAGTCGCGGTCGATCAGGTCGACCTGCCACGGCTCCCCCGGCGGCGTGAAGGCGAGCCCGACCGAGGCTTCTGCAAGGCCGTAGACCGGCGCAATCACGTTTTTTCTGAAATTCCATCTGGAGAATCTTTCCTCGAACGCGGCGAGCGTATCGGCGCTCACCGGCTCGGCGCCGTTGAACGCGAAGCGCCACGACCCGAGATCGAGCCCCTCCAGCTCCTCGTCCGGAATGCGCCGCAGGCACAGCTCATAGGAGAAGTTGGGGCCGCCCGAAATGGTGCCGCGGTGGCGGTGGATGGCGCGCAGCCATTGGCTAGGCCGCGACAGGAAGGCGAGCGGCGACATCAGCACCACCGGGAAGCCCAGATACATCGTCGCGAAGCAGCCGCCGATGAGGCCCATGTCATGGTAAAGCGGCAGCCAGCTCACGAACACGTCTTCGGTGGTGGCGCGCGCCGCTTTACCCATGGCCTTCACGTTGGCGAGCAGGTTCGCGTGCGTGAGCACCACGCCTTTCGGGTTGCCGGTGCTGCCCGAGGTGTACTGCAGGAAGCCGATTTGACCGCCCGTGCCGCGCACCGGCGTAAACCCTGTGGCGGGGCTCGCAAAGTCGGCGGGCACCAGCACCGCGCGCAGCGATTCGACCTGCGCGCGCAGCAGCCAGGCAAGCGCTTTCGCCTCGGGAATCGTGACCATGATCGAGGCGCCGGCGCTCTTCAGGATGCCGATGTGGCGCGTCATATGGTCCTCGATCGTCGCCAGGCGCGCCGGCGGATAGAGCGGCACCGGGATGCCGCCGGCGAGCAGCACGCCGTAAAAGCAGAACAGGTATTCGCGGCAGGTCGGCAGCATGATCGCGACGGTCTGCCCCGGCGTGACGCCGGCCTCGACGAGGCGCGCGGCATAGAGCAGGGCGCCGTCCCACAGAGCGCGGTAGGTCAGGCTCTTCTCATCGCCCTCCTCATAGAGATGGACCGTCAGCCGCTCGGGCTGGCGCTGGGCGTGATATTCGAGCGCCTCGGTGAGCGTTCGCGCGGCATCGGGGGGGCGCACGCCTTCGGCCTGCACCAGGCTTGCGAGCGTGCGGTCCGCGGCTTTCGGCGCCTGGCCGGCGCTGGCGAGAAGAAAGCGCAGCAGGTCGCGCGGCGTCTCGCTCGAGGCGAGCGCCTGCTCCGGCAGGCTCGCGGCAAACTCGCGCTCGAGGCGCAGCACCAGCTCGACGCGCGCCAGGCTGTCGAGCCCCAGCTCGCGCTCGAGCGAGCTGTCGAGCGCGACGTAGGCGTCGAAGTGCGGACGCGCTTCGCGCGCCACTTCGGCGACGACGGCGAGCAGCCGGTTGGCGTCTATGGGCGGGGTCATGGGTGCGGGCGAGTGGACGCTAGTCGAGCAGCCTGCCGCGAGTCTACTTGACCGCAGTCAAGAATCGCGCGTCGCGAGCGGGCTGATAATAGGGTCTCGATGAAACGCAACGTCCGCCCCAGGCCGAAAGGCAGAACGGCCGACCCGCAGGCCCTCGAGGACGTGCGGGCGCTGCTGGGCGACGCCCCCCGCCGCCGCGACCTGCTGATCGAGCACCTGCACCGCATCAACGACCGCTACGGCTACCTGTCGGCTGCGCACCTCGCCGCGCTGGCGGAGGAAATGCGCCTGGCGCTGGCCGAGGTGTACGAGGTGGCGACCTTCTACCACCATTTCGAAGTGGTGAAGGAAGGCGAGGCGCCGCCGCCTGCTCTCACCGTGCGGGTCTGCGACTCCATCGCGTGCGATCTGGCCGGTGCGCAATCTCTTCTCCAAAATCTTGCCTTTGGAAAAGAGGTGCGCGTGATTGCGGCCCCGTGCGTCGGCCGCTGCGAAGTCGCGCCCTGCGTGGTGGTGGGACAGAACCCCGTCGGCAACGCGAGCGTCGCTGCGGTGAAGGCCGCGGTCGATCAAAAGCAGCTGAAATGTCCCGAGCCGGAATACGTCGACTACGCGCAATACCGCAAGCACGGCGGCTACGGGCTGATCGCCGATTGCCTCGCCGGCAAACGCACGCGCGAGGAGATCACCAAGATCATGGAGGACTCCGGTCTGCGCGGCCTGGGCGGGGCCGGCTTTCCGGCGGGGCGCAAGTGGCGCATCGTCGCCGCGGAGCCCGAGCCGCGCCTCATGGCGCTGAACATCGACGAGGGCGAGCCGGGAACCTTCAAGGACCGCTGGTACCTCGAGCGCGATCCGCATCGCTTTCTCGAGGGCATGCTGGTCGCCGCCTGGTGCGCGGGCGTGGGCGAGATCTACATCTACCTGAGGGATGAATACGCCGGCTGCCGCGCCGTTCTGGAGAAAGAACTGCTCAAGTTGAAAAAGGATCCGCCCTGCGCGCTGCCGCCGATCCACGTGCGCCGCGGCGCCGGGGCGTACATCTGCGGCGAAGAGTCGGCGATGATCGAGTCGATCGAGGGCAAGCGCGGCATGCCGCGCCTGCGCCCGCCGTACGTCGCGCAGGTCGGCCTCTTCAACCGTCCGACGCTCGAGCACAACCTGGAGACGGTGTACTGGGTGCGCCAGATCGTCGAGCGGGGCGCGGCCTGGTTCGCCGGCCATGGCCGCAACGGCAGGAAGGGGCTGCGCTCGTTCTCGGTGTCGGGGCGGGTGAAGCAGCCCGGCGTGCACCTCGCTCCGGCCGGCATCACCGTGCGCGAGCTGATCGACGAGTACTGCGGCGGCATGCTCGACGGCCACCAGTTCTATGCCTACCTGCCGGGCGGCGCCTCGGGCGGCATCCTGCCCGCCGCGAAGGGCGACGTCCCCCTCGACTTCGACACGCTGCAGCCCTACGGCAGCTTCATCGGCTCGGCGGCGGTCGTGATCCTGTCGCAGCGCGACTCGGCGGCTGCCGCGGCCGCCAATCTGATGAAGTTCTTCCACGAGGAATCGTGCGGCAAGTGCACGCCGTGCCGCGTTGGCACGGCCAAGGCGCTGGCGCTGATGGGCGAGAGCAAATGGAACCAGCCGTTGCTTGGCGAGCTCTCACAGGCCATGATGGACGCCTCGATCTGCGGCCTGGGCCAGGCGGCGCCCAATCCCGCGCTGACCGTCATGAAATACTTCCCGCAAGAGGTGCAGTGATGGAACGGGTGACCCGCGAGCAGGTGGCGATGATGCCGATCGAGTTCAAGCTCAACGGCCAGACCGTGGTCGGACGGCCCGACGAGCTGATCATCGAGACGGCGCGCCGGCACGGCATCTCGATCCCGCACCTGTGCTACACGCGCACGCTGCGGCCCGACGGCAACTGCCGCGCCTGCGTCGTCGAGGTGAAGGGCGAGCGCGCGCTCGCCCCCTCGTGCTGCCGCTTCCCGACCCAGGGCATGGAAGTCACGACCGATTCGGCGCGCGCCCTCGCCTCGCAGAAGATGGTGCTCGAGCTGCTGCTCGCAGACATGCCCGAGCACGAGTACACGCTCAACAACAAGGTCGATGTGTGGGCGCGAAACCTGAAGGTAGGCAAGCCCAGGTTCAAGTCCAGGGTGCAACCGAAGGCAGACCTGTCTCACCCTGCAATGGCCGTGAATCTGGATGCGTGCATCCAGTGCACGCGCTGCGTGCGCGCCTGCCGCGAGGAGCAGGTGAACGACGTCATCGGCTACGCCGGGCGGGGGGACCACTCGAAGATCGTGTTCGACTTCGACGACCCGATGGGCGAGTCCACCTGCGTGGCCTGCGGCGAATGCGTGCAGGCCTGCCCGACCGGCGCGCTGATGCCGGCGCGCGACGCCGGCCTGCAGGCCATCGACAAGCAGGTCGACTCGGTGTGCCCGTTCTGCGGCGTCGGCTGCCTGCTCACCTACCATGTCAAGGAAAACAAGATCCAGTTCGTCACCGGCAAGGACGGCCCGTCGAACCATGGCCGGCTCTGCGTCAAGGGCCGCTACGGATTCGATTACGCCCATCATCCCCACCGCCTGACGAAGCCCCTGATCAGGAAAGAGGGAGTCGGCAAGTCCGCGGACTTCGTGGTCGATCCGGGCAACTGGTCCGGGGTGTTCCGCGAGGCGAGCTGGGAGGAGGCCCTCGAGCTTGCTGCCTCGGGGCTAAAGCGAATTAAAGATAAAGATCCCTATGCACTGGCCGGCTTCGGGTCTGCTAAAGGCTCCAACGAGGAGGCTTATCTCTTCCAGAAGCTGGTGCGCACCGGCTTCGGCACCAACAACGTCGACCATTGCACGCGCCTTTGCCACGCCTCGTCGGTCGCGGCGCTGATGGAAGGCATCAATTCCGGCGCGGTGTCGAACCAGGTGAACGACGTGCAGAACGCCGAGGTGATATTCCTGATCGGCGCCAATCCGACTTCGAACCATCCCGTGGCGGCGACCTGGATGAAGAACGCGGCGAAGAACGGCGTGAAGCTGATCGTCGCGGACCCGCGTCGCAACGAGCTGGCGCGCCATGCGACGCAGTTCCTGCAGTTCAAGCCCGACACCGACGTCGCGCTGCTGAACGCGATGATCCACAGCATCATCGCCGAAGATTTGGTTGACAAGAAATTCATAGCCGACAGGACGAGTGGATTCGAGGCATTAAAAGAAAATGCCAAGAACTTCTCTCCCGAGAAGATGGCGCCGGTGTGCGGCGTCCCGGCGCAGACGATCCGCGAAGTCGCGCGCCTCTACGCCACTTCCAAGGCCTCGATGATCCTGTGGGGCATGGGAATCAGCCAGCACGTCCACGGCACCGACAACGCGCGCTGCCTGATCGCGCTCACCCTGATGACCGGGCAGATCGGCCGGCCGGGCACCGGGCTGCATCCGCTGCGCGGCCAGAACAACGTGCAGGGCGCCTCCGACTCGGGGCTCATCCCGATGGTGTTCCCCGACTACCAGCGCGTCGACCACCCGGATGCCAACCAGCGATTTGAGAAGCTGTGGGGCATGGCGCTCGACAAGAAACCCGGCCTCACGGTAGTGGAGATCATGAATGCCGCCTACGACGGAAGCATCCGGGGCATGTACATCATGGGCGAGAACCCGGCGATGTCGGACCCCGATCTCGAGCACGCGCGCACGGCCATGGCCAGGCTCGAGCACCTCGTGGTGCAGGACATCTTCCTCACCGAGACCGCCTACCTGGCGGACGTCGTCCTGCCGGCGACGGCCTGGCCGGAGAAGGAGGGTACCGTCACCAACACCGACCGCATGGTCCAGCTCGGCCGCAGGGCGCTCAAGGCGCCGGGCGAGGCGCGCGAAGACCTCTGGATCATCGTCGAGCTCGCGAAGAGGCTGGGGTTGTCCTGGAATTACTCTCATCCCAGAGAAGTCTTCGATGAGATGAGAAGCTGCATGGATTCCATCAAGGGCATCACCTGGGAGCGCCTTGAGCGCGACTCGTCGGTCACCTATCCGTGCGAGAACGAGGGCGATCCTGGCCAGCCGGTCGTGTTCCAGACGCATTTCCCCACCGCCACCGGCCGCGCAAAATTCGTCCCGGCGGACCTCATTGGCGCCGCCGAGCGGCCGGACCGGGATTATCCGATGGTGCTCATCACCGGCCGCCAGCTCGAGCACTGGCATACCGGCGCCATCACGCGCCGCTCCGGCGTGCTCGATGCGATCGAGCCCGAGCCGGTGGCGTCGCTGCATCCGCTCGATCTCGCGGCGCTCGGCGCGAAGCCGGGCGAGCTCGTCACCGTCGAATCGCGGCGCGGCAAGATCGCGCTGTATGCGCGGGCCGACGACGGCACGCCGCGCGGCGCGGTCTTTATCCCGTTCTGCTACTACGAGGCCGCGGCCAACGAGCTGACCAACCCGGCGCTCGACCCCTTCGGCAAGATCCCGGAGTTCAAGTACTGCGCCGTCCGGGTGACCAGGGGCGGGCAGCCGCCGGGCGATCCCGGCTACGGAAAAGGGCGCACGCTCGGCGAGCTCTACGGCTGAAACGCCCGGCCGGTCTCAGCAACTGACCTCCACAATCCCCCTTCCACCACCGCAATCCTGGAAGAGCCAATGCCGTCCGACATCGAAATCGCACAGGCAGCGAAAATGCACCGCATTTCTGCGGTGGCCCGCGAGAAGCTCGGCATTCCCGAGGAGCACCTCGAGCCCTACGGCCATTACAAGGCCAAAGTGCATCTCGAGTACCTGGACTCGCTCAAGGCGAGGAAGGACGCCAGGCTGATCCTGGTGACGGCGATGACGCCGACGCCGGCGGGCGAGGGCAAAACCACCACCACGGTCGGCCTTGGCGACGCGCTCAACCACATCGGCAAGAAGGCGATGATCTGCCTGCGCGAGCCCTCACTCGGGCCGGTGTTCGGCGTGAAGGGCGGCGCGGCAGGGGGTGGCTATGCGCAGGTGGTGCCGATGGAGGACATCAACCTGCACTTCACCGGCGATTTCTCGGCCATCGCCCTCGCCAACAACCTGCTCGCGGCGATGGTCGACAACCACATCCACCACGGCAATGAGCTCGGCATCGACCCGCGGCGCATCCAGTGGCGCCGGGTCGTGGACATGAACGACCGCGCGCTGCGCGACATCGTGGTCGCGCTGGGCGGCACCGCGAACGGCTTCCCGCGCGAGGATGGCTTCGACATCGTGGTCGCCTCCGAGGTGATGGCCATTTTTTGCCTCGCGACCTCGCTCGTGGATCTGAAAAAGCGCCTCGGCGACATCGTCATCGGCTATACGCGCGAGCAGAAGCCCGTCACCGCGCGCGACCTCAAGGCCGATGGCGCGATGGCGGTGCTGCTAAAGGACTCGCTCAATCCCAACCTGGTGCAGACGCTGGACAACAACCCGGCGTTCATCCACGGCGGGCCATTCGCGAACATCGCGCACGGCTGCAATTCGGTGGTGGCGACCCGCAGCGCGATGAAGCTGGTCGACTACGTGGTGACCGAGTCGGGTTTCGGCGCCGACCTCGGCGCGGAGAAGTTCATCGACATCAAATGCAGGATGTCGGGACTGCGCCCGAACGCGGCGGTCATCGTGGCTACTATCCGGGCGCTCAAGTATCACGGCGGCATCGACGTCAAGCAAGTGAACAGGGAGGACGTTGGCGCGCTCGAGAAAGGCCTGGTCAACCTGGAACGGCACGTCGACAACGTGCAGAACGTGTACGGCATCCCGTGCGTGGTGTCGATCAATCGCTTCAGCTTCGACACGCCGGCGGAAATCGAGCTTCTGCAATCGAAAATGAAGAAAATGGGAGTCCCCGTGGTGCTCGCGACCCACTGGGGCGACGGCGCGAAGGGCGCAGCCGAGCTGGCGAAGCTCGTCGTCGCGCTGTGCGAGAAGCCGAACAGGTTTTCCTACGTGTACGACGACCACGATACGCTCTGGGACAAGATGGGGAAGATCGCCAGGAAGGTGTATCGCGCCTCCGCGGTGACGGCTGACTCCAAGGTGCGCAACCAGATCAAGAAGCTGCAGGACGAGGGCTACGGACATTACCCGGTGTGCGTGGCGAAGACCCAGTACTCGTTCTCGACCGATCCGCAGCTGCGCGCCGCGCCTTCCGGGCATGTCGTCAACATCCGGGAAGTACGACTCGCCGCCGGCGCCGAGTTCGTGGTGATGATCTGCGGCGACGTCATGACCATGCCGGGTCTGCCGAAGGTGCCGGCTGCAAGCAAGATCGACCTGGTGGACGGCAAGGTCGTCGGTCTGTTCTAGAATAAATGATGCTCGAATACCTGGTCTCGGCCGAGTTCTGGGTCGGGCTCTTCAAGATCATCGGCGTCAATATCATCCTGTCGGGCGACAACGCGGTGGTGATCGCGCTCGCCGCGCGCTCGCTGCCCCCGAAGCAGCAGACGCAGGCGATCATCTGGGGCTCGGGCGCCGCCATCGTGATGCGGATCCTCCTCACGCTGTTCGCGGTGGCGCTGCTCACGCTTCCCTGGCTCAAGATCGTCGGCAGCCTGCTGCTGTTCTGGATCGGCGTGAAGCTGCTGGTGCCGGAGGAAGACGACGCGGAGATCGAGGCGAGCGACCAGCTCCTCTCCGCCATCAAGACCATCCTGATCGCCGACCTGGTCATGAGCCTGGACAACGTCATCGCCGTGGCGGCCGCGGCGGGCGGCAGCATCCTCCTGCTGATCCTCGGCCTCGCCATCTCGATCCCGCTGGTCATCTTCGGCGCCACGCTGCTGCTGAAGCTCATGGAACGCTTCCCGGTCATCATAACGATCGGCGGTGCGCTGATCGGCTGGGTCGCCGGCGAGATGCTGGTGACCGACCCGGCCCTGGCGGGCTTGCTGAGCGGCTTCGGCGCCGAATTCGTGAACGGCAAGCCGATGCTCGCCGGCTTCAGCCTGGAGCTGACGTGCGGCGCGCTCGGCGTGCTGATCGTCGTGGCGCTCGGCAAGTGGCTCGCTAAGCGCCAGGAAGCCGCGTCGGCGACGCAGCACCCGGCCGAGATATCGAAATAGTAGCCGCGCCGGCGCGGAGCCGCGGCGGCGCGAGTGGCATAATTGCACGCAGAGGGTCTAAAGACCCCGTTCAAACTGGAGGATGTATGAGAGCTGCATATTCCTGCGCGACCGCGTTCGCGATGATGCGCCCGTACTGACACGAGGAGGGAAAAATGAGTTCGATCGCACAACCGGCGCAACCCGTCACCGTCCGAGTCAGGGACTCCTATCGCTGGCTCCAGTTGCTGGTCGGCATTCTGTGCATGGCGATGATCGCCAACCTGCAATACGGATGGACGCTGTTCGTCAATCCGCTCGACGCGAAATATCACTGGGGACGCGCTTCGATTCAGGTCGCGTTCACCATATTTGTCCTGCTCGAAACATGGCTGGTCCCTATTGAAGGCTATCTCGTGGACCGCTTCGGCCCGCGGCTGGTCGTGTTGGCAGGCGGCATTCTTTGCGGTATCGCGTGGGCAATGAATGCCTATGCCGATTCGCTCACGTTCCTGTACGTCGCCGCTGCGATCGGCGGTCTGGGCGCAGGGGCGGTCTACGGCACCTGCGTCGGGAATGCGCTCAAGTGGTTTCCTGATCGGCGCGGGCTGGCCGCGGGGCTTACGGCCGCCGGATTCGGCGCGGGCTCCGCGCTCACGATTATTCCGATCTCGACGATGATCAAGTCGAGCGGCTACGAACAGACATTCCTGTACTTCGGCGTCGGTCAGGGCATCATCGTCGTAGTACTGTCGCTGCTGCTCGCCGCGCCCAAGCCCGGCCAAGTGCCGCCGTCTACCAAGGTTCTGCAAACGCGGCGTCAGTTCCGGCCGATGGAGGTGCTAAGGACCCCAGTGTTCTGGGTGATGTACCTGATGTTCGTCCTGGTCGGCGCGGGCGGGTTGATGGCCACGGCGCAGCTCGCGCCGATCGCGAAGGATTTCAAGATCGCCGAAATCCCGGTCAGCCTGGTTGGCATCACGCTGCCCGCCCTCACATTCGCACTCGCCATCGACCGCATCCTGAATGGCCTCACGCGGCCGTTCTTCGGGTGGGTCTCTGACAACATCGGCCGAGAGAAGACCATGCTCATCGCATTTGGGCTCGAGGCGGCAGGCATCTGGGCCCTGTCCATCTATGGCCGCGATCCCGTCATTTTCGTCATCCTGACGGGCCTGGTGTTCTTCGCATGGGGCGAAATCTACAGTCTGTTCCCCTCAACCTCAGCAGACACCTATGGCACGGAATACGCTACCGCTAACGCAGGCCTGCTCTACACCGCCAAGGGCACGGCATCACTGCTCGTTCCGCTCTCAAGCGTGCTCGTCGCGGCGACGGGCACTTGGCATGCGGTGTTCGTGGTGGCCGCGCTGATGAACGCCGTGGCCGCGCTGATGGCGTGGTTCGTGCTAAAACCGATGCGCCAGAAGTTCCTGCAGAAGCTGTCCTAGCGCGTCGGGGCGTCATTGGCCGAACTTCTGCTTGAGGCGCGACAGTGTCTCCGGGGTGAGGTTGAGGTACGCGGCGAGCTCCTTTTTCGGGATACGCCCGGCAAGCTCGGGATGCTTCCTCTGGAAGCGCGATAGCCGTCCCGGCGCATCGAGCAGGTGCAAGGTGATGCTGTGCGCCATCACCTCCGACATCAGCTTCATTACCTCATACTCGAAGCGCAGCTTGATTTCCGGGTGGCGCTCGATGAACTCCGCCCACAGCGGCATCGGCAGCTCGGCGGTGCGCACCTTGGTCACCGCGACGATCGAATAGGGCACCGGCGTGCGCAGGCGCCACGCGGCATACGAGGTATCCATCTCGGTCTCGGCGGCGAAGCGCAGGATCATCTCCCGCCCCTGGGGGTTCGACACCACGCGCTTGAGCATGCCGTCGACGATGAAGAACTGCTCCATCTCCTCGTCGCCCTGCCGCACCAGCGGGTCCCCCTTGCGGTAGTCGGCCACGGCGAGCAGCGGCTCGAGCTCGGTCCATTGCGGCGCGCTTATCCCCTGCAGGATTAGGTTCTGCCGCAGCTGCAAGCGGATGCTGTTGCGCTCCGGATGGGTCGCGAGGCTGGTCATCGGAGGCGGCATTTTAGTCCCTTGACCTCAGTCAAGGCCGTCCGGGGGAGGGCATTCTTACCATTACGATCCTCACAGGAGGCACCTCATGGGCACCGTCGAATCTCAAATCGCCACACAAGTGACCGACGGCTTTCACCTGGTCATCGATGCCCTCAAGTTGAACGGCATCGACACGATCTTCGGTCTGCCCGGCATCCCGATCACCGACTTCACCCGCATGGCACAGGCAGCAGGCCTGCGCGTGATTTCGTTCCGCCACGAGCAGAACGCCGGCAACGCCGCCGCCATCGCCGGCTTCCTAACGCAGAAACCAGGAATCTGCCTGACGGTGTCCGCGCCTGGCTTCCTCAACGGCCTGACCGCGCTGGCCAACGCCACCACCAATTGCTTCCCGATGATCCTCATCAGCGGCTCCAGCGAGCGCGAGATCGTCGACCTGCAGCAGGGTGACTACGAAGAGATGGACCAGCTCGCCATCGCCAAGCCGCTGTGCAAGGCCGCCTGGCGTGTCCTGCACGCCGAGGACATCGGTGTAGGCATCGCGCGAGCCATCCGCGCCGCCGTCTCGGGCCGCCCGGGCGGCGTCTACCTCGACCTGCCGGCAAAGCTGTTCGCCCAGACCATGGACGCGCAAGCCGGCAGGAAATCGCTGATCAAGGTGGTCGATCCCGCGCCACGCCAGATCCCCGCCCAGGACGCCGTGCAGCGCGCCCTTCAATTGCTCAAGAGCGCCAAGCGTCCGCTCATCGTGCTGGGCAAAGGAGCCGCCTACGCGCAGGCCGATGCAGAGGTTCGGTCTTTGATAGAAAAAACGGGGATTCCGTACCTGCCCATGTCGATGGCCAAGGGCCTGCTGCCCGACACGCACGAGCAGTCCGCTGCCGCTGCGCGCTCCTACGTGCTGCCCGAGGCCGACGTGGTGTTGCTCGTCGGCGCACGGCTCAACTGGCTGCTCTCGCATGGCAAGGGCAAGACCTGGGGCGGCAAGGGCCACAAGGACTGGGGCGGCCAGAAGTTCATCCAGATCGACATCTCGCCGCAGGAGATGGACAGCAACGTGCGTATCGACGCCCCGGTGGTGGGCGATATCGGCTCCTGTGTGTCTGCTTTTTTGAATGAAATCAAATCAGGTTGGGCGAAGCCGCCGGCGGAATGGCTGGGCGCCATCGCCGAGCGCAAGAACAAGAACATCGCCAAGATGGCCGAAACGCTGGCGAAGGATCCGAAGCCGATGAATTTTCACAGCGCGCTCGCCGTGGTGCGCGACATCATCAAGGCCAACCCGGACGCCATCCTGGTCAACGAAGGCGCCAACGCGCTCGATTTCACGCGCAGCATCGTCGACATGTACAAGCCGCGCAAGCGCCTGGACGTGGGCACCTGGGGCGTGATGGGTATCGGCATGGGCTTTTCAGTCGCCGCCGCCGTGGTCAGCGGCCTGCCGGTGATCGCGATCGAGGGCGACAGCGCCTTCGGCTTCTCCGGCATGGAAGTCGAGACCATCTGCCGCTACAACCTGCCGGTCTGCGTGGTGGTCTTCAACAACAACGGCGTCTACCGCGGCACCGACGTCAATCCTGCCGGCGGCCCCGATGTGGCACCGACCGTGTTCGTGAAGGGTGCGCGCTATGACAAGCTGATCGAGGCCTTCGGCGGCGTGGGCGCGCACGCCACCACCCCCGCCGAGTTGCGCAGGGCGATGGAAGAAGCCGTCCGCTCGCGCAAGCCCACGCTCATCAATGCCGTCATCGATGAGACCGCCGGCACCGAAAGCGGTCGCATCACCAGCCTGAATCCGACGAGCGGGACAAAGAAATAGAGTTTTTGGAGATCAGAATGGAAGCACTCAAGGGAATCCGCATCCTCGACATGACCCACGTGCAGGCGGGCCCGACCTGCACCCAGCTGCTGGCATGGCTGGGTGCCGACGTGATCAAGCTCGAGCCGCCGCAGGGCGACGCGACGCGCGGCCAGCTGCGCGACGTGCCGCATGCAGACAGCCTGTACTTCACGATGCTCAACTGCAACAAGCGCTCGATCGTGGTCAACATGAAGAGCGCCGAGGGCAAGGCGGTGTTCGTCGACCTGCTGAGGAGGTGCGACATCGTCATGGAGAATTTCGGACCCGGGGTGCTCGACCGGCTCGGCTTCACCTGGGAGAAGATCCACAGCCTCAACCCGCGCGTCGTGATGGGCTCGATCAAGGGATTCGGCTCGAGCGGCCCGTACGCCGATTTCAAGGCCTACGAAAACGTGGCGCAGGCGATGGGCGGCGCGATGAGCACCACCGGCCTACCGGAGGGGCCTCCTTTTGTTACCGGTGCGCAGATCGGCGACACTGGAACCGGCCTGCACCTCGCGATCGGGCTGCTGGCCGCGCTGCGCCAGCGCGACCGCACCGGCGAGGGACAGTACGTGGAGGTGGCGATGATGGACGGCGTGATGAACCTTTGCCGGGTCAAGTTCCGCGATCATCAACGCCTTTTTAGGGGTCCTTTAAGTGAATATTCAGTAGAAACCGCGCAGGGCATGGGCGCCGTGCCTCGCGCCGGCAACGACTCCGGCGGCGGCCAGCTCGGCAACGCCATTCACTGCAAGCCCCACGGCCCGAACGACTGGCTGTACGTGGTCGTGCAGGAAGCCGTGTGGGAGGGGTTGGCGAACCGCATCGGGGGCGATGCGCTGGCAAAAGACCCGAGGTTTGCGAAGATCGCCGACCGCCGCAAGAACCAGGATGAAATGTGGAAGCTCATCACCGAGTTCGCGAAGAACTACACCAAGCGCGAGTTCATGGCGATCCTCAATCCGCTCGATGTCCCCTGCGGGCCGATCATGAGCACCGAGGACCTGGCCAACGACGAGCACGTGCGCGGGCGCGACATGTGGGTCGAGCTCGACCATCCGCAGCGCGGCAAGTGGTTCAACGTCGGCATGCCGATCAAGCTCTCGGCCTCGCCCGCGGTGATCAAGCGCAGCCCGACGCTCGGCGAGCACACTGAGGAGGTTCTGCGCGAGGTGCTAAGGTACGACGACAACAAGATCAAGTCGTTGCAGCAGGCCGGTGCCTTCTCCGCGCCGCCGAAGAAGGCGGCGTAATGAGAATCGCGATCGTAGGCCAGCAGGATTTCGGCAAGGCCGTGCTCGAGGCTTTCCTCGCGCGCGGCGACGAGGTCGCGGGCGTGTTCTGCGCGCCCGAGAAGCCCGGCGCCAGGCCAGACGCGCTGAAGACCGCGGCGCAGGAAAAGGGCGTTGCCGTCTTTCAGTTCCAGTCGCTGAAGGCGGACGCGGCAAAAAATGCTCTCAAGAAACTCAACGCAGAGCTGGGCATCATGGCTTTCGTGCTGCAGTTCGCGCCGCAGGACTTCGTCAACATTCCCAAGCACGGCACGATCCAGTACCACCCGTCGCTGCTGCCGAAGTACCGCGGTCCATCGTCGATCAACTGGCCGATCATCCGGGGCGACGCGAAGACCGGGCTGTCGATCTTCCGGCCGACCGATGGCCTCGATGAAGGGCCGGTGATCCTGCAGAAGGAGACCCCGATCGGCGCCGACGACACGCTCGGCACGGTGTACTTCGAGCGCCTGTTCCCGATGGGGGTGAAGGCCATGCTGGAAGCAGCAGATTTAGTCATTTCTAATAAACATAGAGAAGTGGTGCAGGACGAATCGCAGGCCAGCTATGAAGGCTGGTGCCGCAGGGCCGAGGCGCGCATCAACTGGGCCAACCACGCCGACTTCGTCTACAACCTGGTCCGCGGCTGCAACCCCGCGCCGGGCGCCTGGACCACGCTGGAAGAAAAAGAATTACAGATCTTCGACGCCCGCAAGCATCCGGTGCGCACTTTCGGTGCGGTCAAGGGCAAGATCGGCGAAATAGTCGAACTGTCCGACAAGAGCTTCCAGGTCAGCGCTCAGGGCGGCCGCATCGAAGTGCTGCGCGCCAAGCTCGGCGATGGCAAGAAACTCGCCGCCGCGGAGCTGCTTTCCTCGGGCGCAATTAAGGCCGGCGCGATCCTCGGCAACTGATTTCATTTCGCTTTCCAAAACCCGCGTAAATATTTGACGCAGCGTAGTTTTGGCTGCAACAATCCGCCTTAGGGTCCTGATCCAAAAGAGCGGGGAGCACGGGGCATGAAAGCCGGTTTGTGGAGGACCGACTGGTTTCTCGGTGCGGTCGTGGTTCTGGTCGTGCTCGCCTTCAATCGCGCGAGCGATCTGATTCCGAGCCTCGAGCAGAAGGCCTACGACCTCGGCGTGCAATCGACTTCGCGCCTGCCGTCCGACAAGGTGGCGGTGATCGCCATCGACGACACGAGCATCGCGAACATCGGGCGCTGGCCCTGGTCGCGCGAGATCCACGCCAGGATGACCGACCTTCTCGCCGGCGCGAAAACCAAGGTCATCGCGAACACCGTGTTCTTCAGCGAGCCGCAGATCGATCCGGGGTACGTCTACATCACCAAGCTGCTCGACCTGGCCGCGGCGCCGACGCCGGAGATGGCGCCGATCGTCACGCTGCTCAAGGAGGCGGAGCAGACGCTCAATACCGATCGCCGGCTGGCGGAGAGCTATGTCAAGGCGGGCAACGTGCTGCTACCGGTTTTCTTCCGCATCGACCTGCCGCGCGGCCGGCCCGACAGGCCGCTGCCGGAATACTTCCTGAAGAACGCCATTCCCGCGAAAATCGGCGATGACTTCGGCGCCCTGACGACAGCCGAGGTGCAGCTGCCGGTCGAGCTGATCGGGCGCAGCGCCGCGGCGCTCGGCCACCTCAGCGCGCGGCCGGACGTCGACGGCGGCGTGCGCACCGAGCCGCTGGTGCTGCGCTATTTCGACCATCATTTTCCGTCGCTGTCGCTGATGATCGCGGCGAAAAGCCTCAACCTCGGGCCGGGCGACATCAAGATCCAGCCCGACAGCGTCAGCCTCGGGCGGCTGCGCATCGGCACCGATCCCCAGCTCAAGATGTACACCTATTTCTATGGCGACCGGGGCGACCAGCCCGCGTTCCCGGTCGACTCGTTCTACGATGTCTACAGCGGCAAGATCCCCCCTACCAAGTACACCGACAAGATCGTGCTGATCGGCGCCACCGCCGCCGGCATCGGCACCTACCAGGTGACGCCGGTCTCGGCGGCGACCCCGCCCGCCGTCGCCCTGGCGCACGCGGTATCGTCGATCCTGCAGGAGCATTTCTTCGTCGTGCCCCCCTGGGCGTCCGCGGCGGAACTGCTCATCATCGCGCTCGTCGCCGCCTATCTCACCGTGCTGCTGCCGCGGCTCAAGGCAGGCCCGGCGCTGGTGATCTCGGGCGGCGCGTTTGCCGGGCTGCTGGTGCTGCACTTCGCGCTGATGAGGTCCGCAGGCATCTGGATGCAGCTCATGCTGCCCGCGACGCTGCTGCTGGTCGGCCATGCCGCGCTGGTCTCGAAGCGCTTCATCGTCACCGAGCGCGCCAAGCTCAAATCCGACGAGACCTCGGCCGAGTCGAACCGCATGCTCGGGCTCGCCTACCAGGGCCAGGGCCAGCTCGATCTCGCCTGGGACAAGTTCCGCCAGGTGCCGCTTTCCGAGGCGCTGCTAGACAACCTCTACAACCTGGCGCTCGACTTCGAGCGCAAGCGCCAGTTCAACAAGGCGGAGAGCGTGTTCCGCACCATGCACGAGTTCAACCCGAAGTTCCGCGATCTCGAGTTCAGGCTGTCGCGCGCCAAGCAGCTCTCCGAGACGGTGATCCTGAGCGGCGGCGCCTCGCATCCGGGCGGGTCCCTGCAACTTGGCATGGGCGAAAAGCCCAAGTTCGGCCGCTTCGAGGTGCAGAAAGAGCTCGGCAAGGGCGCGATGGGGGTGGTCTATCTGGGCAAGGATCCCAAGATCGGGCGCGAGGTGGCGATCAAGACAATGGCCCTGTCGCAGGAGTTCGAGGCCGACGAGCTGGCCGACGTGAAGCAGCGCTTCTTCCGCGAGGCGGAGACCGCCGGGCGCCTGTCGCACCCCAACGTCGTCACCATCTACGACACCGGCGAGGAGCACGACTTCTGCTACATCGCCATGGAGCTGCTGAAGGGCGGCGACCTGGCGCCTTACACCAAGGCCGGCAACCTGCTGCCGGTTGATCAGGTGGTGTCGATCACCGCGCGGGTCGCCGATGCCCTGGGCTACGCGCACCGCCAAGGCGTGGTGCACCGGGACATCAAGCCCGCCAACATGATGTACCACCGGGAGAGCGACACGCTGAAGGTCACCGATTTCGGCATCGCGCGGCTCACCGACAGCTCGAGGACCAAGACCGGCATGGTGCTCGGCACGCCGTCTTACATGTCGCCCGAGCAGCTCGCCGGGAAGCGCATCGACGGGCGCTCGGACCTGTTCTCGCTCGGCGTGACCCTGTACCAGCTGCTCTGCGGGAGACTGCCGTTCGAGGGCGAGTCGATGGCGCAGCTCATGTTCAAGATCGCCAGCGAGCCGCCGACCGACATTCTCGCCGTCAACCCGGCGCTCGCGCCGTCGCTGGTGGCGTTCGTCGAGCGCGCGCTGGCGAAAAACCCGGACGAGCGCTTCCAGACCGGCGAGGAGTTCAGCGGCGCATTGCACGCGGCGCTGTCCGCGACGGCGATCAGCGAGGTCGACATCCGGCTCTGAGCGCGCGCATGGACCTCACACAGACGCTGGAAATCGCAAGCTGCACCGATCCGGGCATGGTGCGCTCGCACAACGAGGACTCGGTGGCGGCGGACGCGGCGAACGGGTTGGTGGTGCTCGCCGACGGCATGGGGGGCTACAACGCCGGCGAAGTCGCGAGCGGCATGGCGACCACCGTCATCGTCACCGAGATGCAGCAGGTGCTCGCCAGCGCGCGCCCCTATGACGTCGACCCGCGCACCAGCCAGGAGATCGCCGCCCGGCTGCTGCGCGAGCAGGTGCTGAAGGCGAATAGCTCCATCTACCAGGCCGCGCAAAGCCAGGCGCAGTACGCCGGGATGGGCACCACGCTGGTGGTCTGCCTGTTCTACGACAACCGCGTGCTGGTGGCGCACCTCGGCGATTCGCGTGTTTACGTGCTGCGCGACGGCAAGTTCAAGCAGGTGACGCGCGACCACTCCCTGCTGCAGGAGCAGATCGATTCGGGCCTGATCACGCTGGAGCAGGCGAAGAACGCGCAGCACAAGAACCTCGTCACCCGGGCCCTCGGCATCGACCCGAGCGTCGAGCCGGAAATGCACGAGTACCGGACCAAGCCGGGCGACATCTATCTGCTTTGCTCCGACGGTCTGTGCGACATGGTCGACGATGACGACATCGGCATGGCGCTGCAGGCCCTGGGCGGCAACCTCAAGCTCTGCGCGCAGCAGCTGGTTCAGATGGCCAATGACAATGGGGGGCGCGACAACGTTTCAGTTATACTCGTCCGCGTCCTTCGGGAGTACCCGGCCGCGCGAGGCGTGATGGCCAAGGTATTCGCGTGGTTAAAATAACCCCCCCAAGGGGTCAGCTATGGCGAAACTGATACTCAGCATGGATGGACTGGTGCTCAAGGAGATCCCCTTGACGAAGGAGCGCACCACCATCGGCCGCAAGCCCCATAACGACATCCAGATCGACAACCTTGCGGTGAGCGGCGAGCACGCGGTGATCGTCACCATCCTGAACGACTCGTTTCTAGAGGACCTCGGCAGCACCAACGGCACGGTCGTCAACGGCAACCCGATCAAGAAGCACTTCCTGCAGAACAACGACGTGGTCGAGCTCGGCAAGTACAAGCTGAAGTTCGTCGGCGAGCCCGCAGCCGCGGTCGGCGCCGAGAAGGCGGATTTCGAGAAGACCATGGTGCTGCGGCCCGCGGCGATGAAGGCGGCGGCCGAGCAGGCCAAGGCAATGACCGGAGGCGCCCCGCAGGCCGCCCCCCATGCGGCGGGCGCTGCGCGCGTCACCGCCTCGCAGCACGCAGCCGTCAGCGCCACGGCCGCCGGGATCGCGGACAAGGATCCCAGGCCCGCGCCAGCGCCAGCGCCGGCCGCCAGGCCGGCGCAGCCGCTCGGCGCGATCCAGCTGCTGTCGGGCAACAACGCCGGCAAGGAGCTCGAGCTCTCCAAGCCGCTCACTACGCTCGGCAAGCCGGGGGTCGGGGTCGCGGTGCTGACCCGCCGGCCGCAGGGCTACTTCATCACGCATGTGGAAGGCGCCGGCCGGCCCGCGGTCAACGGCCAGCAGATCGGCGCCGCGCCGCACGCGCTCAAGGATCACGATGTGATCGAGTTGGCCGGAGTGAAAATGGAATTCTTCCTGAAGGCGTGACGCCCAACGGCAGGCCATCTGAAACGGCATATCGTAAGGATCGCCCTAGGCCTCGCGATCACGCTGTTCTTCATCGGGCACGCCGCCGGACTCTACCAGGTCGGGTTCATCACCCAGATCGACAACATCATCTACGACACGCGGCTGCGCCTCACCATGCCGCGCGGGGTCGACCCCCGCATCGTCATCCTCGACATCGACGAGAAGAGCCTCGGCGAGATCGGCCGCTGGCCGTGGAGCCGCAGGCTGATGGCCGAGCTGGTCGACAAGCTGTTCGACCAGTACGGCGT
>WNGC01002855.1_pt1 | contig 46316 bp, 53 predicted proteins | sample 5400051 | NCBI WGS metagenome assembly WNGC01 (sample SAMN13153368, study PRJNA577476) | soil metagenome | isolation source: 20 cm soil or saprolite under grassland replicate 2 | place: USA:California | collected 2016-06-15
GCTGACGGCGGTCGCGCTCCTGGTCATCGTTCTGGTGGCTTCGATGCTGGTCCAGCTGATCATCGCGGCGTTGCCGGCGATCCGGCGCTTCGGCGCGGCGTTCCTGTGGACCAGACGGTGGGACCCCGTGCACGACGTCTTCGGCGCCGTGACGTTCGCTTATGGGACGGTGGCGTCATCCCTGCTGGCGCTGCTGCTCGCCGTTCCCGTGAGCCTCGGCGCGGGCGTCTACCTCGCGGAGCTCGCGCCCCCGGCGGTGTCCACCGTCCTCTCCTTCGTCATCGAGCTGCTGGCGTCCATCCCCAGCGTCATCCTCGGCCTGTGGGGCATCTTCGTGATGGCGCCGTGGCTTCGCCGGGTCGTCGAGCCGGCGCTCGCGGCCGTGTTCGGCTGGCTGCCGCTGTTTAGCGGCCCGGCGTATGGGATCGGGCTGCTGGCCGGCGGGGTGATCCTGGCGATCATGCTCCTGCCGATCATTTCGTCGGTGTCGAGGGAGGTGATCCGGGCGGTCCCGCAGAGCCAGCGCGAGGCGGCGTACGCGCTTGGGGCAACCCGCTGGGAGATGATCCGCCGGGCGGTGCTTCCGTACGGCCGGACCGGCCTCATCGGCGCCGTCATCCTGGGGTTGGGGCGGGCGCTGGGCGAGACGATGGCGGTGACCATGGTGATCGGCAACCGGCCCCAGGTGTCCGCGTCGCTGTTCCAGCCGGCCTACACGATCGCCGCCGCCCTGGCCAACGAGTTCTCCGAGGCCTCGACCGACATCTACGTCTCCGCCCTCATCGAGCTGGCGGCGGTGCTCTTCGTCATCTCGCTGCTCGTGAACGCGGTGGCGCGGTGGCTGGTCTGGCGGGTTGGGGCGGCGCCCAGGGGGACGCTGTGGCGTCGTGCGTCGGCGTCCCCATCGGCATCCTCGGCGGGCTCTTTCTGGCTGAGCTCGGCGACGGGCCGCTGGGGTGGTGGATCCGCTTTACGACCGATGTGCTGAACGGCGTCCCCAGCATCGTCATCGGCGTCTTCGTCTATACGCTCATGGTCGTTCCGATGAAGCGGTTCTCCGCGCTCGCCGGAGGCGCCGCCCTGGGGATCATCATGATCCCGCTGGTCATGCGAACCACGGAGGAGCTCGTGCGGCTGGTGCCGGCGTCGCTCCGCGAGGCGTCGCTCGCCCTGGGCATCCCGTGGTGGATCACGGCGATGCGCGTGGTGCTGCGGACCGCCGCCGTCGGCATCCTGACCGGCGTGATGCTCGCGGTCGCGCGCATCGGCGGCGAGACCGCGCCGCTGCTCTTCACCGCCTTCAACAACCAGTACTGGCAGACGCGGCTCGATCAGCCGATCGCGTCGCTGACCGTGCAGCTCTACAACTACGCGATCGCGCCGTACGACGACTGGCACCGTCAGGCGTGGGCCGCCGCCCTCGTCCTGATGTCGATGACCCTGACGCTGAACATGACCGCGCGGCTCGTCGGCGGGCGCCGGACCGGGGCGAGGCCGTAAACGGCCGGGGGGAAACGCATGGTGGACCTCACCGGCACAGTGCGGAGTCGCGCGTTCGCCGGCGCGCTGGAGCGGAGCGGGCCGGTCGGGGAGGCCACCCCCGAGCGAATCCGGGCGGTGGGGCTGCACGCCTACTTCGGCCGCACGCATGCGGTCCGCGGCGTGTCGCTCGGCGTCCAGACGAACCGCATCACGGCCATCATCGGCCCGTCGGGGTGCGGGAAGTCGACCGTCCTCCGGTGTCTCAACCGGATGCACGAACTGGTGCCGGGCGCACGCATGGAAGGCCAGGTGCTGCTGGACAACGAAGATATCTACGCGGGGGAGATGGATCCGGTCATGATCCGCCGGCGCGTGGGGATGGTCTTCCAGCGGGCGACGCCGTTTCCGACGATGTCGATCTACGACAACGTCGCCGCCGGGCTCCGCCTCAACGGGGTCCGCGACCGGCGGACCCTCGACGACGTGGTGGAACACAGCCTGCGCCAGGCGGCCCTGTGGGACGAGGTCAAGGACGTGCTCGGGCGGCCGGGGACGAGCCTGTCCGGCGGGCAGCAGCAGCGGCTGTGCATCGCTCGGGCGCTGGCCGTGCAGCCGGAAGTGCTGCTGATGGATGAGCCGGCCTCCGCGCTCGATCCGGCGTCCACGCTCAAGATCGAGGGTCTGGCCAGGATCCTGCGCGATCAACTCACGATCGTGCTCGTGACCCACAACGCCGATCTGTTCACGCGGCCGCGGGATCCGCGGACGGAAGACTACATCACCGGCCGGTTTGGATGATCCACCCGCGCGATAAGGTCGGCACGCGCGACGCCTTCGATCGCGACCTCCGGCAGCTGCAGGACGATTTCCTCAGGATGGGGCGGCTCGTCGATGCGGCGGTGCAGCGGGCGATCGACGCGCTCCAAGCGCGCAGCGTCGAGCAGGCGGAGGCGGTGATCGCCTCCGACAACGTCATCGACGCCATGCACCTCGAACTCGAGAGCCGCTGCCTGCGCCTGATCGCGACCCAGCAGCCGATGGCGAAGGATCTGCGCATGATCGCCGCGGTCTGGGCGATGACGATCGACCTCGAACGGATGGGGGACCACGCCGAGGACATTGCCAAAGTCACCCGGCGGATGGCGGGGGAGCCCCTGCTCAAACCCCTTGTCGATATTCCCAGGATGGCGGAGCTGGCGCGGGGCATGCTGCGCGACGGCCTCGACGCGTTTGTCCGCGCGGACGCCGCGCAGGCCGAGCGGATGGCCCGAGACGACGACCAGGTCGACCACCTCTATTCCCAGGTGTTCATGGAACTGCTCACGCACATGATCGACGACCCCCAGACCATCCAGCGGGCGATCTCCCTCCTGATGGTGGCCCAGGCGCTCGAGAGGGCGGCGGACCACGCCACGAACCTCGCCGAGCGCGTCATCTACATGATCACCGGCACCCTCAAGGAGTTGAACGCCTGAGGGGGGTCGCTGTCACGTCGGTGAGGACCCGATCATTGACGACCCCTGGGGGCAATGCTATAGTAGGCACCACAAAGGCTTCGACGGGGAGCGTAAGGCGTCGACCCTGCGTCAAGAGAGCGGTTCCGAAGGCTGCGAGGACCGCCGCGGGAGCGCCTGAACCCATCCCCTGAGCCGCCCCCGAGCGGCGCGTGCCGCGGAACGGGGGCCGGGTCGCCCGAGACAGCGTGAGTGCTCCAGCCTTCGCAGCTGGGGAACAAAGGTGGTACCGCGGAAGCGCCCCTTTCGCCCTTTGGGTGAGAGGGGCGTCGTCATGTGTGGGGGGAGCTGCCATGCAGGTGGATCGAACGATCGGCTTCATCGGGGCCGGGAACATGGCCGAGGCGCTCTTGCGCGGGGTCTTCGCCGCGGGCGTGCTGCGGCCCACACAGTGCACGGTCACCAACAAGAGCAACGACAAACGCCTGGCGCGGCTCGCCCGTGCCTTGGCGGTGCGGACGACCCGTGACAAGGCGCGGCTCATGGCGGAGAGTGAAGTGATCATCCTGGCGGTGAAGCCGCACGACATGCCGGCCGTGCTGAGCGAAATCGGCCCCTACACCACCGCGCGCCATCTCATCGTCTCTGTTGCCGCCGGGGTGCCGTGCGAGGCCATCGAGCGCTGCCTCGCCGATTCCCCGGTCGTTCGGGCGATGCCCAACACGTCGACGGCCGTCCGGGCGTCGGCGACCGCCATCGCCTCGGGGCGGCTGGCCGGGCCCGACCATCTCGCCATCGTCCGCACCCTCTTCGAGGCGGTCGGGTGGGTGGGGGTGGTCCCGGAGTCGATGCTGGATGCCGTCACCGCGGTGTCGGGGAGCGGTCCCGCTTACATCTATATGCTGGCCGAGGCGCTCGTGGACAGCGGCGAGCAGGCGGGTCTGCCCCGCGATCTGGCGCGCGCCCTGGTCGCCCAGACCATCCTCGGCGCCGGAAAGATGCTCACCGAGACCGGCGAGGCTCCCGAACTGCTGCGGGAACAGGTGACCTCCCCGGGCGGGACGACCATGGCCGGGCTCGAGGCGCTGGAGCAGGGAGGTCTGCGCGCGGCGGTGCGCGCCGCCGTGACCCGAGCCGCCCGCCGCGCCCGGGAGCTCCGTTCGGCCCCGGCCCGCACCCCCCGCTAGCCCCGCGTCCGGGAACGGTCCGCCGGACGGGCCAGGGTCTTCCGGACTGAACGAATGCATGGCCCCGGGGCCTGCGCCGCCTCGTCCCCCGGGCAGGGCTCCCCCCGCCCGGGGGCGTATCTAAGGAAGGTCTTCGCATCCAGGATCTCCGCACCACCGTCCGCTCCATCTCGAGAGGAGGAAGGGCATGCCGCGTGCTGGATTACGCCGGTACCTGCCGGCGTTGCTGGTGCTGGCCATGGTACCGGTTGGGCTGTGGGGAGTGGCCCTGGCCCAGGCGCCCAAGACACTGGTCATCGCGATCGGCGCGGATCAAACCGGCCTGGACCCCCAGACCGTGGAGAACAATGAGTCCGGGTTCGTGATGGCCACGATCTACGATTCGATCGTCAACTACAAGCCGGGCACGAGCCTGGTGGGTCCGGGGCTGGCGGAGAAGTGGGAGATCTCGCCGGACGGCAAAGTCTACACCTTCCACCTCCGGCACGGCGTGAGTTTTCACGACGGCACCCCCATGAATGCCCGGACCGTCGCCGAGGACGTCGATCGGGCGATCAACCCGCAGAACCCTTGTTACGTGCTCGGCCGGAAGGGCGTTGACACCTACGACGACTTCACGTACGGCTCCGTCAAGGACGGGACCGTGGTGAAGATGGATGTCGTCAACGACGACACGCTCCGATTCACCCTGCCGGGGCCGAACGCGCCGTTCCTGAGCAGCGTGGCGATGGTCTGGCAGGGCATCGTCAGCCCGGCGGCCACCAAGCAGTACAACTGCGATGCGGGTCAGCACCCCGTGGGCACCGGGCCGTTCAAGTTTGTCGAGGCCGTGCGCAACGATCACATCACCGTCGACGCGAACACGGCGTACTGGGGCGGCCGGCCCAAGGTCGACCGGATCGTCTTCCAGGTCGTTCCCGAGAGCGCCACCCGGATGCTCAAACTCGAGCGGAACGAGGTGCAGATCCTGGCGGATGTCCCGCCCTCCGACTACGCGCGGGTGACCGGGAACCCGGCGCTCAAGCTGTACCAGCAGCCCGGGCTCACGATCCTGGGCGTCGCGATGTCCAACGACGTGGGCCCGTTCAAGGACAAGCGGGTCAGGCAGGCGATGAACTACGCCGTCGACAAGGACGCGATCAACAAAGGGCTCTACGGCGGCGCGACGACCGCGAGCCAGGGCATGCCTCCGGTGCTCTGGGGGTACAACACGTCCGTGGCGCCCTATCCCTTCGACGCCGCCAAAGCCAAGGCGCTGCTCGGGGAGGCCGGGTTCCCAAACGGGTTCTCCACGAACATGATGGTGTACGCCAACCCCCGGGGCTACAATCCCATCGGCGGGGCAAAGCTCGGTGAGGCGGTGCAGGGGTATCTGGCGAAGGTGGGCATCAACATCAAGATCAGCCAGTACGAATGGGGCGCGTACCTCGACAAACTCCGCCATACGGCCTGGGAGGGCTTCGCGATCATCGGGTGGTCCGGCGACAACGGCGACCCAGACAACTTCCTCGGCGACCTGTTCGAGTGGGACACGGCCGCCGGGCAGGCCCGGACGAACAACCGGGCCCGCCACCACAACCCCGAGTTCGACCGGCTGATCGTCCAGGGGCGCCAGATCAGCGATCAGGGCAAGCGGGCGCAGGGCTATGAGCAGGCCAACAAGATCCTGCACGATGACGCGCCGTGGATCTTCATGAACCACACGAACCAGGTCCGCGCGGCGCGCACGAACGTCAAGGGATTTCAGCTCAACCCGCTGCAGATGTTCTTCAATATGGAGAAGGTGTCGCTCGAGTAGCGCCGGGCGGGGACGCCAGACCAGAGTGGAGCAAACAGCAAGCGGCGGTTGCCCCCGGCGGGGGCTCCAGACCAGAGTGGAGCAAACAGCAGGTTGAGGTTGAGGGCCCCCCGGGGATCCGGGCGGGCCCTCAACCACCTGATCGCTCCCACTGATGCTCAAGTACATCGGCCGGCGATTGGGACAGCTCATCCCCACGCTCCTCGGGGTGAGCGTCCTTGTGTTCTTCGGGATGCACCTGGTCCCGGGGGACGTCGCGCAGCTCCTGCTGGGCGACAAGGGGACCGAAGCCGACCTCCAGCGCCTCCGCCATCAACTCGGCCTGGACCAGCCGGTGTACGTGCAGTATGTCCGGTTCCTGCTGGGGGCCGTGCGCGGCGATTTCGGCGTGTCGCTCCGCACCCGCCAATCGGCGATCTGGGAGATCGGCCAGGCCCTGCCGGTGACGATCGAACTCAGCGCTGCCGCCCTGCTGCTCGCGGTGGTCTTCGGGCTCGCCATCGGCGTCGCGGCGGCCCGCCGGCCGCACTCGTTCCTGGATACGGGCGCGATGCTGGCGGTGTTGATCGGCGTGGCGATGCCGGTGTTCTGGACCGGCATCCTGCTGCTGCTGATGTTCGGCGGGATCCTGCTCGACGATGCTGGAAGTGCTCCATCTCGATTTTGTCCGGACGGCCCGGGCCAAGGGCGTCGGGGAACGGCGGGTGGTGAGCCGCCACGCCCTGCGCAATGCCCTCCTGCCGGTCGTGACCCTTATCGGGCTGCAGCTGGGACTGCTGCTGAGCGGCGCCGTGTTGACCGAGACGATCTTCGCGCTCCCGGGGCTGGGGCGCCTGGCGATCACCAGCGTCCTGGCGCGGGACTACCCGGTGGTCCAGGGGGTCGTCATCATCGCCGCGGTCATCTTCGTGGCGGCCAATCTGCTCGTCGACGTGCTCTACGCCTACCTCGATCCGCGAATTCGGTACGAATAGGGTGGCCACGCTCCCGGTGTCCTATGTTCCACGCCGCGCCGCCGCGCTCTCCTGGCGCCGGATGCGCCGCAGCACGAACCTCGTGGTGGGAGCGGGGATCCTGGGCATCGTCATCGGGTCGGCGATCTTCGCGCCGCAGATCGCGCCCCGCAACCCGATCGACCAGGCGTTTCCCGATCAGCTCCGGTCGCCGTCCCCGGTCCACCTGTTCGGCACGGACGAGTTTGGGCGCGATATCTTCTCCCGCGTGGTGTATGGGGCACGGATCGCCCTGCTCACCGGCGTGCTGGCCGATGGGATCGCCGCCTCCCTCGGCATCCTGCTGGGGGTCACCTCCGGCTACTTCGGGCGGCGGGTCGACGCCGCGATCATGCGGTCCGTGGATGTGCTGCTGGCCTTTCCCTATCTGCTTCTGGCCATGATCGTGGTGGCGATCCTGGGGCCCAGCCTCATCAACGCGATGATCGCGATCGGCATCGTCTATACCCCGCAGTTCGCCCGCCTCGTGCGGGGGGCGGTGCTCGCGCTCCGGGAGCAGGAATTCGTGGAAGCGGCGGGGGCGGTGGGGGCCGGCGCGCCGCGGATCCTCGTGCGCCACATCCTCCCAAACATCCTCTCCCCGATCATCGTGATGGCGACGCTGACCGTCGGGTTCACGATCGTCGAGACCGCGGGCCTATCGTTTCTGGGCCTGGGGGCGAGCCCGCCCACGCCGGAGTGGGGCTCGATGCTGGCGACCGGACGGTCCTTCATGCTGACGGCTCCGTGGATCGCGACCTTTCCGGGCCTCGCCATCCTCACCACGGTGGTGGGGTTCAACCTCATTGGGGACGGTCTCCGGGATCTCCTCGATCCGCGGCTGCGCGGTCCCCACTAGGGCAGCCCCCGGCCGTTGCGCCGCAACCGCTCCAATGGGAGGATCGGGCCGTCCGGTTCGTCGAAGGTCGTTCGTGTGAGCGTCTCGGAACGTCAATCCAAGCGAAGAGTGGCGCCCGGGGTACTCGAGGTCCGGGTCCGGTATGCGGAGACCGACCAGATGGGGGTGGCCCATCATGCGAGCTACCTTGTCTGGTTCGAAGGCGGACGGACCGAACTCATCAGGGCGTCCGGCCGCTCGTATGCGCAGATCGAGAAAGATGGCTGGCTGCTCGTGGTGGTGGAAGCCCGCTGCCGCTACCTGCGCCCGGCCCGGTATGATGACGTGCTGACGATCCGGACGCATCTGGCGGCCCTCGGGAGGGCGACGATCGAGTTTGGCTACCAGGTGGTCCGGAAGGAGGACGGCGAGGTCCTGGCCGAAGGAGCGACGGTCCACGCGGCCGTTGACCGGACGGGGCGCCCCCGGCGCATCCCCCAGGAGATCCGGCGGTGGCTGGGCGGGGCGGGTCCGTCGGGGGCACCGCCCGGCCGGCGGGCCCGGGCTCATCCGTTTGAGGGCAGGAGAGTCGTGTCAACTGGCGAACCAAAGAGTCCCGCGGCCCGGGGAGGTGCACGGGACGCGCCATAGGGGAAGGGTGGCTGATCCATGCCTGAGGAAAAAACTGCAGCGCCGCAGGGTGAGGATATGGACATCTCGCGGATGCCGGCGCTCGCGGAGCGGCAGATCGTACAGGGGATCGTCGTGCGGGTCGACAGCGATGGCGTCCTGGTCGATGTCGGCGCCAAGTCGGAGGGGTTCATCCCCCCAAAGGAACTGTCGGCGCGAGGCGACGTGGTCGAGGGGATCGCCGTGGGCGATCGGATCGATGTCTACGTGCTGAAGGTCGAAGGGGAAGAGGGGACCATTCTCCTCAGCAAGAAGCGCGCCGACCTCGCCCTGGCCTGGGACCGCATTCAGCGCACGTTTGAGACGGGAGCCGTCCTGCACGCCATGGTGGTGGACAAGGTCAAGGGCGGGCTGGTGGTGGATCTGGGGATGCGGGGGTTCGTCCCGGGGAGCCACGTGGACCTCTCGCAGGCCAAGGGGCGTCAGTTCGACGCCCTCGTCGGCCAGAGCCTCCCGCTGAAGGTCATCGAGGTGGATCGTCCCAAGGGCCGGGTGATCCTCTCGCACAAGAACGCCGTGGCCGTGGAACGCGCCAAGGCCCGAGAGTCCGTCCTGACCTCACTGGAGGAGGGTCAGGTGCGCGAAGGCGTCGTCCGGCGGCTCGCGGACTTCGGCGCCTTCGTGGACCTCGGCGGCATCGACGGGCTGCTGCCGATCAGCGAGATGTCGTGGACCTATATCAAGCACCCCTCCGAGGTCGTACGGCGGGGGCAGCACATTTCCGTCGCGGTCCTCAAGATCGACCGCGCGGCCGGCAGGATCTCCCTCGGCCTCAAGCACATCCTTCCCGATCCGTGGCAGCACCTGGGGGAAACGTACCGTCCCGGACAGACCGTCAGCGGCAAGGTCGTCCGGACCGTCGCCTCGGGCGCGTTCGTCCGCCTCACGGAGGTCGACGCGTTCATCCCCATCTCTGAGCTCGCGGAAAAGCGGGTCCAGAAGGTCGGCGACGTCCTCGAGGTGGGCCAGACGGTCGAAGCCCTGGTGACCGAGATCCGCCCCGATGAGCGCCGCATGATCCTCAGCCTCCGGCGGCTGGCCCGGGAGCGTGAGCGCGCGCGCGTGAAAGAGTACATCGGCGCCCAGAGCGACGAGGGCCGCGTCACGATCGGCGATATCGCCGGGGAACTCCTGCGGCAGGTCGTGACGGCCCCGGCGGCCGGCGCGGCCGAGCGAACTCAAGAATCCGCGCCGCCGTCCCCGGATGCCGCCCCGCCCCGTTCCGTTCCGGCCGACGGCCCGACCGCGGGTGGCCCTTCGGACTGAGCCCGGTTCGTTTCCCTCCCGCAGTTCCGGCACCGTAGCGGTCTCCGCATGCCCGGGGCGGGCGCCAGAACGCCCCCGTCCGCCAATCGAGGAGGTGGCCCAGATGGAGTCAACCGAGATGCTCTTTGAAGTCGAGCGGGGGGTCGCCTATCTGACCGTCAACCGGCCGGACCAGCGGAATGCGATGACCTGGGCGATGTACGAGCGTCTCGTCGAGCTCTGCGAGGAGGTGGACCGCGACGACCGGATCAACGTCCTGGTGGTCCGGGGGAGCGGAGAGCGGGCATTTATCTCGGGGACCGATATCAGCCAGTTCCCGGCGTTTCGAGGCCATGCGCAGGCCGGCATCGACTACGAAGAGCGCATCGACCGCGTCGTCGGCCGGCTGGAAGTCGTCAGCAAGCCGGCGCTGGCGTCGATCCGCGGGTACTGCGTCGGGGGCGGCCTCGGGGTCGCCATGGCCTGCGACCTCCGGGTGGCGTCGGACGATGCGCGGTTCGGCGTTCCGGTCATCCGACTGGGGAACTGCCTGTCGATGCACAACTATGCCCGGCTGGTGGCGCTGATCGGCCCCGCGCGCGCGAAAGAGATGATCTATACCGCCCGCCACGTGGGCGCGGCGGAGGCCCTGGCCTGGGGCCTCGTCAACGAGGTCGTGGCCGCCGCGGACCTGGCCGCCAGGACCCAGGCCCTCGCGGAGGCGATCGCGCAGGCCCCTCCCATTACGCTGCGCGCCAGCAAGGAGGCCGTGCGCCGGGTCGTCCACCGCCTGCTGCCGGAGAATCCCGGGCATGACCTGATCGCCATGTGCTACAACAGCAGCGACTTCCAGGAGGGGGTGGCCGCCTTCCTCGATAAGCGCCCGCCTCGGTGGACCGGAAAGTGACGAGGTCGTGGGGCGTGCCTTACCTTTGTTCCACTCTTCGCTTCGATTGGCCTTGCGGGCGCCCCTGATCGAGCATGCCGGGGGTAACGACGCGACAACGCCGGTAGGACTGCGCCCCCGCAATATTGGGTACTCAATCTGTGGCCTCATCCGGCAACCTGCCTGTTTCACGCATCGCCTGAACGGTTGGATGTCACCGCGTGGTGTCCTGCGCCAATGGAGAAGCACCCGAAAAGTAGAAAGGCAAGGGCATCGGTCGGGGCGCCGGCGGCGCCCGCGGGCCCTAATGTGGCTCTGCGCGGCGGGGGCGTCGTGCCCACCGACAAGTCGCTGGCGTTCCTCTCCCGCTTGGCGACCGAATTTACGGCGGTGCTCAGCCTTCCCGACCTGCTCGAGCACATCATGCGGGTGTTGCGCGAGGAGACGGGGTTCGATTCCTGCACGCTCGCGCTGATCGACGAGCGCAGCCCGGAGGTGCTCATCGTCAAGGCGGCCTCCGGCCTCAGGGAGAGTTTCCGGGGCCTGGCCATCCCGAAGGACCAGGGACTGCACGGGGTCGTGATGCGGACGGGGGAGCCCCTGTTCGTCCCGGACATGCATGCCGACACCCGGGTGTACCGGCGGGACAACCGCATCCGGTCGGGGATCTACGTCCCGCTCAGCGTGCGGCGCCGCCAGATCGGCGTCCTGAGCGCGCATCGAGAGCGCGCCGGGGCGTTTACCATGGCCGATCTCGACGTGCTGACGGTGGTGGGCCGGTACCTGACCGGGGCCGTCGAAGTCGCCCGCCTCCACGACCAACTTAAAGATTTGGCGGCCACGGACTCGCTCACCGGGCTGGCCAACCGCCGATGTTTCTTCGAGCGGTTCGCCATCGAGCTCGCCCGCAGCCGGCGGAAAGACCGCCCCGTCACGGTGGTCCTGCTGGACCTGAACGGGTTCAAGGCGGTCAACGACGCCCACGGCCACGCCAAGGGCGACGAGGTCTTGATCTGGGTCGGCGAGGCCATCACCAAAGCCATCCGCACTTACGACCTGGCGGCCCGCTTCGGAGGAGACGAATTCATCCTCATGCTCCCGGAGACGACAAAGGAACAGGCGGCCCAGGTCTTGAACCGGCTTCACAACCTCCGGGTTCCGGTGCCGGATCCGCGGAGTGTGGTGGCCGACCTTAGTTTCAGTTGGGGGATCGCGGTGTTCCCCGTCGACGGGGACGACCCGGAGCGGCTCTTGCAGGTCGCCGACCACCGCCTCTACTCCATGAAAGAACGCTTCTACGACGGTGAGACGCTGGCCTGACCGCGTCGCCGCCTCACCGGCGTCCGGATCCGCGCCGGCGCCCTGACCGCTTCACCCACCCAACGCCCCCAGTGTCTGCACGGCGGCCGCCGCGTTGGTCCGGCGCGCCCGGCGAAGGCCGGGCGCCGTGCTATACTCGTAGGGATCCTTACCAGACATGGCGGAGGTGCGGGGTGGAGCCGGTCCATATCGCCCGGGTGCGCGTGTATCAGGAGAAGCGCCCCAACCGCCGGGCCTTTCTCGGGGATTTTCCCGAACCCATCCGGTACGGCGTCAACACCGGGGTCAAAGCCTTCTATAAGATGGAGCCCGAAGAAGAGCTTCCCAGCACGCTCGACCACCTCGTCGCCGCCGCCGCCGGCTGACTCACGGGCACCCTGGCCGGCGCGCTGGAGGCGCGCGGGATTCCAAGCTATCCGGAGAAGCTCTGGACTGAAGCCGAAGGAACGATCGAGGCGCCCGATCGGGTGATGCGGGTCACGGCCATCCACGTCACGTATCACCTGACGATCCCGCCGGGCAAGCGCGAAGAGGCCGAGCGGGCCCTCGCCGTGTTCGAACGCGGCTGTCCGGTCGCGCAGACCCTGAAGGGGTGCGTGGCCATCAGCCATGCCTGGGAGATCCGGGAAGGATGAACGGAGGATGAGGCGATGACGTACGTGTTCCGGTGCCGGTCCTGCGGCCACGAGTTCGAAATGTCCGCCACGGTCGCCGAGTATGAATCCCGGAAGGTCCCGGCGTGTCCCCAGTGCGGCCGGGAGGAAGCCCGCCGAGTCTACACCCCCATCCTCGTCATGAGCGCGGGTGGAACCAAAGGAGAGGCGGGCGGCGGCGCCGGGGGAGGCTGCGGCTGCGGCGGATCGTGCGCCTGCGGTCACTGAACAGGCTCCGTCCCGCGGTCTCGGGGTGAACGAGCAACTGGAAGCCCGCGAGACCGCCGGCAGGCCCGTGCGCGTCGGGATCATCGGCGCCGGGCGCTTCGGGACGATGGTGATCTGCCAGCTCGCCGGCATCCGCGGCATGCGGCCCGCCGTCGTCTCGGATATCAGTGGGGAGCAGGGACTGCGGGCGCTTGCGCACGCAGGGTATTCCTCGGCGGCGGTGGTCCGCACGGACTCGATCGAGCAGGTGAACGAGGCGATCGCGCGCGGCCGGCCCGTCTTCACCGAACACCCCCAGGTCTTGCTCGCGAGCGACGTCGACGTGGTGGTGGAAGCTACAGGTGTCCCCGAAGCGGGCGCGGCCTCCGCCCTGGAGGGGATCCGTAACGGGAAGCACGTCGTCATGGTGAATGTCGAAGCCGACGTGCTCGTCGGATCGGTGCTGCGGCGGGCGGCCGACCGCGCCGGACTGGTCTATTCCGCGGCGTACGGCGACCAGCCGGCGCTCATCCACGAGCTCGTCGAGTGGGCCTCGGGGCTCGGATTCGAGGTCGTGGCGGCCGGCAAGGGGACGAAATACCTGCCCGCGTTTCGCAAGGGGACGCCGGACGACATCTGGGACCGGTACGGAGCGGACCCCCAACAGCGGGTGGGCTTGAATCCCCGGATGTACAATTCTTTCACGGACGGGACGAAGTCGGCGATCGAGATGGCGGCGGTGGCAAACATGACGGGCCTCCGCCCGGACGTGCGCGGTATGCACTTCCCGCCGGCCGGGATCGAGCAGCTCCCGGAGGTCCTGAAGCCGGCCGAGCACGGCGGGATCCTCAGCAGGTCGGGCGTTGTCGAGGTCGTCAGTTCGCTGGACCGCGATGGGCGTCCGGTTCCACAGGATCTGCGCTGGGGCGTCTACGTGGTGATCACGTCGTCCCGCCCATTCATCCGGCGCTGCTTCGCCGACTACGGGATGCCGGTTGATCGGACGGGGACGTTCGCGGCGATGTACCGGCCGTTCCACCTCGTCGGGATGGAGCTCCCCGTCAGCATCGCGCGGGCGGTCCTCGAACAGCGGCCCACCGGAGCGCCGCGCCCCACGCCCGTTGCGGCGGTCGCCTGTGCCGCGAAGCGCCCCCTCGCGGCGGGCGAGATGCTCGATGGCGAAGGCGGGTATACGGTGTACGGGGTCATCGATGACGCCGAGACCGCGCGCCGCGAGCGGTTCCTGCCGATGGGGCTCAGCCGCGGCGCGAGGGTCGCGCGGGCGATCCCGGAAGACGGGCTCGTCCGGCTCGAGGATGTGTCGCTCGACACGTCAAGCCTGCTGTTCCGGCTCTGGCAGGAGCAGATGCAGCTCTCCGCCTGAGGCCACTGGCTCGCCCGCTCGTTTCGCTCCCGCCCGTACCCCTGCAATAACGACCGCGTGACCAAAGTTCCCGGAAGGCTCCCGTAGACTTCCGGTAGACGTTCGGGTCGTGGTCTGTAAAAGCCCGCTGCTGGGTATAACCCCTTAGGTATTCGCGGATAATACCTTACGGAAAATACGGAAAGACGACTGCCGGCATGCGGGTGTTTACCCAGGTTCAATATTTCAGGATGTTTCCCGGGGTAACGCCCCCGTCGCTGCGGCCGGCGGCAAGAGGTGTGTGCACCCATGAGACATGTGATTGGGTATCTCATCTGCCTCGCTTTCGTGGTGCTGGTGCTGGCGTTCTTGGGCGAGTTGTCGCCCTTAACGAAGGCTAGCGAGGCCCGCGTAGGGGCGGTCGTCCAGGCCATGGAAACCGGGTCGGGCGTCGAAGCGTCGATCGATCCTGCCGCAGGACCGGAGGAGACGTCCTCGCCGCTGCGTGATCTGGGACACCTCGTCGCGGTCGTGTTCTCGCCGGTAGGGGCCATTGGGCTGGGCCTGTACCTCGTGGTGATCTGGATCCTTCCCGTGCGTTAAAGGCCGCGTCACCGCACCCATCGAGGGCGATTTGGGGTCTCATCCGAGGCCAATTGAGGCATGTATTCCCTTGAAGCGCATCCCCTGTTCGGGCGAGGTGCGATATCAGGGCGGAAGACCGGCGTTTCCGCATCAGTCTCGAGGATTTGGGATGGGCGGCCAAGTCCTCGGGAATCACTTTGGTGCACCGGTTTACCCTGGTCAGCCTTGCCGGCACCGTCGTCTTCGGGCTGATCTTCGGGGCGATCGCCGTGCGGCTGGTGGAAGGCTATGCGCTGGAACGCCAGGCATTCACCACGGCACTCTACGTCTCCGAGTTTCTCGCACGCCGCTTGACCCCGAAGGATTTCAACGGGGATCCCTCCGCCAAGCGGGTTCAGTACGAGTTTGCGATGCGCGGCGTCGTCGGGAAGGCCCAAATCCTTCGGGTGACGGTGTGGAGCTCGGTCGGAAGGGTGCTGTATAGCGACGACCGCAAACTGATCGGGCTCGCGTTCCCCCCCTCTGCGCCGCTGCGCGCCGCGCTGTCCGGGCAAGTGAGGTCCGTGATCGTTCATGCGAAGCGCAGGGCCCCCGCCTCCCCCTCGCAGGCCACGGAGTCCGCTCAGACCGTGAAGCCCCCCCAGGACGCAGCGTCTTCTTCGGCCGCAACGCCCTCCCAGGCCGCAACGTCCCCTCGGGCTGTGGATGCCCGTCAGATTGAAGTCTTTGTGCCGGTGCGGGTCCCCGGGGCCGAGCCCCCGGTGGTGGGAGTGTACGACATTCTCACCAATGCAGCGGACCTCGAGCCGGCGCTGGCCCGCCTCAAGCTGTCGGTGTGGTCCGCCATGGTGGTCGGGATCGGCGCGCTCTACCTCCTGCTCTTTGCCATCGTGCGGACCGCTTCGAAGGACCTCGTGGATCAGGAGGCCGAACTGCGGAAGGCATTCGTGGGAACCGTCAGGTCCCTCGTCAAGGCCGTGGACGCGCGGGACGTGGCCACGGCCGACCACTCTGATCGCGTCGCGGCGCGCGCCGTGGAGATCGGGAGGGAGATGAGGCTCAGCAGCAGGCAGGTCGTCGACATTTGGGTCGCGGCCTTCCTCCATGATCTGGGAAAGATCGGCCTCGGGGACGACATTCTGGCGAAGCCTGGCCCGCTGACCGAGAAGGAACGCCGGAGGATGCAGCGACACCCGGTCGTGGGGTATGAGATCTTGCAACCGGTGCCGATCAGGGAAACCATCAAGCTGGCCGTTCGGCATCATCACGAGCGGTGGGACGGCAAAGGGTACCCCGATGGATTGGCCGGAAACGATATCCCTGTGGCCGCCCGGATTATTGCGGTGGCGGACACGTATGAGGCCCTGGTGTCCGACCGGCCCTATCGCTCCGCCCGGAGCGCGGAGGAAGCGACCGCGGAAGTCATCCGGTGCTCCGGTTCTCAGTTCGACCCCAGGGTGGTCGATGCGTTTCTCACCGTCGCGGGAGCCTGGAAAGCCGGCGCGGACGTCCCCAGCGGGACCACGTCTGCTCAGGCGGTGGGGGACGGATGGAATACGCAGCGGTAGGGTGCCGCCGGGGCCCGGCGGCCGCTTCGATCGGCCCTCGCTCGGGTATTGATCGGCCTTCGCCTAACTACGCCCAGGCTTCCTGATCCCGCATCCCTCTTAGCCGCCGCCGGACGTCAACCTCTGCTTGTCGTTTGCTTCACTCCGGTTTGGAGTCCCCGAAGGGGGCAACTTCCGGCGATGACAACCGCCGCGGCGCCCGGTAGGATGATAGACAGAGGGATTCGCGGAACGCGGCGGCGGTAGGGAGGACGTGGCGTGACCGAGCTGCTGTACCTGCACGACGGCTACCTCCGGGAGTTTGATGCGACCATCACCGCGGTCGACGGCCGGGACGTGTCGCTCGACCGCACCGCGTTCTACCCGGGCGGAGGCGGGCAGCCGGCGGACACCGGCGTGCTCGAATGGCACGGAGAGCAGTCGCGCGTGGCCGAGATGCGGCGGGGTGGTGCGGTGCGCGGCCGGGTTGATTGGGACCGTCGCTACGCCATCATGCGCCACCACTCCGGTCTGCACGTCCTGGTCGGCGCGGTGTATCGTTTGTTCGGCGCGCTGGTGACCGGTGGGGCGATCTATCCGGATCGGGCGCGGATGGACTTTGCGCTGGAGGACCTGAGCAAGGAGCGCGTGGCGGCGATCGAGGCGGAGGCGAACCGGATCATCTCGGAGGACCGGCCGATCCGGGTGCGGTTCGTGTCCCGCGAAGAGTTCGAGCGGTCCGACCTGACCCGGCTGGCGAACGTCCGGCTTGCGCCTCAGATCACGGAGGTGCGCGTCATCGAGATCGAGGGCTTCGACGCTCAGGCCGACGGCGGCACGCACGTCGCCCGCACCGGCGAGATCGGCGGGCTGGCGATCACCAAGACCGAGAACAAGGGGAAGGCCAACCGCCGGCTGGAGATCATGCTCCGCTGAGCCGCGGCGGCGGCGACACCCGCCCGCGGAAGGCGGCCGGGATCATGACGCCGCCCGTCCCGGCTCGACGGGCGCAGGGCGCCGGACGTCCGGCACGAACAGCAGGACCAGGTTCGCGACCAGCACGGTCCCGGCGATCACGTAGAAGATCGACAGGAGCCCGTAGTGGTCTCCGAGGTACCCTCCGATGAGCGGCATCGCGGTCGGGAGCAGACCCTGGGTGGTGAACAGGATGCCCACGGCCGCTCCCTCGTATTCGCGCGGCACGACGCCGATCGCCCAGCGGAAGATGGCCGGGCGCATTGAATACACAAAGAAGCCCAGGAGGGCAAGCGCCGCGACAAACGCCGTTCCCAGATTGAGCGCCGCAAACCCCAGGATGACCACGCTCGTCGTGAACATCCCCGTGGTGGCGACCCGCTTCGGTCCCAGGCGGTCCGAGAGGGCGCCGGCGATGGGGGTGGCGACCATCCCGGACGCCTGGACGATCGCCAGGTAGAGGCCCAGCAGCGCGGCCGGCACGTGAAGTTCGTTCGAAAGGTACAGCGGCAGAAACGTGCTCAGACCGAGCTGCGTCATCGCGCGGATCCCCGAGACCATCGCCAGGACGAGCAGGCGGCCGGATCGGACGAGCACCCGCAGGCCCCGCAGGTAGTCGGGCGCGGCGACGGCCTGCGGGAACGGCGCGCTGCGCTGCCGCTGGACACGGTCCATCATCCGCATGATCACCAGCGTCAGGAGCAGGCCCGCGGCGACGGTGACCACAAGGACGCTGCGCCAGGCGAGCGCGGCCAGCAGCAGCCCGGCCGCCAGCGGCGTGAGGGTGTCCCCGAGGTTGGCGCCCAGCTCGTGCAGCGCCAGGCCGTAGCCGCGGCGGCTCGGGTACATCGCGGAGATCGAGGTGATCGCCGCCGGATGCCAGAGGAAGTTGCCGATGCCCACCAGTCCGATGCACGCGAGGATGAGCGGGTAACTCGAGGTGGCGGCGATGAGGAGGTAGGGGAGGGCGGCCCATGCCAGCGCCAGGCTCATGAACAGGGTGCGCCTGCCCAGGGTGTCCACGATCACGCCGGCCGGCAGGTTCACCAGCGTGCTCATGAACTGGCGGACCGCGATGATCAGGCCGACCTGGCTGTAGGTCAGGCCCAGGTCCCGGGCCAGGAACGGCAGCAGCACGTAGAACGCCGCGGAGTACGCATGCGTCATCGCGTGGCCCGCGCCGATCGCCCACATCCCGGCGTTGGTCCGATCAGGCTTGGGGACGCGCCGCCACACGCCCTCCAGGATGGCGTTCACGGTGCTCGGATGCCTGCTCGCGTCCTCGCCATCTGACCCGACGTATCTTTTGGGCCGCGAAGGGAGTTCCTTCATGCGCGGCGGAATCGCCCTCTCACTGGGCGCGTTAGCCTGGCAAAGCGCCGCGCCGATGGCGCGAGGCGTGGCATCCCGGGGCTCCCGGGAGACGGGGAGGAACCGATGGCCGCGGGCCGGGGAGCGGGCGATGGACCGGACGAGCAGATCGCGTTCGTATTCGATCTCGATGGGACGCTCGTCGACAGCGTCTACTACCACGTGATCGCCTGGCACTCCGCGCTCGAGCGCGCGGGGGTCGCGCTGTCCGTCTGGCGCATCCACCGCCGTATCGGGATGAGCGGCGGGTTGTTCGTGCACGCGCTCGCCCGCGAGCTCGGCCACCGCCTGACGGCCGCCCAGCTCCAGGCCGTGCAGGAGGATCACCAACGGGCCTACGCGGAGCTCGCGGATCGGGTGCGGCCGCTGCCCGGGGCCGTCGACCTGCTCGAGACGCTGACCCGCCGCGGGGTGCCGTGGGCGATCGCGACGAGCGGCCGCACGGCCACGGCGCGCGGGGCGATCGGCGCGCTGGGCGTCCCCGGGGGCGCGCCGGTGATCACTCGAGACGACGTCGCGCGCGCCAAGCCCGATCCGGACCTCTTCCTGCTCGCGGCGCGCCGCCTCGGCGTGCCGGCGGAGGGCTGCGTCGTGGTGGGGGACAGCGTCTGGGATCTGCTGGCGGCGCGGCGCGCGCGGGCGCTCGGCGTGGGGTTGCTCTCGGGCGGCTACGGCCGCGACGAACTCGAGGCCGCGGGGGCGTACCGCGTCTACGACGATCCCGCGGATTTGCTCCGGCACCTCGACGAGGTCGGTCTTCGTCCCCTGGACCCGGCGCCCTGACCCCGCGATCATGATGACGTGAGTACGATGTGCCGGACCGGATAGACGTCCCCCCGAGGGTGCGCTAGCCTCCAAGCACATGGCCGTGGCGGGGTTCGCGGGGGGAACGTGATCCAGATGAGACTGCGGGAGTGGGGCGCGTTCTGGCTGCTGGGGGCGATCTGGGGATCGTCCTTTCTGTGGATCAAGATCGCCGTCGCGGAGATCGGCCCCGTCACGCTCGCGGCCTATCGGCTCCTCTTTGGCCTCCTGGGCCTGCTCCCCCTTGCGTGGATGACGGGGCAGGCGATCCCCCGCGACGGCGGCCTCCTGATCCGCTTCCTGGGGCTCGCCGTGCTCAACACCGCGCTGCCCTTCGCGTTGATTTCGTGGGGCGAGACCCGGATCGCCTCCGGCCTCGCCGCCATCCTCAACGGGTCAACGCCGCTGTTCACGCTGATCATTGCCCATTTCTGGCTGCGCGATGAGAAGATCACCCCGCGGCGCGCGGCGGGCCTGGCCCTTGGGTTTGTGGGCGTCGTCGTCCTGATGAGCCGCGATCTGAGAGCGCCGGCGGCCCTGGAGAGTACCTGGGGGCAGGCGGCCGTGCTGGCGGCCTCATGCAGTTACGCGGTGGCGGCAACGTTCGCCCGGGCTGCCCTGCGCGGCCAGCCGGTGGTGGTCCAGGCCACGGCCTCGGTGCTCATGGCGGATGCCGTGCTCTGGCTCGCCGTGCCGGTCGCCGAGTGGCCGCCGCGCCTTCCTCACCTGCCGGGCACGTGGCTCGCCCTGGGCTGGTTGGGCCTGCTGGGCTCCTGCGTCGCGTACCTGCTCTACTATTATCTCATCAACGCGTGGGGCGCCACGCGCGCCACCATCGTGACGTACGTGTTCCCGATCTTCGGCCTGTTCTTGGGGGTCGCGGCCCTTCGCGAACCGCTCACCGCGCAACTGATCGCAGGGACCTTGCTCATCGTGACCGGGATCGCGACCGCCACCCGCGTCTCGACCGCCAGGACTTGACGCCTCAGTGATCGAAGGTCCAGCCATGAGGCGGGGATCGGGCGCAGCGGGTTATCTCCTGGTGGATGTCATCGTCGCCCTGGCCCTGTTCGGATTTGTCGTCCTGGCGATCTACCACCTGTACGGACCGACGTTCGTGCTTTCCCGGGCCATCAACGACCGGCTGTCGGCTCAGCAGGATACCCGGCTCGCCCTCGATCGGGTGGCCCGCGCGCTGCACGAGACGACGTCGGCCTATGGGCGGTTGAGAGTCTATCCGGCCGAGGCGGGGTGCTCCGGCGCGTTTGAGGGGTGTATCGGGTTTGTCACCGCCAGAGATACCGACTGCGGGGGCACGTTTCAGCTCATCGACGGCGCGCCGAACTGGCAGGCGACGCTGTACCTGTGGCGGGACACGCAGACGGGTGAATTACGGCTGCGGTGCGATCCGAGCACAACCTTTCCGGTCACCAGTTGGCCCCCGCCCGCGCTCGAGCCGTACGCGGTCATTGGGACCCATGTGGCCGGCGTCTCCATCAGCCTGCTGCCGGCAAGCAGCCCGCATCCGACGGCGGTCGCGATCGCGGTCCAGGAGCAGGTTCCAACTTCGATGCACCGATCCCCGGCGTCGTTCTTCAACGAAACGGTCTTCCTGCCCCAGAATCGGTGACGCTCTCGGTTTCTAGACCGCCAGGCGGGGCTTGACGGCTTCAGTTGTGGCCTGGGTGGCCGCCGTCACGTTCGTGGTCGGCGCTGTGACCGTTCTCGTGATCCCCGTGGTGCTCGTGCCCATCGCTGTGGTCTCCGTCGTGGTTCTTTCCTTCGCCGTGCTCCTCTTCCCCGTCATGCTCCTCGTGGTTCCCGTTCTTTTCACCGGAGTAGCCGCCGGACCCCCCGGTGGGTTCGCCCGCGGCCGGGGCGTTGCCGCCGCCGATGTCCTGGTTGCGTCCGTACTGGTCGCAGGACTGCGGGGTGCAATCCGCGTAGGCGAAACGGGGAAAGGCCCAGAACATGATGGTGAGCAAGGACAGGGCAACCAGAAGGCGTCTCATTGCCGGCTTTTTGGTGGCGTGCGCAATTCGACACGAACGCGCGTTCTCCTGCTACGCGTGTTCGATCTCTTCCCGCCCTCCCAGCCTAAGTCCGCGATCACTCCGGCTTGGGCTATGGAACTCGCCGTCGGGGGTGCCCGGGCGCGATCCTCTCCGATAGTTCCAAAATCCTTCTTTGGAACGTAGCGCCGATCTGCGCCCCGCACTACGATGATGTTGGTAGCGTCTGCGCGCTATCATGCGACCTACCAAGGGGTGTCCCATGGGAAGGCAGATCTTTTATGCTCTGGTGCTCGCCGCCGCAATTGCCGGCACCGCGGCCACGGCCCAGGCGGCCAGCTACGACATCGCGTCAGATTTCTCGACGGCGTCCAATCCCAACGATCCCTGGTCCTACGGGTTCGCCCCCGTCCTCGCGCCTCCGACGGTGCCGGCGTTGGTTCTCTATGACCAGAACGGTACCACTTCGTGCGGAGGCGATCGCCCATTCTGGAGGAGTTCGGTTGTGCAATCCTTGGGCGCTCCCGCGGTCTTCGACAATCCGACCGGCAGCCCGATCGACTGCGGCATCTATGTTCATCCCGCCCACACGGCTGGCTTTCATCCGGGGCAAAATGGTGAATTCAGCATCTATCGCTTCACGGCGCCCAGCGCGGGGAGTTACGCGCTTGACGCAACGTTCATCGTCCTCGACTACGGCGGGACCGACGTCCACATCCTGGACAATGGGACCCAGCTCTACACTGCCAACAGCCCCACCGACCAGCCGACGGGGACTGTCTTCGGCTCCTACAGCCAGAATCTGTCGCTGGCGGCGGGCGAGGTGATCGATTTTGCTGTCGGCGTCGGACCAGACGGAAGCTTCATCTCGGACGGCACGGGGATCAACGCCACCCTGACAACCGGCGCGGCCGTGCCGGAGCCATCAACCTTGCTGCTCCTCGCGGCGAGCCTGCCGGGGCTCGGGTTCATCCGCCGCCGGACGCGGTAGACCGCTCGAAAGCGCGAAGCGCCGGGACCTACCCGAGCGTGCGGGGCCGGTGGACCGCGAAAACGACTGAAGGACTGCGCTCTCATACCGGGATTCGCTGGTCGGGGAGGAGGGATTTGAACCCTCGACCTCAGCGTCCCGAACGCTGCGCGCTAAACCAAGCTGCGCTACTCCCCGAGCCGGGCCTATTGTAGCAACCCGCGGAGCCCCCTGACAACCCGGGAAAGCCTGTAGCCTGCGGCTCACACAAGGACGTCCCGCGCGAGGCGGCGTAGAGATAGGGGATGGACGATCTCCGCGTCGCCGAGCGCGGCGCCGTCTCGACGCTCGTGCTCAACCGGCCGGCGAAGCGGAACGCGATCACCCTCGAGATGTGGCAGGCGCTCCCCGCGCTCCTCGGGGAGCTCGCGTCCGACCCCGACCTCCGCGTCCTCGTGGTCCGGGGCGCCGGCGGCGAGGCCTTCGCCTCCGGCGCCGATATCTCCGAGTTCGAACGCGTCCGGTCCGACCGCGCCACGGCCCGGCACTACAGCCGCGTGGTGGAGGCGGCCGACCGGGCGCTCGCCGCCTTCCCCAGGCCGACGATCGCGATGATCCATGGGTTTTGCGTCGGCGGCGGCCTCGAGGTCGCGCTCGCCTGCGACCTGAGGTTTGCCGACCGCGCGGCGACGTTCGGCATCACCGCGTCGCGATTGGGCATCATCTACGGCCTGACCAGCACCCGGCGGCTCGCCAGCATCGTGGGTCCGAGCCACGCGCGGGACATCCTGTTCAGCGGGCGGCTGGTGGGTGTGGAGGAGGCCCGGGCGATGGGGCTGGTGAACATGCTTTGCGAGCCGGACGCCCTGGAGGCGCAGACACGCGCCTATGCCCGGAGCCTGGCGGAACTGGCGCCGCTGTCGCAGCGCGGCGCGAAACTGATGCTGCAGCATCTCCTGGGAGAGGGCGAGATGACCGAGTCGGACCTGCTGGCGTTCATTGACCAGGCGTATGAGAGCGAAGACTATCGGGAGGGGGTCCGCGCGTTTCTCGAGAAACGCCGGCCCCGGTTCCGCGGACAGTAGGGCGATGCGACCGCTCGATGGCGTCCGCGTGGTGGACCTGACCCGGTTTCTCGCGGGGCCGTACTGCACGATGGAACTGGGCGATTTCGGGGCCGATGTGGTTAAGATCGAGCCCTTGGATGGCGATCATTCGCGGTATCAATCCCTCCGGGCCGACCTGGTGGGCAACAGTTATTTTTTCGCCGCGGCCAACCGCAACAAACGCAGTATCACGGTTGACACGAGAACGGAAGGGGGCCGGGAAATCATCCGCCGGCTCATCCGGCGCGCGGACGTGCTGGTGGAAAACTTCAGGCCGGGCGTGATGGAGCGCCTCGGCCTGGGCTACGCGACGCTGCGGGAAGAGAATCCCCGGCTGATCTACTGTAGTATCACCGGGTTCGGCAGCACCGGGCCGTACAGCCAGCGGCCGGGGTTCGACCAGGTCGGGCAGGGGATGTCGGGGTTCATGAGCATCACCGGACAAGAGCCCACGGGGCCGACGCGCGCCGGCATCGCGCTGGCCGATCTGACCTGCGCGACGACCGCCTGCCGCGGCATTCTCCTCGCCCTGCTCGCCCGCGGACGCACCGGCAGGGGGCAGGAGGTCCGGGTGGCCATCGTTGACTCGATGGTGGCGCTCCTGACATGGAGCGCGGGGATGTACTTCGAGACCGGCACGCCGCCGGGCGTGGCCGGCAACCACCATCCGCTCGCCTCCCCCTTCGGCGTCTACCAGGCGAAGGACGGGCCGTTCAACCTGTGCGCCGGCAACGAGGCGATGTGGAAGCGCCTCTGCGAGGCCATCGGCCGGCCCGAACTGCACGAGGACCCCCGGTTCCGGACGGTCAACGACCGGGTGGCCCACCGCGCTGAGCTCAATCCGATCCTCACCGCGGCGTTCCGCGCCCGCACGCGGGCGGAGTGGGTCGCCTTTCTCAATGAGCGCGGGGTGGCCGCCGGCCCGATCTACAACCTGGCCGAGGTCTTTGCGGATCCGCAGATCCTGCATCAGCAGATGCTGGTCGAGATGCCGCACCCGGTGCACGGCCGCGTGAAGTTGGTCGGGATGCCGGTCAAGCTGTCCGAGACGCCCGGCGCGTTCCGCCTCCCGCCGCCGCTGCTCGGTGAGCACACCGAGGAGGTGCTCCGCGAGGTCGGCTACACCGACCAGGGGATCGCGGAGCTGCGCGCGGCGGGCGTCATCGGCGGACCGCCTCACCCCGGGTCGGAGGACGCGTCCCCGACGTGACCGCCCCCGCCCAGGCCGCCGGTCCGCTCCGGGGGCTTCGGGTGCTGGACCTCGGCAATATGATCGCGGGCCCGTGCTGTACCCGGGTCCTCGCGGATTACGGAGCCGAGGTGATCAAGGTCGAGCAGCCGGGCCGGGGGGATCCCATCCGCGGCTGGCGCGGCCAGTCACGCGGGCACTCACTGTTGTGGAAGCACCTGTCCCGCAACAAGCGGGCGGTCACGCTCGACCTGCATCGGGAGGAAGGACAGCGCCTGGCCCGGCGGATCTACGGCGTGGTCGATATCGTCGTGGAGAACTTCCGTCCGGGGGTGTTGGAGCGCTGGGGGCTGGCCCACGCGCAGGTCGAGGAGGCATGCCCCCGTCTCATCATGGTCCGGATCAGCGGGTACGGGCAGACCGGCCCGTACCGGGACCGCGCCGGGTTTGGCGGGGTGGCCGAAGCGATGGCCGGCGTGCGGTTCCTCACCGGGTATCCGGACCGGCCGCCCACACGGGTCGGGTTCGCCCTGGCGGACTCGGTGGCCGGGCTCTACGGAGCGCTCGCGGCGCTGGCGGCTGTGGAGGAGCGCCGGCGGAGCGGCCGCGGGCAGGAGATCGACGTCGCCCTCACCGAGGCGACGTTCAGCCTGCTCGATGATCTGCTGCCGGCCTATCGCACACTGGGGATCATCGGACAGCGGCACGGGACCGGCCTTCCCGGGGTCGCCCCCAGCAGCATCTATCCGACCCGAGACGGTCAGTACGTGGTCATCGGCGCCAACAACGACAACGTCTTCCGCCGCCTCGCCACCCTGATGGGCCGGGCCGACTGGCTGGTCGATCCCGAGTTGAGCCACGATCGGGGCCGGGGGCAGCGGCAGGCCGAACTGGACGCCGCGGTCGCCGCCTGGACCGAGCAGTTCACCCTGGCCGAGATCACCGGCCGCCTGGCGGAGGCCGGCGTTCCCGGGGGGCCCGTGTACGATATCGACGGCATCTGCCGGGATCCGCAGTTCCAAGCGCGCGAGATGATCGTCGAGATCGACGATCCGGATGTCGGCGCCCTGGCCCTCCCCGGAATCGTCCCGCGGTTCAGCCGGACCCCGGGGACGATCGCCTGGGCAGGCCCGCGGATGGGAGAGCACAACGACGAGGTCTACGGTGGGCTGCTCGGGCTCTCCGGCGCGGAGATCGACGCCCTGCGCGAGCGTGGAGTGATCTGAGTGCGCCTTCCCGCGCGGGTCACCATCGAAGAGGTGGGGCTGCGCGACGGCCTTCAGCTGATCGGCGCCGTGGTCCCCGTGGCGACGAAGCTGCGTCTCCTCCATGCCCTCCACGGCGCCGGGATCCGGGCGATGGAGGTGACGTCCTTTGTCTCACCCAAGGCCGTGCCCCAGTTCTCCGACGCGGAGGCGGTCGCGCGCGCGGCGCTTGCGCTCCCCCACCTCGACGTCTCGGCGCTGATCCCGAACCTCCGCGGGTTCGAACGCGCGCGCGCGGCCGGGGTCCGGCAGTACACCGTGGTCATCGGCGCGACCGATCGCTTCAACGAGCGGAACGTCCGCATGACCGTGGCAGAGTCGCTGGAGCAACTGGACGCCATCGTCGCGGGCGTCCGGGCCGCGCCCGGGGCGAGCCTGACGGTCGGGATCGCCGTGGCGTTTGGCTGTCCGTACACCGGCCGCGTGCCGCTCGAGGCCGTCGCCCGGATCGCCGACCATGCCCGGGCGCTGGGCGTCCGCGCGATCAGCCTGGGGGACACCATCGGGGTGGCCACACCCCTGCAGGTGGCCACCTCGGTCGCCCGGCTGATGGAGGCGCACCCGGACCTGCGCCTCGCGCTGCACCTCCACGACACGCGGGGGATGGGGCTCGCCAACGTCCTGGCGGGGTGTGAGGCCGGCGTGACCCGCTTCGACGGCGCGGTGGGCGGTCTCGGCGGCTGTCCGTTTGCGCCGGGGGCGACAGGGAATATTGCGACCGAGGACGTCAATCACATGCTGCAGGCCATGGACATCGACACCGGGATCGACCAGCAGGCGCTGCTCGAATGCGGCCGGCTGGTGCGGGACGTGATCACGGCCGAGCTCCCCAGCCACTCGCTGCGGGTCCACCTCGGACGGGGCGCCTGAGCCGCCGGCCCGGCGTCGGCGGTGCAGGATTTTCTGGGCCGCGCGCGAAACTGCATGGAGTCACTGACACAACCGGACGCAGCACCGTCGGAGCATCGCATCGGTGAACACGCCGCAGCAGCGATACGGTGACATCCGGCCGCACCCGTTGCGGCCGTTCCTCAGCCCCACCTCCTGCGCCCGGCGCTCGACGCATCGAGGTGTGTATTGAACATCGGTCTGTTTACCGATTCTTACCTGCCGCGCAGCAGCGGTGTGGTGCGGGCCGTGGACGCGGCCGCGCGAGGGCTGCGGTCGCGGGGCCATCGCGTCTACATCTTTGCCCCCGCGTACCCCGGGTACACCGACGCCGCCCAAGACGTCTACCGGTTTCCCTCCATCGCGGCGCCGGGGCACGCGGATTTCCCCCTGGCGGTCCCGTACTCCGCCGCGCATCTGCGGACGCTCCGCGGCCTCCGGCTGGATCTCATCCACAGCCACTCGCCCTTCCTCCTCGGGGGGCTGGGGGCCTGGGTGGCGCACACGTTTCATCTGCCGCTCGTCTTCACGTACCATACCCTTTACGCCGAGTACGCGCACTACGCGCCCCTGGTGGGAGAATTGACCCGGCCGTTCATCATCGCCTACACGACCGCCTACTGCAACCGGTGCGACCGGGTGCTGGTGTCCGTCCCGGCGATGACCGGTATCCTCCACGCCTACGGGGTCCGCGCGCGCATCGAGGTCGTCCCCAGCGTCGGCATCGATCCCGCGGAGTTCGCGCATCCCTCGCCCCAGACCGTGCGCGCCTGGTATCACATTCCCGCGACCGCGCCCCTCCTGCTGTTCGTCGGGCGCCTGGCGCGCGAGAAGGGCATTGCGCTGCTGCTGGAGGTCGCCGCGGCCCTGCCTGAGGTCTGGCTCCTGCTCGTGGGCGAGGGGCCCGAGCGGCAGGACCTGCAGGCGCAGGCGCAGCGCCTCGGCCTCGGGGAGCGGGTCATCTTCGCCGGCGAGCTGGACCACGCCCACGTCGTCGATGCCTTGTACGCCTGCGACCTGTTCGTCTTTCCGTCCCAGACCGAGACCCTCGGGCTGGCGGTGCTCGAGGCGATGGCGGCCGGCCGCGTGGTGGTGGCGGTCCAGGGCGGGGCGATGCCCGACATCGTCCGCGACGGCGAGACCGGCCGCGTGGTGCCCCCGGACCCGGAGGCGCTGCGCCGCGCGATCGCGGACCTGCTGGCTGCGCCTGAACAGCGGCAGGCCTGGGGGGCGCGGGCGCAGGGCGCCGCCGCGGCCTACCGGCAGGACCGGGTCCTCGAGCAGTTGCTCGGCGTCTACGACGCGTTGCTGGAGAGCCGGCATGCCGTGGTCCATCCGGCGCCATAGCGTCGTGCGGAGGCACCTGCGCCCGCTGATGCGCGCGTATGCGCCCGGCCGAGGCGAAGGCTCGGCCCCGGGGCGGGCGGGTGATTCGAGGGAGGAGCCGGCGTGCGCCTGAAGCGCCTGGAACTGAGCGGGTTCAAGACCTTCGCCGAGCGGACCGGGATCGAGTTCTCGTCCCAGGTCACCGGCGTCGTGGGCCCAAACGGAAGCGGCAAGACCAACATCTTTGACGCGATTCGCTGGGCGCTGGGCGAGGGAAGCCTGCGGTCCCTGCGGGGCGTGCGCACCGAGGACATCATCTTCGCCGGCACGGAGCGGCGGCGCCCGCTGGGCATGGCGGAAGTGACGCTCGTGCTGGACAACGAAGACGGCACGCTCGCCCTTCCGGCGGGGCCCAACGGCGACACCCCGCCCATGCCGCTGGCCTTCGCGGAGGTCACGGTGACCCGCCGCGCGATGCGCAACACCGGGAGCGAGTACTTCATCAACGGGCTCCCCTGCCGGCTGCGGGATATCCAGACGATGTTCCTCGGGACGGGGCTCGGCGGGCATTCCTATGCGCTCGTCGCCCAGGGCGAGGTCGAGCAGATGCTGGACGCCACGCCGGAGGAGCGGCGGATGATCCTCGAGGAAGCCGCCGGGCTGGCCAAGTACAAGCGCCGGCGCTACGATGCCGAGCGCCGGATGGCGGCCGCCGAATCGACGGTGCTGCGCGTGACCGATATCCTGGGAGAGCTCGACGGTCAGACGGCCCAGCTCGCGGCCCAGGCGGAGGCGGCGGAGCGGTACCAGGTTCAGACGCGGGAGTTGCGGACCCTCGAGCTCTCGCTCCAGGTCGAGGAGGTCCGGCGGTGCGTTCGAGCGCAGCGCCGCGTCCGCGAGCACCTGGAGGAGATCGACGCGCGCCGCCGCGAGGCCGAAGAGGCGGTGCGGGCGCTCGCCGAGCAGTGCGCGGCGCTGGACCGGCGGGCGGTCGAGGCGGGCCGCGAGTGGGAAGAGATCCAGCGTTCGCAGATGGCGCTGACCGAGCGCCGCGCCCATGCCGCTGCCGAGGTGGACCTGGCCGCCGAGCGCCTCCGCGGGGTGGAGGGGCAGCGCCAGCGGCTCGACCGGGAACTCGCCCGCGCCCGCGCGGAGGGCGATGCCCTCGAGCGCGAGCGCTCCGAGCCGCGCGACCTCGCGCGCCATCGCGGAGAAGCGTGCGCACGCCGCCAGCGAGGCGGCCGCCGTGGAAGCCCGCGAGGCGGCGCACCGAGATCGGGCGGCCGGATTGGGCGAACGGGCCACCTACCTGACGGAGCGGTTGAGCGCGGCGCGCGCCGACCTCGCGGCCCGCGCGCGCGAATCCGGGGACGGGGAAGCGGCCCTGGAAGAAGCGCGCCGCCGCCTCGCCGCGCTCCGCGCCGATCTCCAGGCCCACTCGGCCGCCCGCGAGGCGGCGCTTGCCGAGGAGCGGCAGCTCGAGATCGAACGGGAGGGGCTCGCCTCCCGCCTCCGGTATCTCGAGGAGGCCCAAGCGCAGTTCCGAGGTTATGACAGCGGCGCCCGGGAGATCCTGCTGGCGTGGCGGAGCAACCCTGCTCAGGTCCCCGGTCTTGCGGGAACGGTGGCGGACTTCCTCAGCGTGCCCCGCGAACTGCGGCGGGCGTGCGAGGCCGCGTTGGGTGCCGGGCTCTCCGCGCTCGTGGTGGCCACGGTGGAGGACGCGCGGCGGGCCCTCGCGCTGCTCGGCGGGGAGGAGCGCGGGGGGGTGACGTTCGTTCCGGCGGCGGAGGTCTCGCCCGACGTGCCGCCGTCCGTGCCGCCGCAGGCGGGCGCGGATCCCGCGATGCTGGGCCGCGCCGCCGACCTGGTCCAGGTGATGGGCCCCTATGCCGCCACAATCGGCGCACTTCTCTCTGACCTCTTCATCGTCGCGGACCTGGACGCCGCCCTGAGGCTGCGCGCGAGCGGATACCGCGGGCGTGCGGCGACGCTCGCCGGCGAGGTCCTCACCCCCCAGGGGGTGCTGATCGCCGGCCGCGGCAGCGCGGATCGCGGGAGCATCCTTGGACGGTCGGAAGAGATGGCCGAGGTCCGCAGCGCATTGGATCGTGTAGAGGCGTCGGTCGGCGGGCTCAGGCAGCGCCGCGAGGAGAGCGACCGCCGCATTCGCGAGGCCGAGGGGGCGGCCGAGGCGGCCGCCGCAGGCGCCGACCGGCAGATCGAGGCGCTGGCGGAGGCCCGCCGGCGCCTGACCATCGTCGAGGCGGAGGCGGCCCGGCTGGAGGAAGAGACCGCCCGGGTGCGCGCGGATGCGGCCGCCGCCGATCACGAAGCCGCCGCTCTGGCCGCCGTGCGGGAACGCCTGCGCCAGGATGCGGAGAGCCTGGAGACCCGTCTTGGCGAGGTGGAGCGGCAGGCCGCGACCATGGCCGCCGAGGTGCGCGGCCAGGCCGGGACGCGGCGCGACGCGGCAGCCCGGGTGACCGAGCTCCGGATCGCGCTGACGCAGTTGGGTGGCCAGGTTGATGCCGGGAAGGCCAGAATCGCAGAGGTCGAGCGCGGGCTCGCCCAGGTGGCCGGCCGGTGCGACGAACTCGCGGGCGAAGGCCGTGATCTCGCCGCCGAGGCGGGCCGCCTCGATGCCGAGCGGGCGGCCGCGCGGGCGCGCTGCGAGGGTCTCGATGCGGAGAGTACTCTCCTCGCGGCTTCCCAGGCCGCGCTGGACGATGAGCGGGCCACCCTGGCCGCCCGCCGGACCGAAGCGGAAGCGGGGCACCGGGACGGCCTCGGCCGCGCCGCCGCGCTCGCCGATGAGGCGCACAAGGCGGAGGTCAAGCAGGCCCAGGTCGAGGCGGAACTGGGCGGCGCGCGGCGGCGCCTCGAAGAGGAGTTCGGCATCCCCTTTGAACGGGCGGCCGGCGCCGTTCCCGACAGCGTCAACCGCGACGAGACGCTGGGGCGGATCGAAGCCCTGCGCGGTCTGATCGCGGCGATGGGCCCGGTGAACCTCCTGGCGATCGAGGAACACCGGCAGGTCGCGGAGCGGGCCCAGACGCTCCGGACCCAGTTGGAGGATGTGCAGGGCACGATCGCCGCGCTGCGGACGCTCATCGTGCAGCTCGAGGACGTGATCCGCATTCAGTTCGACCAGACCTTCAAGGCGGTCCACGACGAGTTTTCCGCCCTGTTCGTCCGCCTCTTTTCCGGCGGACGCGCGGGGCTCGAACTCGTCCCCGGGGTCGACGGCGCCGAGCCGGGAATCGATATCATCGCCCGTCCGCCCGGGAAGAAGCTCCGCAGCCTCGGCGCCCTTTCCGGCGGGGAGCGCGTCATGGTGGCGATGGCGCTCGTCTTCGCGATGCTCAAGGTCCGCCCGAGCCCCTTCTGCGTCTTCGACGAGATCGAGGCGGCGCTCGATGAGGCGAACACGCGCAAGGTGAGCGAGGTGCTGCGGGAACTGGCGGTCCGGTCGCAGATCATCATGATCACCCACAACAAGGCGACGATGGAGGCAAGCGACGTGCTCTACGGGGTCACCATGGAGGAACCGGGCGTCTCGCACATGATCTCGGTGCGCCTGGTGGCTCCCGACGAGCGGGCCGAGCCGCAGCCGGTTGGGTAGTCCGGGAGACCCGGCGGGCGATAGCTCCTCGGGGTGGCTTGGGCGCCTCCGCGCCGGGCTGGCCAGGACCCGCCAGTCGCTCACCGCCCGGGTCGATGACCTGCTCGGCCGGGGCGTCGACGAACGCTTCTACGAGGAGCTGGAAGAAACGCTGGTGCAGGCGGACCTCGGCGTCCGCACGGCCACCGCCGTCATCGCCCGGCTCCGGGCGCGGGTGCGTAGCGGTGCCGTCACCCCGGACGCCCTCCGGCTGGAACTGAGAGAGATCGTGACCGCGGCGTTGGGCCAGCCGGCGGCGCTCGTTCTCGCACCCCCTCCGGCGGCGGTGATCCTTCTCGGGACGAACGGCAGCGGGAAGACGACCACGGCCGGCAAGCTGGCCGCGCGCCTCCGGGGAGAAGGAAGGAAGGTGCTGCTCGCGGCCGCGGACACGTTCCGCGCGGCCGCCATCGACCAGCTGGGGATCTGGGCCGCGCGCGCGGGCGTGGAGGTGATCCATCACCAGGCCGGCGCGGATCCCGCCGCGGTCGTCTACGATGCGGCCCAGGCCGTCCGGGCCCGGCACATCGACGTGCTGATTGTGGATACCGCGGGCCGGCTGCACACGAAAGCCAATCTCATGACGGAACTGACGAAGCTCGACCGCGTCCTGCGCCGCGAACTGCCCGCCGCTCCCGTGGAGGTCCTCCTCGTGCTCGATGCCAACACCGGGCAGAACGGCATTGCGCAGGCCCGGCAGTTCAAGGCCGCGCTTCCGGTCACCGGGATCGTCCTCACCAAACTGGACGGCACCGCCCGCGGGGGGGTGGTGGTGGCGATCGCCGAGGAGCTCGGGCTGCCGGTGAAGCTCATCGGATTTGGCGAAGGCCCGGACGATCTCCAACCGTTTGACCCCCGGGCGTTTGCCGAGGCGCTGTTCACCCCCGACGCCCGCCCGGCATGACCGCCATCCCGTCCCTGTGGTAGTATGTTAAGGGCGATGCCTTTACAGCGTACCTTCAGCCGCCGGCTGCCGCGGGCCCTCGATGGGCGGATGGCGGTCGTGCGCCTCTTCGACGCCTACGCCGCGCTCCTCACCGAACGCCAGCGTGTGATGGTGCGCATGTACTACCACGACGACCTTTCGCTGGGCGAGATCGCCTCCCGGTTCGACGTGACCCGCCAGGCGGTGTTCGACAGCCTGCGGCGATCGGTGAACGAGCTGGGATCGATCGAGGAGCGCCTCGGCCTGCTGGCCGCGCGCAGCCGGCAGACGCGGGTGCGCGCGGCGCTGGTGGCGCGGCTCGCAGACGTGGAGGAGCGCCTCGACGGCCTCGCGAACCCGGGCGGCGCGGATCTCGGGGGATTGCGGAGCGCCCTGCGCGCGCTGCGCGACGTGCTGTGACCGTGACGGCATCGCAGTACTTCACGCCCGCCCCGCCGTCGGCGCCGCGGCTCCGCATCATCGAGTTCCGCGACGGCGACCGAGTGTTCAGGTTCCGGACGGCGGCCGGCGTGTTCGCCCGCGCGGCGGTTGATCCGGGGAGCCGCCTCCTGCTGGAGGCGGTGGCCCGGCGGGACCGCGGCGAGCGCGTCCTCGATCTGGGGTGCGGGTACGGGGTGCTCGGGATCGTGGCTGCGGCGCGCGCCCCCGGCGCCCGTGTGATGCTCGTGGACGTCAATCCGCGAGCGGCCGCGCTGGCCGCGGAGAATGTCCGGCTCAACGCGGTGACCAATGCCGAGGTGCGGTGCGGGGATGGGTGTGCCCCTGCGGCCGACCGGCGGTTCGACCTGGTGCTGTTCAATCCTCCGATCCGGGCGGGACGAAGCGTGGTGGTGAGGCTGATGAACGAGGCGCACGCCTGCCTCGTGCCCGGAGGGCGGCTCTACATGGTCGTCCGGACCAGGCAGGGGGCGCGGACGCTCGCCCGGCTCCTGGGCGACATCTTCGCGCGGGTGACCGAGGTCGAGCGGGGAAGCGGATTCCGAGTGTACGAGGCGCGCGATGTTTGAGCAGCTCCAGAGCCGGCTCGGCGAGATCTTCACACGCCTGCGGGGGCGGGGAACGCTCTCGCCCGACGACGTCGACGCGGCGTTGCGCGAGGTCCGGCTCGCCCTCCTCGAGGCCGACGTCAACTTCAAAGTGGCGCGCGACCTCGTCGCCCGAGTGCGCGAGGCCGCGGTCGGGCAGGAAATCTGGAAGAGCCTCACCCCCGGCCAGCAGGTCGTGCAGATCGTGTTCGCCGAACTGACCCGGATCCTCGGCGCGACGCACCGTCCCTTACAACTGGCCCCGATGCCGCCGACCGTGATCCTGCTGGTGGGGCTGCACGGCACCGGGAAGACGACGACCGCGGGAAAGCTGGCGCTCCACCTCAAGAAGCAGGGCCGGACCCCGCTCCTGGCCGCCGCCGATGTCTACCGGCCGGCCGCGGTGGCCCAGCTCCAGGTCGTTGGACAGACCGCCGGTGTCCCGGTCTTCGCGCTCGACGGCGCGGCCGATCCTGTGGAGGTGGCGCGCGCGGCGCTGGACCAGGCGCGCCGGACCGCCGACGTGCTGATCATCGACAGCGCCGGACGGCTGCACATCGACACCGAGATGCTCACCGAGCTGACGAACATCCGGGAGGCGACCTCGCCGCACAACACCCTGCTGGTCCTCGATGCCATGGCCGGGCAGGATGCGGTGCGGATGGCCGAAGGCTTCCGCGGCACGGTCCCCATCGACGGGCTCATCTTGACGAAACTCGACGGGGATGCCCGCGGCGGGGCCGCGCTGTCGGTCGTCGCCGCGCTCGACCGGCCGGTCCTGTTTGCCGGCACGGGTGAGCGGCTGGAAGCGCTGGAGCCGTTTCACCCCGATCGGATCGCCTCCCGCATCCTGGGGATGGGGGACGTGCTCACCCTTGTCGAGCGGGCCCAGGAGCAGGTTTCGGCGGAGCAGGCCCGCGAGATGGAACGCCGGCTCAGGCGCGCCGAGATCACGCTCGAGGACTTCACCAGGCAGCTCAGGCAGATTCGGGCGATGGGCCCCTTGGACCAGCTGCTGGGGATGATCCCGGGCCTCGGCCCGCGCATGCGCGGAATGTCCGTCGACGAACGGGCCCTCGGACGCATCGAGGCGATGGTCAACTCCATGACCCCGGACGAGCGGCGGCATCCTCAGGTCATCGACGGGAGCCGCCGGCGCCGGATTGCCCGGGGGAGCGGGACGTCGATCCCTGAGGTGAACCGGTTCCTCCGCCAGTTCGAGGATGTCAAAAAGATGCTGCGGCAGATGGAGTCGCAGGGCCGTCGCAGAGGGAAGCTTCCCATGCCGTTTCCTCCCCGATGAGGCGAACGTTTGGGTCGCCGGGGAGGGGGACCATGCATCATACTCTTCAGAGGAGGGAGTGCGCATGAGCGTCAAGATCCGGTTGATGCGTCGGGGCGCCAAGGGCCAGCCGTTCTACCGGCTGGTCATCGCGGACGCCCGAAGCCCCCGCAGCGGCAAGTATATTGAAGCGGTGGGGTTCTACAATCCTCGGACCGAGCCTTCAACGATGAAGGTGAACGAGGAAAAGGTCATCGCCTGGCTCCGCAAGGGAGCGCGGCCTTCCGATGCGGCGAGGGTGATTCTGGAAAAGACCGGGGTGCTCCAGCGGTGGGAGGAGACCCGGGCCAGGGCGGCGCGGTGAAAGACTTCGTCGAGCTGGTCGCGCGGTCCCTGGTGGATCATCCCGAGGGGGTGGAGGTCCACGAGGTGGTTGGCCCCCATGCCACGGCCGTCGAGCTCCGCGTCCTCCCCGACGATCTGGGCAAGGTGATCGGCCGCGGCGGCAGGGTGATCAAGGCGATCCGGACCCTCGCCCGGGCCGCCGCGACCCGAGGCGGCAAGCGGGTCACAGTGGAGATCGTCCGGCCGGAGGGCGCCGACCGCCCATCGGAGAGCCGGGATTCAGGAGGTGAGCCATGACATCGATTACCGTGCAGCGGCCGGTGGTGATCAAGGCCATTGTCACCGAGGCGTTCAAGCGCCTCTACATCGCGGATATCGAAGACGCGATCAAACGCGTGGACGCGATCATGCAGCAAATCGACGTCCAGGCCCGCCGCTTCGAGTTGGAGCGGCAGGTCACCCCCCAAACCCGCGCCGTCCGGCAGCAGCTCGATCTGGAGCGCAGCCGGCAGGAAGCCACGCGCATGGAGCTGCAGGCCCGCCTGCGCGAAGCCCAGGACCTCGAGCTCAACTCGGAATATACCCAGGGCACGATCGAGGGGACGGTCAGCGTCTCCGTGGGGGACAACCTCTTCGACAAGATCTCCCGGACCGAGATCCTTGTCAAGGACGGGATCATCCTCGAAATCCGGGAGGCCTCCGCCTCGCTCCTCATCACGCCCAGCGGCGGGTAGCGGCCGGTGGCGGCGCCGGCGGGGCACCGCCGGAAACGCGTGGCCGGGGCCCAGCGCCCCCGGGGCTCCGGAGCCTCCGAGGATCGCATCGTCATCGCCGAGGTGGTGGGCGCCCACGGCGTGCGGGGAGCCGTGCGGGTGGCGCCGGTGACCGATTTCCCGGACCGTCTGCTCGGCCTCGCCGAAGTCGTGTTGGTGTCTGGTGGCGCGGCGCGGCCGGTGCGGGTGGAGCGGTCCAGCCGGTCGGGGCGGGTCGTGCTCATGAAATTTCAGGGAACCGGGACGCGCGGGGCGGCGGAGGCTCTGCGCGGAGCCACGGTCGAAATTCCGTCGCGCGACGCGGTCCCGCTGCCGCCCGGTCAGTTCTACACCTTCCAGGTGATCGGCCTGGAGGTTCGGACCCCGGAGGGAAAGGCGATCGGGCGGGTGGTCGACATCCTCCGCACCGGGAGCAACGACGTCTACGTGGTGCGCCCTCCGGAGGGAGGCGAGATCCTGCTGCCCGCCGTCGACAGCGTTGTCCAGCGGATCGACATCGGCGCGGGTGAGCTCGTGGCGCGGCTGCCCGAGTGGACCCCGTGAGGATCGACGTCGTCACGATCTTCCCGGAGGTGTTTCCGGGGCCGCTCGGTGTCGGCGTCCTCGGGCGGGCGCGGGAGCGAGGCATCCTCGACCTCAGGGTGTGGGATCTGCGGGACTTCACGGCGGACCGGCACCGCAGCGTGGACGACATTCCCTACGGAGGCGGGGCGGGGATGGTGATGAAGCCTGAGCCGTTCGTCCTCGCCGTGGAGGCGATTCGGGCGTCTCACCCCGGCGAGCCGCCGGCGATCCTCCTGACCAGTCCGCAGGGCCGGCTCCTCACGCAGGCGCGGGCCCGGGTGTTCGCCGCCCGGACCCATCTGGTCGTGCTGTGCGGCCGGTACGAAGGGGTCGACGAGCGGGTCGCCGAGCTGTTGGGAGCGGAAGAGATCAGCATCGGCGACTACGTGCTGCCTGGGGGCGAGGTCGCGGCGATGGTGCTGATCGAGGCCGTGGGCCGTCTCCTTCCGGGGGCCGTGGGAGACGCGGAGTCCGTCGCCTGCGACTCGTTCTCCGGGGACCTCCTGGACTACCCGCAGTACACGCGGCCCGCGGAGTTTCGCGGGCGGGCGGTGCCCGAGGTCCTCCTCAGCGGCCACCACGAGGCGATTCGCCGGTGGCGCGCCCGGGAGGCGCTCCGCCGGACTCTGCTGCGCCGCCCCGAGATGATCGACGAAGCCCGGCTCGATGACGAAGCCCGGGAAATTCTCCGACAATTGCGGCAGGGGAGCGCCTGAGGAGCCGGTGTCCCCGGGGTGGTTGTGAGGGCGGCGGAGGCCATGCTATAATGGGCAATCGCGATTGATATTGGGGGCCACGATGGACCGAGTCACCGCCGTCGAGCAGCCGCAGGTCAAGTCCAACATGCCACCGTTTCGGGCGGGAGACACCGTGCGGGTGCATATCAAAGTCGCCGAAGGCGGGCGCGATCGGCTCCAGGCGTTCGAGGGAGTCGTGGTTGGGCGTATCTCCGTGAAAAGATCGGGAAGGAGACCCGGGTCAAGGAGAAACGGTAGGCCAGGGCGTTGAGCTCACTCAGCATCCCCACGGTCATCCTGAGCGTTTCCGCATTTCTCCTCGCGTCTCGCATCATCGTCAAGCGCGCGGCGCAGATTCCCGCGGCGGTGCGGACGGCTATCGTCGAGACGCTCGACGCCTGCCTGTTTGCCGCGCTGCTGAGCCTGGTCATCATCACGTTCGTCGTCCAGGCCTTCTATATCCCTTCGGGCTCGATGGAACCGACGCTGATGGTGGACGACCGGATCCTGGTGGCCAAATTCATGTATCGGTTCAAGCCGGTGCATCGCGGCGACGTCATCGTGTTCCGGTATCCCCTCAACCCGCAGCGCGATTTCGTCAAGCGGGTGATGGGGCTCCCCGGAGACCGTGTGCAGCTCAAGGACGGGGTCGTGCACCTGGACGGCACAGTGCTGTCCGAGAAGGGGTACACGATCAAGCCCGATTTCGGCAACTACGGTCCGGTCACCGTGCCGGCGAGCCAGTATTTCGTGCTCGGCGACAACCGCAACAACAGCGAGGACAGCCGGTTCTTTGGCTACGTGCCTCGAGGGAATGTCATCGGGAAGGCGATCTTCATTTACTGGCCGCTGCCCCGAATCGGCTTCGTCCACTGACCGGGGCCCCGCCGCGCCAGCGGCGTGGGCCAGCCTGAGCCGGCCCGGGCGTCTCCGAGGACGTCCCGGGCCGCGGGAGCGAGGCGATGGATCCGCGCACGTTGACCGCTGCGCAGATCGGCGAGCACCTGGCACGCATGACACGCCCCCGCAAGGCGTGGCTCCGTCTTCTGGCAGGCGATGGCCGCGCGACGGTCCGGGAGCTGGCGGCGCGCTACCAAGCCCGGCGGAATGCGGCGCGGGCCGAGGCCCGGCGGCTGCGGGACTTGTACCGCGAGGAGCGCGTCCGGCGCCGCACCGGTCTGGTCGTCGCGGGGATCGATGAGGTGGGCCGGGGCTCGCTGGCCGGCCCGGTGCTGGCCGCGGCGGTGATCCTCCCGCATCGCGCGCCGATTACCGGCCTCGACGACAGCAAGCGCCTTACCCCGGCGGCGCGGGAACGCCTCGATCGGGAGATCCGAGCGCGGGCGCTCGGGTTCGCGATCGGAGCGGCATCCGTTGAGGAGATCGACCGCCTGAATATCCTTGGGGCCGCCCGGCTGGCGATGGCGAGGGCGGTGGAGGCGCTGACCCCCGCTCCCGATTTTCTCCTGATCGACGGGCGGGATCGCCTTCCGCTGCGTTGCGCCCAGGCGGCGGTGGTGGACGGCGACGCCTGTCATGCCTGTATCGCCGCCGCCTCGATCGTCGCCAAAGTGGCCCGAGACCGATTGATGCGCGACCTGGATGAGGCGTTTCCCGGGTACGGCTTCGCCGAGCACAAGGGGTACGGCACGGCCGAGCACCTCGACGCGCTCGCCCGCCGCGGCCCGTCCCCGGCGCACCGGAGCGCGTTCCTGCCCGTTATCCAGATGGGCCTGCTGCTGCTGTAAATGCCTCCCGGCCCCGCCCGCGGCGTCAGCGGGAACGCGTCCGAGCATTCGGTATCGGAGGGAACGCCGTCCAGGCAGCGGCTCGGNGCGGCTCGGCCGGCTGGGGGAGGAGGCCGCGGTCGCAGCCCTCCGCTCGCGCGGGTACCGGATCCTCGAGCGGAATGTCCGCCTTCGACGGGGGGAGGTGGACGTGATCGCGGAGGAGCGCGGGGATCTCGTGTTTGTGGAAGTCAAAGCCCGCCGGTCCGAGGCCTACGGAACGCCGGCCGAAGCGGTGAGCCCGCGAAAGCAGCGCGCCCTGGCGGCGCTCGCGGCGGCGTACTGCAGCCGGCGGGGGCTCCGCGAGCGCGCCTGCCGGTTCGACGTCGTCGAGGTCCGGCTCGATCGCGGGGGCCGCCCCATCCGCTTGGACGTCCTCCGCGACGCGTTTCGGCCCTAGGAGGAGTCTCCCTCGCGAGAGAGAATCATCAGAATCCAGCGGCGCCACCGTCCAGCCACCAACCGAGCTGACATCGGAGCATACCATCGGACGATGAGACGCACACACGGAGGCCCTATGAGCCGCGACGAGATTCTCACCAGGTTGTATTCTCTTGGCGCCATCTCCCTCGTACGCGATATCCAGGAGATTGAAGCGGGACGGGTCCGCCGGATTGCGCTTCCGCACATCCCCGGCGGCCCGGAGTTTTCACGCGAGGTCATGAACCTGCTGCGCTGCCTGGGGGCTGAGGTCGACCTGGTCGGCGAGCGGACCGGCGCAGGCCGTTTGCGGCGAGTCGGGTAGGCTACGTCCTGCCCATCGATGCGCGACGAACTGATCCGGCGCGAGACACCCCGCGGTACCGTTCGTGTGCTCGTCGCATTCGCCCGGGTCCGCGGGGGCGGCTGGCTCTGGATCGCCCGCCGGTCTATGGCCGGCCCGATCCTCGGCGAAGGCCGGGGGACCACGTACGAGATCGTTCGCGCCGCCGTCGAGGAGTGGATGGAGCAGGAGGCTGAGCACCTCACGCGGTGACTCCCCGCTCGCGTCAGCCGATCGGAGTACGCTCGAACAGCAGCACCGAGTAGTCCAGGTTCTCCGCGGCGACCCCGGCCTGCCGGAGCATCGCCATCACCTGCGCCCGGTGATGCACCTCGTGGAAGAGCAGCTGGCCGGCGATGCCCCCCGCGGTGGTCCGCACCCGCATCGCCTTCGGCCCCATCCGCGACGTGAACTCGATGGGACGCGCGGGATCGCCGAGGGCGGCGAGGGCCTGCCGGGTCGACGGCGCCCGGCGCTCCCAGGCCGCCGCGAACGGCTCGAACTCGGGCTGGCGCTCGGCGGTGAACGGGGAATCACCGATGCTGACGTCCTTGCCCGTCAGCCGCTCGACGTACGCCCACTCGGCTCCGGCCGTGTGCACCAGCGTCGCGCGGATCGATCCCATGCCCATCGGATACGTTCGCGTGTACACGGCGGCGGGCTGCGCGCGGACCCAGTCCAGGAGCCGTCCGCGGGCCTTGAGCAGGTAATCGAAGAAATGCGCGAAGTTCACATCCGAAGTGTTCATAGGCAGGTATTCCATCGGGGCGCGGGCTCCCCCTGCATGCGTGCGGCATGCCGCTCGTGACCATCCTGTTCGATCTCGACGGCACCCTGATCGATTCGTATGCGCTGATCGCCGCGGCCTTCCGGCACGCCGCCCGCGTGGTGTTGGGCCGGGAGTTGGACGACGCCCAGGTGGCGGTGAAGTGGGGCGAGCCCCTGCCGGCTCGGTTTGCCCACATGGCGCCCAACCGGGTCGCCGCGCTCGTGGACGCCTACACCGCCTACTACGACGCGCATCACGCCCGTCTGTGCGCGCCCTTCCCGGGAGTGCCGGCGATGCTGGCCGCGCTCGGCTCGCGCGGGTGCCGGCTCGGGGTCGTGACCAGCAAGCGGCGGCGGTCCACCGCCCAGGCGCTGGAGGGGTGCGGCCTGACGGCGTGGATCCGCGCGGCGGTCACCGCGGAAGATATCCCGGCCCCCAAGCCGGCTCCCGATCCGGTGCTCGAGGCGCTCCGGCGTCTCGGGTCGCGCCCCGAAGAGGCGCTGGTCGTCGGCGACGGCGTCTTCGACATCCGGGCCGCCCGCGCGGCGGCAGTGCTGAGCGCTGCGGCCACGTGGGGGACACGCGAGGGGCCGGCGCTGCTCGCCGCGGGGCCCGACTATCTGGTGGCCACGCCCCAGGAGGTCGTGTCGCTCGTCGCGTCCCGATAGGCGAACGATCACCGCGGCGGTGACGACGCGACCGCCCCGCTCACCGCCGTCGACTCCCGCCACAGCTCCTCGAAGCGGCCCTTGTTCCACCGCACCAGGTCGGTGCCGGCTTCGATCGAAAACCCCTCGAGGGCGATCGCCCCGCGATAGTCGCGCAGCGCTCCCAGCAGGCGCACCAGATCGCGCCCCCCCTGACCCAGCGGGAGATGGAGACGCGACTCGTCCGCGTCACTGAGATGGACGTGGATGATGTGCTCCAGGCCGGCGATAAACACGGTTTCGTCCTCTCCCCACGGGATGTGCGCGGTATCGAGGACCGTGCCGACGTTCGGGCGGCCCACCGCGCGGATGAGGCGATTGGCCTGCTCGGGGGTCACGACATACTCTCCCTGGCGCGGCTCCATGTGCTCGACCCCCACGCGGAGGCCGCGGGCGGCCGCGTCGTCGGCCAGTTCCCGGAGGCTCGCGACCAGCCGGGGCCAATACGCCTCCGCGTCATCGAAGGGCACGGTGATCCGCCCCGGATGGATGACGACGAGCCGCGCCCCCAGCTGCTCGGCGAGATCGAGTGAGGCGTGGGTGGCGTCGAGGGATGCCGCGCGGATCGGGTCGAGACGCGAGGAGAGGTTCAGGTCCCAGCTCTGCGCGTGGAGTGTGAGCAGGAGGTCCCGCTGCTGCGCCCGTGCCTTGACCGCCGCGGGGTCGGCGGCGCCCCAGGACAGCAGGTAGGCCCACATCTCCACCCCGTCGTATCCGAGGTCGGAGGCGGCATCGACGATCTCCTCGGCGCTGTGCGCCCACATCAGCGGGGCGCTGAGCAGGACCTTGCAGCGCCGCTCGACGGCGGGAAGTTCGCCGGGGGCGGCGGGCATCGCCGGCGGGGTCGGGGGAGGGGTCCGCCGGCGGAGGCGGACGATGTCCATCGTCGTCCGCAGTTCGGCCGCGACCCGGAACGGTTTGGTCAGCACCCGGCTCGGCAGCGAGGTGATGAACTCCCGCGGGCTGCGCGTGAACTCCGTGGTGATCTCGAACGGCTTCGCCAGGAGCCGGCGCATGACGCTGTCGACGTACTGCTCCATGAACTGCAGCGTGTCCACGGCGACGGCGCGGCCGCAGGGAATGCACATGACGCGCGAGAGGGATCGGTCGCCGATGGCGACCAGGTGGACGGTGGTCCGGCGGCAGCGACCACAGTGCAGTTCGACCTCGTACCGTTCATGAGCCATGGGCACGATACGTTCCTCGCTGTCGCCGGCGCGTCGCGGGCCCCCCGGTACGCGAGCGAGATCACCGAGCGCTTCATCGGGGAACGGAGGACTTCCTGCCGGCCGGGCGCCGCGCCGCGGATCGCGGCTCCGGCAGGATAAGATGTCCAAGAATCGGAACTACTACCGATCGCATCCGGACGATCGGCATCCATGCCATCGGACAACCGGCTCACGTCCACCAGGGCGCGGGGGAAGGGAAACATGGTGCCCGTCTACCAGGCGAAGGTCCCGTATGGGAGCGACGACCGGCGGCCGTGGATGGCGCTGCCGTTCCCGCAGGCGGAATACGACCGCCGGGTCGCCGCGGTGCGCGGCCGCATGCGGGCCGAAGATCTCGCCGCGCTCGTCGCGTTCTCGAGCAACGCGGATCCGGGCCACGCGCGGTATCTTGCGAACTTCGAGGCGGGGGCGGGCGAAACGTTCGTCGTGGTCCCGCTCGACCGCGGACCGATGCTCGCGACCAACTGGCTGATGCACGGCGAGCCGATGCATACCTCCATCTGGACGACGTGGCTCGAGGACGTCCGCCCGGCGGAGCGCCCGGGGTTCGCCCGGTCGCCCGAGACCAGCGCGGCGGGCCAGGTGGCCGACACGCTGCGGGAGGCCGGCGCGGACGCGGAGCGCATTGGGATCGCCGGCACGGCGATTCTGCCCCACCGGGTCTTCGACGAGCTTCGGGAGCGGCTGCCCCGCGCCGAATTCGTGGCGGCCGACGATCTCCTGCTCGGCGTCCGGGCGCGCAAGTCTCCGCTTGAGATCGGGATGATGCGCCGCGCGGCGAGCCTCTCAGGCCGCATGCACGAGGCGGCGATCGCCATGATTGCCCCGGGCGTCAGCGAGCGCGCCGTCGCCGCCCGGGCTCACGAGGCGGCGTTTGCCGGAGGCGCCGACGCGCTCGCATTTTCGAGCGCGGTGGTGGGAGGGGAGCGCGCGGGGCTGAAACACTGCGCGCCGTCCGACCGGCTGTTTCAGGCGGGCGACATGGTGTTCCTCGACATGGGCGCCGTCTGCTCGGGATACTGTGCCGACGTCTCGAGGAGCCTCGTCGTCGGCCGGCCCAGCGCAGAGCAGCGGCGCTTCCTCGACACCGGGCTGGCCATGTTTGAGAGCGTGCTGGCGCAGGCCCGGCCTGGAGCCGCCGTGCGCGGCCTCATCGAGGTCGCGCGGGGCGTCGCCGAGCGGGCAGGGTTCGGCGATGACTACATGCCCAAGGGGTTCGGCCACGGGGTGGGGTGTTCGCTCTTCGAGCAGCCGTCACTTCGCCCGGCCACGGAGGCGATCCTGGAACCGGGGCACATCTTTGCCCTGGAGCCCATGCTGATCCGCATGCGCTTCGGCACCGCGTGCGTCGAAGAGACGGTCCTCATCACCCCCGACGGAGCCGAACCCCTGTCGGGCTGTCCGTTCCGGTTCTGGTAGCGCGGGCATGACGTCGGAGGCGTCCATGATCCTGGTGCATCAACGCTATGTTGCTCGGCCGGGGCTGCGGGACCGCGTGCTCGACACCCGCATCGAGGCGTCCCGGCGCCTGGCGGAGCTGGGCGTCCCCCGGGGACGGATCTGGGTGCCGGTCGGCGGGGAACCCGGGATCGATCCGGCGGGCCTGCCGGATGTCATCTGGGAGTGCACCTATCCCGATCTGGCGGAGCGCGAGCGCACGCGGGCCTTCCAGGAAGGGGATCAGGGCTTCGCGGCGATCCGGGCCAGGCAGGGCAGCCAACTCGCGCGCTGGGTGCGCGAGCACTATCGCCTCGTGGAATAGTCCGATAATGCGGCGGGACTCCCCGATCGGTCGAGGTCGATCGTGAGCGCCAAGGGACGCCCGGCGATGCCGTACGGGTGGGGCCGCGTGCCGTATGCCTACTCGGACCGCCTCCCGTGGATGAACCTCCCGTTCCCGATCGAGGAATATCGCGAGCGGCTGCGCCGCCTGGGGACGCGCATGGCCCGGGACGGCCTCGACTGTCTCGTGGTGCTCGGCAATCCCTCGGATGGCACCAACATCAGGTACCTGACGAACTTCGAGGATTTCTACGGCGGGGACAGCCTGCTCGTCGTGCCGGGGGACGGCCCGCCCGGCTTCACCACCAACGCCGTGATGCACGGCGAGCCGATGCACTCCGGCATCCAGGACTGCTGGGTCGAAGACGTGCGCTGCGCCGCGGCGCCCCGCACGGTGACCGGGGCGGCGAGCCCGGCCACCGTCTACGATCACGTCGAGGACTTCATCGTCGAACGGGGGTGCGGCGGGGGGACCATCGGGATCGCCGGCGTGTCCACCGAGCGGCTCGAGCGGTTTCTCGGCGAGACCTTTCCCGACGCGCGGGTCGCCCAGGCCGCCGGCCTGCTGCGCGAGATGCGGACGATCAAGAGCCACCGCGAGATCGAGGTGATCCGCCGCGCCTGTCATCTGGCGGACGAGGCGCTGGGGGCCGCGATGGACGCGGTGCGCCCCGGCATCACGGAGTTCGAGCTCGCCGCGGAGGCGTACCGCGCGATGTTCGCCGCCGGCGCGGAGCATCCGGCCTTCGCGATTTCCGTGTGCGCCGGCCGTCGCGCGGGATTCAAGCACATGGCCCCCACGGCGTATCGCGTGCAGCCCGGAGATATGGTGTACATGGACGTGGGGGCCCGGTACATGGGGTACCACAGCGATGCGTCGCGGCAGCGCGTGTGCGGGACGCCGACGGCCGAGCAGCGGCGGTTCATGGAGACACAGATCGCGATCGTGGAGGACGTGATGGAGGCGGCGCGTCCGGGGACCGTCATCGGCGCCCTGGCCGACATCGCCGCGGCCCGAGCCGGGGAGGCCGGATACGCCGACGACCTCTATTTCCGCGGCCACGGGATCGGCGCGGCCACGCAGGACCTGCCGGCGTTCGCGCCCGGCAACCCCGCGGTCCTGGAAGAGAACATGGTCTTCGCGTTCGAGCCGATGCTGGTCCGCGCGGGGTTCGGGACCGCGTGCTGGGAGGACGACTGGCGCGTGACCGCGGCGGGGGTCGAGCGTCTGAACCAGTGCCGCATCCGGTGGTGGTGAAGGGCGTCCGGGAGGTGGAGCATGGCCGTCTGGGATGACGTGATCCCCAAGGAAGAGCGGGAGTTGTACGAACGCGGGGGGTGGGGCGGGACCGTCGGCTTCGGCCGCCGGCCGGCGCTGCTGGTGGTGGACATGTACGCGGCCTTCGTGGACCCCAAGTACCCGTTCAGCAGCCCCGCGGCTCCGGCGACGGTCCGGGCGATCCAGCCGCTGCTGACGGCCGCCCGCGGCGCCGGATGTCCGGTGTTCTTTTCGAGGGCGCGGGCGCGGTCGATTCCGGCGGAGCGCGGTCGGTGGAAGACGGCGGCCAGCCGCCGGCCGGTGATGGCCGACGCCGCCGCGTACGAGATCGTGCCGGAACTGCGGCCGCTCGAGCACGAGTCGGTCATCGTGAAGTCCGCGCCGAGCGCCTTCTTCGGCACCGACCTTGTGAGCTACCTGGTGTTTCACAACGTCGACACCGTGATCGTGACGGGCACCGTGACGAGCGGATGCGTGCGGGATACGGTCCTGGACGCATTCAACTACAACT
>WNGC01000074.1_pt1 | contig 46203 bp, 40 predicted proteins | sample 5400051 | NCBI WGS metagenome assembly WNGC01 (sample SAMN13153368, study PRJNA577476) | soil metagenome | isolation source: 20 cm soil or saprolite under grassland replicate 2 | place: USA:California | collected 2016-06-15
CCGACCGTCGGATCGATGATGTCCTCGACCGTGCGCCGGCCGCCGCCGAGGGCGATGATGGCCCGGCCGATCGTGCGGGGCTCGACGCGCTGCACCACACCGGTGCGGGCCGCGGCGTAGACCTCCACCGCTTGCGCCTGCGGCAATACGGACGGATCCTCGACCGCGTTGGGATTCCCGCCCTGCGCCTCGATGACCTGCTCGAACTTCTCGGCAGCCAATCCAGACTCGATGGCCGTCTCCAGCTTTTTGCGCGCCTTCTTCGTGTTCTTCTCGATCCCGCCTTGAATGAGCATCTCGACCCCGAGCGCGTAGGTGACGTCGAGCAGATCCGCAGGCCCTTCCCCGCGCAGCGCGAGGATCGCTTCTTCGGTCTCGAGCACGTTGCCGCACGCGCGCCCCAGCGGCCGGTCCATCGCGGTGATGAGCGCGACCGTCGGGCAGCCGCGATCCTCCCCGAGCGCGATCATCGTCTTCGCCAGCTCGAGCCCACGCTCTACTTCCGGCAGAAATGCGCCGCTGCCGTTCTTCACGTCGAGCACCAGGCCGTTCAGCCCTTCGGCGAGCTTCTTGGACATGATGCTCGCCGCGATCAGCGGAATCGACTCGACGGTCCCGGTGACATCGCGCAGCGCGTACAGCTTGCGATCGGCGGGCGCGATCTCGGCCGTCTGGCCGATCAACGCGCAGCCCAGCTTCTGCACTTGTGCCTTGGCTTCGGTGAGGGACAGGTTGGTGCGGAATCCCGGAATCGCTTCGAGTTTGTCGAGCGTGCCGCCGGTGTGCCCCAGCCCGCGGCCCGACATCATCGGCACCGCAATGCCGCAGGCCGCCACGAGGGGACCGAGCACGAGCGAGACTTTGTCGCCGACACCGCCCGTCGAGTGTTTGTCGATCCGCGGCACTTTGAAGCTCCCCCCGTCGAACGACAGGCGATCGCCCGATGCGAGCATCGCGTCGGTGAGCGCGGCTAGCTCCTGGCGCTCGAGCCCGCGCATGAACACCGCCATCAAGAGCGCGGCGATTTGATAATCGGGAATGCGTCCGGCGGTATACTCCGCGACGAGCGCCGACCATTCTTCCGGACTCAATGCTCCGCCGTCGCGCTTGCGCTCGATCAGGGGCACCACGATCATTGTCTCATGCGCCTTTCATTCTGGCTGCTCGCGTCCTTGCTCGCGACGAATCTCGCCGCTCAAACAGTAGCCCGGCACATCGCGGAAGGCGACAGCGCCGGCCTGATGCATCCAGAGGTCCAACTCAAGCACTACCAGGCGGCCCTGGGCCTAGACTCGATGTCCTATGAGGCGAATTGGAAGGCCGCGCGGGCGATCGCCGACGTCGCCAAACAAATACAGGGCAATGCCGATTCCCTCAAGCACCGCCGGGACAGCCTGTATTCCGTGGGCCGCACGTATGCCGAGCGCGCGATTCGCGCGGACTCAACGAAGCCCGACGGCCATTACGCGCTGGCGATGGTCTTGGGTCGCCTGTCGCGCACCAAAGGCAGCAAGGAGCGCGTGCGGTACGCCAAGATCATCTTCGACGAGGCGACGCGCGCCGTGCAGATCGATTCCAATTACGACATGGCGCACCATGTTTTGGGCGCCTGGAACGCCGAGGTGAAGCGGCTGTCCGGGTTCCAGCGCTTTTTCGCCAAAGCGCTGTTCGGTGGCGGCTTCATGGACAAGGCGAACTGGCCCGACGCGGTCCGGCATCTCGCGCGGGCGGTCGCCATCGCGCCCAATCACATCTATCACCGGCTGGAATTGGCCGAAGTCTACACCGATCTCGGCCAGTACTCGAAGGCGCGGGAGCAGTGCCAGGTGATTGCGACGTTGCCCGAGGTCGACGTGATGGACGGGCAGTACAAGAAGGACGCCGCGGACCTGTTCAACGATATAAAAAATGAAAAGGATGAGAGGTAGCTGAGATGTAGGGGCGCAGCATGCTGCGCCCCTACCGTTTTACCGACTGCCCCGCATCAACCGTTCAATCGCGTCCGTGGTGCGCGGCGCCCCATCCGACAGCCATTCCCCGCCCCGCGCGGTCACCAGCACGTCGTCTTCGATCCGCACGCCGAGCCTTTCCGATTGGAGATAGATCCCCGGCTCGAGGGTGATCACCATGCCCGGCTCGAGCGGTCGCCCGAACCCGACATCGTGCACGTCCATACCGATGGGATGCCCGAGCCCATGGTTGAAGTACTCACGGTCATCGCAGGTTTTCTCACCACACAGCGCCCCTGAGTGCTCGCGCATATACCGCCGCGCGATCGCGTCAAGCTGCCCCATGGTGATGCCGGGCCGGACCGAGTCGAATGCCGCTTGCTGCGCACCGAGCACCAGATCGTAGATCGCTTTCTGCCGTGACGTGAATCTGCCGTTGATGGGGAACGTGCGGGTGACGTCCGCGGTGTACTGGCCCCACTCGGCGGCGGCGTCGATCACCACGAGATCGCCGTTCTCGGTGCGGCGGCGATTGACGTCGTAATGCAGCGTCGTCGAGTTGGGGCCGCTCCCCACGATCGACGGGTAGCCGAGGCGATCGGCGCCATTGCGGCGGAAGCCGTCCTCCAGCGCGGCCTCGAGCTCGTACTCGTACATGCCGGGGCGCGCGGCGCGCATCGCGGCAATGTGCCCCGCGACGCTGATATTCACGGCACGGCGCAGGCGCGCGATTTCATCCGCGTCCTTCACGGCGCGCATCGAATCGACGATCGGCAACAGGTTGCGCACATCGCCGCCCGCGAACGCCAGATCCGAGATCCGCGACTCTTCCCGGGTCGAGGGATCGAGCGGCACATACACGGGCATCCCCCGCAGCGCCGCGAACCGGACGCGCCGCAGGCGCCCGTCGAGCGAATCGATGGGCAGCACTGTGCCGATGCCGGAGAGTCGCACCGCCACGCTGTCCGCTCCAAGCCGCAGCCCGGTCCAGCGCTCCTGGGCGGGGATGCGCGGCGGCAGGAACAGCACCGTTTCCACCGTGTCGCCGCGCGCCGTCAGCAACAGCCAGGCATCCTGCGTCTCGAGCTCGGTGAAATAGTAGAACGTGTTGTTCTGGCGGAAATCGTTGTCCTGGACGTAGTCCTGCTCGATGTTGCGCTCGTGCGCGGCGGGGATCAGGACCGTGCCGCGACCGATGCGCTGCAGCAACGCGCGGCGCCGGGCGGTCGTGGCCGCAATGTCGGCCGGACGTCCCATGCCGGGCAGCTCAGGGACGACGTCATACGCGCCGATCGGACCGGCGGCGACCGATCCACCGGCCCCAGATCTCGCGGCGGGTGACGCAGATTGCGCGCAGCTGGTGCGCGGCGCAGCCGACGCGGCGAGCGCGACGAGTGCAATCGAAGTGAGTGAGCGCATGACGCGTAATCTACACGCGCTTGACGGGCCCTGAGTTCCCGAGCGAAACTATTGCACTCATGACGATCAACTCGGCCCTCACGCACGCGGAAGCCGAACGGCTCGCCGCGCGGATCGCCGAGCTCGAGCATGAGCGCAAGCACCTGCTCGCCGTCATCGAGATTCTGAAGGAAGCCTCGAGCTCCTTACATTTCATTGACATTCTCCAGGCGATCGCCCGCAAGCTGGGCGAGTCGTTCGGGCTCGATCGCTGCTCCATCTTCCTCGGCGAAAAGGGCGGGCGGCAGGTACGCCTCGTGGCATCGTATGAAGATCCGACGATTCGAAACTATGTCGTCGATCTGGAGCGCTACCCGGAGCTCAAGCGCGCGATGCAGAGTGGCGAGACCGTGTTCATCCCGGATGCGGTGAACGACCCGTCCCTGCGGCATGTGAAAGACGAGCTCATCAGTCGCCGCGTGAAGTCGATCACCGTCGTGCCGATTACGTGGCGCTCGGTCGCGATCGGCGCGATTTTCCTCCGCACCTACCGCGACGGCCCGACCTTCTCCGACGCGGATGTCCGCTTCGTGCAGGTCGTTGCCTCCCTCACCGCGCAGAGCCTGCGCAACGCCCACCGCTACGAGCGCCTGGCCCAGCGCCAGCACGAGACGGGCGATCTCCTCCGGCACATGGAGCTGGAGCGCGTCGCATTGCTCTCCTTCTTCCGGCGCCTGTTCGATGCGTTCGGCGGGCGCGAGGGCGCTTGGGGCGAAGGCTTCCTGCCCAAAGCCAGCGCGGAAGAGCTCGATCGGCTCGTCAGCGTGGCGATGGCCGTCATCCAGGAAGAAGCCAAAGGCAGGTGAAGCCGGCGGCGCGCGCCGCGGAGCTGCGGCGGATTCTGGAACGGGCGAACCACGCATACTACATCCTCGACAAGCCGGAGATGTCGGACGCGGAGTACGACAAGCTGTTCCGCGAGCTGCAGGACCTCGAAGCCAAACACCCCGGACTCCAGACTCCTGACTCCCCTACCCTACGAATCGGCGGTGAACCGGCCAGCGCGTTCGGCAAGCATCGCCACCTCGTGCCGATGCTTTCGCTTGCGAACGCGTTCACCGAGGCCGAGCTCAAGGAATGGGAAGAGCGCAACGCGCGCCTCGTGCCGGAGGTGAAAACGGCGGGCTACACGCTCGAGGTCAAGATCGACGGCGCCGCCGTGAGCCTCACGTATGAGGACGGCGTCCTCGTCACGGGCGTGACGCGCGGCAATGGGGTGGAAGGCGAAGACGTGACGGGGAATCTGCGCACCGTGCTCGACCTGCCGCTGCGGCTGCGCGGCAAGAGCTGGCCCAAGAAGATGGAAGTGCGCGGCGAGGTGTACCTGCCGAAGAGCCAGTTCGCGGAGACCAACAAACAGCGCGAGAAAGCGGGCGAGCCGCCGTACGCCAACCCGCGCAACGCCGCCGCCGGCGCCTTGCGCCAGCTCGATCCCAAGAAAACTCGCGCCCGCGGTCTGCGCGTCTTCACCTTCCAGGTCGAAGCGCCCGGGCAGAAGCTCGGCATCGATTCACAGCACGAGCTGCTGGAGGCGCTGCTGGAGTGGGGGCTGCCCGTGGAGCGGCACCACCGGCGCGTGAAGGACCTCGAGGAAGCGCATCACGAGATCAGGAAATTCGAGGCGCTGCTCCCGACGCTCGACTATGGCGCCGATGGCGTCGCCGTCAAAGTCGATAAGCGCGCGCTCTGGGTGGAGCTCGGCACGGTGGGCAATCGCGAGCCCCGCTGGTCCGTGGCGCGCAAGTTCGCGCCCGAGGTGCAGATCACCAGGCTGCTCGAGATTCGCATCAACGTGGGACGCACCGGCGCGCTCAACCCGTACGCCGTGCTCGAGCCGGTAGAGATCGGGGGCGTCACCGTATCCAATGCGACGTTGCACAACGCCGAACTGATCGCCGCCAAGGACATTCGTGAGGGCGACTGGGTCGAGGTGACGCGCGCCGGCGAAGTGATCCCGCAGATCCTCGGCCCCGTGAAAGAGCGGCGCACCGGCGCCGAGAAGCCGTACAAGATGCCGGAACGCTGCCCGAGCTGTCGTTCGCAGGTCGAGCACCCGCAGGACGAAGTGATGACGTATTGCCCCAACATCTCGTGCCCCTCGCGCATCCTCGAATCGATCGTCCATTTCGCGAGCCGCAGCGCCATGGACATCCGCGGCCTCGGCTATGAACGCGTGCGCGCACTGCTCGATGCCAAGCTGATCGAGGACGTCGCCGACCTCTACGAGCTCACGCCGATGCAGCTGCTCACGCTCGAGGGCTTCGCGGAAAAGTCCGCACAGCAGCTCGTGGACGCGATCGCCGAGTCCAAGCAGCAGCCCCTCTCGGCGCTGCTGTTCGCACTCGGCCTCCGGCACGTCGGCGCGCAGGGCGCGAAACTTCTGGCCCGGCATTTCGGCACCATGAAGGCTCTCGAGAGCGCCTCCGCCGCGGAGATCGGAGAAGTGCGCGGCATTGGACCTGCGATTGCGGAAGCGGTGGCGGGATTCTTCAAGGATGCTCGGAACAGGACGGTGCTGAAGAGACTGAAGGATCTTGGGCTGACTCTGCAGGAGACGGCGACGGCGACGGGGCCGCGCCCGCTCGCCGACCAGACCTACGTCGTCACCGGCACGCTGCCGACGCTGTCACGGCAGCAGGCGCGCGACCTGATCGAGGCCGCCGGCGGGCATGTCGTGGACAGCCTCTCGAAGAAGACGACCGCGCTGGTCGTCGGCGCGGACCCCGGATCGAAGCTCGAGAAGGCAAAAGCACTCGGCGTCGAACAGATCGACGAGGCGGAACTCTTGCGCCGCGCGAACCGCAAACCCTAAGTTGGCTGCCCAGATGACGGTCCCCAGCGTACTCCGCCAGCTGCATGCGAGTCTCGCCGCGCATGCCCCCGATCAGCTCGTCACGGTCCTGCAAGAGGCCGGTTACGCGGCTGGCGAGGGAAGCTATCGGGGGTTCGCCGCGTGGCTGCGCGAGCGCGCCGGCGTCGACAGCCCGGCGAATCTCGACGCCGGGCTGCTGGCGGAGATGCTGTCCGACTTTTTCGCGAGCGGGGGCTGGGGCACCGTCACGATGTCGCCGGTGGGAACGGGAGCGCTGGCACTCGATTCGAGCGACTGGGCGGAGGCCGAGCCCGGCACGGCGCAGGCGCCGATGTGCTTCTTTTCGGCGGGCATGCTGGCCGACTTTCTCGGGCGGATAGCGGACGACACGGTCGCCGTGATGGAAGTGGAATGCCGCAGCAAGGGAGACGCGCGCTGTCGCTTCCTGTCCGCGCCGCCGGATGTGCTGGACCGCGTCTATCAAGAGATGACTGCCGGACGCACGTACGAGGAGGCGCTGAGTGCGGGAGAGTAGGTGTCTGGTGTCAGGTGTCTGGGATGCGCAGACCTGACACCAGACACCTGACACCATTATCTACGAGCGACGCTCACACCCTCCAGCAACAATGACGGTGACCACCGCGCACCGAGCCATCTCCCGTCGCGCCCGACACCCCCAATCCGCTTGAGGACATCGTAGGCGTTCCCCGCGACGGCGGCATCCTTGACGCGTCCGGTGATCTCCCCGCGCTGCACACGATAGGCGAGTCCCACGGGATGACTGAACGCGCCGCTGATCACGTTCCCCTGCCCCACCCCGATCAGATCATCGACGATCAGTCCGTCGGCGATGTCGGCTATCAGACCGCCACCCAATTCGTGCGATGGCAGGGGCGCAGCCTGCTGCGCGCCTCCGTCCCGTCCGCCATCCGTCATCCGAAACCGGATGTTCGTGTATCCGATGTGCGGCTTCCCAAACACGCCGCGGCGGCCGTTGCCCGTGCTCTCGGTTTTGGCACGCGCGGCGGTCTCCAGATCGTAGACGAAACGCCCCACCTTGCCACGCTCCACGAGAGCCGTACAGCGTGACGGCACACACTCGTCGTCCACGGGCCGGGACGCGGGACGTCCCGGCGTGAGCGGATCATCCTCGATGGACAGCCGCTCGTCGAACAGCGTTTCGCCGACCTTGCCGGCCAGGGGCGAGCTACCCTGCAGCACGGTCTTTCCCGACAGCGCCTGCTCAAGCGGCAGGATCACGGCCGCGAGGCCGGCGGGCGTAAAGACGACGGGCAGCGCTCCCTCCGGCGGCGTGACGACCGTGAGGGCCGCCGCGAGGCGTGTTTCGACCGACCGAACCAGCGCCTCGAGATCGGCATCCGTCGGCATGTCTGCGCCGACGTACTGATCGTAGACCATCAGGACATCGTCACCCGCGATGCGGGTGAGATCGGCGGTCACGGCAATGCCGGTCGCGCGGTATTCGCCGCGCGCGCCCGCGGTATTCCCGACGGCCGTGTCCGCGACTTCGCGTTGCACCGAGACGTTGATCTGACAGCCGGGCCGTGAGAGCCGCTCGACCAGCAGCCGCCCCATGCGAATGAGCTCGGCGAGCGACGCATTGGCAGTGTGGTCGAAGAAGGTGGGAATCGATGGCAGGGGAGCGGCGGTCGCGCCGGGAAACGCCAGCTGCACGATCTCGCCCAGCCCGGCGGATGCGCGCGCTCGTTCCACCAGCTCTTTCGGATCCGGTTTTGCCGCCGTCGTGCCCGCCACACCCATCCGACCGTTCGCCAGCACGCGCAGATTGATTCCGGCTTCTTCAGAAATGCCGGCCGCTTTGAGCCGGCCCGACTCGAACGCGACGGCGGTCTGCTCCTCGCGCCGCCACAGCGCGTCGGCGTTGTCGACTCTGCCGCGCGCGCTGTCGAGCAGGCGATCGATCAAACGTCGCCGCCGATCAGCGCTTCTTCGATGCGCACGTGCGGCGCTCCTTCGGTCACCGGCAGCGGGAACTGGCCGCCTTTGCCGCAGCCGCCCCCCATCTGATTCCAGGTGAAGTCGCCGGCGATGTGATCGATGCGGTCCAGCGTCTGAAACAGATTCCCCGCCAGCACGACGTCCTTGACCAGTTCCGCGACCTTCCCGTCGCGAATCATGTGGCCCCAGCCGGCCGTGAATGAGAAGTTCTCGAGCATCGTCTGCCCGCCGAAGGCGCCACAGGCGTAGACGCCGAGCTTGATATCACTGATCAGATCGTTGAAGCCGACGCCTTGCTGGCCCGGCGCGATGTAGGTGTTCGTCATCCGGACGATGGGCGGATGGCGAAACGAGATGGCGCGGGCGTTGCCGGTCGGCCGCTCACCGAGCTTCGCGGCGGTCTCGCGCGAGTGCAGGCGACCGACCAGGATCCCCGCGGTGATCAGGGGTGTGTCCTGCGTCGGTGTGCCCTCATCGTCGTACGGCAGCGTCCCGCGCAGCCCCGTGGCGGCGCCGTTGTCGCCGACATTGAGCACCGGTTTGCCGAAGCGGCGACCCAGCGTCATCATCTCGCGGGCCTGCGGGTTCTCGTACACGAAATCGGCCTCGGAGAGATGCCCGAACGCCTCGTGGATGAAGACGCCGGCGAGCTCGTTGTCGAGGATGACGGGATAGGCGGCGCCGCGGACACGCGGAGCATCGAGCAGATCGACCGCGCGCTGCGCGACGACACGGAACCGATCCTCATAGTTCTGGACACTGTGCCATCCTTTGCGCAGGCCGATCGACTCGAGGCCCTTCTCGATGTTGCCGTCACGGCGGCCGATCGCGGTCCCGGACAGGACGACCTCAGGCCGCAGCTGGTACAGGGACGCGCCTTCGGAATTGACGTACCAGACTTCGGAGACTTCATCCCGATAGCTCGACTGCGTGTCGACGATCTTGTCCGAGACCGCCAGCATCGCGCCGTTGTAGCGGTCGAGGAGCTGCTTCTTCTCCGACAGCGCAATGCCGCGCACGTCCCCATCCAGATCCAGTATCGCGTCGGCCGTCTGCGCCGCCACGTCGGCCAGGCGGATCGGCTCATCCAGGCGAACCGCTCGTGACAGCTCGTTGGCACGCCGGACCATGCCGGGCAACTCGTCCAGCGACGTGAACGAGGCGATACCCCAGCCGCAACCCTTGTTGAGCACGCGCACGAACCCGCCCTGATCTTCACTGACGGTCGCGGTCTCGAGCCGCCGGCCGCGAAAGGCGACGGCGGAGCTCCAGGTGCGTTCGACGCGAATCTCGGTGTAATCGGCGCGGGACTGCTTCAGGCTTTCGGCTAAACGATCTTTCAACTGGTCTCTTTCAGTTTGGCGCGGTAGTCGGGCCGGACGACGATCTCCCCATTGACGATCACTTCGAGGTCCCAGGGCAGGATGATGAAATTCTCGTTCTCGAGCGCGTAGAAGTCGGGCTTGTACGTCCCCGTCTTGAACGACACGGCGGTCTTCACCGCTGCGGGCTTCAGATCGCGGAGGGCGGCGAGGGCGAGCTTCATCGTGTTGCCGGACTCGCAGGTTTCGTCCACGAGCAGGACGCGCTTGCCGGTGACGAGGCGCGGCGGCCCGGCGATGACCGAGCCTTCCCCCGTGATGGCGATCGACGCGAAGTCGCGTTGCAGGATGCTGGCGACCACGGCACCCGGAATGACTCCCGCTTTCGCGATCCCGATGACCACCTCGGGATCGTATTCGCGAAAGACTTTCAGGGCCAGCACCCGGCACAGCTCACCGAAAAACGCCCAATCGACCTGGAGGACGCCCCGTGGGGTCTTGCTGGCGGGGCGGGAGCGCATGCCGGCGGAGGGACGGGGGGGGAGGGCCATGGGTTGGGATTCTACATTGCCAGCGTCAGCAGCCGCAAGCTATTTTCGCCGCATGAGTTTCTGGCGCCGCTTGTTCGGGGGGGGCTCCGCGGGGGGGGGCGACGATCTCACACCCCAACGGCTCGATTATCTGAACGAGGCGTTAGCCCTCGAGCGGCAAGGCGATTACGATGCGGCGCTCACGTCGTACCGCCTGGCGCTGCGCGATCACCCCAACGACGCACGCATTCTCCAGAACATGGCGATCGCGTTCACCAAGACGCGCCGCTACGACGAAGCGATTCGGCATTACCGCCGCGCGCTCGAGCTCGACAGCTCGCTCGCCGGCGCGCACTACGGCCTGGCGTTTTTGCTGCTGCAGCGCGGCGATCCCGACGGGGCGGCGCAACACCTGAAGACCTTCCTCGCGCACCCGCCGCGCGGACCAGACGCGCAGAAGTGGATCGAGCACGCGACCCAGACGCTGCACGACCTTCGCACCATTGGGGGGGGCGCGGGGGCCGGGGGGGGGGGCGCGGGGGGCGCCGCGGCACCCGCGCGCGCCGCCGACGAGAGGACGGGAAGCTCCTGACTCGTACGGTGGCCCTGTTGACCCTCGCCGCGGTGTTCGCCTGCAAAATCAATACTGATCTGGACCAGCCGGTGGCGATCGACATCGTGCTGCCGGACAGCGGCCGCGTCGAGGTCACCGACACGTTCCGGCCCAGGGCCCGCGCCCTGAACGGCATCGGCGATTCGGTGCAAGCGGAGTTGAGCTGGGCGTCGCTCGACACTGCCGTACTCGCCGTGCTCGACAGCACCACCGGCGTGTCGATCAGCAAGACGATCGGCTCGGCGCGACTGCAGGCGCGCACGGGAAATCTCTTCTCGAATCCTCAGACCGTGACGGTGCTCGCCCGGCTCGACTCGATCCGAGTCCTGGGTGCCGCCCGAGCTACGGTGTTCGCAGCCGATTCCCTGTCCGATTCGCTCCAAGTCCAGGCCTTCGCGCTCGGCGGTGCGATCCCGGCCAATCGGCGGGTCGTCTTTACGAAGACCACCTTTCCGGCCAGCGATTCGATGGTCACATTAGTCCCCAAGGATACGGTCTTCACGAACCCGAGCACGGGCGTGGCCGTGGTGCAGGTACGGCTCGGCACCGGCCCCGTTCCAGATTCCGTCGTGGTGACCGCCACGATGCAGCACGTCAACCGCACGCCAGTGCAAGGCAGTCCGCTGACCTTCGTTGTGGAGTTCAGGCCATGAACCGAGGCACGCTCACACAGCTGTTCTTTACGACCGTCGATCGTCATGCGGGGCTCCCCGCTGCGTTCCGGTCGAAGGTGGGCGGCACCTGGGTGTCCATCACGCACCGCGAGGCCCTGGAGCGCGTGCAGGCGATCTCGCTTGGCCTGCGCGAGCTGGGCATCAAACCGGGCGACAAGGTCGCGATCGTCTCGGAGAACCGGCCGGAATGGGCGCTGACCGACTACGCGTGCCTCTGCGCCCGCGCGGCTGACGTCCCGATCTATCCCACGCTGACCGCCAAGCAGACCGAATACATCTTGCGGGACTCGGAATCCGTCGCGGTGTTCTGCTCGACCGCCGCGCAGGTCGCGAAGGTGCTCGAGGTGAAAGGCGCGTTGCCCGGCCTCCAGCAGATCATCGTGTTCGACGGCGACGTCGCCGCAGGGCGGCCCGGCGTCATCTCGCTCGCCGCCCTCGAGGGAACGGGACGCGCGGTGATGTCGAAGCATCCCAACTGGAAGGCAGAGGCGCTGAGCGCGGGTCCCGAGGACCTGGCGACGCTGATCTACACCTCGGGTACCACGGGCGACCCCAAAGGCGTGATGCTGTCGCACTACAACATCTGGTCCAACGTGCAGGCGGTGCTGCAGATGATCCCCATCGGCAGCGGCGACGAGTGCCTCTCGATGCTGCCGCTGTCGCACAGCTACGAGCGGATGGTGGATTACACGCTCTTCCAGGCGGGCGTGATCATCAATTACGCCGAGTCGTTCGACACCGTCGCGACGAACCTGCAGGAAGTGAAGCCGACGGTCGTGTTGTCGGTGCCGCGGCTGTATGAGAAAGTGTACGCGCGCGTGCTCGAGAACGCGCTCTCGGGGAGCATCATCAAACGCAACATCTTTTTCTGGGCGAAACGCGCGGGGGAGCAGTGGGCGACGCTCTCCCTCGCCGGGCTGCCGATTCCGGGCGGACTCGCACTGAAGAAGAAGCTGGCGGACCGGTTGGTGTTTGCCAAGCTGCAGGCGCGGACGGGCGGCCGCATCCGGTTCTTCGTCTCGGGCGCGGCGCCGCTCTCGGCCGACATCGCCAAATTCTTCTACAGCGCCGGGCTGCCGGTCATCGAAGGATATGGCCTCACCGAGTCGTCTCCCGTCTTGACGCTGAATCCGCTCGATCGCATCAAGCTGGGGACCGTCGGCCGGGCGATTCCGGGCGTCGAGCTCAAGATCGCCCAGGACGGCGAGATCCTGGCGCGCGGCCCGAACATCATGCAGGGCTACTACAAGCTGCCCGAGGCGACCAAGGAGACGCTCGACGTGGGCGGCTGGCTGCATACGGGGGACATCGGCGAGATCGACTCAGACGGGTATCTGAAGATCACCGACCGCAAGAAGGAGCTGCTCAAGACGGCGGGCGGCAAGTACATCGCGCCGCAGCCGATCGAGATGGCGGTCAAGCGCAACAAGTTCGTCGCCAATGCCATGCTCTACGGCGATCGTCGCAAGTTCCCGATCATTCTGATCGTCCCGAACTTCGACACCCTCGAGCGTTGGGCGCACGAGCGGAGCCTCACCTACGCCACGCGCGCCGAGCTGATCGCGCTGGCGGACGTGCACGCGAAGATCGAGCGCGAAGTGATGAGCATGCTGTCCCATCTCGCCAAGTTCGAGACGCCGAAGAAGGTGGTGTTGCTGGAGAAGGACTTTACGATCGAGTCGGGGGAGCTGACCCCGACGCTCAAAGTGAAGCGTCGCGTGGTCCAGCAGCACTACACCGGCCAGATCGACGCCGCATACGCGGCCGAGGATCCGATGGCGGCAGCGATCGAGTCCTGAGCGGAGCGAAGGATCTGCTTTTGATTCTTTAGCGTTTCTCGCCGACCCAGAGGCCGTTCTCGGCCGCGAGTTGGATGAGCCCGATCGGTAGTTCGGGCTCTTCGTTTTCTACGACAAAGCGCCGACCGCGTAACAGCACGCGATGGGCTTCGACGAGCCACGGTGACGTAGCGAGATCCGCACCGACGACGACGCCGCGCGCGACCGCCGTACGCAGCGGCACTTTCTCGCTGGCATACAACAGCGATAGGCTCGGCTGCTCTTCCATATCACCCGGTGCATTGATGCCGACGAAGTGTAGGCCGTGCATCAATGCGGCGAGGCGAGCCGCCTGCCGGACCGCGGCGCCGACGAGCACGACGTAGCCGCCGGGCCCGGACAGCTCGAGCAACGCCTGCAGGCTCGCAGCGTCGGCGGATGGCAAGGGCGAGGGCGGCGCGTACGCAGGCCGCGGACCAGACTCGTCCTTCGACACCCGCGCGTGGCTGCGCCGGAAGTTCACGATCCCGCGCGAAATCGGATACTCCTTGTGACACACGGGACAGCCGAGGATGCCCGAGCGCACCATACGGTCTTTTACCTCACCCGTCGAGAGCACGAGCATCTCTTCACGGTGGGGCTCGGGGCACCGCAACATCTCCGTCAGCTCGATGTGCATACGAAACCGTGCGTGGTGCGTAGTACGTGGTGCGTGGCACCGATCTTCGTGGACGACACGGATGCAACCACGCACCACGCACCACGCACGTTCATCCTCGGGGCGTATAGATGGCCGGAAGCAACCGGATTTCGGTTACGGCAACATGTTCCGGTTGAGTGACAGCATACACCACCGCGGCTGCGACATCTTCGGCGCGCATCATGTCCTTGCGCTTCGTGAATCCGGGCTTCGAATCGGGATCGACTGCGTCCCAGATGCCGGTGTCGACGGGGCCGGGTGAAACCAGCGTGGTACGCACGCCGCTCTTCGCCGTCTCCTGCCGAATCACCTCGTGCATCCCGCGCACGCCGAACTTGCTCGCGGCGTAGGCCGTCGAGCCTGAGAAGCCGATGTGGTCGGAGATCGAGCCGATCGTCACGAAGTGCCCGCTCCCCCGCGCCACCATTTTGGGCACGATGGTGCGGGCGAACAAGAACGCCGCCGTCAGATTCGTGGTGAGGGTGTTCGTGAAGTCGGCCGGTGTCGTCTCGGCGAGCGGCTTGATGAAGAAAATGCCGGCGTTGTTCACGAGCACGTCGGGCACGCCGAGCTCTTTTTCCACGCGCGCCACAGCGCGCTCGACCTCGGCGGGTTTCGTGACGTCACAGGCGATATCGGTACGGCGCTCGGCCGCGGCGTTCGACAGGCTGCGCGCCACACGCACGACATGCATCCCCGAGGCTCGGAGCGCATCGGCGACCGCGAGCCCGATCCCCCGGGAGGCGCCCGTCACGAGCGCGATCTTCACAGCGAGAAGCTGCCGCCGTGCACGAGCCTGAGGAATTCATCGCGGGTCTTGGCGTCGTCTCGGAACGCGCCGCGCAGCGCGCTGGTCACGGTCTTCGAATTCTGCTTCTCCACGCCGCGCATCATCATGCAGAGGTGGTACGCCTCGATCACGACGCCGACGCCGAGCGGCGTGAGCACGCGGCACAGCGCCTCGGCGACCTGATCGGTGAGTCGCTCCTGGACCTGGAGCCGGCGCGCGAAGACCTCCACCACCCGTGGGATCTTGGACAGGCCCACGATCCGGCCGTTCGGGAGATACGCGACGTGCGCGCGGCCGAAGAACGGCAACATGTGATGCTCGCACATCGAGTAGATCTCGATGTCGCGCACGCAAATCATGCTCTCGTGCGTTTCCTCGAACAGCGCATCGCCGATCACTTCGTCGACGTTCATGCCGTAGCCGCGCGTGAGCCATTTCAGTGACGCCTCGACGCGGGCCGGCGTGTGGCGCAATCCTTCGCGTGTGGGATCCTCGCCCAGCTGCTCGAGCATTTCGTGAACCAGCTCCCGAAAGGAAATGCCTGATGCCACCGGCGCCGGAACCTCGGTGTGCGACTCGTGAAAGTGATCTCGTGCCATGGTATCTTGGACCCCCGTGCGAACCCTAAAGCTACTCGCCGCGGCGATGCAGGGGGGAGGCGCCGCGCTCGCGGCGCTCTGGACGTTTCCCAGCATGCTGCTGTCGGCCTTCCTCGTCGCCTGGGGTGCGGAAGCCGCGCAGTTCCTCATTTCTCAGGGCCTCGCGCTCGCGATTCTCGCCTGGCTGCAAACCCTTCCCGAATTCGCTGTTGAAGCCGTCATCGCCTGGGAGGCCGGACGCAATCCCGAGCGCGCCCACCTCGCCGTCGCCAATCTGACGGGCGCGATCCGCCTGCTGCTCGGGCTGGGCTGGCCGATGATCTATTTCGTCTTCGCCTGGTCCGCTCGCCGGCGCGGCGACCCGGCGCACGCGCCGATCAAGCTGCAGCGCGAGCACGCCATCGAAGTCATCGGGCTCGTCCCGCCGCTCTTGTACTTCGTCGTCATCGTGTGGAAACAGACCATCAGCTGGCTCGACGCGGTCGTGCTGCTCGCACTCTACGTCGTCTATCTGCTCGTGCTGCTGAGGAATCCTCCCCATAGCGTCGAGGAGCTCGGCGACGCTGCGGTCGTGTCGCGGTGGGCATATCAGCAACGTGGGTGGCGGCAGAAGGCGGCGATCGGCGCGCTGTTCGCCGGCGGCGGATTCCTGCTCTACGTCACCGCGCACCCCTTCCTGGAATCGATGCTGGCGGTCGCCGGGCTGTTGGGGGTGAGCCAGTTCGTCCTGGTCCAATGGGTCGCTCCATTCCTGTCGGAATTCCCCGAGAAAGTCTCCGCGTTCCTGTGGGCACGGCGCGTCACGCACGCTCCCATGGCGCTGATGAACATGGTGTCGAGCAACATCAACCAGTGGACCGTCCTTGCCGCGATGATTCCGCTGGTGTACGGCTATTCACATTACCATCACACCGGGACGTGGGCGGACTTTCGTTTCGACGCGGCGCAGCGCCTGGAGATCATCCTGACGCTGCTGCAAACAGGGTTGGGCGTGGTGCTGCTCGCGAACATGGAGTTCGACTGGTTCGACGCGACGGCGCTGTTTGTCCTCTGGGCGGTCCAGTTCTTCGTGCCACATCTGCGCGAAGAGGTGTCCGTCGCCTACGCGCTCTGGATCCTGGTCCTGCTCGTGGGATTCGTCATCAAAGGGCAGCCGCTGCTCGCGCCCAAGTACTTCTGGGAGACACTCAAACAAAAACGATCGGCCGGCGCTGCCTAACGCAGGCCGGCCGATCTGGTACATCAGGAACGGAGAGGATTATTGAAGCCCGAGAGTAATGACTGGTCCCTCACCACGAATTCTGTCTTCCCCAATCGAGGGGGCGTGACATGGGCCGCAGTATCTGGGTCCACTATCGAGCATGTTGGCTCAATAATTTGACTCCCCGCTCCTGGGTACTAGAATAGTTTCTGTCCCTCAAAGGTCAATTACCCTGAATCTGACTCTGCTCGCCGCTGTCGTGATGCTGCTCGTGTGGGTGTTGTTGCTCTTTGTCGCGCAGGTGCCGAGCGGCACGATTCACCTGCTCTACGCGGGAGCCATCATCCTGTGCGCCCGGCGTATTCTCACCGGCGCTCCGCGGTTCGTGTCATGACACTTGCGCGACGACCGTGGGACCCGCAGATCGGGCCGCTGCAGCTCGTCACCGTCCGGCGCGCGCTCGAGCGCGAGGGCATGGTGACCGCCTGGTGGTCCGATGTGCCCGGCACCAGAGTCCCCGTGCACACCCATAGTTTTCCCGAAACGCGCTGGGTGATCGAGGGATATCTGCGGGTGACGGTCGGAAGTGACGCGGTCGAGCTCGGTCCGGGAGACCGGCTGGACTTGCCAGCCGGAATCCCGCACACCACCGAGGTCATTGGCCTTGGTCAGGTCATCTACGTGACTGGAACGTTGGAAGGTTGGCAGGTTGGAACGTAAAACCTTCCAACCTTCCAACCGTCCAACCTACAACGTCGATTTACCGTCCAACCTACAACGTCGATTTATAGAGCAGCTTGTTGGGCGTCCCGTCCGGATTGCCCGTGATCACGTCGGTCGTCGCGTTCCCGATGATCCAGTCGGCGACCGTGGCGGATGCTGCGTCGCCGAACGTGGCCTTGTAGAGCGCCGCGACGCCGGCCACGTGCGGTGAGGCCATCGAGGTTCCGCTGAGCGTCGCGGTCGTCCCGAGCAGAAAATCGGACTTGATTCCGGATCCCGGCGCGTAGGCCTCGACGCAGGGACCCGAGTTCGAGAAAGACGACTTGGCATCCGTGTTGTCGGAGGCGGCGACGGTGAAGGCGCCGCTCGCGCCTGCCGGCGAGGCCTCGCACGCGTCCGCATCGTCGTTGCCGGCGGCCACGGCCACGAACACCCCGGCGTCCCAGAGGTTCGTAGTCGCCGCGTCCAGCGCGTCCGACTTCCCGCCCCCCAAGGACATGTTCGCCACGGCCGGCGCGACGAAGTTCTGACTCACCCAGTCGAGGCCCGCGAGGATCTGCGAGGTGAAGCCGATACCCGCGCAGCTCAGCACACGCACACCGTGCAGCGACACACCCTTCGCGACTCCATAGGTCGTACCGCCGATGGTGCCCGCGACATGCGTGCCGTGGCCGTTGCAGTCCTCACCGCTCACGCCGCCGAGCAGGTTGAAGGTCAGCGCATCGTACACGTTGTCCGCCCGGCCGCCGAAGTCCGGATGCGCCGTCCAGATCCCCGTGTCGATGACATAGACGTTCACGCCTTCACCCGTCGCGGTGTAGTCGTAGGTTGCGGAGAGCGGAAGCACCTGCTGGTCGATGCGGTCGAGTCCCCATGGATCGCCGTTCTCGTCCATCGCCTCGGTCTCGTCAGTGCGATACACCTGGTCCCGCTCGACAAAGGCGACGAGCGGATTGCGCGCCAGCGCCTGCGCTGCCACGTCAGGCAGTTTGGCGGCGAAGCCCTTGAGCGCGCTCGTATACGTGAAGCGCAACGTGCCGCCATTCGCGCGCACGAGCTGCGACGCAAGCCCGGCGGGGTCGGCCACGGCCGGCCGGAAGACGACGATGTATTCGCCTGGAACGACGTCGTGCTTCGCAGCCGCAAGACTGGACGCAGGGCGTGTGATGTCTCCGCAAGCCAGCGCGCCCGTGAGCGATATCACGGCCAGCGCGGCAACATTCCATCTCATGAGAGCTCTCCGCGAGAGGGATGCCTCGAGTGAAGCAAGAAGCGTTCTTGGTAGACCGTGCGGAAGAAGACGACAGGCTGTTGCGAAGACGCTACAAAACTCAAATCTCCCAGTTGGAGAAGAGCACACCCTCCGCGGCGTGACGCTCCGGATATCCTTCGTACGTCATTCGCAGATCGGTCCAGCGCACGCGATAGCCCCGGGCGATCAGGCGCCGGAACGCTTCGCCGTAGCGGCTCTGGCAGCGGATCGCGATCCGGCGGATGCCGGCCTTGGCCGCCGCCGCCTCGACGGCCGCGATCGCGGCCTCGAACGTCGCGTCGGTGCGGGCGGCGAGCTTGAGCACGCGCACCTCATCGCGCGTCCTGCTGTCCGCGAGGGGCGCGGAGTGCCAGAGTGCCATCGCATCCAGCCCGTTTGCGCCCTCGACCAGCGATGTATCGCCGAGGCCCAGCTCGGCCGTCAACAGGATCTCGCGCGAATAGTCGACGCCTCCGATCAGATCGTCCACGAGGCCCCGGGCCGCGGCCGTCGTTGCATCCTTCTCCGCGGCGGAGCGCTTCGACAACAGCACCGGAGCGGGATGGCCGCGGGTGGCGATCTCATTGGTCAACGTGACTGTCAGGAAACCCGGGGCAAACCCGAGCCGAGCGTAAAAGCCGATGTTCTCCGGCGTGCGCGGCATCGTCTCGAGACCCAGCGTCGAAACGCCCCGGTCGATGAGCCAGTCGGCGGCCGTTCGCACGACCGTCTTGCCGACGCCGGTGCCTTGGCGGTCCGGGCGAACGGCCAACGGCCCCATCCATCCCTCCGCGCCGGCCTGGTGCGCGACATTGAAGGCGGCGACGTCGCCGTGCTCGTCGCGCCACACCATCGCGCCGTCGCCCGCGTCGAGCAGGGCGTAGCGCCACACGAGCGGGTTGAGCTGCGGGACCCGCACACCGATCAGCCCGTCGCGCCGATAGCGGTCGGTGAACGCTTCCGCAAAGACGCGATTCAGCCCCTCGATGTCGCGCTCGGTCGCGCGCTCGGGCCCGGTGACCCGGGTCTCAGGCAGCCACGCTCTCATCGGGTGCCGTGGGTCCGAGGGTGGCGGTCTCGTCGCGCACCACGCTCGTGCCGGTGGTGGCGTCGTACGTGACGCGGATGATGCGGTCCAACCCGTCGCGGACCTGTTCGATGTGCGTAATGAGTATGACCTGCGGGAATCGGTCGCCCAGGCGGCGCAGCAACGCGAGGACGTGCTGGCGCCGCGACTCGTCGAGCGAGCCGAAGATTTCGTCGAGCACGAGCAGCGAGAGCGGCTGGCCCGCGCGCTCGGCGATCATCTGCGAGATGGCGAGCCGCAGCACGAGATTCGCGATGTCCTCTTCTCCACCCGAGATCACCGGCTTGGGGACCCCCTCGTCGAGCACGACGACGCGGTAATCCTCGTCCAGATCGACCTCATCGTAGCGCGCATCGGTGAGATCCGATAGGAAGCCCGATGCCAGCGCGCTGATCTCGGGCCGCATCGCCGCGTTCAGCTCGGCGCGCAAATCGGAGAAAGCGCGATCCAGCTCGTTGTGCAGCCGCAGCTCGATCTTTCGCTCGGCGATGGTGCGCTCGCGCGCGGCGCGCTCGGTCACGCGGCGCGCGATCTCGCGCACTGCCGTTTCCGCGGCGACCAGCTCGCCCCGCGTCTCCGCGACCGCGAGCTCGGCCGCCCGGAGCGCATGCGCCGCGCGGTCGTGCCGCTCGCGCGCCGCCTGAAACTTCGGCTCGGAGAACCCCTGGGCTTTCACCGCATCCGCGAGCTGCTTGACGTGCTCTTCCCTGGTGGACAACGCCTTCTCCGCAATCTCCGCCTCACCCACGAGCGCCTCGGCGCGATCGGCGCGTGCCGCCAACGCCGCGGCCGCCAGCGCCACCGGCTCGAGCCGCGTGAGCTCCTGCCGCACGGCATTGTGGCGCTCGGCGTTGTACCCCACGTCCCGCGCGGCGACGCGCCGCTCGATCTCCTGCATCCGCTTGGCGAGACCGGCACGCTCCTTCTGCAGCCGGCTCCGTTCGCGCGCCTGCTCGCGTAGCGTCCCTTCGCGCTCGCTCGCCTGCCTGGCCTGTTCCCGCAGCGTGTCCCGCGCTGCCTCGGCCTGCGTGACCGCTTCCGGAGGAGTCGCCAGCTGCTCGATGCGCTGCTTGAAGTATGTCCCATCCGTGACGATCACTTCGAGCTGATTGCTCAGCACGTCGAGCACCGCGCGGTGCTCCGCACCGAGCGGCCGCAGGCAGGTGGGACATTGTCCCTCGGGGCCGAGGCGCTCGATCTTATCGCGCTGGTCCTTCACTTCCTCATGTTGCTTCAGCAGCTCGGTGCGCCTGGTGTTCGCGTATTCCTTTTCGCGCACCCAGGCCGCCTGCTGCTCACGGGCAACGTTGTCGGCGGCTTCGAGCTTCGCCGCGAGGTCGCGCGCCTCGTTGGTCGCCCGCTCGAGCGCCTCAGCCTCGGCCAATTCCCCGATCCGGCGATCCAGCTGATTCAAGTTGCGCGTCAGCTCGGTCAGCGATGCTTGTTCTTCGCGCCGCGCCGCGTCCTCACGGTGCAGGCGGTCCAGCTCGGCAAGCTCCGCTTTGAGCTTCGAGATCGACGCGACGTCGGCCTCCAGACTGCGCAACTCTTCGCGCGCCGCCAGCGCCGCCGCCAGCTCCTTGTCCAGCCGTTGAAACTCCTGGCGCGCGACGATGACGCCCTGCTCGGCCACGCGCAGGTCGCCGTGCAGTGCGAAGGTCCGCTCGCGCCGCTCCACCCACTGTTGCCAGCGCGGCTCTTCGTCAGCCAGGGTCTGCTGCGTTTTGGCGCGCTCGGCTGTGGCCGCCGTGGCGGCCTTCCGAGCTTCCGCCAGGCGTGTCTCGGCCGCCTTGCGTTCTTTTTCGAGCTCCGCGTGTGGCGGCAGCCCGGTCTCGAGCCCGTCGACTTCGTGACCGAGCGCGTTGCGACGCTCACGGACGCGCTCCTGGGCGAGCGTGAGCTGCTCGTGTCGCAGCACGCGTGATAGGAACGCCGCGCGCTCGGGACGGGTCGCATCCGCGAGCACCGCCAGCTCCTTCTGGCCGGTGAAATAGGTATTAAAGAACTCGTCGTGGGTCATGCCAAGCACGCGCTGCAGCCGTCCGGTGACTTCCTTCAGCGAGTTCGCGACCACCACGCCGTCCTGATACAGCTCGGCGTTATTCAGCCCGCGTTCCACACGATACGCATGACTGCCGAGCCCGAACTCCAGCTCCACGCGCACGGGCGCGCGCGCCTTCGCGCGCAGATTGCGGATCGAGTCCTTATCGCCGCGCGCGGCGGGATTGCCGTAGATCGCCCACGCGATCGCCTCGAGCAGCGATGTCTTGCCCGAGCCGTTTGGCCCGATGATGCCCGTGATGCCGTCGCCGAACGCGATCTCGGTATCCGCATGCTGGCGGAAATTGACGAGCCGCAGCCGATGCAGCTTCATCAGCCCGGCTCACCCTCGGCGCGGGCGGCCGTCTCGAGATATTCGACACCGAGGTTCACGAACGTCTCGCGATTCAGCTCGGCATCGAGCGGCCGGCGGCCGAGGAAGTCTCGCACGGTCTCGGTGAGCGTCTGCCGCCGGCTACCCGGTCCAGCACTGGTCCCCAGCGCCCGCCGCGCTTCGGGCCGGCGCAGATCGAGCTGGAAGTTCAAGGCGCGCGCCTTGTAGCCTCGGATCGCCGCATGGTCGAGATCGCGCGCGACGGCGCGCTCGACGTCCCATACGAGCAAGCGCACGATCTGATCATCGATCTTGGCGGCACTCACGCGCTCGGCGATCTGCGCGTCGAGCTCTTTGGCGTTCAGCCCGGCGGCCTGAACCGGTTGTAGGTCGATATGCCGGCGCGCCGGCGCAATGGCACGAAACGTGACGCGCGCGCCCGGCAAATCCACGAGCAGATACCCTTTGCCCGTGCGATCCTTTTTCCCTTTCGCAGTCGTGCGTTGCGCGGCCTCGTCCTGGAGCTGACCCCAAGGATTCGGCGGCAGATACTCGAGGCTCCCGGAGTACCACGCATTGGTCGCCACCGACTGCGCGGTGTGATAGTGTCCCAGCGCGATGTAGTCCCATTTCTCCGGCGCGAGCAGCTCGCGTGACAACTCGGCGCCGCCGTACTCAACCGTGCCCCGTTCCTCGCCCAATCCGCCGTACACCCCGTGCGTGACGAGGACGTTGAGCGTCGGCCCGCCCGCTTCCGGTCGCAGCGCGGGGCGGTCCGCCTTCGCGAGCGCCTGCTGGGGCACCGCCAGGACGGCGCAGTCGAGTGTGGGGAAGACAATGCGGCGCGCCTCCTCCACGGCGATCTCGACGCCGAGCGCTTCGTAGAGGCGCAGGATCGAGCCGGTTTCGGTGGACCGCGGCGTGTCGTGCTCACCCGCAATGACGACGATCGGGGTGCCGGGCAGGCCTGTCCGCAGCCGGTGCAGTTGACGGAAGCAATAGAGGATCGCGGCGTTGGTCGGCCGGACCGAGTGAAACAAGTCACCAGCGACAACGATCAACTCAGGCTTCTGCTCCAGCATGTCGTCGACCGCCCGCTTGCAGACCTCGGCGACATCCACCTCACGCTGGTTCGCGCCCTTAGGCGTCTGGCGGTCGAACTGGCGGAAGCCCAGGTGCAAGTCGGCGAGGTGCGCGAGCTTCATCTAGTTCGGCAGGAGCACGATGGAGTTGTCGTTCTCGGTCTGCAAGCTCATTCCACCCGCGGGCAAGCCAGACCCAGTGAAGCTCATTTTCATGGTGCCCTTGAGCGTGCCGTCGACGATGGCGCCGCGCGACAGCGAGAATACCTGATGGCCCGACATCCCACCCTCGAGCTTGAGCGTGCCGGATCCCTCGGCCGACGCGAGTCGGATCGGCTCCGCAGGGAACACCGTTTTGATGTCCAGAACAACCGACGTATCGGATCCTGCGATCCGGATTTCTCGAACCGTAAGCGTCGTCCGCGCGACCTCCGTAGTTGAAGCGGTGATCCCCGGGATCTGATCGAGTGGCAGCTCCGATGTCAGTGACCAGGAGTCACCGCGGCCCACCGGTTGCTGCGGAAAACCAAAGATCGCCGCGTTGATTCCGCCGGTGATCCGCTTCGTCACGTCGGGCGATAGGCCCGGCGGTGCATTCACGAACTCGCTCCGCGTGACTTTGCCCTGCTCGTCAATGACCGCCGTCGCGCGCATCCCCTGCAGGCGCGCAAGAGCACCTCCAGTGACGCTGGCAGGCACACCGGGCATCTCCATGGTCACCGATTCGAACAGCACTTCGATCTCCGTGCCGCCGCTGGTTGGGCCTTTCACGGTCTGCGTGAAGTAGACCCGCATGAGCATGTTTCGCTTTCCCATTCGAGCCAGCGGACCAGATTCCGCACTGAGCCCGGTATGTTGCTCGAGGCCGAAATGATAGACCGCGCCGGCGGGCGGATGATAACGCAGCGTGACTTTCGGCCCACCAGCACCACAAGCGACCACGACCAGCAGAGCGGGCACAGCGGCGTGGTGTCTCATGTCAGTAGGGCTCGTCGGAGATGGGATTGAGTGGCGGCACCGCGTGATGTTCCCGCAGCAGCGCCTCCGGCTCGACGCGCGCGCCGAGCACTTTCCGGAAGTAGGCCAGCACATCGTCGGGGCGGGTCCGGCGCACCGCGGCGAGGGCGCGCCGCACGTCGTCCTGCTCGCGATCGGCGATCAGGTCCTTCACCTGATTGGGCCGGACGCGACGGTCCAGCCGCACGAGCTGGCGCACCACCGCATCCTCGAACGGCACATCGGCAGCCGGGGGAAAGCGCTCGACGCCGTCCCGGCCCCGCAGCACCGGCGGCTTGGGAAAGCGCACGAAGATCGGCTGCGTGAAATGCGGGTGCCGGATCATCAGCTCGCCGATCGGCAGCGTCGCCAGTTTGCTCTTGGTGGCGGGGGTCAGCACCTGATAACCGGGCGTCGCCAGCTCATCCATGTCCATGCGGCCAAACACTTGGGTTCCCGCGTTGCCCACCACGCGGCGGTGCACCTGGGAGCGAAATTGCTCCGCGCCGAACAGCACCAGCCCGAGGTAGCGGCCGCGCTCGGAGATGTCGAGCAGCATCTTCTTGACGTACGTCTCCGGCCCGTCGCCGGGCGCGTACTTGTTGAGCTCGTCGACGAACACGATGACCGCGTCGACGCCGAGCTCGCGGCGCTCGAGCTGTTCGCGCAGCCTCGAGACCACACGCGCGAACACGAGGTCCTGTCCCAGTGGGTCGACGTTCGCGATGTCGATGACGTAGACGGTGCGATCCTCGAACCCGTTCCAGGGGAGATCGCTGGACGGCCCGTCGTCGGTCACGAGACCCTTGCAGCGGGTCGAGATGTTCAGCAGCCGGTTGCGCACCTTTCGCATCGTGGCGATGTGATGCGTCCGCCACGTGTCGCTGCGGCCGCCCGCCGTGATTTCCAGGCCGTCGAAAACCGCGCGGAAGAACCGGTCCAGGTCAGCGAAGGTCTGCACGCGGTGCGTGGTACCGAATCCGTCGTCGAACGTTCTTCCTAAAACTCTGTCCCTCAGAAAATCAATAAACGCGTCAGCCTTGGCGTCGATGTCGTCGCGGTTGAGCAGCACCTCGGCGTAGTCGACGACTTCCTGCAGCCCCCAGGTGAGCGGCTCGACGTCGCCGACGAGATCGGGATGCGTGCGCAGCGTGTTGAGATTCACACCGTCTGCTTTGAGCGGCGCGTAGAGCCGGACCCGCCGGAACGGCTCCGACGGCACCTCGAGCCGCTCGTAGCGACGCCGGTCTTCGTCGCTCAGATCGCCGGGTTGATCGAGAAAGCAGAGGTCGGGGCCTTTGACGTTAAAGCACACCGCGGCCACGCGGCCTTTGTGCGCGGGGAAATGCGCGAAGATCGACGCGAGCAGGAACTCGACGGCGCTGGTCTTGGTCGCTAACCCTGAGACGCCGGAGATGTTGAGATGGGCCGCCTCCGGGCCGAGCAGGAAGTCGGCATCGAGATAGACCGGCGAATCGCGACCGGCAGACGTGTACAGGCCGACGGGGATCGCGGTCGGGGTCGCCGAGAAGAGGAACGTGTCCATGCGCAGCGCCTGCGCGACGTCGGCATCATCCGCCACGTACACCTGGCCGAGCGGCACCGGTTGCAGCGGCTCCTCCGGCGTTTGCCGCAGCACCGCCGCCGTCCAGTAGCGAATCTGCTGCCGCGCCGTGGGCGCCTCGTCGGCACGCGTGGGATCGCCCTCCGCGCCCACCACGTCGTGGAGCGGCGTCGCCAAATCGGAGTACGCGAAACCCTCCGTGACGACACCATAAACCACTCGTCCCCCGTCCCCCGTCCCCCCGGTCCCGCCTTCCGCGACTTTCACGATGGCACCAATCCCGACACTGGTGTCCGTCGCAGTCCAGAAGTGGAACTGGTGCGGAGTCGCGGGCTTCAGCTCAGTCGCGACGACCTTTCCGATCGCCGTCACGACGCCAGCCTCGGCAACCGAGACATGCGGCTGGCTCGCTGCTGGAGATCCCGGGGCGCGCGGGCCTTCAGGTATTCCTCCACGTGATGTAAAGGATACAACAGCCGGTCCCACCGTGTAGCGGGCGTCGCGAGCGGTGCGCGCTCGGTCCAGAGCCAGGCGCTCAATGCCGACGCGCGGGCCACCGTGTCGGGATGCGCGCGAGCTTCGATGCGCAGCAATCCGTAGAGCAAGTCGTTCCCTTCCCAGGGCCAGAGTCTCAGGTACCAGGAATACACTTCCGTGCGAGTGTGACCCCCGCGCACCGCAAACACGCTGGTCCGATATCCGGCCGGCAACGTCAACGCGCGTTCCAGGCCCCTGCCTTCGAGGAACTGCGCACCATGGCTCTTGATCACGCCCAGCGCGCGCGGATGGCGCGCGACGTCCGGCGAACGCGATAGCAACCCGTCGATCACGAGCCACTCGTCCGCCGCCAGGTCGTCGAGCGCCTCCTCGGCGAGCTCCCGTTCCATGCGCGCGCGCGCGCGCCGCACGGTGGCCTCGATCATCTCTAGGTATCGCGCCGGCTGCTCCACGAGCTCGCTCGGGACGGACTCGACGTCGGCCACCGATTGCTCCAGCGCCTGGCGGACCATGGGCGTCATGCGATCGAGCGGGGCGATCGCGAAGCCACGACTGCGCTCGAAGGTGGTGTGGAGGCCACCGGTCGCGTCCCGGCGCCGGACCGCGGCCGCCACGTAGGCGTTCACGACCTGGACGACGCCGTCATAGGCGACGACGCTCCAGCGCTCGATGCCATTGAGAAATGAGACGGGGTTAGGGATTCGGGGTTCGGGAATCGGGTGCGTTGCGAGCTCGTTCCCCTCGACCAGATCGGCGCGCTCGCCGGCTTCTACCTCGTCTCGTGTACTCCCGCGGCCGGGCACTGCACCAGCGTCGACCAGCGCTCGCCACCACGTCATGCGCTGTCTCGTGTCTTGACGCCGACCACCAATCCGTCGCGGACCGGGATGATGGTGGCGACGAGGCGGGGATCGTGCGCGGCAAGCTGGTTGAACGCACGCACGCCCCGCGCATTGGCGGATTGATCGTTCGGGTCGACTGCGGCGCCGTGGAAGAACGCGTTGTCGCACAAGAGCAGGCCGCCGCGCCGGAGGAGCTTCATCCCCCAGTCGAAGTACTTGGGGAGTGGCTCCTTGTCCGCATCGATGAACACCGCGTCGAAACCGGGCGGGAGCGTGGGCAGCACGTCGAGCGCGGACCCCTCGATGAGCCGCACGCGACCGCGCAGCCGGGCCATGTCGAACGCTTCGCGCGCCGCTGTCGCGTGCTTGGGATCCTTCTCGATCGTCGTCAGCTCGCCACCGGGTGGCAGCGCGCGTGCCAGCCACACGCCACTGTACCCGCCGAGCGAGCCGATCTCCAGCACGCGTTTCGCCTGAATCGTGAGCAGCAACAGATGCAGCAACTTGCCTTCTTCGGGCGAGACGTTGATCGCCGGCAGGTTTAGGGCGGTGTGACGCGCGCGGATTTTGGAGAGAATCGGATCTTCAGCGGCGAACAGCTCGGTGACGTAGCGCTCGAATCTCTCGTCCACTACGCCGTGGCTTCGACGTTCGGGAAGGGGGGCACCTCGAGCAGCCACAGTCCCGCGAGGCGCGACTGTTTGTCGATTTCGACCAGCATGTGATCGGCGACGCGCACGACTGTGGCGGGACGCTGGCGGCCGACGCGAATGTGAAAGACCGACTCGGTTTGATTCTTGTCGACCGTGAGCGCCGTATCGAGCTCGACGGCCGCAATGCCGGGCTGCGACCGGCGTCCGGGGAACGTGACCTGTCCCTCCTTCGACGGCTTCGGCGGCGCGAGCGACGCGACGGTCCGGACATCATCCGGCCACGTCACGACGTCGACCCCACGCATGGCGCCGCCGGCCACATCGATCACGACAAAGGAGCCGTCCCCGCCCTCGAGATCCACGGTGCCGTTCATCCCGTTCCCTTTCGGGACACCCTTGCAGGCCACGGTGAGGATGTCGGTCTCTGGATCCCAGCGGTACGACACCTTGGGGAGTTTGCCGTCGAGCGGCTCGATACGGGCTTCGAAACGCATGCCGTGTCTCGTCTTCCTGTGCGTCCGTTGGCTGCGTAATATAGCGGCACGATGGAACGACGCGAGTTTTTGGCGGTCACTGGCGGTGTGGCGATCGGCGCGACGGTTTGGCAACCCGGCGGTCGGGCGGTCGGGCGGTCACAAACTCCCACACTTGGTCCTCAGGTTTTCGCTCAACGCATCACGCGAGCCCAGGACGAGTTGAAGGCCCGGAAGCTGGACCTGTTGGTCGTCGAGCCCAGCACCAACTTCCAATACTTCACGAGTTACAACCCCGGGCGCAGCGAACGGCTCATCCTGCTCATGATCCCTGCGAACGGAACGCCGGTCGTCGTCTGCCCGTCGTTCGAAGTCGAACGCATCAAGCGCAACACAACGATCAGCGACGCGCGCGGCTGGGAAGAGCAGGAAGATCCCTGGCTACTCGTGGCGAAGGCGGCCCAGCAAATGAAGCCGCCAGGGCGCACCGGTGAAGTGGCCGTCGAGCCCACGACCTCCTACCAGAGCTATGTGCGTCTGACGACCAAGCTTCGCGGCTGGATCCCGCGCGACGGCACCGCTGTCACCGAGCGGCTGCGGATCATCAAGAGAGCCGAGGAAATCGCGCTGATCCGCCAGGCGATAGCCGCAACGGAAGCCTCGATCGCCGCGACATTCTCGCAGCTCGCGGTCGGTATGACCGAGCGCGACGTCGCGCAGCTGTTGTCGCGCGAGATGGCGAGCCGCGGCTCACCGGGCGGTGGGCTGGTACAGTTCGGTCCCTCCAGCGCGCTGCCCCACGGCGGCCCCTCGGCGGGGCAGTTGACGCGCGAAACGGTGGTGCTGATCGATGCGGGGTCGCGGGTCGAAGGGTACACGTCCGACATCACTCGCACGATCTGGTTCGGCGACGCGCCGTCGGACGAGTTCAAGAAGGTCTACAACATCGTGCACGACGCGCAGACCGCGGCGATCGAGAACGCGAAGCCCAACCTGACGCAGTGCCAGGAGGTCGACCGCGCGGCGCGCAAAGTCATCGGCGATGCGGGTTACGGCCAATACTTCACACATCGGCTAGGGCATGGCATGGGGATGGATGGCCACGAGCCGCCCTACATGGTGGAAGGCAACACGACTCGCCTCGAGCCCGGAATCGTGTTTACCGATGAACCGGGGATCTATCAGCTAGGGAAGTTCGGCGTACGAATCGAGGATGACTGCATGATGACGTCGACGGGAGTCGAGGTGCTGTCACACCGACCAGCCAAGCTTTAACGGGGAAGGGGGAAAGGGGAAGGGGGAAGGGTACTGCGACCCTCCCGCCGTGATCCGAGCCGGCGCACAAGGCCGATCAGCAAGCCGATCACTCTGGCGCACAGCTGCATTGCCCTCTTCGCATCCTCATCACCGATTAATTCCATTTCTGCCGCGAGTTCTAGGTGCGTATGCAACTCAGTTGCAGATCCTAGGGCAATCCGAAGACACCGTATGAATTGAGGTGTGGTCGCGAGAGCATATCCCTCTGCAATGTTCGCTGGGACTGAGGCAGCAGCTCGGCGAATCTGGTCGGCCAGACCGAAATGTCTGGCCAACTTTCCATGAAGGGTCAATCGATATGCGACACGAGACAGCTCTCGGCCTCGCGTCCAGGCTTCCAAAGACGAGAGTTTGTGCATCGGGGCAAGTTGAGCAATTAGAGCGGGCGACGTCGAACCAGAATGCCGCTACAGTTATCAAATCAGCGCAGTACCCTTCCCCTTCCCCTTTCCCCCTTCCCCAAAACCTAATCGCCGAGTTTTCTTGCAAAACCAACGATTCTGTCTAGGGCTTGTTTGATCGACTCGGTTGCGGCGGCGTAGGACAGTCGTACCCAGCGATCGTCCCCAAAGGCCGCCCCTGGAACCAGGGCGACGCCGCTCTGAGTGATCAGGCGCGTGCAGAAGTCCGTGCCGGTGATCTTCCCGAACGAATCCACTCTAAAGAAGAAGTAGAACGCGCCCAGCGGGTCCACGAATTCCACACCGGGGAGATCCTGCCGGAAGCGGGAAACGACGATGTCGCGCCGCTTGCGGAATTCGCCTACCATGCGCTGGACGTCCTGTTCCACGCGTTCGTCGCCGAGCGCGGCCGCGGCGGCGAATTGGGCGGGGTGATTCGCGCCCGTCGTCGTATGCGACTGCAGCGCCGCCATCGCCTTGGCGATTTTGGCGGGCGCGAGTGCGAACCCGATGCGCCACCCCGTCATCGCGTAGGTCTTGCTCACGCCGGTGATGAGCACCACGCGCTCGAGCAGGTCCTCAGGGAGATCGAGAAAGGACGGCGCCGGCCCGGTGCCGTAGTGGATGCGCCGATAAATCTCGTCGGCGATCACCCACACCTTCCGCTCCGTCGCCCACTGCGCGATCGCGCGGATTTCCGCGTGCGTGTAAACGGCACCGGTTGGGTTACAGGGAGAGCAGAGAATCAGCCCCGTGGCCCCCGGTAACATCCGCGCCAGGTCCTTCACGCTCGCCTTGAGACTCCACTCCGGATCGCCGGCGATCATCACGGGGCGCGCGCGCGCCAGGTGGACGATTTGCGGATACGACACCCACGCCGGCGCTGGGATCGCGACGACATCGCCGGGGCCGAACAGCGTAAAGCAGGCGTTGAACAGTGACTGCTTGGACCCGTTCGACACGACGATGTGGTCGGCGTTGACGGGGCGACCGCCCGAGAGCAGCGAGAGATGCGTGGCGGCCGCGGCCCGCAGCTCTAGGATCCCCTCATTCGCCGAGTAATGAGTCTTGCCGTCCTTGATCGCCCGAATGCCCGCCTCGGCGGGGACTTGAGGGGTCGGAAAATCGGGCTCCCCCGCGCCTAGATCGATGACGTCTTCCCCCGCGGCCTTACGGCGCCTGGCCTCAGCGGAAATCGCGATCGTCGCCGACGTCTCGAGATGCTGGAGGTTGGCGGAGAGACCGTCGGTCATCGCGGAATGGCTCCATGGCGTCTGAGGATCATCATCGTGGAGTCGACGGGAAGGGCGCGCACAACGCCACGATAGCCCCGCACCGTCTCGGCGCGCAATAAGGAATTGTAAATGGCTTCCTCCGTGGCATCGGCGGTGGCCTGGAACAGCGGTGACATCCCATCGTTCGTGACAACGTCGAACGCGGCGGTCGGGCGGTCAAACTGCGACGGCGGCGGTCGGGCGGTCGAGAATGCGATCACGTAGTCGCCGGAGCCATTGCTCATCGAGCTCCCGGTGCGCGCCAACCCCGCGAGCGCGCGGTTCGCGAGCCGCGTAAGCCGCAAATGATCCAGAGGCGCATCAGTGGCCACGACCATGATGATCGATCCATCCCCCGTGTCACGTTTCCCGTTTCCCGTTTCCCGTAATTCACGTCCCACCGGCACACCCGCAATCGTCAGATCGCCACCGAAATTTGTCTGGACGAGCACGCCGACGGTCCAGCCGCCGAATTGCGCGGATAGTCTGCGGCTCGACGTCCCGATCCCGCCTTTCCATCCGAACGCTACGGTCCCCCGCCCCGCACCGACCGCCCCCTCGGCGACCGGACCTTCCGACGCACTCCGAATGGCAACCAGCACGTCAGCTTCCGTGATGGCCCGCGCACGGATGTTGTTCAAGAAGCCGTCATTCGTTTCACCGACGACGGGATTGGCCGAGCGCACGTCTTCGTTACCCGGGAGCGCGAGGAGCCAGGTGAGCACCGCGTCCGCGGCGCGTGGGACGCAGAGCGTGCAGGTGAGCACAATCGGCGACTCCAACTCGCCGAGCTCATTCACCTGGGTCGAGCCGGCGAGCTTTCCGAATCCGTTGCCGACTACGACCGCCGCCCGAACCTTCTCGCGAAATGGATTGCCGCCGTGCGGTAGGATCGCGGTAATCCCGGTGTTGATCGAGTCGCCGCGGGCAATCGTCGTGTGGCCGACGCGCACGCCGGCGACATCGGTGATCGCATCGAAGGGACCGGGAGGGAGGGAGCCGACCGTGATGCCAATGTCGCGAGCCCTGGGACGACGCTCCTGGGCATTGAGGGAAGTTGCCAATAGAAGGAGGAGCAGCAGCCGGTTACCTTTCACCGGTTCTGAAAGTAGCACCCTTTGACAATCGAGGCTCGTGTGCGGCACGTCGTGCTGGTGACCCCGCCTGCCGTGGAACGGGCAGGCAAGGCGTGGGAACTGATCGGCGGGGGCGAGACCCATGCCATCATCGTCTGTGCGGACTATGAGCAGGCGGTTCTCTGGGCCGAAGCGGCTCCGCCCGAGCTGCGCGTCCACGCCGTCACGGGCCTCGGCCGGACCGCCGCCCTCCTGAAGGAAGGGCGCGTCGGCGTGCTCGCCGGCGCGTACTCCGACCTCGCCGCACTGGTCGCGCGCGCCGCGCTCAAGCTCGAGACCGTCGCAACGATCGTCCTCGCGTGGCCCGAAAGCTTCGCGGCCGAGCTCGATACACTGCTCGCGGAAGCGCCGCACGCCCGCCGCGTCATCTTAAGCTGGAATCCCACGGCACTCGATCCATTCTTCGAGCGTCATGCGCGGCGGCCGGAAATCATCGGCGACTTGTCGCTCGACGATGTCGGGCAGCCACTCGGACCGGTGACGGCGGCGCGGTATGCGATCGTCGCCGCTGGGCGCAAACGCGTGCGCGACGCGCTCGATGCGCTGCGGACGGTGCGACCCTACATCTGGTCTGGCGGCCCGATCGACGCTCCCTCCCCAGCGGAGACTCCAGACGCCGTCCTCGCAGCGGTCCTCCCCACGCGCGACGAGCTGCGCCAGCTGGCGGCCATCGCGCAGCCCACCGTGCTGGCACTCGCGTCGCAGCTCCCCTACCTCCGATCCATCGCCACGCTGACCGCGCTCCCGCTACCGTCACCTGCCGATCGCGCCCAAGATCGCGCCGCGGCGCTGCGCGCGCAGATCGCCGCGCGGCTCCGGCAGGGCGACGTAGATCCGGAGCTGGCCGTTCTGGCGCCGCTCTTCGAGGAGCACGCCCCCGCGATGGTGGCGGCCGCCTTGCTCGCCCTCAGCCGTCAGTCACCTTCGCCGAGTGAGCTCGCTGCACCCGCCGAGCCGGCCGGCTGGAGCAGGCTGTTCGTCTCCGTGGGACGAAAGGATCGGGCGAGCGCGAAAGACCTGGTTGGGGCGTTGATCAAAGAGGCGGGACTGCAAAAGGGACAGATCGGAAAGATCGACGTGCGCGACACGTTTTCGCTCGTCGATGTCGCACCTCCCGTAATGGATCAGGCCGTACAGCGTCTCTCGGGCGTCGCGATTCGCGGACGGAGAGTCACCGCACGGCCTGATCGGGGATAGTGCCGGCTACCGCTTCCCGTTCACCGCCATCTTCAGCTGCTTCCCCGCGCGGAACGCCGGTGCGATGGACGCCTTGATCTGAATGACGCCGCCGGTTTTCGGGTTGCGACCCATCCTCGCGGCACGCTTGCGGGCTTCAAAATTGCCGAACCCGGTGATTTGCACCTTGGAGCCCTTCTTCAGCTCGCTAGCAATGATGCCCTTGTCATCGAACAACGCTTCAACGGTGCGGGTGGCATCGGCCTTCGACATCTTCGTGCGCATGGCCAGAGCGGAGGTAAGTTCAGCCTTATTCACTGCGATCTCCTTGTGGGGGGGGCGCGAAAACCCGCATCAACACTGCACTACTATGGGGTATCCCTCGGAAAACCGCAAGATTCCTAGCTTTTTGAGGGGTACACGTCGGCACGAGGCGCGTTTGCCCGAACAGGCGACCGTCGCTAGCGTTCTCGCGCACGTGCCGACGTGCAGACGTGCCTTGTGAGGTCTAAGTGTTCCAGCAACCCACCCGCCCTGGATGGATTGAAGTCATCTCCGGGGTGATGTTCAGCGGCAAATCCGAAGAACTGATCCGCCGCGTGCGCCGCGCCGTCATCGCACGCAAGCAAGTGCAAGTCTTTAAGTCCCATCTAGATGCGCGCTACGCCGGGCTCTTTTCCGTCTCCTCCCATGACGGCGTGACCGTCGAAGCCGAGCCCGTCGACTCAGCCGAGGAGATCGCGCGGCGGCTCCGCGACACCACCGAGGTGGTCGCGGTTGACGAAGCCCAATTCCTGGATGACGGTATCGTCGAAATCGCGAACCACCTCGCCGACAGGGGCGTCCGCGTCATTCTCGCGGGAACCGACGTCGACTTCCGCGGCCTGCCGTTCGGTCCGATGCCGACGCTCATGTGCATCGCGGAAGTGGTGGACAAGTTCCAGGCGATCTGCGTAGTGTGCGGCGGCCCGGCGACGCGAAATCAACGCCTGGTGAACGGCAAGCCGGCGTTGTGGGACAGTCCGATCATCATGGTTGGCGGGCGCGAGTCGTACGAGGCGAGGTGCCGGCATTGTCACCGCGTACCGAGGCAGGATGAGGATCAGACTGCACTTCTCTAAAGGACCCTGGAGCCGGGAGTCAGGATCTTGGATTGCAGCCCCGGCTCCTGGCTCCGAGCTCCTGACTCCGTGTTAAACGTCGGCCTCACAGGCAACATCGCCTCCGGCAAGTCCACCGTCGTGGAGTTGTTCAGGAAATGGGGCGCGACCGTGATCGACGCCGACGCTCTCGCCCGCGAGGCCGAGGCGCCGGGCGGCGCGGTGCTCGCCGCGATTGCGCGCCGCTTCGGCGCCGATGTGCTCGCCCAGGGTGGCAGCCTAGATCGCGCGGCGTTGCGCGCGAAGGTCATGGGCGATGACGCCGCCCTGGCGGCGCTCAATGCCATCGTCCATCCCGCCGTGCAGCAGCGGCGGCTCGAGCTGCAGCGGGCCGCCGCCGAGCGCGGCGACGCGATCGTCATAAACGACATTCCGCTGCTGTTCGAGGTGTTGGATCCGGCGCAGTTCGACGCCGTCGTCCTGGTCGACGCTCCGGTACCGCTCCGACGTACGCGCCTGCGAACCTTGCGTGGACTCTCCAACGAGGAGGCCGATCGGATGATCACCGCGCAGATGCCCGCGGAGCGCAAACGACCGCTGAGCCGGCATGTCGTCGAGAATGACGGCACGTTGGCTGAGCTCGAGAAAAAGGCGCAGCGCGTATTTGCTGCGCTGCGCCAGCAAGCGGCGCGGGCGGGCGTGCGCACTGAGGCGCCGGACCAGACGCTGGTGCTCTGCGCGCTGGGAGCGAAGGACGCGGCGGCGCCGGTGCTCAAGGCCATCGAGCGCCGCTACACGGACGCCGGTATGCGGATCGAGTACGCGACCGTCAAATCGCTCGGCAAAATCTTGAAGACCATTACGCCGCTCTCGATCGTCGCGACGGCTGATGCGGAAGACGGCGCCCGGATGGCCTGGGAAGCGGCAGTACCGCCGCGCCCGTGCCGGCTCTATCATCTCTCGCCCGATCCTGATCCCATCGCGGTGCGACTCGACCTACGGCCGTGGGGTTATGATCGCGTGGCGCTGAGTGAAGAGGATGGCGCAGGACTGGCGCCCCGAGCGGACCTGTTGTAGGCTCCCGTCCCATGTCCAGCATCCCGAAGGATCTCCGCTACACACAGGACCACGAGTGGGTTCGCGACAGTAAGGATCCGCAAGTCGTCGAAGTGGGCATCACCGACTACGCCCAGGGCGAGCTCGGGGATGTCGTGTTCGTCGAGCTGCCCAAGGGTGCCGCCGCTTTCAAGCAACGCGACGTTTTCGGAACGATCGAAGCCGTGAAGGCGGTGTCGGAGCTGTACACGCCCGTCGCCGGAACGGTGGTGGAAGTCAACAAGGCGCTCGAGCAGGACCCGGCGCTGGTGAACCGCGATCCGTACGGCAAGGGCTGGATGGTCAAGGTGAAGGTCAAGGACCCGAAAGAATTGGAGGGGCTGCTCCGCGCTGACGCGTACGCGAAGCATGTTGGAGAGTGAAAGCCACGTTCCACGGACACGCCTGCTTCCTCTTAGAGCGGGACGGCAAGCGCGTCATCATCGATCCATTCCTCACCGGCAATCCCGCGGCGGTCATCGGGCCGGATAAGGTGCCCCACCTCGACGCTATCTTGCTGTCCCACGGCCACGGCGATCACCTCGGCGACGCGGTCGCGCTGTCCCAAAAGCACAAGGCGACCATCGTCGCGACGTACGAGTTGGCGCAGTTCTGTTCCGATCAGGGGGCGACGAGTCACGGGATGCACATCGGCGGGGCGCACGAGTTTCCGTTCGGAAGAGTGAAACTCGTGCCTGCATTTCATGGCGGGCGCGTCGAGGGCGATAAGACGGGCAAATATACCACGAATCCCTGCGGTGTTGTCGTGACGATCGGCGGCAAGACCGTCTATCACACCGGCGACACAGCGCTGACACTCGAGATGCAGCTCCTGGCGGGCCGCATCGATCTGATGCTCGTGCCGATCGGCGACAATTTCACGATGGGGGTCGAAGATGCCGCCCGCGCCGTGGAGTTCGTGAAACCCCACGACGTTATCCCGATGCACTACAACACCTGGGATCTCATCAAGGCAGATCCGCAGGAGTTCCGGCGGCGTGTCGGAAGTACCGCCGCGGTCACGATCCTGAAGCCCGGGGAGTCCTTCACCCTTGCGTAACGATGAATAACGATCGCGAGCTGTTTCAGGACCGGCACATCGGCCCCTCGGCCGAGGACCAGGCGGCGATGCTCGGCGCCCTCGGCTACGAGTCGCTCGATGCGTTTATCGACGCCGTCGTGCCGGCAGACATTCGGTTGCGCGCGCCGCTGCGCATTCCTCCGGCCAAGACGGAGCAGGAAACGCTCGAGGAGCTCCAGCTGCTCGCGGCCCAGAACCAGGTTTATCGGTCCTACCTCGGTATGGGCTACCACGACTGCATCACGCCCACCGTGATTCAACGCAATGTCCTGGAAAACCCCGGCTGGTATACCGCGTACACGCCCTACCAAGCCGAGATCGCGCAGGGACGGCTCGAGGCGCTCCTGAACTTCCAGACGATGGTCGCGGATTTGACGGGACTCGAGATCGCGAACGCCTCATTGCTCGACGAGGGAACGGCTGCGGCGGAAGCGATGCACCTGACCGAAGCCGTGTCGAAGCACGACGGGAAACTGGTCTACCTCGTGGACGCCAGCTGTCACCCGCAGACGATCGCGGTGGTACGCACGCGCGCGGCCGTCCGCGGCATCGACATCGTGGTCGGCGATCCCGACACCTTCGAGTTCCGCGGGGAGGGGGGGAGCAACGTCATCGGCGCACTGCTCCAGTATCCCGCCACGGACGGCGCGATCCGCGACTACCGCGCCGTCTGCGAGCGGGCGCACGCCGCCGGGGGAGGGGGAGGCGCGCTGGTGACCGTTGCTACGGATCTCCTCGCACTGACGCTGCTCGCACCGCCGGGCGAATGGGGAGCCGACATCGCCGTCGGCAATTCACAGCGCTTCGGCGTTCCTCTCGGTTACGGCGGCCCGCACGCCGCCTTTTTTGCAACGCGCGACGAATACAAGCGCCACCTGCCGGGCCGCATCATCGGCGTGTCCAAAGACCGCGCGGGTCGGACCGGGCTGCGCATGGCGCTGCAGACGCGTGAGCAGCACATCCGTCGCGAAAAGGCGACGAGCAACGTCTGCACCGCTCAGGTCCTGCTGGCGGTCGTCGCGGCGATGTACGCCGTCTATCACGGCCCGGTTGGATTACTCCGTATCGCCCGGCGCGTGCATCGGTACACGACCTCGCTCGCCGCCGCCCTCGAAAGGCTGGGTCACGGCATTGCGTATCCGCATTACTTCGATACGCTGGCGGTCGAGGTCCCGCAGGAGGTGCAGCCGCGCATCGTCGATGCCGCCCGTGCCAGGCAGATCAACCTCCGCATTTTGTCAAAGACGCGCATCGGGGTCGCGCTCGATGAAACGGTGACCGACGATGACATCGCGGACCTGATCACCGCCTTCGCCGTTGGATCGGAAAAGAGCGCCGCCCTGCGCGAGGCCCCGGGGGCGATTCCCGACAGCCTGGCGCGCACCACCCCGTTTTGCACCCATCCGGTCTTCAACACGCATCACTCCGAGACCGAGATGCTGCGCTACCTCAAGAAGCTCGAGGATCGCGACCTCTCGTTGACGGCGGCGATGATCCCGCTCGGCTCGTGCACGATGAAGCTCAACGCCACAACCGAGATGATTCCGATCACCTGGCGGGGGTTCAACCGCCTGCATCCGTTCGCGCCGCGCACGCAAGCGCAGGGGTATGCGACGCTGTTTCGCCAGCTCGAGGAATGGCTCGCCGAGATCACGGGGTTTGCGAGGGTGTCGCTGCAGCCCAATGCCGGCTCGCAGGGAGAGTTTGCGGGACTGCTGGTGATTCGCGCGTATCACAAGCACCGCGGCGAGGCGCACCGCACGACGTGTCTCATTCCCCAGTCGGCACACGGCACGAATCCGGCAAGCGCCGTGATGGCGGGCATGCAGGTCGTCGTGGTCAAGACCGACGCGCACGGCAACATCGACCTCGCCGATCTCGAGGCCAAGGCCAAAGAGTACCGTGAAACACTCGGCGCGCTGATGGTGACATATCCGTCGACGCACGGCGTGTTCGAGGCGTCCATCAAGAAGGTCTGCCAGATCGTCCATCAGCACGGCGGGCAGGTCTACATGGACGGGGCCAACATGAACGCGCAGGTCGGGGTCTGCCGCCCCGGCGACATCGGCGCCGACGTCTGCCATCTCAACCTCCACAAGACGTTCTGCATTCCGCATGGCGGCGGGGGCCCCGGGATGGGGCCGATCGGCGTCGCAGAGCATCTGGTGGCGCATCTGCCGACGCACCCGGTCATCGATGTCGGCGTTCCCCTCGCGGAGAGCGCGGGCACCGTTTCTTCCGGACCGTGGGGGAGCCCCTCCATCCTGCCGATCTCGTGGGCCTACATCGCCATGATGGGCCGGGAGGGTCTGCCGCTCGCGACGAAGGTCGCGATCCTCAACGCGAACTACATCGCGAAACGGCTCGAGGAGGGGGGGCATTACACCCTGCTCTACGCCGGCCAGCACGGCCTCATCGCGCACGAATGCATCATCGACACGCGCCCCTTCAAAGCGTCGGCCGGTGTGGACGTCGAGGACATCGCGAAGCGCCTGATCGACTACGGCTTCCACCCACCGACCGTCTCGTTTCCGGTCGCGGGCACGCTGATGATCGAGCCGACCGAGAGCGAGCCTAGGCTCGAGCTGGATCGATTCATCGATGCGCTGATCGCGATCCGCGGCGAGATTCGCGAGATCGAGAACGGCGAAGCCGATCGCGAGAACAACCTGCTGAAAAACGCGCCGCACCCGCTCGCCGATCTGCTGGTCGACACGTGGGATCGCCCGTACGCCCGTGAGCGCGCCGGCTTCCCGACCGCCGCGACACGCGAGCACAAGGTCTGGCCGCCGGTCGGCCGCATCGATGCCGCGTTCGGCGATCGCAACCTGGTGTGCACGTGCCCGCCGGTGGAGGCGTACGCCACTGTCTGATGGGCGGATGGGCGGATGGGCGGATGGGCCGCCTTGGAACCTGATCGTCGATGCCGTGGGGCGGTCTGGCGAATACAACATGGCGATGGATGAAGCACTGCTGGAAGAAGTCGCGTGCCATGGCGGCGCCTATCTCCGCTTCTATCGCTGGGACCCTCCAACACTCTCCCTGGGACGGAATCAACCGAACACGTTCTACGGCGTTCCGATCGTGCGCCGGCCCACCGGTGGACAAGCTGTGTGGCATGAGCACGAGCTCACATACGCCGCCGTCGCGCCTATCGCGCTGTTTGGGTCACTCCGGAAAGCGTATTGTGAGATCCACACTCGACTCGCGAGAGCATTGCGGGCTCTGGCCGTCGAGGCGGTACTCGCTCCGGCTCATCCGCCCATCCGCCCATCCGCCCAACCGCCCTCATGTTTCGCGTTCCCCGTCGGAGGCGAGATTCTCGTCAGCGGCAGGAAGCTCGTCGGCTCCGCGCAAGTGCGGCGCGGCGAGGCCTTCCTGCAGCACGGCTCGATCCTACTCGATGGCACACAGCCCGGCGGTGGGGCCGAAACCACGATGGCCAGTGCGTTGGGACGCTCGGTGTGCTTTGATGAGCTGGCTGGGGCGATCATTGTGACGTGGGGCGAGCCGTTCTTACAGTCCGACCGTCCGACCGTCCGGCCGTCCGACATTGCTTCTCTCGTCCTGCGGTGAAATGTTAAGCGCCATGCCACGCCGCTCTTCACGATCCCTACACATCGTTCTGGCCGTCGTCGCACTCGCCGCCTGCGAGCGCCGCGGCGGCTGCACCACTGCGGGCTGCGGCACGCTGATCGACGCCGCGGTGGTCGAGCCCCCCACGCTGCTGCCGCCGTCCACCGAGGACATCGTCGCGAGCGACATCGGCGAGCAGCTGTTTCTCAAGCTCGCCGACGTCGGCATGTCCACCAATACCGACGGCGACGAAGATTTCCAGCCGCTGCTCGCGCAGCGGTGGGAGTGGGATGGGCCGTTGACGCTGGTGTTCCACCTCGACCCGCGCGCGCACTGGCAGGACGGCCAGCCGGTGACTGCCGCCGACGTCGAGTTCACGTTCAACGCCTACAATGATTCGGTGGTGGCATCGCCGTTCCGGCCAAAGCTGCAGCGCATCGAGAAGGTCACCACGCGGGATTCTCTCACCGCGGTCTTCCGTTTCCGGGAGCGCTACCGCGAGATGTTCTATGATGCCGTCTACCACATGCGGATCTTGCCGGCGCATCTCCTGCGCTCGGTGCCGCGCGACCAGTGGCGGACGGCGCCGTTCGGGCGGCAGCCCGTCGGCGACGGGCCCTATCGCTTTGTCCGGTGGCAGGCGGCGCAGTCGATTGAGCTCGCCGCCGATACCAACTTCTTTCTCGGCCGCCCGGGGATCCGTCGGCTTATCTGGCGATTCACACCCAGCCTGCCCGTGGCCGTCCAGCAGGTGATCGCCGATCAGGCCGACATCCGCGAGCAGCTCGTGACGCCGGACTTTGTCGAACGGGCGAAGGCGGCGCAGCAGCTGGCGATCTACACCTACCGTGGCAACGTCTACACGTTTTTGAGCTTCAACCAGCGCGCGCCGGGTGATACCTCGCAGCCGCATCCGATTTTCGGCGACCGCGACGTGCGCCGTGCGCTCACCATGGCGGTCGACCGCGCGAGTCTGGTCAAGAGCACCCTGGGCGATCTCGGCCGGGTTCCGCCCGGCCCGATCTCGGCGCTCGTCGGCATCTGGGATCCCGATGTGCGGCAGCTGCCCTACGACACCGCGCAGGCCGCGCGCCTCTTGAGCCTGCACGGCTGGCGCGACCATGACGGGGACGGGATCCGGGACAAGGACGGGCAACCGCTCGCCTTTCACATGCTGGTCCCGAGCTCGAGCGGTCTGCGGAAGCAATACGCGCGGTTGCTGCAAGAGCAATTTCGCGCCATCGGCGTCCGCGCCGAGATCGACGAGTTGGAAGGGAGTGTCGTCGCGCAGCGGACGGGCTCCGGAAACTTCGATACGGCGCTGCTGTCGCGCAGCAATGATCCGTCACCGGGGTCCGGCATCACGCAGTCGTGGACCCTCGCGGGGTTTGGCGGCTCGAACTTCGGCCGCTACTACAATCCCGAGTTCGAACGCATCGTGCAGCTGGCGATTTCCGCCCCGACCCGCGAGCGGGCGCGCACGCTATGGCGGTCCGCCCTGGAGACGATCAACGCGGACGCGCCCGCGATCTTCCTGTACGCGCTCTCCAACATCGGCGCCGTCCACAAGCGCGTCGACAACGTGCAGTTCCGTCCCGATTCGTGGGCTGCCTTACTCCGCACCTGGCGCATCCCCCCCGACCGGTTGATCGATCGAGACCGCGTGGAGCGCTAAGTGACGGGGAGCGCGTGGCTCCTGCGGCGCCTGGCTGCGTCCCTCGCCATCATCTTCGCCGTCGTCACGTTCATCTTCATTCTGATCCATCTCGCGCCCGGGAAGCCGTGCAGCGAAAACCTGGAGCCGCGGATCTGCGACCTCCTGACCCACCAATTCGGGCTCGATCAGCCCCTCGCCGTGCAGTACGGGCGCTATCTGGTGGAGCTGGCACACGGGAATCTGGGTATGTCGTTCTCGCTCCGCCGGCCCGTGTTGGACGCCCTGGTCGAAACCGTGCCGTTCACCCTGCAGCTCGCGGGCGCGGCCCTGGCGCTCGATTTCCTGCTTGGCCTCGGCCTCGGCATCTATCAGGCGGTCCGCGTCAACCGCCTGCCGGACGTGGCGCTGGGCAATGCCACGCTGTTCGTCTACTCGCTCCCGACATTTTGGCTGGCGCCGATCCTGCTGCTAATCTTCGGTGAAAAGCTCCGGTGGTTTCCCGTCGGCGGGGCCAGCGACCCGATCTTCTGTCCCGCCGTAACCTCGCTGTTCTGTGTCGCCGATCGGCTCTGGCATCTGGTCCTGCCCGCGACGACGCTCGGCGTCGTCGGTGCGGCGGGCACCGCGCGGTTTCAACGCGCTGCGATGCTGGAGGTGGCGAATCAGGACTATGTGCGAACCGCGCGCGCCAAGGGCGTGCCGGAGCGGCAGATCGTGCTCCGACACCAACTCCGCAACGCGCTGCTTTCCTTTATTACGCGCTTCGGTCTCGCGTTTCCCTTCCTGCTGACGGGCGCCGTGCTCGTCGAAACCGTGTTCGCGTGGCCGGGGATGGGGCGGCTCGCCTTCAATGCAATCCTCACGCGGGACTATCCGCTGGTGACCGCAAGCGCGTTGATTGCCAGTACCGTTGTCGTCGCCGGCAACCTGCTCGCCGACATCATGCTGGGCATCGCCGATCCGCGGTTGCGTGTGCAAGCCGCCGCCGAGGCGGATATCGCCACCGCATGACGCTCGGCAACTGGCTCGCGCTGTTCGTCGCGCTCGTCACCGCGGCGGAAGTGGTCCGCGCGCTACGCCATCGCGCCTTGCGACGCGACCGGTGGGGGCGGCGCTTTTTCCGGCTCCGCACGACGTCCTGGGGCCTCGGCATTCTCATGTTCTTGGTCATCGTCGCCCTGGTCGCACCGCTGATCGCCCCGTTCGATCCGAACCGCCAGCTCGACATCGTGCACCTCACGAATCAGCCGCCCTCGTGGACGTTTCTGCTAGGTACCGATCCGCTGAGCCGCGACGTCTGGAGCCGCGTCGTCTACGGAGCCCGAGTGTCGCTCGGCATCGGCGCGCTGGGCGCGCTCGTAGCCGTGGCCCTGGGCACGTTGGTCGGCGCGATCGCCGGTTACTATCGGCGCTGGATTGACACCGCCCTGATGCGCGGCGTCGACGTGGGCCTCGCCCTCCCGCGCATCTTCATCCTCCTCATGGCGGTGGCCTTGTGGGATGGTCTCCCCTTCGCGGCACTGGTCATCGCGATCGGTCTCACATCGTGGTTCGGCACGAGCCGGCTGGTGCGTGCGGAGGTGCTCTCTCTCCGGCAGCGCGATTTCGTCGTCGCCGCCCGCGCGCTCGGCGCGGGCTCGAGCCGAGTGATCCTGCGCCACGTGCTCCCGAACGCCGCCGCACCGATCATCGTCGCCGCCGCGCTGGGGGTCGGGAACGTGCTGCTGCTCGAAGCGGCGCTGTCTTTCCTCGGCATCGGTGTGCCGCCGCCGGATGCCAGCTGGGGCAACATGATCGCCGATGGCGCGCCCGGCCTCTACACCGCGCCCTGGTCGACATTCTTTCCGGGCCTCGCTATCTCCCTGGTGGTGATGTCCCTGAACGCAGTCGCCGATGGCGTCCGCGACGCCATGAACCCGCGCGAGGACACGACGTGACCGCCCCCGCCGCCCCGGCCGCCCCCCCGGTGCTGTTGCGCGTGCGCGATCTCAAGACCTACTTCGTCACGGAGCACGGCAAGGGCACGGCGCGCGCCGTCGACGACGTCTCGTTCGATCTCTTTCCCGGCGAGACGCTCGGCATCGTCGGCGAATCGGGCTGTGGGAAAACGGTGACCTCGCTTTCGATTCTCAGGCTCGTGCCGGAGCCCCCGGGTCACGTTCTTCCGGGAAGTCTGATCGAGTTCGAAGGCCGCAATCTGCTCGCGCTCTCCGCGCCCGAGCTCCGGGCCGTGCGAGGCAATCAGATCGCCATGATTTTCCAGGAGCCGATGACCTCGCTCAACCCGGTCTTTACGGTGGGGGATCAGATCGCGGAAGCCGCCATCATCCATCAGCACCTGTCGCGCCGCGCGGCGCGGGCACGCGCGATTGAAATGCTGCGCCTCGTGGGCATTCCGGATCCGGACGAGCGCGTCGACGACTACCCCCATCAACTCTCCGGCGGCATGCGCCAGCGCGTCATGATTGCCATGGCGCTGATCTGTCACCCCAAAGTCCTGATCGCCGACGAGCCCACGACCGCGCTGGACGTGACCATCCAGGCGCAGATCCTCGAGCTGCTCGATCGCCTGCAGCACGAACTGGGCATGGCCGTGTTGCTGATCACCCACGACCTGGGCGTGGTGGCGGGACACGCCGATCGCGTCGTCGTCATGTATGCGGGACGCGTGGTGGAGACGGCGACGACCGATGCGCTGTTCGAGCAACCCACCCATCCGTATACGGAAGGGTTACTCGCCGCCGTTCCCCGCATCGACGCGCGGCGCGCGCGGCTCCATGCGATCCCCGGTCAGGTGCCCGCGGCGACTGCGTGGCCGCCGGGGTGCCGCTTTCATCCCCGCTGTCCCTACGCGTGGGAGAAGTGCGTCGCCGAGGAGCCACCGTTACTCGATGCCGGTGACGGCGCCGGGCACGCCGCACGGTGCTGGCTCGTGACCGAACCAGAGCGGCGCGTGCCGAAACGATGACCCTCGTCGAGGTGCAGGACCTGGTGAAGCACTATCCCGGCGAGCGCAGCTGGTTCGGCCTGGGGGCGCCGCGCGCGGCCGTGCGCGCCGTGGACGGCGTGTCGTTCACCATCGCCTCCGGCCGCACGCTGGGATTGGTCGGCGAGTCGGGCTCGGGGAAGACGTCGGTAGGCCGGACGATGCTGCGGCTGCAGGAGCCGACCGCGGGCAAGGTCCTCTTCGATGGCAACGACGTGTTCGCCCTCGACGCCGCGCGACTCCGCGCGCTCAGGCGTCGGATGCAGATCGTGTTTCAGGATCCCTACAGCTCGCTCAATCCGCGCATGACCGTCGAGGCAACGCTGCGGGAGCCGCTGGAAATCCACCGGTTGAACGGTGCCGTGTCCGCGCTGCTGGAAGAGGTGGGACTGGACGCGGCGTTTGCGAAGCGCTACCCGCACGAGTTGTCGGGCGGCCAGCGACAGCGGGTGGGCATCGCCCGCGCGCTGTCGGTCGAGCCCCAGTTCATCGTGTGCGACGAGCCGGTCAGCGCGCTCGACGTTTCCGTGCAGGCCCAGGTGCTGAACCTGCTCGCCGACCTGCAGGCGAAGCGACGCCTCACCTATCTATTCATCGCGCACGACCTCGCCGTGGTCCGCCATATCGCCGACGACGTCGCCGTCATGTACCTCGGCAAGATTGTCGAGCGCGCGCCCGCGGCGGAGATCTACGTGCAGCCGCGGCATCCCTATACGACCGCACTGCTGTCGGCTGTGCCGGAGCCGAACCCGCGGGCGACGAAACAGCGCATCGTGCTCGCGGGCGATATGCCGTCCGCGGCGCACCCGCCGGCGGGGTGCCCATTTCACCCGAGATGTCCGCATCCAATGAAAAGCGACCGGTGCCGAACGGAAGTACCGGCGCTCCGGCCGATCACCACCGGCCATCTTGCGGCTTGCCACTACGCCGAATCGCCAATGACCCTAGCGGACGCCGCCCATCAGCCTCTGAATCGGCCTCGTCACCAGTAGCAGGATTCCAGCGGCCACAAACGTCGTCAGCGCAACCGCTCCAAACAGCTGCGGCAGCGGCAACGTCTCGAACAGTCCTCCCGCCATGCCAGCCAATTTGTTGCCCACGGCAATCGACAAGAACCACAGCCCCATCATGGCGCCCACAATCCGTGGCGGCGCCAGTTTCGTCACGATCGAGAGTCCGACGGGACTCAGGCAGAGCTCGCCGACCGTGTGGAGGAAATACAGTCCGATGAGCCACCAGGGACTGACCAGCATGCCGCGCTCCTGCGCCATTTTCGCCGCTGGGACGATGAGCGCGAAACCCAATCCGACGAAGACCAGTCCGAGCGCGAACTTCACGGGACTCGACGGCTGTCGCGGCCCGAGTCGCACCCATGCCCATCCGATGAGCGGCGCGAGGCCCAGAATCATGAACATGGAGTTGAGCGACTGATACCAGGTCGACGGAAAGTTGAA
>WNGC01000124.1_pt1 | contig 45983 bp, 40 predicted proteins | sample 5400051 | NCBI WGS metagenome assembly WNGC01 (sample SAMN13153368, study PRJNA577476) | soil metagenome | isolation source: 20 cm soil or saprolite under grassland replicate 2 | place: USA:California | collected 2016-06-15
TGGATTCACGTGGTATGCATGGCAAGATTTCCGCCACGTTATTTGGCAGAATGTTTAGACGGCGCCCGATTGGACCCTCGAAGCCAAAACGGCAGGAAGACCGTTTACTTTAGCGTGCCGCGAAACCGGTAACTTCTCGTACGATGCTTCTACACCAGACTCTTCGTCTTGCATTTCTCCTCTGGGGCGCCGCTGCATGCGGGTTTTGTAACCCGCCGAGCGTCGCGCACAGAACGGTCGAGATATCGCCGGATTGATGAGCGAATGAACGCGTTCGGCGCGGCGTGGATTGCGATGGCGACTGTGGTTCCTCGGCCTTCTCGCCGTCACCGCAATTCTTTTTGCGCTGAGTCCCCTCGCTCTCGTTCGCGCCAGACGAATCGTTTGGCTCGCGGTCACGTTCGGAATCATTAATGTCGGTAACGGTTTGTTGCACATCCTCGCGGCCATTCGATTCAGGCGACGCGTGCCGGGATTAGTCAGCGCACCGTTGCTTCTCGCCTGCGCGACCTGGTTGGTGGTTGTAGCGGCCCGCGCGCTCTGAACACGCGCGCGACAAAGAAAGGCGCGGATTTCTCCGCGCCTTTCTATCACAGTCGTTCCTTCTTGAGCCGTCTATCCGATTCTGCAGCCCGACGGTCAGGGACGCGGAGGCGGCTCGTTCATTCCGCCTTGATTAGGTCCCGTTCCCGATGCAGTGCGCGGACTGAGATTCCGATCTCCAACAGCGGTGCCCGTGCCGACGCTTCGGTTGCCTGGAGTGGTCGCTGACGACGACGCATAGGTCTCGCTCACGACGGTACGATCACGTCCGCGGAAGAGCGCGAAGAGAATGAGGAGTACGACTAGAGCAACTGCCACAATTCCCCAGAACCCGCCCGGGAAGCTTCGCGTCGTCGTAGTGGTGGTCGTGACGCCCGTACCGGTCGTGATGTCCGTCGCCGTTCCGGTCGTGGTTGGCGTCTGCGGAGCGGCCGTTGATGCGTTGGGCTGGGTGACTGCCGAACTACCCGTTGCCTGAGCGTCGGGAGTCGCCGTTCCCGCGGTTGTACCCGCTGTTCCGGTCGGCGGATTGGTCGTCGTGCTCGGATTCTGACCGTATGCCGTAACGGCGAAGAGGCACAATGTCGCCCCCGCCAATACGGAAAACAGCCTATAGCGTGCGTTGCGCATAGTCCCTCCAAAGTGTGATATCTGAACAACCACGCTCATTTGGGCAGAACTCGCGCCACCAAATCGCCTGGCGCCGGAATACTAGAGCTACGAGCCACGCAGCGCTGTCCGCGTCTGCGTGAATCCGGTCGGAGCGCCGAGGGGGCCGAGGCTGGTTTGGAAATCCTTGATCGCCTGGTCGCTGAAGTAGAAGTTCGCGTTGGAAGTGAAGAGTGAGCGATCGATCGTTCCCCGCTGCAATCCTTCGAAGATCGTTTTCGCCTGCGCCGTCCTGCTCTCGGCCAGCTTGTCGGTGGTGGTGAACAGCGCTTCGGCGATCTGGTTTGCGATCGCTCCCGACGCTGGGGCCGCATCCTGGTTCGTCAGCACTACGATCGCCGCGCTGTCCTCCGGAAATACCATGTTCTCGGCCGTGAAGCCCGAAACTTCGCCGGAGTGCTCGATCATGAAACGCCCACCCTGCATCGAGACATCGAGACCGAGGGAATAGCCCGTGCCGGCGCCGTTGTTGAGGACGACCTCCCGCTCGAGCTCGCGGTACGAAGCGGGCGACAGCAGCCGGTGCTGAACGAGGTTGAGATCCCATTTGGCGAGATCGCTCGCTGTCATTGCGAGCTCGCCCGCAGCCCACATCCATCCGGAACCGGCGTCGGGCGCGGGACGCAGCGGTCCAAGTCCGTAACGAACGTAGCCGCTGGCGTTGACGGCTCTGGGGCTGGCGTCGAAATCCGCGGCGCTGGTGAGACCGGCGGGCTGGAGAATTCGCGTACGCACGAACTGGAAAAACGGCATTCCGCTCGCTTTCTCGACGACCATACCGGCGAGGGTGTAGTTGGTGTTGCTGTATTGCCAGCGGGATCCAGGATCGAAGTCGAGCGGTTTCTTGGCCCACTCGTCGGCGATCGCCCGCGGCGTGGTCGGCTTGAGCATCATCGGCATCACGTAGTCCTGCGGCCAGAAATCCTGATAGCCCGAAGTGTGCGAGAGGATCTGCCGGATGGTGACTTCGTTGCCGCGCGTGAGGCCGGGAATGAATCGACCGACGGGCTCATCGAGCCTGAGCTTCCCCTCCTGCTGAAGCAGAAGGATTGCGACGGCGGTGAACTGCTTGCTGATGGAGCCAATCGCATACCGCATATCCGTAGTCGCAGTGGCGCAAGGATTCAGCTTCGCGCATCCATACGCGTTCGCGTAAGCGACTCGCCCATTCTTGACGACTGCGACGGAAGCGCTTGGAACGCCAGTCGATTGAAGGACTTGATTGGCGATCGCGTCCACCTGCCGTGCCAAGGCGGTATCCGGTCGCATTACCGTTTGGCCTTGCGTCGGCGCGACGCGAGCGACGAAAAAAGCGGCCGCTATCAGGGCTGGCTTGAGCATTTAATCTCCCTAAACCGTTCGGTGTTTTTCGAGGGATTCAGCCTAGGAAATTATTGGCCGGGTCATCCTTTCGCAGCCTGACCCCGAATTCCTCGGCGGAGCAAACTTTCTCTCGCCTTCTACGGTCCGCGGCCCCATTTTGGGTCGCCTGAGGCATTCTGACGCAATTCTGACGCGGCTATGGACCTTGTCAAAGCTTCCATCGAGGGAAAAGTGATCGTTCTTCGCGCACTTGGCACCGCCGAAATTGAGACTCCGATCACGACGCTAACGCCGTCGCAGGAGATTGCTTTCGCCGCAGCGCTCTACCTCAGCATCGAGCGCAAACGGGTGAGGCGGTCGCAAGTCTCTGCCCTGCTTTGGCCAGAGGTAGTTGAGAAGGCGCGGGCGCATCGCCTTCGACAGACAATACTTCAGCTGAAGAAGCTAGGTGTGCCTTTGCAAGCGGATCGCGACACGGTCCATCTTAGCAAGCATGAGGTCACAGCCGACTTGGACACGTTTTCCAAGGGTGAGGTAACGAGAGCGGGGAAGGACAATTCCCTCGAGTTCTTACCGGGATACTGTCCGCTCTTTTCAGCATCTTTCCGGGATTGGGTTGAAACGAATCGCGCCGAGGTCAATTCATCGGTGACGACAATCCTCGTAAGCGAGCTCGAACGAGCACGCCTGCAGGCGGATTGGTCGAGCGTTCAGAAGATAGCGGCTAAATGCTTAGCGCTTGACCCCTTTAACGAAGCGGCTGTGCTCGCCAAGGCTGAGGCTGCGGCAATGCGCGGCGCGAAGCGAAAGGCCGTCGCCATTCTGGACGAGTACATCGCCGAAGTAGGAGGTTGTTCACCACATTTGGGCTTGCCGGCGACGATTCTACGTCGAAGGGTCGTGGAACGGATTCCCGAGAGACGAGCCTTGCTGAACGGTGATCCCGGTTTCGTGGGACGGGAAAACGAGATGCAGAGCCTTACTCGGGCTTTCGAGCAAGCGCGAGCGGGCACGGGGTCCGGCACGTTGGTAGTCGGCGACCCTGGAATAGGCAAAACCCGAGTTTGCGCAGAGCTTGCGCGCTTCGCAGAGCTCCAAGGCGCTCGAGTACAACGAGCCAGTTGTCGGCGTGCCGATGTCGACAGGCCTCTGTCCGTATTTGTCGACATTGTTCCACAACTTCGAGAGATGCCAGGCGCGTTGGGCTGCGCGCCGGAGACATTGGCATGGTTAAGGCGCCTCACCGAATTCGAGCAGCGTTCAGGTGATTTTTCGCGGACGGCGGACTCCGACGCGCTCTTTCAAAATGTTCGAGCCGCGTTGTTTGATCTTCTCGACGCGATATCCGAGGAGCATTGTCTTGTGATGCTTATCGACGACGTCCAATGGCTTGATGCGGGATCGGCCAAGATTCTTGTGCGAATGATGGAATGGAGCGAGACCAGACCCATTTTCTTTTTACTAAATGCACGCCCTAGTGACAATGCATTGCTCGAATACGCTGAAAAGGTTCCGTTGGAAATTGTTCCTCTTGGACCTTTATCGTCCGCGGCGTCCGCTGCGCTGCTGAACTCAGTCGCCCTACGCCCTGGAGATGAGCCCGAAACCGGATTTGTTGAGTGGTGTCTTGCGGTAGCGGAGGGCAACCCCTTTTTCTTGCAGGAGCTAGCGCATCAATGGATAGAGACAGGACACAGATACGAAGCGCCGCCCTCTATGGCCAAGGTTCTCCAAGAACGGCTCTCAAGGCTTAGCTCGGAGGCCCTCCAAGTCCTCCAGACTTGCGCGGTTTTGAATGACCATGCAACGCTCGATCGCGTCGAAAAAGTCTTGGAATATCATCCCCATCAGCTATTGGCGGCTGTCGAAGAGTTGAGTAAGGCAGCGATGCTAAGCGGGCCTCCCGAAAGAACAGACATAAGCGGAGGCCAACTTCAGCCTAGGCACGATTTTCTTTCGTCTGCTGCTATCAGCCGATTGGCACCTATCTCCCAAGCGTTCATTCATCGACGGTCAGCTGATGTTTTGGAGAGGGAACTTTCCCAACGGACGGTGTCGACCACCTTGCTATGGGCTTGCGCAAATCATCACCATCATGCCGGAGACCGCGATAGAGCCCTGTTCTTCAGCATATCGTGTGCGGAACACCTGCTGGAGCTTGGGCTCGCACATGACGCTTGCACAGCCTTTCAGCGATCCTTGGATTATTGCATCACTGATTCGGAGCGGTTAAACGTGTTGCCTCGACTGGCTCACGCTTTCGAGATAGACGGAGAGTGGAAGCGTAGCGTGGAGATTCTGCGAACTTGTGTTTCGCTAGTCGCGAAGACTGATCCCTCAAACAGCCGGCACAATAACTACGAGTTACTTATACTCGACGCGAGGCACCGAAGCGCGTTGGATTTTGTCACACTCTTAGATGACACTCTTCCTTGCGTCCAGAGCGAACAGGCCCCTTCCGCTCATCGAGTGGGCGCAGCGATCCTCGCGATGAAGCTCGCCGTGGATTTTGGTCGTTCTGATTACTTGGACGCGATCTATGAGCAGGTGTCACCACTCTTGCACGATGCGGATGTCCCCGATCGGAGTCGTCTAGAAATCGAAACGATCTACCGTACGATGCGAGGCGATGGCCTGGTACCTATAGATCATTTGAGACGAATGGCGGATGTTGCGCGGCGTAGCGACGGCGAAATCGGGTACTCACGAGCGCTCGTGATGGCTGCCACGGCGTGTCGCTTAAGCGCTCGTTACGCAGAAGGGCTGCAATTTCTGTCGGAGGCGTTGGAACACGCGATTTCCAATAGGTTTCACTCGAGGCGTTGGGAAATCATGCTGGCGTGCGTAACCCTGCATATCTCAGCGGGCGCCGTAGATAAAGCGCGGGAGAGCCTGAACGAAATTGGGAATTATCCTTCGACCTACGACAACGCGAAAGAACGGATTGAAATGGATTACCTCGATGCTCGGATCGCCCTTGAAGAGGGAGATTTCACTCGCGCTGCGACAGCGTTCAGGCGAACAGACACAATAGCGCCCACATACAGCGTTACGCGAAAGGGGTATTATCTCGCGCTCGAGGTTCAAATTCGCTTGAAGGAAGGAGTCAGTAGCGAGACGCTGGAGCGACTCGTTGCCGAGCTCGAGGCTACGCATTTTCAAATGCGAGGGATAGGGTCGCAAGATTTCGAAGCATACTCGCTGTTCCTAGGACTCTGTGCTCTCAACAACAACGACCGGGCCCTGCGGATTTTGCGGGAGTACGTCGAGTGCCGGCACACCAAATGGCCGCTACGCGAAGCGATGGTGCGTGCTCTCGACTCCGAAGCTGGAAACGAGCGGCCACAACCTTCGAGAGTGACTGCTACTCAGGCAACTCAGGAAACTGCGGCTCTGAGGACCGACCCTCTGTCCGGAGTGGTGTGAACCCAATCCGTTGCCTCTTTTGCATCGGCGGTAAATAGCTTCGAATACGCTGGGCTCCTGAGAAGGGCGTCACAGATCGCGGGGTCGAATTGGGTGCCACGGAAGCGCAAGAGTTCCTTGCGCACGGCGGTCGCATCGAGAGCGGCCCGGTATGGCCTGTCTGTCGTCATGGCATCGATGGTATCGGCGAACATAATAATACGCGAACCCAGGGGAATGGCCTCACCTTTGATACCATCGGGATAGCCTGTGCCGTCCCAGTTTTCATGGTGGTGCCGGATAAGAGGCACCACGTCTCTCAGCTGGGTCACGGTGCCGGCAAGCTCCGCGCTTTTGATAGGATGGGTCCGCATAATTACTTGTTCTTCCGGCGTCAAACGACCCGGCTTGCTAAGGATAGGTCCGAAGATTTCGTGAATCTTCCCAACGTCATGAAGCAGAGCCGCCGCGACAATTCGTTCGATCTCTCTCTCTCTCAGGCCGACAGCACGTGCGATAACTCGGGTCTTCTCAGCAACTCGTCTCGAATGGCCAGACGTGTATGGGTCGCGAGCCTCTATCGCAGCCACCATTAATTCAAGTAGCTCGCGATTCGTTTGTTCAAGTTGCCAATTGACTTTGTACAACTGCCGCAACCCGAGAAGCGGTACGGCCAATACAAATGCGCCGACAACGCCGTACTGCGTGTAAATCCAGACAAAAAAGAGGATCACGGGAAGAGACAGAAAATCGTATGGTAATGCACTTAGCGTGTTCTGCTTCCAAATCGCCCAGCTGTGGCGACCGCTGGCAATTCCAACCGCGCCTGCAACGCATACGGAATTCGTTAAGGAGAATACCAAAAAGAGGGCAAACAACGAGAGAGATCCTGACTCGCCGATGTTGTGAAGGGGCCGCCCTCCCATTCCCAAGTACGCAAGAATGCCGAACGAAATCGACAATACGGATTGCGCAGTGTTGAATAGGGCCTTAAGGGGTGTCTTCTTGGTGACGATTTGCGCTGTCAGTGCAGAAAGCCCAACAGAAACTACGCACATCCAATGCGGCGCGATCGCGGCACTCGCCAAGAGTGGGATGAATGAAAGCGATCCGGAAGATTCGCTGCTCGTCCGGTAGCGTAGGGCCTGCGCCAATATACTGATCAGACCGAACGTGATTGCAGCACGCGCAAAATCTCGCGAGAAGCTCGGATCTTGGAGGAATAAGGCTACTCCTGCTCCAACGGCTCCTGCGGAAACGACTGCTACGTATTGCTGGATACGAGTGCGCATACAATGAGAAACCCCCGCCGTCGGCTACTCCCAAGCGTGGAAGTCAAAACACATCCAACTTAAGATAGCCATCCACATTCGCGTCACCCCCCTAAAATTCAGTCGCACTCAGCATCCGCTGATATGCGCTACTAGGTTGGCTCCGCTCGTGTATCTAGGCCTGCCCGCTCAACTCGTCTCTTAGCCGGGACGGGGGTTTTTTATTTTCCTATAGGATCCGTGTTAAGGGTGAAACGTCCTCTTACGATCCCTTCAAACCGCCAATACCGCCAGAGCACTCGCTGTCTCCGCGCTGCCCTTGATCTCACAATTCCCCACCAATAGTTGGCTGTCACGGCCCGAGCGCACCGTCACACCCACGAACACGTACTCACGGTCAAAGGCCTCCATCACCCTCACGCCTTCCACCGCCAACTGCCCTTCTCTGCCCTCGGCCGAGCCGATCGCGAATACCGCTGCGCGCGCGGCCAGATCGAGACGGGACTTGTCCCCCTCGATCCCATGGGCTTCACCTATGTACGACTCCTCACCCTTGCGCAGGGTAACCCGGCACGACACTCCCTTGGTCCGGGACCCTCTGACCTCCACATCCTCGAAATAGAGCCTCCGCGCCGTGTAACGCTTGACCCCGCCCTCGGGCGTCGGCCCCACCACGAACTGACTCCGCGGCGTCGGATGCGCCGGCGTCGGCTTCGGCTTGGGCTCGCTCGTGATTGCTACCGAGATCTTCCGATGATCCACACGCATCGCCAGATGCGCCATCAGCGCACTCTCGATATTGCGAACCACCTGTTTGGGCGTGAGCTCCGCCGTCGTCAGAACATGGATCTGCTCGACCGCGCCGCTCTCGCTCTCTATGATCTTTGCGGAGACAACCCCCGGAAGCGTGAGAATCAGCTCCTCAGCACGCTTAATCGGAAGGACGCTGCCGGCGATGTTGTTCAAATTCAATTATCAGCGCGGGATTTTGATGCTGCTCTGAAAAACAGGTGGCCAATATCGTAGACGACTTACCTTTAATCAAGCAAAATCAGTCACTTACATCTCTTCGCCACGAACGGAACTCAGCATTAGCCGCCCACAGATTCTCTTCGCCCTCCGCGTGACGAAACAATCACTTTCAAATCAGGAATCCGTCACGCTTCCCGCCGACAAGAGTCAAAAAAGTTTCTCGTCGCGGCCTTAATGCGCGATCAAGCTGCCACACTTCTGAGCGAAATACTCGGCCGGATGATCCGAGCGGTTAAGAATTGCGTGCAGCTCTTCGTGGGTAACGACCGTGCTGTCCTCCCGCGCGTATTGGGCGAGAGTTATCGAGTGATACTGCGGCTGCCAAATCCCGACCAGATCTGGACTCGAGCCGACGCGGAAGCCGGCCAGACCCGGCACGTAGTACCATGAAATCGCTGCGAAATCGCCCGTCTTTCCGGAGCATTGCTCCACTTCGTGCCACCACGTTTCGTAAATCGCCGGGGGAAACATGGGAACGGCGCCGGCGGGTAACGGCGCTGTCGAGGAGTCGCATCGCGCCGCCACAATCGCCATAGCAAACGAAAGCACAACCTTGCGAGCGCGCACCGATCAGGACCCGGCCGTCACGGCTTCTGGCACGATCCCGTAATCGCGCAGTTTTCGATAAAGGGTCCTCTCTCCAATGTCGAGCATGTCCGCCGCCTTTCTCCGATTGCCCCTCGTCTCCTTGAGCGCGGCTTCGATCGCCGCTCTCTCGATCTCGGCCATCGTCATTCCCGGCGTCAGTGTCAACGTGGCCGATGGCGCCGGCTGATTTGGCGGCTCGATCGCTCCCGAAATTGCGCCGGAGCCGAGCGCGGGCGCGGGATGAACTTCTCCAACCCAGGCGTGATCGTCGCGACGCTCCTCGTCCAGCCGGCGTCTCAGCTCTTCAACCTGGAGCCTCAGCTCCAGCATGCTCCTCACCAGAAATTCGAGCTCACGGCCTTCCGCGCCAACCGCGCCTCGCACCAGCGGTCCGACGTGAACTGGTAGAAAGCGCGCCGATCCGCCTTCCCTGATCGCGCGCGGAATGTCCTCTGGCCCGATCTCTCTGCCCGGCGCCAGCACCACCATGCTCTCGACGAGATTTCGCAGCTCGCGCACGTTTCCCGGCCACGGATAACTCATGAGGATCTGCATCGCTTCCGCCGAGATGCCCTGGAACGTGCGGTCGTGCTGCGACGAGAACTCCTTGATGAACCGCCGCACGAGGATGGGGATGTCCTCGCGTCTCTCCCGCAGCGGCGGCAGATACATGCTCAATACGTTGAGCCGATAGTACAGATCAGCGCGGAACCTTCCCTCCTCCACGCTTTCGCGCAGCGGACGATTTGTAGCCGCCACCACTCTCACATCGATTGGGATCTGCACCGTTCCACCAACGCGGGTGAGCTTCCGCTCCTCGAGCACGCGCAGCAGCTTGACTTGCGTCGACGGCGGAATCTCGCCGATCTCGTCGAGAAACAGCGTCCCTGTATCCGCGAGCTCGAAGCGTCCGATCCGGCGCTCCGCGGCGCCCGTGAACGCGCCCTTCTCGTGTCCGAACAACTCGCTCTCGATGAGACTCTCTGGCAGTGCGCCCGCATTCACCGCGATGAACGGCTTGCCACGGCGCGGACTCAGCTTGTGAATTGCCTGCGCCACGAGCTCTTTTCCCGTTCCGCTCTCACCTTCGATTATCACAGTGCTCGAGACCGGCGCAATCTGCTCAACCTTGAGCAGCACTTCGTTGATCGCTTCGCTCTGCCCGATGAGACCGGTGGCTTCCGTTAGTCGCTTGCGATCTAGAACACGGCGCACCGCCAGGTACAGCTCGTCCGCCGACAGCGGCTTCGTGTACACGTCGGTAAATCCTATGGTGCGCAGTCGGTCGCGCAGATCCGGATCTTCGACATCGGCAAGCCCCACCACTCCCGTCCCATTCCACAACTGGTCGCGCACCATCTGCACGTTCGTGGGATCGCCGAGGTTGCCGGTGAGGACGACGAGATCGGGCTTGAAGCGCTTTATCTCCCCACGCAGGTCGTCGAGCGGCGAAACGACGGCCGTCTTCGTGCCTGCCGCTTCGAGAAGCGCATTGAGCCTGACCGCCGGCTCCACGTCGGTCAGGGTGATCAGGACTTTCATCTCGGTCCCGCCGGCGCGGATGCGAGCGTGTGCTCCGTCACTCTCCCGCTCAGCACATCGCATGCGTGCTGAACGATTGGATCGAGCGCATCGAGTCCGTCGCGCACGCCACTTGGTGAGCCGGGAAGGTTCACGATCAGCGTGTGTCCGCGCACGCCGGCGACTCCACGTCCCAGCGCCGCGCGCGAAAAGTTTGGCAGCGCCAACACCCGAATGCGCTCGGCGATGCCTTCAGCTTCGCGATCGATCACCGCGCGCGTTGCTTCCGGCGTGACGTCGCGCGCGGCGAGGCCTGTGCCGCCAGTCGTCAGAACGAGATCGACATCGTCGGTGTCGCAGGCGCGCAAGAGCGAGCGAACGATCTCGAGGGTCTCATCGGCGCAGCTGGTTGCGTTCACCAGCTCGAACTTCTTCGCCTTCACCCAGCCGGCGACGACCGCGCCCGACGAATCCTGACGCGCGCCGGCCACGACGGAATCTGAGACCGTGATTACGGCAACGCGGATCAAAGCCGGCTGCCGTTCTTGTAGAAGGGCATCTTCTCCACCGTCGCGGGAATGCGCTTGCCACGGATCTCGATCTCGAGCGGTGAGCCCTCCGACGCGAATTCGGGCGGCACGTATGCCGTGCCGATCGGTATTCCGAGCGTCGGACTCATCGTCCCGCTTCTCACATCCCCGCTCGGCTTTCCCTCGACGAACACCGGGTAGCCGTGTCGCGGAAAAGATCGCTCCGCGGTCTTGAATCCAACGAGCTTCCGAGCGAGACCGGTTTCCTTCTGCCTCATTAGTGCGTCGCGGCCAACGAAATCACCCTTCTTCATCTTCACCAGCCACCCGAGCGATGCTTCCAACGGCGTGGTGGTGTCGTCGAGATCGTTTCCATAGAGTGCCATCCCCATCTCGAGCCGCAGCGAGTCGCGCGCGCCGAGTCCGGCCGGCGTAACTTCGCCCGACGCCGTGAGCGCATTCCAGATTGTCGCCGCACGCTCGGCCGGGAAGTACAGCTCGAACCCGTCTTCGCCGGTGTAGCCCGTGCGTGAGATGTAGACCTTGTCGACGCCCGCCACGGTCCCCGTCGTGAACTCGTAGTACTTGATCTTCGAGAGATCTGTGCGCGTGTGCTTCTGCAGGATTCGCTCAGCATCCGGACCCTGAAGCGCGAGCAGCGCGATCTGATCACTGATGTCCTCGAGCGTGACATCGAAGTTGCCGGCAAAACGCGAGATGTGAGCGAAGTCCTTGTCGATGTTCGAGCCATTGACGACCATCAACACGCGGTCACTCGCCCGATAGACCAGGCAGTCGTCGACGATCGTTCCATCTTCGCGAAGAATGGTCGAGTACTGCGCCTGACCCGGATGCAGCGACGCGACATCGTTGGTCGTGACATAGTTCACAAATTCGACTGCCTGCGACCCGCGCACGATGAACTCGCCCATGTGACTCACGTCGAAGAGCCCAACGCTCTCGCGCACTGCCCTGTGCTCCGCTGTAATGCCGGTTGGGTATTGGACTGGCATCTCGAACCCGGCGAAAGGGACGATCTTGGCGCCCAGCGCCACGTGGACATCGTAAAGCGGGGTGCGCTTGAGTGCGGGTGAGGCGATCGCGTCAATCATTCCGGGAAGGTCCGAGGGGAGTTCTCGACCCAATATGTGCGAAGCGCCCCTCGATTTCGAGAGGCGCAGTGACAAATTGGCAGAAAGTGCGAAAAAGCTCTGCCTAATCCATCATTTCGGCTCCGGTAACCTCTCTAACGTCTCCGAGGCGCGGCTGAGAGCCGGTCACCCGTGCCTTCAGCGCTTCGAACAGGACTACCGGTCGCGACTTGCTCACCTTCATATAGGTAGCCGAGTCGGCTTCGACCATGATGAGGGCGATGCGCGGATCGTTGGGCCCACCGTCGCGATCTCCTCCCTCGTCACCGAACCACGCCTTCCAGTCTTCCTTGTAGAGCTGGCGGATTCGGTTACGGTTTTTCGAGACGTGTGCGACGCCCGACACCGAAACCCACTCGCCCGTCTTGTTCTTGAAGTAAGCACAGTTCACGTGGGGATCGACGGCCAGCTCGTCGAGCTTGTGCGTCTCGACGTTGGTGACGAACCAGAGATCGGGGCCTTCGATTCGTTCCTGCGTCGCCATCGGGCGCGAGACGAGCTGCCCGTTCGGCCGCCGCGTCGTGAACATCGCTGTCTCGATGCCCCTGATCAGGTCGTAGAGCTCGTCGATTTTCTTGGACTGTACCATGCCACTCTGGTGTGCAGAAGACGTGCCCACTCCCTCTTGCCGCAGGCCGCACCGGGCCACAAAAAAAAACGGGGACACTCACTCGAGTGCCCCCGCTAGTAATACGAATTCATTCGGAAACCAGGATCTCTAGCCGCAGCCCAGAACGCTGCAGATCCGCTGCGCATCGCCTGCCATTTGCGCCCGCTGCACGTACGAAGCAGCGCTGGTCTTGCTGAAGGCCTGGGTGTCGAGGCTGTTGGCCTTGCTCGCCTTTGCGCTCGCCAGGCCGATGAAGTCACTGAGCTTCACGCAACTGACGTGTGAGTTGCCATTGAGCGCGCGGAGCGCCGCCTCGAGCTGATTCAACAGCGGTTGTCCAGTTCCATTAGGTAACCCAAGCGAGCGGACGTAAGCGATCAGATCAACGAGCTGATCGTGGGCACCGAGAACTGTAACAACGAAGCTAGCCGACGTTTTGTTGCCAGCGGCGTCGGACGCCGTGCAACTGACTGTGGTGGGGCCAATCGGGAACTGGCTACCTGACATAGGAGAGCACCCGACCGATGTCACACCGACGTTGTCGGTGGCGGAGTACACGAAGCTAACTGCGGCTCCGTTCGACGTCGTCGCGTTCGCCGAGAAGCTTGCGGGAACCAGCATTTTCGGCGGTGTGACGTCTCCCACAACCACAGTCTGTGTAGCGGAGCTGAAGTTGAGCGACGGATCGGTCGCCTTCCAGGTGATGGTCGTCGAGCCAATCGGGTAGGGCGAGGTGAGCGAAAGACCGTCGCTACGGGCGCTCGAGACTGAAACGCTGACGCAGTTGTCCTTTGCCTCCGGGTTACCGACGGCGACCGTCGCGGTAGCGAGGTCAGGATCGTTGCCGACTGAGATGTTAGCCGGTGCGACAATGGACGGTTTTTCCTTGTCGCTGACCGTCACGCTTTGAGTGACACTCGCGGTGGCGTCTTCCACGTCCGTCGCGGTCCACGTGATGACAGTAAGTCCCTTCGGGTATGGCCCGCTTACGTCCTTGGTGTCATTGCGAACGCCCTTCACCAGGACTCCCGGGAGGTCGTCGGTGGCGATTGGCGCGACAGGGTTCAGCACGGCGAGGCACACGCCTGGATCAGTACTGACCGCAATTGCCGGGGGCACAGTTGGGAACACTGGCGGCTGATTGGCACGAACTGAAACCGTCTGCGTCGCGGTGTTGAGATTGCCGACCGCGTCCTTTGCGGTCCACGTGATGGTGGTAACGCCAAGCGGATATCCCGCCACGAGCGGCGCATTGTCGCTGCGTGCGCCCGACACAGTGACGTTCGGGCAATTGTCAGCGGCCGTAGCGGTACCGACGTCGACGATTGCGTACGAGACTCCCTTGTTGGCGCGTACCGACTTGCTCTCCGGCGCGACGACCGACGGATTTTCTTTGTCGTTCACCGTAACCGTTTGAGTGGCGCTCGAGAAGACCTTTTCGATGTCGGTAGCAGTCCACGTAATCGTGGTAACGCCCTTCGGATACGCCGCGTCGAGACCAAGACCATCGCTGCGTACACCGGACACTGTGACGCCTGGAGCGTCATCGGTCGCAGTAGCAGCTCCGACGTTGACGTTCGCGGCGCACACTGCCGGACCTGTGTTGACGGCAAGATTGGCGGGAGCGGTAATTACCGGCGCCTTGTTGGTGGCGGTGACAGAGAACTTTACAGCGTCGTTGGCGAGCGAGAAGCGGGCGCTGTCGCGGCCAGCCACAAATGCGGCTTCAGTCCCAGCGAGATTCTCGATTCCGTGAGTAAAGGCACGCCGCGTAAATGTCGTGTTCAGCTCGGTCGTGTAGAGCACGATGTCGTTTGACGACTCGTAAAGGACCAGCTGCGCCGTGATGTGGCCGTTTCCGCCCGACTCACCAACGTTGGTGAACTGAATCAGAAAGCGGCGATTCGGAGCCGCGCCGCGAGTCTCATAGCGAATTTGCTTGAGGGTGGTCGGTGCCCAGTCTGCCCAGCCCAAGGCAATGACGTTGTTGTTGACGTCATGCTGCGCGATGAATCTGCTCACGCAGCAGCCATCCGACATGAAGTACGAGGTATCGGTCCCAACGATCGTTCGGCCGAAGCCGACGATTCCATTGGTGCCGATATTGATCTTGTCGTAAACCTGGCCGAAGAACGTGAAGTTGAAGCCCATCGGGATGTTGGCGATGAGGCAGTCGTCACAGATCTTCGGAACGTTCACCGTGGGTGCTGCTTCCGGGGCGAAGGGAACGGCGGCGACTGAGTAACTAGGCAGTGTCGCGACGGTCGATAGGGAAACAGCGCCTGGTGCTACCAGGTTTGCGCTGATTCCGTTTCCGCCTGTCTCACGAGAAGGAGCGAACCGGGTCGCGCTGAGCTCGACGGGCGGATTCTTGATCGAGTCGGGATAATGATACTCGATCACGACGATTCCTTCCGTCGAAAGCTTTGCCAGGCCCGTGCTGTCGCTACAGGCATAGCCAAGGGTAAGCGCAAAAGTGGCCAAAAGGCCCACTCGTAGGGTGTTCAAGCGATCGTTAAATCGGGTGAAGCGCCACATTGGGTAGGTCTCGGTGAGAGGCTACGCTATAGACGAGGTCGAAGCTCATCTGTAACATAGACAAAACGGCGTTAAGCCCCTCAGAGAGGGGTTAACGCCGTTCTCGAAAAGCAGGTCCCACGACTACGTTTGTGACTACTCGGACCTATTTCTCACCTGCGTTCGATCACAAATCTTTCAGGCCGCTGACATAGCCGATCGGTCAATGACCATCGCGTCGGGTCTCAGCCCGAATAGTCTGTGCTCGCCTGTTGTGGATGGCCACGAGGGTTCGGGCACGCTAGTACGGCTATGATCTGCTGGGCTGCACGGATCATGTAGCTGGCCGACTCGGGGGTCAGGTCGCGGCTCTTCTTGAGCACGAGGTTGACGAAGTCATTCATCTTGATGCATGAGACGTCGTGTGAGCTATCGAACGCCGCTATCAGCTGATTGATGAGCGGATTCGTCACGCCGTCAGGCAGACCGAGCGCGAGGATGTACTTAATAAGGCTCTGCTCCTGCGTCGGCGCGTCGACCACGTTCACGTCGAAGCTGCCAGATTTCTTGTTGCCCGCGGCGTCGCTCGCCGTGCACGCAACAGACGTAGATCCTATCGGGAACGTAGTACCCGACAGCGGAGTGCAGGCTATTAACGTCACCGCAACATTGTCAGTCGCGGTCAACTGATAAGCGACCAGGGCACCGCTCGGGCTCGTGGCATTGACTGTAATGGGATTCGGTACGGACAGAGTCGGTGGTTCGACGTCCCGGACCGTTATCGACTGTTGGGCCGACGAAATGTTGCCCGACGCGTCAGCCGCCTTCCACGTGATCGTTGTGACTCCTACCATGAACGGATCGCTGATCGGTGCGCCATCACTGCGGACGTTTGAAACGGTTACGTCGGGGCAGTTATCCGCGGCCGTAGCCGACCCAACCGCGACGAGAGCCGACGGCAGGTGCGGGTCGTTGTCAGCGATAATGCTCTGGGGCGCGCTAAGGAGCGGGTTTTCCGTGTCGAGGACGGTCACTTTTTGCAGGGCGCTCGCTTTCAAGCCGGTAGAATCCGTTGCGGTCCACGTAATCGTGGTCACGCCTTTCGGATAACGACCTTCGAGCGGAAGCGCGGGGTCGTCACTTCTGACGCCGACTATCGAGACGATCGGAAAATCACCGGTTGCCGTAGCAATGCCGGGGTTGACGAGCGCATCGCAGGTTCCCAACTGCGACGTGGCCGCGAGCCTGCTGCCGCCAGCGCTCGGCGAAGCAGTCGGGAGCGACGTGTCTCTGGGAGCGCTCACAACCGGCGGACGCGGCGGTGCGAAATGAACTATATCGTTCGTCAGGCTGAAGACATTTCTAACTCGCGGATGCCAGACGCCAGTCGAATCCTGGAAACTGCCGAAAGCGGCTGCAGTTCCGTCGGCGTTCTCGACGCCCTGCGTAATAAGCTGAGTATTCTTGGTGATGCTCATCGTGTTCGTGTAAATCGTGATCTCGTTCGAACCCTCGGTGAGTACGAGCTGCATCATCAGGAGGCCCTTTCCCTGCTTGTTTGCGCTGTACTCGGGGACATTGTTGAATTGCAGGAGAAAGCGGCGATGCGGCGCCGTGCCACGCGTCTCGAACCGGATTCCGCCATAGACATTTCGCGGTTCCCAGTCAGTCCACGCGAACGCGATCATGTTGTTTGGCACTGCGGCATTGGGAATCTGGTCGCCGCGCATGAAGCCAGTCCTGAAGGGATCAGTCGGGATGGCACCAAAGACAAGAAACCCGTTGGAAGCGACGTTGACTTTATCGTAGGTGGTCCCGTAAAAGTCGAAATTGAATCCGAGAGGTATGTCCTTTAGAAAGCCGTCGTTTGGAACTGAGTCCTGCGGTATGATGATCGTAGGTATGGCTTCCGGTTCGGACCACGATGGCTGCGAAACCACGTACTTGAAGTTCCCGACAGAGCTCGAACCCGCAGCGCCCGAGGGGACGAGCAAGTCGGCAGAAATCGCTGTGGGAGTTGTCAGAACGTTTGCGGAGACGCCTTGCAAGTAAGCGCTCTTTGCGGAATCAGATACATTGAGCCAGACCACGGTTACGCCGTCGGGCATACGATCGTTCGGGCCGGTCATATCGGAGCACGAGAGGCTCAACGCCAGGACAGCGGCACCGGCGGAACCCGCTCTAAGAAGGCTTAAGAAAGCCGAAAACCCAGTGGAACGGCGCATCGTAACTCTCGTGATGAGGGTTACTTACCAGACGACCATTCCGACTAAGCTCAACAGTACTTAAGCCTCGAGAGACGGGCTTAACCCTTCCTCACAGACAGATTGGCAAAGACGGTTTTGTGATGGAGCTACACGCGGAGCGCCATTCGCCGCGGCCCGCGCGTCAGACCTTCTCGCCGCCTATCAGAACCGCCATTATCGCCTTCTGGATGTGGAGGCGATTCTCGGCCTCATCCCATACCCGGCTCTGCGGTCCATCGATCACTTCGGCCGAGACCTCCTCTCCGCGATGAGCGGGCAGACAGTGGAGAAAGATTGCGTCCTCCTTTGCGCGCTTCATGAGCGACTCGTCGACCCGGTAGCCCCGAAATGCTTTCTCTCTTATTGCCTGTTCTTCTTCCTGCCCCATCGACGCCCACACATCGGTGTTTACCACGTCGGCCTTGTGCGCGGCTTCAGCCGGATCTCGCACTACGCTCACTCTGGCTTTGGATTGCGCGCGCTGGAGAATCAGCGGATTCGGGTCATAGCCTTCGGGGCACGCGAGGGTGAGCTCGAATCCCAGCACGTACGCGGCGTTGAGCCACGAGTTCGCCATGTTGTTGCCGTCGCCGATCCAGGCAAAGCGCTTTCCTTTGTGCCCGCCAAGGTGCTGCCTCACCGTCAGCAGATCGGCAAGCACCTGGCATGGGTGCACGAGATCAGTCAGGCCGTTGATGATCGGCACCGATGCATAGCGCGCCAGCTCCTCGATCTCGGAGTGCGCAAAAGTCCTTATCATGATGCCGTCGACGTAGCGCGAGAGAACGCGCGCGGTGTCGGCGATTGGCTCGCCTCGTCCGAGCTGCACGTCGCGGGGCGAAAGGAAGAGCGCGTGCCCACCGAGCTGCCAGGTCCCCACCTCGAACGAGACACGCGTGCGCGTCGAGGATTTCATGAAGATCATCGCCAGTGATTTCCCGGCGAGCGGTTTCTTTTTGTATTTCCCGGCGCGCATTTTTTCGGCAAGAGCGAACAGACCCTCGATCTCCTTCGCGGAGAAATCAGGGATCTGCAGGAAATCACGGTGGGTGGCGGCGGCGACTTTTCGAGGCATGTGAGTTGCGCGAGTTGTTTTGCTGCGTCGGAAATATAAATAGGGCCGTTTGTTCTCTCACTCGACGAGTGTAATAATGTCACGCGTGATTCGTAGGTTCTGCGCTGTCGCGGCAATGCTGGCACTCGGAGCATGCCACTCTGATTCGACTGGCCCTGGCGATGGCTCACTTCCTCCTGGCCTAACTCTCCAGCTAAACCCCTTCATCACTTCGGGACTGTCAGGTCCGGTTTTCCTCACCCAGCCACTCGACGACGGCCGCATTTTCGTGGTCGAACAGGCCGGCAGGATCCGCGTTGTGCGTAACGGCGTTCTGCAGGCGACACCCTTCCTCGACATCTCGAGTCGAGTGCTGAGCGGCGGTGAGCGCGGCCTGCTGAGTGTGGCGTTTCACCCGCAATACGCAACCAATCACTACTTCTACGTCTACTTCACCACGCAGACGAACGGTGACATCCGTGTCGAGCGATTCACGGCGACGTCGAACCCCGAGGTCGCCGACCCAACTACTTCCAAGCTCATAATCACGGCGCCGCATTCGGCCAATACGAACCACAACGGCGGGCTGCTCGCTTTTGGACCCGACGGAATGCTCTACGCCGGGCTCGGCGACGGTGGTGGCGCTGGCGACCCGCTCGGCAACGGACAGAACTTCAATTCGTTGCTGGGTTCGTTACTCCGACTCGACGTCGATCATGGCGATCCTTATGCGATCCCAACCGATAACCCGTTCGTCGGGCAGGCAAACCATCGCGGCGAGGTCTGGGCGAAAGGATTGAGAAACCCGTGGCGTTACGCGTTTGATGCCGCCACGGGGCTGCTCTACATTGCCGACGTCGGGCAAGATCTCCACGAAGAGGTCGACGTCGTCGCCGCCAATCACGGCGGCGTAAACTACGGCTGGAACGTGATGGAAGGCGCCAGCTGCTACAACGCTTCCACGTGCAGCCAGACTGGATTGCAGCTGCCGATCATCGACTACGGACATAATAGTGGCGCGTGCTCGATCACGGGCGGTTACGTGTACCGCGGTACTGCGATTCCGGGAATCCGCGGACACTACTTCTACTCTGACTGGTGTGGCGGATTTCTCAAGAGCTTCAGATATGAGAACGGGGTTGCCGTAGACCAGAAAGACTGGGGACTGTCGTCGAGCGCAGTCACGTCATTCGGTCAGGACTTTGGTGGAGAGCTTTACATGATGTCGGGAAACACTATTCTCAAGCTCGTACAGGGAAGCTGAAAGCCTACAATTCGCTGAGGGTCTCCCCATGCGTCGTTACGAGCTCGTTTCCGGAATCATCTTCACGATCATGGCGCTGGTGCAGCTCGCACGCACCTTGCTTGCGTGGCCACTGCAGATCGCGAGCTTCAGCGTTCCCATCTGGCCCTCCGGCGTGGCATTCATCATCACAGGAAGCATGGCGATCTGGGCGTTCCGTTCTCGCGGGCGAGCTGCCGCGACCGTTTAATGAGCCAAGTGAGTAAACCATGATTCGCAAACTGAAGTCGGGCGAGTACCGCCTATACTCGCGGAAGAAAGATTCAAAATCCGGAAAGCGAAAGAATCTCGGCACTTTCAAGAGCCTTGCCGCAGCGAAGAAGCATGAGCGTGCGGTGCAATTCTTCAAGCGCGGCGGATAGAGGACGGCCAATTGCTCGGAGGCTATATTGTGGCCAATGAGCGACGCATCGATTTCTCTCGGCAACACGCTCTCCGATCGCTACACGATCGAGCGACTCCTCGGCCATGGCGGCATGGCCACCGTCCATCTCGCCGAGGAGAGAAAGCATAGGCGCAAGGTTGCCATCAAAGTCCTGAGACAGGAGTTCTCCGCTTCGGTGGGAGCGGAGAGATTCCTGCGCGAGATCGGTATCGCCGCGCGGCTCTCGCATCCGCACATCGTGCCGCTGATCGACTCCGGCGAGTCCGATGGGTCCCTTTACTACGTATCCCCCTACGTAGCCGGTGGCTCGTTACGGGACAGACTCAATCGTGAGCAAAAACTTCCTATCGACGACGCGCTGCGAATCGTCCACGAAGTCAGCGCGGCTCTGGACTATGCTCACCGCAATGGATTCGTGCACCGCGACGTCAAACCCGAAAACATCCTCTTCGCCGACGACCACGCGCTACTCGCAGATTTCGGCATTGCCCACGTGCGGGCGAGAAACCCCGAGGAGTCGCTCACTCTCGGCGGCCTGGCGCTCGGCACGCCTGAGTACATGAGTCCCGAGCAGGCATCGGGCGAGAGCGACATCGGCGTTCCGGGGGACGTGTATGGATTGGCGTGCGTGTTCTACGAGATGCTCGCGGGAGACCCGCCGCTCAAGGGAATGACCGCGCGCGCGACCATGGCAAAGCAGGTTACCGAAAGGCCGCGGCCATTGAGAGCGCTGCGCCCAGACGCGCCACCGGGTTTCGAGCGAGTTCTCGAGAAGGCACTCGCGAAGGATCCCGCCCAGCGTTACGCCAGCGTTGTGGAGTTCTGTGACGCTTTGGATTACGCCAGGTCGGAGCCCAATCGACCATTCGCGCTGACGACGCGCACGATCGCTGTCCTGCCGTTCGTCAACTCGAGCCCCGATCCCGACAACGAGTACCTGAGCGACGGAATCACGGACGAGTTGATCAACGCCCTCGCGAAGGTCGAAGGTCTCCGCGTCGCATCGCGAACATCAGTGTTTGCGCTCAAGGGAAAAGCGCAGGACGTGCGAGCCATTGGCGCGCTACTCGAAGCGTCGGAAGTGCTCGAAGGAACGGTGCGTCGCTCGGGAGACAATCTTCGCATCACCGTCCAGCTCACCTCGACAGACGATGGGCGGCTGATGTGGTCGGAGCGCTACGACCGACGGCTCGTAGACGTCTTCGCGATCCAGGACGAAATTGCCCGCACGATTGTTACGACCCTTCGTTCCACTTCATTCGCCGATCTCGCTCCGGCAGCGCCGAATCGGCACACCGAAAACGTGCAGGCGTACGGACTCTATCTTCGCGGGCGCTACGCGTGGAACAAGCGCACATCGGAAGGAGTGGTTGAGGGCATCAAGTATTTTGAGGAAGCGATCACTCTCGACCCAACCTACGCGCTCGCCTACACCGGCCTCGCCGACTCGTACTCCCTGCACATCGATTACCGCAACGTCCCGGTTCACGAGGGTCACCAGAAGGCGAAAGTTTACGCGCGAAAAGCGATCGAGCTGGACGACACGCTGGCCGAAGCGCACGCGTCATTGGCGTGGAGCCTCTTTGTTTACGACTGGGCGTGGGAGGAAGCGGCACGAGAGTTCCGCCGCGCGATCGAGCTCAATCCGCGTTACGCGCCGGCACACCAGTGGTACGCATTCATGCTGGCCTCGCAAGGAAAATTCGACGAGGCGCTGCTCGAAGCCCACACTGCTCAGGAAAATGACCCGTCCTCGGTTTCCGTCCGCCGGAGCCTCGGCTATTGCTACCTGTACGCCCGCAAGTACGAGCAGGCCCACTACCATCTCGATCGAGCCATCGCGATGAATCCGACGGCCGAGGAGAGCTATCGCATTCAGGGGCTGATTCTCACGCTCCAGAAACAGTTCCCAGCCGCGGAAAGAGTCCTGCGCGAAGCCCTGGCGCTGGCACCTGAATGTGGCCGGTACACCAAGGTGACTCTTGGATACTCGTTGGCCGCGGCCGGTGATGCCTCCTATGCGAACAAGCTCGTGGTGCAACTCGGTGAAGAATTGAAGACCGAATACGTGTCTCCCGTCGAGCTCGCGATGGCGTACATGGCGATCGGCGACAAGCAAAAAGCGATCGACTGGACCAATCGCGCGATCGACGAGCGGCGCGGTTGGGCAGCGTACCTGCGTGTGCATCCCGTCGTCGATTCGTTGCGAGGCGAGCCCGGCTTCGATACACTCGTTGAGCGGATGAAATTCGATGCTCCGGCAGGTCCGCCGGCAACGACCCCCGACTCCGCCGCGGCTTACGTGTGATTTACCGGGGGCTGGCTGACCTCATACTGGTCATCCACCTCGCTTTCGTCCTCTTTGTGGTTCTGGGAGGTCTCCTCGTAGTACGCTGGCCCTGGGTCGCGTGGCTGCACGTTCCGGCTGCAGTCTGGGGAATCCTGATCGAGTACACCGGCTGGATCTGTCCGCTCACGCCGCTCGAGAATTCGCTCCGCGTCCGCGGCGGTGAGGCGGGATATGTCGGTGGGTTCATTCAACACTACATCCAGCCGTTGCTCTATCCGGCTGGTCTGACGCGGCCGATGCAGGTCGGGCTTGGCAGCCTCGTCCTGCTCCTCAATCTTGCCGCATACTGGATGCTCTGGTCGAAGTCCCGAACTAGGCGGGCTGGTTGAGCTCGAAGCGCTCGACTTCCTCGTACCGAGCAGGTCCACCACCAAGGCGACTTCGATAGAGAACGATCGCGTGCACGGGCATCTCGACCAGTAATCGCGGGCTGCCGCTCAGAATATCGTTTATCGATTGCGGAGGATTTATCCGGCTAAGAGTGAGGTGCGGGCTGAATGGCCTGTCCTCCGCCGCGAACCCGACGCTGCGCGCGGCACCTTCCGCAAGCGCGGCAAGCTGTGTCAAGCGTTCCGATCCCTCCTCGATTCCCAACCAAAGAATACGCGCGCGACGCGGGTTAGGAAACGCTCCGAGCTGGCCGAACCGGACGGTGAACGCCGCGCCACACCTGGCAACTTGAAGACGAGTCACTATCTGACCGCGGGTTTCGGCGGAAGTCGCGCCGAGGAAGCGCAGCGTAAAGTGCCAGTTCCCAGGCGGCACCGGCTTCCCTGGCAGGGTTTGTGGAAGTGATGCCGCGATCGCGCGACGGGCATCTTCAGTGAGCGGGACGCCGATGAAGAGTCGTTCGGGCACCATCTGGTCCATTGTTATTTGCTCATCCGGGGCGTCACATCACATGCCGATCATCGCGCTCGAGTGCGCCGGCCCGTCCTACAGGATGTAGCGTCTCAAATCTTCGTCGTCGGCGATAGTCTTTAGCCGGCTCCGCACTAGCGCCTGATCGACGCGAAGTGTCTTCGCGCCGCTTTCCGGAAGTCCGAACAGCGCATCTTCGAGCAATGTCGTCATCACGGTGTGCAGTCGTCGGGCGCCGATATTTTCCATTCTGTCGTTCACGTGCGCGGCGATCTTCGCAATCTCGGCCACCCCGTCCGCAGTGAACTCGAGCTTCGCTCCCTCCGCCTCGACGAGCGCGGAGTACTGTTTGGTCAGCGCGTTCTCGGGCTCGGTCATGATTCGCACGAAATCTGCCTCGGTCAGCGACTGGAGCTCCACACGAATCGGAAATCTTCCCTGAAGCTCGGGAATGAGGTCACTCGGCTTCGCGACATGGAAGGCACCCGCGGCCACAAAAAGAACGTGATCCGTCTTAACCATTCCGTGCTTTGTCTGCACGTTGGATCCTTCGACGATCGGGAGAAGGTCTCGCTGCACGCCTTCGCGTGAGATGTCCGGGCCGCCCGAGTTTGGCCCGCGCTGTCCGGCGATCTTGTCGATCTCGTCGAGAAAAATGATCCCCACCGTTTGCGCTCGTTCGAGCGCGTCTGCCGTCACGTCCTCCTTGTTGATCAGTTTTTCCAGCTCTTCGCCGAGCAGGATGCGTCGCGCCTCGGGAACCTTGACGGTTCTTTTCTTTTTGCGCTTGGGGAGCATGTCCTGAAGCATTTCGGAGATGTTGTCCATCCCTTCCGACGCTCCCTGCGGCACCATCATGTCGAACATGACTGGCTGCTGCTGCGTCACTTCCAGCTCGATCTCGCGCTCGTCCATCTGGCCGTCCAGCAACAGCTGTCTGAGCTTTTCGCGAGTGCGCTTGTACCGCACCTCGGATGCGTCGCTCTCGGTGGAGACCGAGCCACCGGGGGACACCACGAACAGGTGCGCGCCTCCTGCCGCCGCCGATGGAGTTGGTGCGGACTGTTTGATGTCCGGAGGCACTGGAAGGAGCAGATCCAGCAACCTCTCTTCGACTTTTTGTTTCGCGATCTCCTGGACTTCTGTCTCGCGCTCGGCACGCACCATGTTGATCGCACTTTCGACGAGGTCGCGGACCATCGACTCGACGTCGCGCCCAACGTAGCCGACCTCCGTGAACTTCGACGCCTCGACCTTCACGAACGGCGCCCCGGCGAGCCGAGCGAGACGGCGCGCGATCTCGGTTTTGCCGACCCCGGTAGGTCCAACGAGGATGATATTGTTCGGTGAGATCTCCTCCCGAATCGCCTCAGGGGCCTGCTGCCGGCGCCACCGGTTTCGCAGTGCGATTGCGACGGCTTTCTTCGCATCCGCCTGACCGACGATGTAGCGATCGAGCTCTTCGACGATTTGCATGGGAGTGAGCCCGGCCAACCGCTCGAGCGCCTGCTTCGTGCGAGGCGACGCCATCAGCTCGGCTCCAGCACCGTGATGTTGGCGTTGGTATATACGCAGATTTCGGCGGCAATCTCGAGTGAGCGACGAACAACGTCGCGCGCTGGTAGATCTGTGTTCTCGACGAGTGCTCGCGCCGCGGCCAGCGCGTACGATCCACCAGAGCCGATCGCGATGATCCCGTCGTCCGGCTCGATTATGTCCCCCGTCCCTGAGATGATGAAACCGTGCTCGCGGTCGGTGACGGCGAGCAGCGCTTCCAGGCGCCGAAGCACGCGATCACTCCGCCAGTCTTTCGCCAGCTCCACCGCCGCGCGTTGAAGATTACCAGGGTACCGCTCGAGCTTCTCCTCGAATTTCTCGAACAGCGTAAACGCGTCTGCAGCGGCACCGGCAAAGCCGGCTAGCAGCTTGCCGCCATGCATCGTGCGGACCTTTTGCGCATTCGATTTCATCACGGTCTGGCCGACGGTCACTTGCCCGTCCCCGCCGAGCGCGACCTCGCCATCGCGGCGCACCGCAAGGATGGTAGTCGACCGCACCCGCTCCAGGTGACGCTTCATCGCTTCAAAATAACAGGCTGGGAGGATTCCCGGTGCGCTGCGTGGGCTTAAGCTGCGCCCTCTTCTTGCAATTCAACGGGCCATGAAACTGGAGCAGTTACCAATTCTTCTCGGTGTGCTTGTCGCGCTGTTCGGGCTCACCGTTCTCCTGGACGCATGGCAGGAGGGTGGAGTTGCCCCTCTCCGCGAGCGGCGACGACGCGCGCGAGCGGTACCACACAAAGGAGGGCAGACCCTTGTCGCTCTTGGAATGCTGGGCATGGCGGCGTCATTGATCGGCCGTGACACGTGGCAATACGGAACGATTTCGGTACTAGGCGGCATCATCCTGCTGATAATCGGCGCGATTATGAACCGCGCGTACCTCAAGGAGGTGCTCCTCTTCCGAGGTGCGGCTCGGCGCGGCGACGCGGGCAGCGAGAAAAACTCGCGATTGAGCCAGCCAGGACCCAAGGGGACCCGTATTCGTTGAGTGCGTTGCCTCAGGACTAGGCTTCGTGGGAGCGCATCACACAAAAGGGATGAGGCTCCTGGTAATAGGAGCGAGGCGCGAGGCGAGGCGGTTTTACCGCGAGCCTCGCACCTATCACCTCACGCCTTTAGTAGAAGTGCCAGTTCCCACAAGGATCCAGCGACGTTAACTCAATCTGTTCGCCTATACACCGCCGTACCACTCGTACCCTTGATCACTCCAGTAGCCCCCGTTCATCTCCGGCATGAACACGATTTTCGTGAGGTACTTGGTGTTCTTGTAACCGAGCTTCACCGGTGAGTACACACGTGCGGGGGCACCGTGGGCCGGCTCGAGCAGCTTTCCGTCGAGGCCGTACGCGACGACCGTCTGATGGTGCGTCGCGCTCTCGATGTCCCAGCTCTCATGGTAATCATCATCGAACGACTGGAAGTCGACGTATCGGGCCTTCGGATCGGCACGCACTAGCCGCGCGAGCTCACTGAATGGAACGCCGGTCCAGGTCTCGACCGCTGTCCAGCCTTCGACGCAGTAATGATTCACGCGGTGCGACACCTGCGGGAGCTTTTGCAGATCGTCGAGTGAAAGCCGCACGGGATTGCCGACGAGCCCAGTCACTTCGAGCGCCCACTTGCCACTCGCACTTTCATCCCAGACTGGAACCGTTCGCGAGATGAAGTAGCTCGGCAACTTGTTGCCGGCGTCGTAAGCGCCTCTCTGTACTCCGTCCATAGCGGTATGACGGAAAAGTTTTCGCTCGACGGCGAGATTTTTCCGCTCGGCGTACTTGAGCAGCTTGTCCGCTGCTTTCGGGCCACGCGCATTGCACGCAGCCAGCAGCGCCACGGAAACGAGCCCGCCACCTCGAATGAGGAAGCCTCGGCGATCGACTTCGTCGCCGCTCACGTGACCTCCGGCGGCGGGGGTGCGACAGGAACAACCCGCGCGCGCCTTGGGAAGAGATGGTAAAAGGGTCGCGCGTTTCGGGCCTCTGGCGAGAGCGACGGATCGTAATTCCCCGTGATCATCGAAGTTATGGAGTACGGGTCTACCGCGAACACCATGAAGACATGGATGACGCTGAGGATGACTATCGCGAGCATCGCGATGAAGTGCCAGTAACGGGCCCACACATAGCCGCCAAAAATCGCAGTCAGCGGTGCGAGCTGCACAGGCTTCCAGATCGCGATTCCGGTCAAAACCGCGAGAGCGCCGGCAACCGGCATCAGGAAATACGCGGTCTTCTGGAGCGCGTTGTGTTTCCCCTGATGCGGATGGTCTTTCCGTCTGAAAGCATAGAACTTGACCATCTGCCAGCTATCGCGAATGTCGCCTTTGCGCGGAACCAGATCGCGCCACTCCCCGTGCAGGTAGACAAAAGTCAGGTAAATCAGACCATTGACGACGAGCACCCACATCATCGCAAAGTGCCAGTGGCGTGCTCCGCCCAGCCAGCCCCCGAAAGTGAGCCAGGCTGCAATCGGCTTGTGCTCGAATGGATAGCAGCAGAAGGTTTCGCCTTTGCGGGCGAATGCCGGATACGCGTTGAAGATTCGTAGCCCGCTGCCAACCATGATGACGATGGCGACGACGTTCACCCAGTGGGTTACGCGAACGATCCAGTGATGCCGCTTCTTCATTGGTCAGTGTAGATTGCGCGCGCGCGTCGTCTATAGCAACAGCGCGCCAGCCAGGGGAAGAAAAAACCCGGCCCTGTCGGTTAGCAGGGCCGGGTTTTGTCCGTGACGCGATCGCGCTACTGAATTCGCCCCGTCGCCACCTTGAGGTTGTCCACCCACATCGTTTGGTCCACCGGCGAGCCGTCACCGATGTAGGGAGCGATCAGGAACTGATTGAGCTGCAGCGTTGGGTGCGCGCCGGTCCTGAACAGAATGTCGTGGCGGTCGATCACAAGGGTTCCGTTAAACCAATACTGCATTACGCCATCGGCCTGACCGACTCCGTTGGCGACTGTGTTGAGCTGTACATAGGCCTCGACCAAGTTCCAGTCGTTCTTGTACCCTGCGCCGGGGTTCGGCTGAAAGACTACTGGCCCAGTCACGCTCTTGAGATTGTACCAGTACGAGCCATAGTCGAAGCACTCGAAGTACATGCTCGATTCGACCAATCCGTTACAGCCGGCGGTCGATCGATTCTCCGTTACGCCGATCAGGTTGTTCGGCAACGGACCGTAGCTGTAGTTCACCGACTTGTTGTCCTGCATCGCAATGACGGGTCTGCCGCCATTTTGATAGTTCTGCTCGATGTAAATGTCCATGTAATTCTCCGACGGTCCGTCGTATTGACCATCGAGCGTGCTCAATATGTAGAACTCGTGCGGATGGTAGGTCTGCCCGGATCCTACGTAGTTGGAGCTGTACTTGACCCAGTAGCTGACATAGACTGAGTTCGTCGGCGTGAATGTATGCCGTTGCGCGTCGCCAGACGTTGGGCCTGTCGCGCCCTGCAGGAAGTGATATTGCGCCGACGCTATGCTTCCAGGGATGTGCTCGGTCGTTGACAACTCTAGGTTCGTATTGTCGTACCAGCCGCGCGACGCGATGTTGGCGTTCTCGAAATCTTCCGCGAAGAGGAGTGTCCCTCCGGGAGGCGGTGGAGTCGGAACCGAGTCCGCAGTAACTGTTAGCGGCGCGCTTCCGGTGATGGTCCGGTATTGCGCGACGATGCTCACGCTTCCCGGCGCCACGCCCGTCACAAGACCTGAATCGGAAACCGTCGCGATCGCCGCGTCACTCGAGCTCCATTGAACCGGACGCTCAACGGGCCTACCCCGACGGTCCTGCATTGTGACGGTTGCCTGCGTTGTGTGACCAACCACGATCGAGCTCGACGCCAAATGCACCTGGATCGATGCGACTAATCGGCTTGCGTCGGCCGTTATGTCATCGGTACCGAGTCCGTTCGGTCCCGTCGATGAGTCCGAACACGAAAGAATAGCCATCAGAGCGACGGCGGCTGCTGCCCCGCTCGGGAGTATGCGGTTCACGAGAACACCCATGAATCGCGCGACGGGCTTCAGTTGGGTCGTGAGCGCCCGGGCTGCGTGCTGTAGCGCGTCTACAACGCGGTAAGCGCGGAGGTGTGTCACAACCGGCAACGCCGTAGGGACGGCGCGCATCTATATGCGTCAGGCGAAACGGTCGTATCGCCATTTTGATCAGCGTTGAGTCTTCAGTGAAGCAGTCGCGCCGTGCTGCGCGCGCATCGGCATCGGTGGGCCATTATCGTGCCCGCGTGCCAGAACTCGGACGAATTCCAAGCTCAGGCGCGTGGGTGAGCCTTCTGATAGACCTGTTTCAGCCGTTCGATGCTGGTATGGGTGTAGATCTGGGTCGTTGAGATAGAAGCGTGTCCAAGGAGCTCCTGAACGGCGCGGAGGTCGGCGCCCGCATCCAGCAAGTGGGTTGCGAACGTGTGTCGGAGGGAATGCGTCGAAAGTCCGGAGCTCTCGTCGATCTTGTCCAGGAACCCTTTCACCGCGTTCTGGATCGCTCTGACGGAAATCCGCTTCCCGCGATTGCTCAGAAAAAAAGCGGTCCGGTCGCCTTTCGGTCCGATGTTTCGCAACAGCTCGTCACGCTTTGATTCGTAGTTACGCAGCGCGAGCTGGGCGTGGTCGCCTACCGGAATAATGCGCTCCTTCCTTCCCTTTCCACGCACCTTTACCTGTTGCGAAAGCAGATCGATGTCCATGCGATTGATTCCGCGCAGTTCCGAGAGCCGCATCCCGGTCGAATAGAACAGCTCGAGTATCGCCGAATTCCTGACGTCCGGGAACCTGCCCTCCTGGGCCTTGAGCTCGGCTGACTGAAACAGCAGCTCGATCTGCGCGCGATCCAGGTAGCTGGGGAGATATTTGTCCTGCTTCGGAGTATTCACGCCGCGAGCGGGGTTTACCTCGACCTGCTCGTTACGGTGCAGGTATTTGTAAAAGCTCCTTACAGTCGAGAGATTGCGGGCGATCGACCGCTTATTGAGTTTTTTGCGAGTCAGATGCGCCAGAAAGCCACGGATCGCCAGTCTGTCCAGTCCCTGCCACGACCATTCGCGCGCACCGTAATACGACCCGAGAAACGAGACGAATTCGTCCAGATCGCGGCGATAAGCGGTGATGGTGTTAGGAGAGACATCGCGTTCCTTCTCGAGATGGATGAGAAAATCGGCGACCGCCGGTGATTCGGCCGTCTTCGCTTGCGCATGGGTCACGCCTGACCGACAAGAGCAAGGTTACGAGTCACCGTAGTGGCGCGACCGTCGTTGATGCCGTTCGCATCGATCCAGGACTGCATCGCTCGCAGCGCACGCTCCGCAAACATCTCTCTTTTTCTCTTTTTGTCCCTGATGCGCTCCGGAAAATCGTCGAGCAGCCCGAAGTTCGCGTTCATCGGCTGGAAGTGCCTGGGATCGGCCTCGCTCATGTAGCGATAAAGAGCTCCGATCATTGTCAGCGGTGGGGGCACCACCGGCTTCTCACCCGAGAGAAGCCGGCCGAGATTGATCCCCGCGATGAGACCGGTAGCGGTGCTCTCCGTGTATCCTTCGACGCCCGTGATCTGGCCGGCGAAAAACATCGTCGGGTCGTCGCGCGCCGACAGATGCGCGCTCAGCGCGTCGGGTGAGTTGAGGTACGAATTACGGTGGATCGAGCCGTAACGGAGAAATTCGGCCTGCTCGAGACCGGGAATCATTCTGAAGACGCGCTGCTGCTCAGGGATGCGAAGACGCGTCTGGAAGCCGACAAGATTCCACATCCTTCCAGCGCGGTCTTCCTGCCGCAACTGGACAACCGCGTACGCGTCCTTCCCGGTTCGCGGATCGCGCAATCCTACGGGTTTGAGTGGACCGAAGCGAAGAGTGTCGCGCCCCCGCTCCGCCATCACCTCAACGGGCATGCAACCCTCGAAGTACGGAACTTCGTCGAATTCGTGTCCGTGATATTGGTCGGCAGCGACGAGGGCATCGAGAAAAGAATCGTACTGCTCCCGCGACATTGGGCAATTGAGATACGCGCCATCGTCGCGGGCGTTTTCCATGGTCTCCTTGCCGTAACGCGAGCCGCGGAACACTATCGCGTCGTCGATGGACTCGCGACCGATGATGGGCGCGATCGCGTCGTAGAAAGCGAGCGCGCCAACGCCCAGCCGCGCGCGAATTGCATCGGCGAGCTTGTCTGACGTGAGAGGCCCGGTTGCGATAATGCACGGCGCCTCGATGGTCGTTACCTCGTCACGAACAACGGCGATGCGCGGCTCGGAACCGATTCGCTCCGTAACGGTCGCCGAGAATACATCGCGATCGACCGCAAGGGCGCTACCCGCCGCGACGCGCGCAGAATCGGCGGACTGTAAAACCAGGGAGCCGAGGAGACGCATCTCCGCCTTGAGCAAACCGTGCGCGTTTGTGACCTCGGTACTCTTGAACGTGTTCGAGCAAACCAGCTCGGCCAGCTTGTCGGTCTTGTGCGCGGGCGTCGTCGTCAGCGGACGCATCTCGTGGAGCGTTACCTCGAACCCGCGCTTGGCGAGCTGCCAGGCGGCCTCCGAGCCAGCGAGGCCGCCTCCGACCACGGTGACGCGCTGCCTCACACCGCCACAGCTTCAGGAGACGGCGCGACGTCCCATTCGTTCGCGCATTTGATGCAACGGCGGTATTCGCCGCGCGTTTTCGTGAACTTCGCCTCCGCTCCGATATAGCCGCATTCCGGACATACTTCGGCAACCGGCTTGTCCCACACGACGAAATCGCACTTGGGATAGTTCGAGCAGCCGTAAAATGCTTTGCCGCGCTTCTTGGAGCGCCGCACCGCAATGTCACCGCCATCCTTGGGGCACTTCACCCCGGTTGGCATCGAGCGAGTGCCACGACACTTGGGAAACGTGCTGCAGCCGAGGAATTCGCCCGAGCGTCCGTGGCGGATGACCATCGGCGATCCACACTCGTGACAGATCTCGTCCGTGGGCTGCGCCGGCTTCCGATCACCGCGCAACGGTCGCGTGAACTTGCAATCCTTCGGATGGTTCTCGCAGGCGAGGAACGGTCCGAAGAACCCGCCGCGCGGCACGAGCTTGCCACCGCAGTCTGGACACCTCTCGGTTTCCAGCGAAGACAAGTCATGCGCTTCCCCGATCAGCGCCTCGATGTCCGCGCTTTTGACAGATTCCGCAAATGGGCCGTAGAAGTCCTTGAGCATCTTTCGCCAGTTCACGTCGCCATCCTCGATTTTGTCGAGGTCGGTCTCCATGTGAGACGTGAACTTGACGTTGAAGACGTCGGGAAAGCTCTTGACCATAACTTTCTCGACCTGCTCGCCCAGCTGCGTCGGGAAAAATCGGCGCTGCTCGAGATGCGCGTACCGCCGATCGACAAGCGTCGAGACGATCGACGCGTAAGTCGAGGGCCGTCCAATGCCGAGTCGCTCGAGCTCTTTGACGAGACTCGCCTCGGAGTACCGCGGCGGTGGCTCGGTGAAGTGCTGCGAAGGCGTGATCTTCCGGACCGGAATTTCTTCGCCTTTCTGCACGACGGGCAATCCCTGCTCTTCCTCGAGCGCTTTCCCCTCTTCGGCTTCGCGCGATTCCTTGTAGAGGCGCTGGTAGCCGTCGAACTTCACGACGCTGCCGGTCGCTCTGAACAGGAATCTGTCGAAATCGAAGTCGACGGTTGTCGTGTCGAAAATCGCGGGCGTCATCTGCGACGCCATGAAGCGCTGCCAGATCAGCTCGTAAAGACGATACTGATCTTCTTTCAGATACTTGCGAACGTGCTCGGGGCGGCGCGTCGGATCGGTCGGACGAATGGACTCATGCGCGTCCTGCGCGTTCTTCGCTTTCGTATCGGAGTAGAGACGAGGGGCGTCCGGCAAATACTGTTGGCCGTACATCATCTTGATGTAGTCCCGCGCTTGTCCGGCGGCGGATGGAGCGACCCGCGTCGAGTCAGTGCGCATGTACGTAATGAGTCCGACAGCGCCCTCCTCGCCGATTTCCATTCCCTCATACAGATCCTGCGCGAGACGCATCGTCCTCTTCGAGCCGAAGCCGAGCTTTTTCGCGGCGTCCTGCTGCAGCGTACTGGTCGTAAACGGAGCGGCCGGATTCTTCCGGCGCTCGCGGCGCTTTACTTCGGTGACCTGGAAGGTCTTTCGTGATTTGAGCGCATCGAGGATTGCGTTCGCTTCTCTCTCGTTGCTGATAACCGGCTTTTTTCCATCGAGCAGATGGAGCTTCGCCGTGAACTGCTGCCCGTTCTCCTCGAGAAGCGCTTCGACGGTCCAGTACTCGACAGGCTTGAACGCGCGAATCTCGCGCTCGCGCTCGACCAGCAGCCGTAGGGCCACGGTCTGAACTCGACCAGCCGAAATTCCCTTTTTCACGGTCTTCCACAGCACCGGGCTCGCTTTGTAACCGACGAGACGGTCGAGCACTCGACGAGCCTGCTGCGCATCGACCTTGCGCTCGTCGATCTCTCCAGCATTCGCGATCGCAAGCTGTACGGCATCGCGCGTTATCTCGTGAAAGAGAACACGTCTGACGGGCGCTCCGTTCTTGGTCTTGATCTGTTGCGCGACATGCCACGCGATCGCTTCACCTTCTCGATCAGGGTCGGTCGCCAGGAAGATCTCGCGTGAATCCCGTGCCGCGCTCTTAAGCTCGGCGACGGTCTTCTCCTTTCCGGGAATCGTCACGTACTCCGGCTGAAAGCCGTTCTCGATATCGATCCCCATCTTCTTCTCGGGAAGATCGCGCACGTGACCGATCGTTGCCCGCACTTTGTACGAACGACCGAGATACTTGCCGATCGTCTTCGCCTTTGCGGGTGACTCGACGATCACGAGCGAAGTCGAGCCCGGCTCAACATGGTTGTTGGCGCCATCGAGCTGCTCGATCGCGCTCTTCTTCGTTTTGCTCGCTTTGGCGGGCGCCTTCTTTCGGGAAGCGCTCTTTGCCGCAGCGGAGGTCGTTTTAGCTATCTTGGCTTTCGCCATCTCTAGTGCACCGTAGTGTTGTCGCCGCCGCCCGCGGAATCTTCCAGGCCAGTTCCCTCGAGTAATCCGCGCAGATCATCCAGCGCGATCCGCCCATCGAACTGCATGAGCGCGCGCTCGATGATGTGCTCCAGTTCGAGGCCGTTGATGGCCCCGGATCCGTTGAGGGAGAGCAAATGGCCCCACGCCTCGGGAGCGAACCGTCCCCGCTCGTGCGGTCCCATCACTCGAAACGTCGTCTGTCCAGGAATTCGTTCGTTCATTCGGCCGTTAAGTTATTTCATGGTCGAGGCGACCTCGACTACTTTCGCTATAAGTTGTTGCCGTGCAAGCCTTTCCGTGTCGAGCACGGCGTCGGCCGTCTCATAGAGCGCCCGTCGTTTATCGTAAAGCTCCCGGAGCGCGAGCCCCGGGTCCCGGCCCGCCAGAAGGGGGCGGGTCTCTACCCGGCGCAATCGGCGAGCAACTGCCTCCGGTGACGCTCTAAGGTATATGATACGCCCAACCAAACGCAAAAGTTCGACTGACTTGGTCTGAGTGATCCAGCCACCACCTGGTGATAGCACCATCCCGCCGGTAGTGCTCAACTCCTCCGTCAGCGCAAATTCCATCGCCCGGAAGCGTTCTTCGCCGCCGAGACGAAATATCTCTCGGACTTCCATCCCCGCTCGCCGCTCGATTTCCTGATCGAAATCGAGAAACTTTCTGCCCAGGTGACGAGCCACCGCTTTGCCGATCGTCGTCTTCCCAACCCCTGGAAGCCCGACGAGGATCAAATGGGGTGGGATCGTCCTATCGCCCGTGTCGGTCACTCAACGATGAGATGTAACTCTCATAATTGCGTCGCGTCTCGGCCAGCGAATCGCCGCCGAACTTTTCGAGGAACGCCTGCGCGACTACGAATGCTGTCATCGCCTCAGCAATTACCCCCATCGCAGGAACGGCGGTGACATCACTTCTTTCCGCAACTGCCTGGGCGGTCTCGCGCGTCTTCATCTCGATCGTTCCGAGGGGCCTCATCAGAGTGCTGATCGGTTTCATCGCCGCGCGCACAACTATCTGCTCACCGTTGCTGATCCCGCCCTCCATTCCGCCAGCGCGATTGCTCCGCCTGCGCACGCGTCCCGCTCTTAGATTGCGCTCGTCCGCGTCTATCTCGTCGTGAACGTCGGATCCCTGTCGGCGGGCCGACTCCATTCCGAGTCCGATCTCCACGGCTTTGACGGCCGGAATCGACATCAGAGCAGCGGCCAGTCTTCCATCCAGCTTCCTGTCCCAAGATACGTGGGAGCCCAAGCCCACCGGCGCGCCCTGGCAAATTACCTCCGCGATGCCGCCCAGCGTGTTGCCTTCGGCCTTGGCGGCGTCTATGCGCGCGATCATTTCGTTCTCGGCCTGTCGATCGAGCGTTCGTAGCTGCGATTCGTCGGCGGCGGCGTTGAGGTCGGCTGGCATCTTGTCGGGGCGCCGCGCGTCGACCCCTCCAAGGTGAACGATGTGGCTACCGAGGGTTATGTCGAATTCGCGGAGAAGCAGCCTGCAAACGGCGCCAGCGGCCACGCGCGCAGTGGTCTCGCGGGCCGAGGCGCGCTCGAGTACGTCACGCGCGTCGTCGCGATCGTATTTGAGCATTCCGGAGAGGTCGACGTGGCCAGGGCGCGGGCGAGTGACGGCTCGCTTGCGGTCTGGATCGCCCTCCCGCGGCGCCGGATCCATGATCTCCTGCCAGTTCTTCCAGTCGCGATTCTGAATCAGCATCGCGATCGGAGATCCAAGCGTCTCGCCGGCGCGCACTCCCGACAGAAGCTCCACGTGGTCCGACTCGATCTTCATGCGACGGCCGCGTCCATAACCCTGCTGCCGTCGTGCCAGCTCTACATCTATGTCTGCCGCGACAAGGTGCAGGCCCGCCACCATGCCCTCGAGAATGGAGATCAGCGCGGGACCGTGCGACTCGCCGGCAGTAGTAAATCGAAGCATCGGCCGAAAGAGAACGACACGCGGCTGCGCTGACAACCCCTCTAAAACGAAAAAAGCCCGGCGCGAGGCCGGGCTTTTTTTTCGTTATCAGGCTATGGACAAGTCGTGGTAAAGGTGTTGGGCAGTTGCGCGATGACAACTCCTCGCGCGGTCGCTGCGACCAGTACGAGCTGACCCGTCGAAGTGCGATAGGCCGCCTTGATTGGACCGATGATCGGATCACGAATCGGAATCGTCGACACCCTCTGATAACAATGCGTATCGAAGATGTCGATTTGCGGCTCCGACGAGGCCGCGAACAACAGGCGCGTGTTCAACGGGAATGAATTGGGGCCGGTGTTAAGCGGGTGGAAGTCGAGTCCCGCGTTGTTCGTCGTAGTGTTCAGCACGCCCTGCAGTCTGAGCAGCGGATTGAGTATGTAGGTGGAGTCGGCGCGGATGGCGGAGAGCGATCCATCGAAGTTGATCGCGACGCCCTTCACTTCGGCGAAGGTGTTGGCGATGAAGTCGGACACAGCCGTCGAAGGAGAGACTCCCCGATCGACTACGGGAATCGGTATCGCTACCGTAGCACCGGCGGGATTGGTGAACGTGTCCGCGAATCCGCGGTCGGCATCGAAGGAGACCGCTCTACTGCCGAAGACGCTACCACCTTCACCGAAGATCGCGCGCTGGAAACTGCCCGAATTGCGCGCAAACGTCGTGTCTCGGTACGCCAGCTCCGGCAATCGTACGGTGATCGCGTAGAAGCCTCCGGCCACCGGTTGATTGTAGGGCACCATTACAGCGCTATCGATGCCATTGGCATCGAAGCGCACGATTTTGAGAGTATCTGCGCGTCCAGCTGACTGACCCATCGCTGGCTCGAAGAAGAAGTGCGACGTGTGTGGATCTGTCTTTCCAGCCGCAGTGATGCCTTGGGTGAGATTCTCCCAGCGAATGGTGCCATTCAGTTTGTCAAAGGGCGGGGTCTGGCCAGGCGTCGGCGTGGTAGTGTATGCCAATATCGTCTGAGTGCATGCTCCGCCAGACTGGTAGCAGGTTGCCGCCAGGAATTCGGGTCTATCGCTGAAATCGTATCGCGTGAGCTGCTGGAAGGGTAATCCGCTCGTTCCCGAAGTCACCGTCGTGACGCTGTACACGATGATGTTCGGCAGCGCATAGCGGAACACTTCGGCTCCGCTGCCGCTGGCGCCAGCATTCAGATCGACGTAACTGATGTCGGTTCCGCCGGAATTCGCTATCAAAAGGGTATCGCCCTGCGTTCCAGCGCGGTCACGCGGCCAGGACGTGATGCCCCATGGCCGTGATCCGACGATCACCGGCGTCTTGAATGACGAGTCGCCGAGGTTGAAAACTTCAACCTGGTTACGCGTGAGGTTCGTGAGGTACAGGCGATCCCTGACTTGGTGGTAAATCGCGTCCGCAACCTGTCCACCGAGCGGAAGCGGGCGGGTTACACCTGCCACTACGACTACCGTATCGATACGGTCGGCGCCACTGGCGAGCTTGGCATATGCGCGCACACCGTTCGTATTCTGCGCGAATACCTGGATGTAGGCAGTAGTCGGGAAGGTCGTATATGGAAGCCGCATCGCAAAAGTGTGCGGCTGGAACGTGAGCTGGCCGTTCGAGGCAAAAGTCTGCTGATCGTCGATCGGTCCACCAACCGCGCTTCTCACCTCGTAACCGAGCTGCGCAATGCCGCTCGGGTCATCGGCTTCGACATGCACCGTGTCGCTGACCTCAACGCGCTTACCGTGTCCGCAAGCGTTGTCGAACGCCTGGCTGGTTGTGCAGTACGCGTTGACGACCGGCACCGAATTGATCTGTGCGGCTGTCTGGACGGTGATCGTTATGCTCGGCCCAACGGCGCGCTGGCCCAGTGAATCACGCAGGAACGGCGTGATGGTGAGGGTTCCGGGGCTGGCATTGGCAGGTATGACGACGGTGTCCTGCATCGTCAGCGAGTCGAGAAGTGGACTCGAGTATATCAGCGAATCCGCGCGAACCACGGGTCCCGTCGTTTGCAATCCGAGCGAGCGCACCTTGATCGCCGTCTTCCCCATTACTGTGACGAGAATTGATTTGCCGAGGACGGCGGAGCTTCCCGAGAACGGGCTGATGATTTTCACTTCCGGCGGCGGAACGTTGCCCGTCGCGAGCCTGAGGGTATCGATGCCGGAGCTGTTGCCCGCGCCGTCGACTGCTTCGGCCGTGATGGTAACCGGCGTTCCAGCGGGTACTGATCGCGATGCGAATAGCTTGAAAGGCAGCTGGATGTCCGTTACCGCGCTTGTGAACACCGTATCGTAAACGAATCCAACAGCTCCAATCGCCTGCACGTGAATAGTCTTCAGACCGAGGTTGTCCTTTGCCTCGGTGGTGAAGGAGATCACTGTGTCTGCCTGGCCGCCGATCGGCGTCAGAGTAAGCGTGGGTGGAATTCGATCCCGCTGTGGGTCTATCGACGTGCTGTCATTGCACGCCGCGACCACAAGTAGAACTGATGCTGCAGCCGCAGCCCACATGAGCTTCCGGTGCAGTCCACGGACAGGAGCTTTATTCATTCGAGTCACCTTTAACGGGTGGCTGGTGGAATCGGATTCGAGGATGCGCCCGGAATTGGTGCGCCGTCGTCGATGATGTGTGGCGTGACGAGAATCAGGAGGTCACGCTTTTCGTCGTCGGTGCGAGTCTCGCCGAAGAGCCTGCCGATTATTGGCAGATCGACGAGAAGAGGGATTCCCGACTTGGATTGCGTGGTCTGGGTGACGGTGAGTCCGCCGATTACGGCGGTTTCGCCATCAGCAACGAGGAGCTGGGTGTCGCCGGCCTGCTTGCCGAAAATGAAACCAACGTCGGACGACGCGAGCTGAGCGTCCGAGTTTTCGGCGTGCAGTAGCAGCAGGATCTGACGGTTGTTGGTGATGTGTGGTGTTACCGTCAGAATGATGCCGACCTGTTTCATCTGCACCGTAGCGCGCGGCTGAGAATTGGGCGTCGTCGCGCCACTGAGGTTAGCGGTGTTCGCGTCGAGCACTCTGATCGGAATTTCCTGGCCGACCTGAATCGATGCCTGCCTGTTATCGAGCGTCACGATGCTCGGCTCCGCCTGGAGATCGGCGAGACGAACTTCCTGCAACGCGTCGAGAAAGCTCGTGAGCTGGAACTTCCCGAGAGCCGTCGAGAAGACGACGCTGAGAGCCGGGTTTACGACTCTCGCGTTGGCGTTGGCGATCGCTGACAGTGCGTTGCCGCCCAGCAGGATTCGGTCGCCACTGAATGGGGTGCCTCCGCCTAGAGCGTCTGGGACTCCATCGCCGTTGGTATCGATCGGCTTGAGCGTCGCGGGATCCGGACGCTTCACTAGCTGGCTGAAGAACTGCTGCGTTCCAGTACCCAGGTCGTACGAGAGACCGATGTCTTCGATGTTGGTTCTGTTGACGAAGATGATCTTCGCCTTGATGCCTACCTGTGGCGTGCGAACGTCGAGATTGCGCACATACTGCAGAACATCGGCGAGCCGCGTTGCCGTTTCGGTGATGATCAGCGTGTTGGTCGTGCTATCGGCGGCGACGAGGCCACGCGCGACGCAGTTTGGCCGGGCGTTGCTGACAACGTTGGGGCTGCTTTGTACCTGCGGGCAATCCTTCTGCAGCAGCTGCTGTATGGTCGGAACGAGCGCCGCGGCGCGCGCGTAGTTGATCGAGACGAGCTGGGTCGAAAGCGGCTCCGAGGCCTGGCGATTCAGAATGTTCGCGTAGCTGTCTACGGTGATGATCCCGGACGCCGGATCTTCAGACGCGGCCAGGCCCTGACCCTGAAGTATCGCGCGCAGCGCGACATCCCAAGGCTGATTGCGGACTTCGGCGGTCACCGTGCCTGCTACGTCCTTTCCAACGACGATCGTGCGGCCTGAGAAGGCCGCGAACGACGCGATCACGTCGCGAATGTCGGTGTCCTGGAAAGTGGCGGTGATGGGCGGCTGCTGAGACTGCTGAATCTGCGAGAAGAGTGCGACCGGCCGATCGTAGGTCGAGATGGCTTTTGTCGTGATCGCCTCGGCGGCTGGCGGTGCTGGATCATCGATGACGCCTGGCGTCGACGTTTCCACCTGAGCGACGACTTTCAAGGAACTCTTCGCCGGCGCGGGTGCGGCAGCGGCTACCGTCTTCGGCTGGTAGGTGGTCGGTCTTGGATGCGCGGCCGGCGGCGTGGGAGCCGCGGCGTAGGAGTTACGCGAGGGAGAGGATGGCCACGCGGTATACTCGGCAGTCTTGCCGCCGGTCACCGATATGCGGACCTCACCTTCGCTGCGCTTCACTTCATAAGGGTGCTTCGTGTCCAGGTCGATGACGACGCGGACAATGTTCGGACGATACTGCGAGTAGCGAACGTTCGTGATTCCGCCGCGGGACACTCTGTCGTAGGTGCGGTGCGACATGTCGAGAGTGGCTCCCTTCAGATCGACTACCACCCGGGCGGGCGCGTCGAGCATGAAATCCTGCACTTCGACGGCGGCGTTGACCCCGATCACCACCTCGGCCTTCCCTGACGAAGGGACCACGCTGAGTGAGTGAACGGTTGCGGCCGACGAGGGCAGAAACAGGAGCGCCGCGGCTGGCAGCGCCTTCAACAAGCTCATTGACGAAGCCTCATTTTAGTCGAATCGGGCGGCGCTATCGGCAGAAGCTCCTGGCGACTGTAACCGAACTCTTCGATCGTGAAAATCACTGCTTTTGGCTGGATGGCCGCGACGCGCATTCTGCCTATCGTCTGGCCAACTCTCACTTTGTACTGATCCTTAGACGTGACGTCTCTCAAAACCGCAACAGAGTTCTGGCCACGCGGGTCGTACGCGACGCCGACCAGTTTCAGGTCGGTAAGGAGTGGCTTGAGGTCTGATGTCGTCAGCAGCGACACAAATGGATCGCGTCGCCCGTTGCCGTCGTACTGAAAGACTTCGCGGTTGATCAGCACCTTTGGAGCAGTGTCGGCAGCCGGAGCCGGAAGCGGTAACGCGGCGGACTTCCTCGTGTCAGCTGGTGGCGCGGTCGGCGCCACCGTCTTTGCGGCAGTCTTCGGATTTGCCCGCGACGCCGCCTGGGCGCGCGCCTGGGCAGATGCGCCATTCGCCAGAACGGCGAAGAGGATCAGAGCAAAAAAGAGCGAGCGCTTCATTGTTTCACCGCGGAAGGCGGAGCGTATGGCGTTGTGCGTGCGACGTACGTCTGCACCTGGAACTGCGTATCGATGAGCGATTCACCCTTCTTCAGCCGGGCCTTAGTCTTGTCGGCAACCGGGTGCAGCTTGATCGCCATCGTCACCGGGGCGATGATGCGATTCAGGGATCCGACGTTGCTGAGAAATTGGCCCACCGGGTGATATCCACCGATTACGCCGAGCTTGTAGCGGTACGTATCGAACTGCTCACCGGGAAGCACCGGCATGGGCTCCACGGTCGCGAGGTCGAGTCCGACGCGCCGCGCCGCCGTTGAAATGTCCTCGAGCAGCGCGGGCACTTCGTTGCTTCTCGGGACTAGTTGACGCATCACCTTGAGGCTCTGGTCGTACTCCGCCGACTGAGCGCGCAACTTCTGCAAGCTGCCCTGGGCGATGTCGGCTTTCGCCTGCTGATTCTTCTTGTCGAGCGAGTCGACGTGCACCTGCGTAGCTGCGAGCTCCGCCGATTTGGGTCTGTACAGGAAGTACCAGTAAGCGCCAAAGAGCAGCACCGCGGCCAACCCGATTCCGGCCAGCGATTGCTCGCGCTTGGTCATGTTCGCGCCGATAGCCATTAGTGCACCGCCGAGACTATGAGTGGAACGGTCTTGATTGCGAACGGAGGCGGAGATTGCGTTTCCGCTTCGAGCGTGAACTCCGTGACTTCTTTTCCTTCAGCCTGCACGAGGTCCGACCGCGAGAGCTGCACGTTCTGAATGAACGGCGACGCCTCGAGCGATTTCATGAAGCGCGTCAGCGCCTGGATGTCGACCGTGTGCCCGACCACCTTGAACTTGATTTCCTTTGCGGCTGCGAAGAGAGAGTCCGATCGGAGCTTCTTGGCGCGGTCGCGCTCCGCTGCCCTCTCACGCGGCGATTTGCTCGCGTTGCTGGTGCTATCCGCCGAAGACGCCTTTTTGACGACCGTGTCGGCCATTGCGACGCTGCGCGGCTGGCTCGTCTGGTCGATCTCGGTCAGCCAGGTGTACTGAGGCAGCGCGTTGCTGATCTCGTACATCAGGTGCGACCAGAGATAGCGAGAATCGTCGATCGACTTGATGATCGCGATCTGCTGGTAGAGCGAGTCGCGAGTCGCCTCCGCCCTGGCCTTCGCGGCGAGAACAGCGCTGAACTGCGCGGAATCCTTTACCGCTTTCGTCTCCCGCGCCTCCAGCAATGCCGCTCGCGCAGTCTGGCTGATGAACAGCAGAACTATGAGTGCACCGGAAAGTCCAGCCGCGCCTATCGCGCCAAGCATGTACTTGTCGGTGATTCCCTCGGTAAGCCCGGCGAGCCAGGCTGGGGGCTTGAGGTTGAATTCGAACTTCGTCGCGACGGTGGATTTCGCGCGGCGTTTCTTCTTGCCGTCCCCGGGGAGGAGATTGATTTCGATCATGGTATCGTTACTCCGGGGTCAATTCTTGCGCAGGGCAAGACCGATGGAGAGCATCAGGAGTGGCGCGACCTCGTCGGTCACCAGCGACTCCAGCGCGCCTTCTCGCACCGACATCGTGGCGAGAGGATTCGCGAGCTCCACGGGCTTCTTCAGCCTTTGCCCAAGCGATTCAGTAAGACCCGGCGTGCGGGAGCCGCCGCCACAGGTGTAGACTGCCTTCATCTGTCCGTCGCCTTTGAGCGAGGTGGAAAGGAACGCGATTGCGCGCTCGAGACCGGTCGCAATTTCTTCGGTACGCTGAGCGATCACCGAATCGAGCTGCGGGGACCGATCGTAGCCTCGGATCAGTGCTTCGGCGTCCGCCGCCGACAAGCCGTGCTCGCGCTGAAGGTCTTCGCGAAGACGCCGCGTACCCACCGGCAGGTCGCGGGTAAGAATAGGAACACCGTCGTCCAGAATATTGATGTTGGTGACTTCATGGCCGATGTTCACAAGCCCCACGGCGCCACTCATCGCGGACGGGTAATTCACCTCGAACGCGTTGTGTAGCGCGAACGCATCCACGTCCATACCCATTGGGGTGATACCGGCCTCCGAAAGGATGCGAAGCTTGGCTTCGACCAGGTCTCGCTTGGCGGCGACGAGGAGAACGCTCATCTCGTCTCTGCTGCCGCTACCGTTCTCTTCGAGGATCTGAAAATCAAGCTCGACGGAGTCGACATCCGGTACGTGCTGCTCGGCTTCCCAACGCATTAGCTCGCGGGCCTGCTGTTCCTTCACACGCTCGGTCTTGATGCGCTTGATGATGACGTCGCGTCCACCGACGGCCGCGACCACGGTTTTCATGTTCGCATCAACGGATTCCATCGTTGTACGGATGGCATCCGAGACCAGATGCGGATCCATCACTTCGCCCTCCACGATTGCATCATCGGGGAGCGGAGTGATCGCAACCTTGACCAGTTCTGGTGTAGACTTCGAGTGATCGACGACCGCGACCTTCACGAGGCCTGATCCGATGTCGAGCCCAACGGTAGTCTTCTTCCGGCCAAATAACGCCATCGCGGCCCTTGAATGAAAAAGAAACGGGTTTTACTCAGGCCCGCGCCGCATTGTTATACGTCTTGAGGCGTGAAATCCTAAGAACCCTGTTTGCTTGCATTTACGTGGAGACCAACCGCGTGGCACTTCTGCCTTTAAGGTCCGTCACCAATCGTTCGAACTAAGACACGATTCAATTGGCGCGAAAGTAACGATGGGCTACCATTCGCTAGAAAAGCTCCGACCACGATCGCTCGGGAATTCGGCCGATAGTTGTCGAACGATTGAGCCCGGTTCGGGCGCTCACGATCACTCCAATGCGCCTTGTCACTCCCGCGCCTGACTCGCGTCCGATCGTGTACGCGACGATCCAGTAGATAGTCGAATCGAGACGTGTAACGCGCACAGCGACCGCCGCTCCGAGACCGTCCAAGGATGACGATCGACTCGCCCCGATAGCGATCGTGTCGGTACCACCAGCGTCCCACCCGGCGATCGTCTCCTCGATTCCCGATTCGGCGGCGGAAAGCGCGAGCTGGCGTTCGGCTGACGCGGCGCCAATTCGCGTCTCCTCGGTCGCTGCGAAGAAGATTCCACTCACGAGCGCCGCGATCACCAGCGTTGCGAGAAGAGCTGCAGCCAGCACGAAACCCTTGCGACTACGATCCTTGGACCGGCGCGCAAAGGACAATGAACCCCGATAAGGGCGCGCAATCATGGCGAGCGGTTTCTCATCGCAACCGAAACGGTTCCCGAATCGCTCGGCGTCCACGGATTCCCTTCAATGGCCAGGCGCTGCCGGCTTTGGGCTCGGGCTGTAATGTCGACTCTCGCCACCGCCAGCGGATTGGAACCCCCATCGAGCGGCGTCCCGTGCGAGTCGAAGTATTCGAAGAGCAGGCCGGTAAGGCGGCGATTGGAGCTATACTGGCGGTACGGACCACTAAGAGGCTGTATGGCGCCGCACACAGAAGAACCGATCGCATTGCACCGACGATAACCCAGATACCAATCGCCGTCGGAGCCACGATAAAGGCTATACCTGCCGCGCCTGATGAAACGCACGGGCGCTCCAGGTGTGACGTGCGCGCTCAAGGGAGTCGTGAGCGTCACCTGGAAGCCGGTCGCGCCGGCGTCGAAATCTTGCCCCCGGCCTAACGCCGTTGATTGAGCACAGCTGGCCGCGAGTGAACGACCCGTGAACGCTCCAATTCGATGCCGTTCCCATCGGCTTCCGTTCTCAATCGAATCTCTATGGAAAAGCGCGAGGTCGCCGGTGTCGGGCTCTGAAAGGAGGGCCGTCAGCGGATTTTCGGCCGGTGACGAGGGTGGGAGTCCGATTTCGGTTCCACCCGCGGCCTGGCAAACCACCGAGCTTCCGATGTTGGCGAATAGCTCGATCGCGGAATCCGCCAGAAGCCTGATAGTATCGGCGGTCGATAGCCCCCGAATGTCCGTCGACAAAACGTCCATCGCATCACGCACGCCTTCACGCGCATAAAGCAGCTCGCTCGCCCCTCGATAGAATCGCTGCTGGCGCAAGAGCGTTACGCCGATCGCCCCGCCGACGACGCCGAGGATCGCCAACACTACGGTGAGCTCGATGAGGGTGAAGCCACGTTTTGCCACGGTCATGAAGACTACGGGCATGAAACGAGAGCGCGATACGAATCCGTACGGGCGCCCCCCCAGGCCATGTACGTGACTGATTCGAGCAAGCGCACCCGCGCGCTATCGACGACCGACACCGACCAGTCGGACCGGATCTGTTGCTCGAGCTCGCTTCCAGCCGCGGCATTCCGACATTGGGCCCCAAGGATCTCGAGGCGGTTGGCAGCGATTCGTGTTGCTCGCTCGCGGACCGCATTCGTGCGCAGCTCGCGGCCGATAACCGCGCTGCTCCCGGCGAGGGCCAGGCCACCAATCGTAAAGAGCAGCAACGCGACAAGGGTTTCGAGCAGTGTGTAGCCCGCGATCGGTGAGATAGTTCGCATTCCCTGATAATGCGAGGGTCTGGATTATTCACGTCATGCGTGCTCGTCGCATGCAACCAAAACCACGCCAATCACGAGCAAAAAAAAGGGGAGCGGAATAAACCGCTCCCCTTTTCTCTTGTCAGCCTGATCAGGTGCAGGTAATCACACCGTTGGTCATGTCGCAAACCTTGGCTGACTGCGTGTGCGTAGCGGTCGCGCTCCACGAAGGCGGCGGGCCGGCAACGTTGGTCACGACAACCGTCACGTTCTGCGAGGGGCTGAAACCCTGAAGAGGAGCCGCTGACGTCGCGGTTCCACCGAAGTACGCGCCACCGTTGTCGGCAGCATACTGCTCTTCGTAGGTCGCCATGTTGCGAAGGTCAGACTTCATCGCGGCGACGTACGCCTTGTCCTTGGTATTTGCAAATTTCGGAATCGCGATCGCGGCAA
>WNGC01000115.1_pt1 | contig 45946 bp, 51 predicted proteins | sample 5400051 | NCBI WGS metagenome assembly WNGC01 (sample SAMN13153368, study PRJNA577476) | soil metagenome | isolation source: 20 cm soil or saprolite under grassland replicate 2 | place: USA:California | collected 2016-06-15
GGCGATATCGCGGCCGCTGGCGCCCTTGTGACCGGACATGGTGCGCGGCTTGGCGTCGGGCTGCTCGCGCCGACGTCCGTCTGACTGCACCGCGTCGCGCCGATGACCAAGAGCAGGACGAGCCAACGCATCGTGTCTCTTGTACACCAGCCCGCGAGCCCGGTTCCCGCCGCAAGGTCGACTCACACCGACGATGGACAATTGGGCCGTGACCGTTACCGCGCGCGTCGTTCGGGCTCCGCGCGGCACGCGCCTGCAGTGCCTGGGCTGGCCGCAGGAAGCCGCGTTCCGCATGATCCAGAACAACCTCGACCCGGATGTCGCCGAGCGCCCAGAAGATCTCATCGTGTACGGAGGGACGGGGCGCGCAGCGCGCTCGTGGGTCGCGTTCGACCGCATCCTCGAAACGCTCGCCCGTTTGAAGAACGACGAGACCCTGCTCGTGCAGTCCGGCAAGCCGGTCGGCGTTTTCCGCACGCACGAGTGGGCGCCACGCGTGCTCATCGCGAACGCGCTCATCGTCCCGCGCTGGGCGACCTGGGACGAGTTCCGCCGGCTCGAGGATGCCGGGCTGACGATGTACGGGCAGATGACCGCGGGGTCGTGGATCTACATCGGCACGCAGGGGATCTTGCAGGGCACGTACGAGACCTTCGCCGCGGTCGCGAGAACGCACTTCGGCGGATCGCTCGCCGGCCGGCTCGTCGTCACGGCGGGCCTCGGCGGCATGGGCGGGGCGCAGCCGATGGCCGTCACGATGAACGAAGGCGTCTCGCTCGTCGTCGAGGTCGACCCGTCGCGCGCCGAGCGGCGCAGGGCGCAAGGGTTTCTCGACGAGATAGCTCCGTCCTTGGACGAAGCCCTCACGCGCATCGAGCGCTACCGGCGCGAACGCGCCGCACGGTCGGTCGGACTGGTCGCCAACGCCGCCGACATCCTGCCGGAGCTCGTGCGACGCGGTGTTCAGGTCGACGTCGTCACGGACCAGACGAGCGCGCACGATCCGCTCGACGGGTACGTCCCCGCCGGGGTCGCCGACCCCGCCGCGCTCCGACGCGACGATCCGGACGACTACGTGCGGCGCGCGAGAGGGTCCATCGTTCACCACGTCGAAGCGATCGTCGCGCTGGCCGCGCGCGGCGCGGTCGCGTTCGACTATGGCAACAACCTGCGCGGCGAAGCGCAGGCCGGTGGCTTCGCCGATGCCTTCAGCTATCCGGGATTCGTGCCGGCCTACATCCGACCGCTCTTTTCCGAGGGACGCGGTCCGTTCCGCTGGGTCGCCCTCTCCGGCGATGCCACCGACATCCACCGCACCGACGACCTCGTGCTCGAGCTCTTTCCCGAGGACCGCACGCTCGCGCGGTGGATCCGACTTGCAAGAGATCGCGTGCCATTCCAGGGTCTTCCGGCGCGAGTCTGCTGGCTCGGGTACGGCGAGCGCGCCGCGTTCGGCGAGCGGATCGACGACCTCGTCGCGAAAGGAGAGCTCAAAGCGCCGATCGTGATCGGGCGCGACCACCTCGACTCGGGATCCGTCGCCTCGCCGTTCCGCGAGACCGAGGACATGCGTGACGGGAGCGACGCCATCGCGGATTGGCCGATCCTGAACGCGCTCGTGAACGCGTCATCAGGCGCGACGTGGGTTTCGGTCCATCACGGCGGCGGCGTGGGCATCGGGAACTCCATCCACGCAGGCATGGTCGTCGTCGCGGATGGGACGACGCTCGGGCGCGAGAAGCTGCAACGCGTGCTCACGACGGACCCTGGAACCGGTGTGATGCGGCACGCCGACGCGGGGTATCCGGACGCGATCGAATTCGCGCGACGGAACCGGATCGACCTTCCGAGCACCTAGCATCGCGGCGGTGTTCGCCGCGCGCAGCGTGATTGCGCCGTTTCTCCTGACGCGAGTCCTCACAGCGATCGTGGCGCTCGCGTCGGTCATGCTCTTGTCCTCGCCGACGACCTGTCCGGACGTCTGTCACCCGTCGACGAATCCGCTCCTTGACGCGGCGACCCGGTGGGACGCGAAGGCCTACGTCGACATCGCCCACGACGGCTACGGAGCGGTACCCGCGAACAACGCCTACTTCCCGCTCTACCCATTCCTCATGCGCGCTCTGGCGACGCTCTTCGGCGGCAGCGACGATGCGTATCTCGTCGCGGGTGTCGTGATTTCCAACGTCGCCCTGCTCGTTGCGCTGATGTATCTCGCGAGACTCCTGGCGATCGACCACGACGCCGCGGCCGGGACCCGGGCGGCCGTTTATCTCTTGGTGTTTCCGACCAGCGTGTTCCTCGCGGTTGTCTATCCGGAGTCGCTTCTGATCGCGCTCTCGATCGGCGCGGTCTATCACGCGCGGCGCGGCGAGTGGTTGCTGGCCGTCGTCCTGGGTGCGCTGGCTGCGCTGACGAGGCCGTTCATCGGTGCGGCGGTCGCGCTTCCCCTGGCGATCGAGGCCTACCGCAGGTCCGGTCTGCGGGCCGCGGTCGGAGCCGCGGCGCCCGCGGGGATCGCGCTCGTCGGGTGGCTCGTCGCGCTCTGGCGGATCACCGGGGACCCGAAGGCCATCCTCACGGCCGAGGCGAATTGGGGTGTGGGGCCATCGCTGCCATTCGAAGCGTTCACCGATCTCTTCGATCCGAAGGTGTACGGGTTCCCGTATTTCGTGCTCGGCTTCACCCTGTTCATCGGAGCGCTGGTCGTGATGTCGTGGCGTTTTCTTAGGCCGAGCCTGGCCGCGTACGCGACGGTGGTCTTTCTGATCTCGGTCGCGACGGGCTCGCTCACCTCGTCACCGCGGTACTACCTCGCGGTCTTCCCGGCGTTCATGGTGCTCGCGCTCGTCGCGCGGGGTTGGACCGGCCGCGCCTACGTCGCCGTCGGTGCTGTGATCAGCGTGATCTTCACTGCGATGTACGCGCTCTGGTACTGGGTAGCCTGAGCCCGGCCATCGCCGCCGCCGGACGCGTCACGGTCACGACCGCGAGCACGCAGAGCAGGATCACTCCGATCAGATGGAGGAGGATCGGGACGAGGGTGCCGGTCTGCTGAGGCTCCATGAGGACCCATGAGACGACGACGCCGACGAGGATCGGCACGCGCTCGGCCGCGGGTCGCGTCGACGCGCGACGCAGCGTCTCGGCCGCGAGCGGCAGCGAGAGGATGAGGAAGGTCGTCCAGAAGTAGCCGAACGGCGCGAGGTATCCCGCCGTGGCCAGGGTGAGGGCATGCCACGCGTTCTCGTTCGAGCGATCGCGGCGCGCCGCGAGCCCGGCGGCGATCGCCACGAGGACCGCACCAATCGCAAGGACCAGGGGGAACCAGTCAGACCACAGGACCGCGGCGAGCTCCGGGGGTCCCGGTCGCGCGATGTGCGCGTAGACCCAGCTCTGCTCGAGCAACCGTGGCGCGAAGCGGACGTACTCCGCGGTGCGATCGGGCATCGCCAGCGCACCGACGGCGAGGGCCGCGACGCCGATCGCTGCCCCGGCCGCGACCGGACGCCACCGGCCCGACGCGACGTAGAAGAGAAGCAGCGTCAGCGGCAGGAACTTGAGGCCGACGGCGGCGGCAAGAAGCACGCCCGCCGGCAGCGCTCGCTCGCGGAAGCGCCAGGCGGCGAGCGCGAGGCCGAGCGAGAGGAGATTCACGTTACCGAGCGTCACTTCGAGCACGAGACCGAGCAGGAAAACGAACCCTGCCGCGGCCCACGGCCGCCAGAGCGGTGGGACCTGCCGGATCAATGCGATGCCCACCGCGGCGGCGGTCGCGATCTGCAGCGCGGTCCAAATCACGAGCGCGACCGCGTACGGCAGGAGGGCAAACGGGACGAACAGGATCGCGACGATCGGTAGATAGCGGAACTCGTCGGGCAGACCGAGGATCGTGTCCGGTCCCGGGTACAGCGGTGCGCCGTTCAACAGATGCTGACCGGCGAGCCAGTAGGCGCGGAAGTCGTATCCCGCGGGAAGCGCGCTCGCGACGACCACCGCGGCGCCAAGCGCGAGCACCGCGACGACGACGCCCGCGGACCAGATGATGCGCTCACGCATCACGGCTGGGTCCGCGTCGGCTGACTCATCGGGCTACAGGCTACGGCGGCGCTGCGAACAATCCGGTCGCGCGCGAGAGTCAAACGCCATCACGCGTTCTCTCCGTGGTACCTGCCTTTGTAACCCTCCGCGGTGGCGGTCGAGAGCCGAAAGAACACGAGCTGCGCCACGCGCGCGCCCCGCTGCAGGCGGCACGCGCTCGACGCGGAGGTCCACCCCATTCGGCTGGAGCTGGAGGTGGACGTCCGCGTCCTCGATGAGCGGTGGCGTCGCGGCCAGCGCGGCACGGAGCTCCTCGCGAGAGAGAACAGTCACCGGGCGATGCTAATGGGGCGCGGATGACAGAATCGCGCGGTGTCCCCGAACGCGAAGACCGTTGCCGGCTCGAAGACCGTCATGTCGCGGACGATGCTCCCCTCGGACGCCAATCCGTACGGCAACGTCCACGGCGGTGAGGTCATGAAGCTGATCGATGCGGTCGCCGGAGCCGCCGCGACCAGGCACGCTCGCGCACGCGTGGTCACAGCGCGGATCGACGAGCTTTCCTTCCTCGCCCCGGTCTACGTCGGGCATCTCGTCACAGCGAAAGCGTCGGTGAATCACGTCGGACGGACCAGCATGGAGGTGGGCGTGCGCGTCGAGGCGGAGGACATGCTTACCGGAAACGTCGTCCACGTTGCCTCGGCCTACCTGGTCTTCGTGGCGACCGACGAGCACGGACGGCCGATCCGGCTCCCGCCGCTGCTCGCCGAGACCGACGAGGAACGACGCCGGATGACGGCCGCGGAGACGCGCCGCTCATTACGGCTGCACAGACCCCGGACGCCCTAGACTGCCGCCGTTCGGGACCGGTACGCGACCGGATCCGACCACCGCTGGGGAGGTACGCATGCGAAACGCAATTCGCTTCGTGGCCCCGCTCGCCGCGGCTCTGGTCGTCATGGCGGCGTGCAACGCGCCGCGCGCGGGATCGAGCCCGACCCCATCCGCGACCGGAACGCCGAACTTCACGGGAAAGACTCTCAACATCGTCACCGGCGGGACCGGCGCGGTTTACATCGTGTACGGCGCGGGGCTCGCGGATCTTCTCAATAGGAAGCTCGGCACCGCTGCGAGCGCGCAGTCGACCACGGCATCGGTCGACAACATGAAGCTGATTCGCGATGGGAAGGCCGACGTCGCATTCACACTCTCCGACACGGCTTTCGACGCGGTGAACGGCAAGGGGTCGTTCGCATCGCCGGAGAAGCCCGTCGATGCCAAGGTGCTGGCGGTCCTCTACACGAATCTGACGCATCTTGTCGTGAAGGAGTCGGGTGGGATCAACACCGTGCCCGATCTCAAGGGAAAGCGGGTGTCGATGGGATCGGCGGGCAGCGGTACCGAGATCATCGCGAACCGCACGCTCGAGGCCTACGGGATGGACCCGGCGGCGGATATCGCTCGCGAGCGGCTCGGCGCGCAGGACTCGGCGAACGCGCTGCGCGACGGAAAGATCGACGCGTTCTTCTTCTCCGGCGGGTTGCCGGTCCCCGCGGTGCTGGACCTCTCGAGCGGGACAAAGATCAAGATGGTCGATCTCACAGACAGCATTCAAAAGATGTCGACCAAGTACGGAAACTTCTACTTCCCAATCAAGATCCCCAAGAGCACATACAACACGGCGGCCGATGTGACCGTATCGGGTGTTGCCAACCTGCTCGTGGTCCCCGCGAGCTTTGACCCCGCGCTCGCGCAGGCGATCCTTGCGACGATGTTCGACAACAAGGCCGACCTCGTGAAGGTCCACAGCGCCGCGAACGATCTCACGCTGGAATCCGCCGTCGTTGGCTCGCCGATCGACTATCACCAGGGCGCGATCGATTTTTATAAGTCGAAGGGTGTCTGGAAGAAATAGCGCTCTCGTCGCACTCGTCGCAGCGGCCGTGACGACGGCGGGGGTGGCGCTCGCCACCCCCGTGTCCGTGCTGACCGTGAGCGACGGGACGACCGAGTTCGTCCGCAGTCTCGATCGTGCCGAGGCACTTCAGTACTCGTACCGCCAGTCGATCTACCAGGTGACCGTCGTCGAGGAGCTCGCGCGTGAGGGCAACGACCTCCGCATTCAGCGGGTTCGGTCGAGCGACATCCGATCGGTCGAGTACTTCGGCTGGACGGGCGAGCCCGCGCAGGCGCAGGGACTCTGGAGCGAGGACTCGCCCCGCTCGGTGGCGGCCGACAGCGAGCTCGTCATCCGGATCACGCCCGCCGGCGAGCAGGCCCTTTCGACCTCGCGGTGGCGCGTCGTCCTAAAGCCCGAGTTCGGGGAGACCGTCGTTCGGGTTCGGGCGCAGGACCGTCCCTGGCTGCTCGCGCTGCTCGAGGGCGCCCGATGACCGGACCGACGACCGAGCCGGAGGTCGTCGCGCGCCCCGACCTCGAGGCCATCCTCGCCGACGACAAGACCAAGGCCCTCATCGAGGAATACGAAGCCGAGGCACGGACCCGGACGTTCACCGGAGTGTGGGATCGTCTGGTCACGGGTTTGGCCGTCGCCACGACGCTGTTCGCGCTGTACTACGCCGCGGCCGGCGCGGAGATCCCGTTCACGGGTGTCGTGCGCGTTCCATCGTTCCGGATCCTCGGCCAGACGATCACGACCCCGCAGATCTACGAGATGATTTTCCTGACGGCGATCCTCGTTCTCACGTTCCTGCTCTAGTGTCAACAGCCCGAACGAGTTGGACTTCACGTTCGGCGTCATCGCGATCGTCACCGTCCTGGAGGCGGGGCGTCGCACCATCGGCTGGCACCTGCCGGCCATCGGCATCGCCGCGATCGCGTACGCGTACTTCGCGGACTTCATGCCGGGTCCGTTCCGCGGGCCGCCGAAGGACCTGGACTACATCGTCTCGAATCAGTACCTCGGCCTCGACGGGATGCTCGGGACGCCGCTCCAGGTCGCGGCCACGTTCATCATCCTGTTCACGATCTACGGCGCGATCCTCGATTACACCGGTGCCGGGAAGTTCTATGTCGATCTCGCCTTCGCGCTCACGGGAAAGCGCCCGACAGGAGCGGCCCGCACCGTGACGGTCGCGTCGTTCCTCCTCGGCACGGTCTCGGGCTCAGGCGTCGCGACGACCGTCACGCTCGGCTCCATCGCCTATCCGATGCTGAAGAAGGCGGGACACGATCGGGAGTCGAGCGGCGCCATCCTCTCGGCGGGCGGGATCGGCGCGGTCATTTCACCGCCGGTGCTCGGACCGGCCGCGTTCCTCATGGCCGAGATCCTCGGCATCAGCTACCTGCAGGTCGTCGTCATGGCGATGATGCCGACGATCCTCTACTACCTCGGCATCCTCCTGACGATCGAGATCGACGCGCGCCGGCTCGGTGCGCGCGCAATCGCCCTTGACGCGCCGGGCTTCTGGGAGCTCACGGCGCGCTATTGGTACCAGTACACGTCGCTCTTCGCGATCATCGTGTTCCTCGTCGCGGGCTTTTCGACGATCACGGCCGTCTTCTGGTCGATCATCGTGGCGATACTCGTCTCGTACATCCGGCGCGAGACATCGCTTTCCCCTTCAAGACTGGTGAAGGCGCTCGCGGCCGGCACCAAGCAGGTCCTGCCGGTGGGCGCGACGACCGCGGTGGCCGGGATCGCCGTGGGCATCCTCCTGCAGACGGGGCTCGGCCTCAAGATCTCGCGCCTCATCCTCGATCTGGGGCTTGGCAACCTCGTGCTCACGCTCGTCGTCTCGGGGATCGTTCTGTGGGTGCTCGGCCTATCGCTGCCGATAACCGCGACGTATCTCGTGGCGGTGCCGACCGTCGTCCCGGCGTTGATCACGCTCGGGGTCGCGCCTCCCGCGGCCCACATGTTCGTCTTCTATTACGCCGTGCTATCCGAGGTGTCGCCGCCGGTCGCGCTCTCGCCGTTCGCGGCGGCTGCGATCACCGGGGGCAATCCGTATAAGACGATGATGCTCACCTGGAAGTACGCATTGCCCTGCTTCCTTGTTCCCTTCATGTTCACGCAGCCCGGCGGCCTCGCGATCCTCTGGACCGGATCGACCATCCCGGAGGCGATCCTCGCGTCGGTCTCGGCCGCGGTCGGGATCATCGCCCTCGTGGCCGGGGTCGGTGGATACCTGCTGCGCCCGACGAGCCTCATCGAGCGCGCCCTTCTCATCGCGGGAGGTCTGCTGCTCCTGGCGCCGGGCTTGGGGCCGGACGTGGCCGGTCTCGCGCTCTTTGGTGTGGCCGGCGCGTCGCAGCTCGTTCGCCGCGCGCGCCGGCCGGCAACCGCCGCAGCGTAGAGGACGCGGGTCAGGCTCCTGTCGGCTCCTCGGCCGGCAGAACATCCATGAGCTGCTGCTTCAGCTCTTCCATCTGCGTGCCCATGTCCTCGAGCTCGTCTTTCTTGAACGCTCGTCGCACCTTGGGGAACATCTTTCCCTCTTCTTCCTCGAAGGCGTGGTGCTCGATGTTCTCCATCATGACCTTGAACTTTGCCGCCCACTCCTCCGAGTCGAACGGGGTGTTCTCGATCTCGGCCTTGACGATGTCGACGAAGTGGTGCTCCTCGTACGACTCGTTGACGAGCTCTTCAAGCTGCTTTGAGGTCGCGCGCTCCTTGACCGCGGGGTAGAAGATCTGCTCCTCGATCTTCTCGTGGATCGTGAGCTCCGTGACCAGCTTGCTGAAGAGCTGCTCGCGAGTCTTCACGCCACGCTCGGTCGTCTTCTCGATTTCGCCCATCAGCTTCTTGACCTTTTGATGGTCCTGCTCGAGCAGTGTCAGTGCATCCATAACCGCCTCCAATAGGGTGTTGGCGGTCTGCAGAGCAAAGGCGCTGCCAGTTACAAAAGCGCGGGCGGCAGCGGCTCGCTCGATCGTCGAGCCCGCGTCCGACCTTTAGAGGACCCGCTCCAGGTAGTCGGCGAGGATCGTGAACGTGCGGATCTTCTGCTGGATATCGGCGCTCCCGTGGCCCTCGTCCGCGAGCTCGACGTATTCGAAGTCCTCGCCTTCTCGCCTTCCGAGTGCCTGGAGCTTGTCGCGGAATGTGCGCGACTGCGAAACCGGGCAGCGCGGATCGTTCACCCCGTGGACCATGAGGAGCTTCGCCTCGAGGCGATCCGCGAACTCGATCGCGCTGCGGTCGCGCCAGAGCTCGCGGTCCTTCTCCGGGTCACCCATCTGCTCGCGAAGGAAGTACCGGAAGTGCTCCTTGCTCTCGTCCCACATCCGGTGCAGGTCGCTGATGCCAACCCAGGAAACGGCGGCGCGCCAGAGCTCCGGCTTCTTTGTCGCCGCGATGAACGTCATGAACCCGCCGTAGCTGCCGCCGAAGACCGCCAGGCGTTCCGCATCGACGTACGGCAGGGATGCGAGGTACTTCGCGCCGGCCGCGACGTCCTCGAGGTCCGCGCCGCCCCAGTCCTTGATCGCGGCGTCACGGAAATCGACGCCGTAGCCGGTCGACCCGCGGATGTTCGGCTCAAGCACGACGAGGCCACGGTCGACGAGGAACTGCGCGAACGGATCGAATCCGCGGAACCATTGCGCCGTCGGCCCACCGTGGACATGGACGATCGCCGGCAGCCTCTCGCCCGGGGCGATGTCGTTCGGCCGGTACAGCAGGGCAGGGATCTTCTTGCCGTCGAAGGCCTCGTACCAGACGTGCTCGGCATTCACGAACACGTTGGGGTCGATCGACCCGTACTCCGGCTGGATGAGCGTCTCAGCCGTGTCCGTCGCGAGGTCATAGGAGACCAGGGCGGAACGCGTGACGTCGGTGGAATAGGTGATGAGGAGCTTCGTGTCATTCGCGAAGAACTGCGCACCGAGCGCGAACCCAGCCGGCAGCTTGAGCTCGCGGGCCTCCGCGGTCTGGACGTCGTAGAGGATCGGACGAACCTGCGAGTTCTCATTACGGATCGTGATGAGCCACTTTCCGTTCTCTGAGAACCGGAGCGCGTGCTCCTCGAGGCCCTCGGGCGAATACCAGCGGACATCGCCACTCTCGATGTCCACGATCCCAGCGCGGTTCTGACCCGACGCATCGCTCGTCGCCGCGATGCGACGACCGTCCGGATGCCAATCTCCGAGCGTGTCCTGAGCACCGGCTCGGACGCTGAAGACCTTGCGCGCGCCGGACCCGTCGGGAGCGACGATGTAGCCGTCGCGGTTCTTCAGGTTTGTCACGTCCTCGTTGGTGACGTAACTGATCCATCTGCCGTCGTCGGACCAGAGCCCGCCGACGACCGGGAACGCATACCGCGTGAGGGGCGTGTAGTCCGAGCCGTCCGGCCGGATCTTCCAGATGTTGAGCTGCCCGGGCCGATCGGGGCTTTCGGCAAATCGCTTGTTCGTGTCGACCGTGAGCCACTCGTTGTCGGGGCTGAATTGGACCGCGTGCTCCTCGGCGGCGGGATCGTTCGTGAGCTGCGTGACCGTGCCGGTCTCGATCTCAATCTTGTAGAGATCGTGCTGCTCGTTCCCGCCGGTGTCCTTTCCGAACGCGATGAAGCGATCGTCGCGGCTCCACGCGAAACCGGTGCGCATCGCGCGGGGCACCTCGCCGTGGCTGACCTGGCGCACCGCCTTTGTCGCGAGGTCCATGACGTAGAGCTCGATACGCCCCGACTTGTCCCAGTAGAAGGCCACCTTGTCGCCCTTCCACGAGACTTGCGGAAAGAAAAAGGACGGCAGGCGGCAGAGCTCCTCGAGCGGGATGCGCGGCTGACGGCTGGTTGCAACGGCCACGGTGAATCCTCCCCTGGATGCTCGCTTCACTCTAAACAGCGAGCACGGCGCGTGCACCGTCCGGCGGCATGGGGCAGAAGCGTCCCCCCGGCCCCGAACCGGTCGAGCGGGAGCCGCTCACGGAGAGCGTCTCGCATGTCGTCGAGGAAGCACGGATGCTCATTCCCGGCGTCACCGCCTTCCTCGGCTTCCAGCTCGTGGCGGTGTTCAACAACGCCTTCTCGCAGAAGCTGACCCGCGACGAGCAGATGCTCCATGTCGGGGCGATGTTCCTGACGCTCGTGGCCCTACTCATGTTGCTCGCCCCCGCGGCCTACCACCGTCAGGCGGAGTCGGGCTGGGTCTCGCAGGGGTTCGTCAACCTGTCGTCGCGGCTCATCACCGGTGCGACCCCGCTCTTTGCCCTCGGCATCACGATCGACTTCTACGTATTGGTGCGGGCCGTAAGCGAAAACACGACGCTCGCGCTGGTGCTGGCGGTCGCAATTCTCGCGATCACCGTCGTGCTCTGGTACGTCGTGCCCCACGTCGAGCCGATCGCGCGCATCCTTCGCGGCTGACGCTGGGCCGCCAACGCGTCCCGGGACCGCTTGGACGCGCGGCCCGAGCTAAGAGCGCCGCCGGGTGGTGGTCTTCTTGCGTGATCCCTTCGTCTCGCCCTTCTTGCGACGCGTCTTGTTGGTCGTCGCCGCTGCGATCCGTTCCGCGACCTTGGTCGAGCGCCCGCGGGCCGACTCGCTCCGCTTGATGTGCTCGTACTGCCGCTTGCGCTTTGCGCTCTTCACACCGCGTGGTGGCATGCCTGCACCTCCACGAATTTCGTATCTCTTCCACCGTAGAACCGCAAAATCCGGACCACCCGGCCGCCTCGTCGGTACGCTTGGGCCGTGAGGACGCGCTTCCTCGCGGCGTTTCTGCTTTCGGTAGCCGCCTGTGGCCCCGCGGCTGCGCCGCGTGACACACCGTCACCGGTTCCAGCCCCGGTCGAACCGTCGGCGCCTGAGGCAGGCCTTCCCACACCCACCCCGACCTTGAGCATCGGCGGCCCTCCCGGCGTCGCAAACCCCACCTCAGAGACATCGGCTCCATCGCCGCTGGACACCGGCGAAATCGCGGGGATGCAGTTCGCGTTCATTCGCGGACGCAGCGACCTGCGCGTCGATGCGAGCCTTTCGCGCGACGACACCGAGGTGGTTTACGCGACCGTCGCAACCGACATGGCAGCGGTGGAGGCCGAGTTCCAAAGGAACTTCACCACGCGGCCCGTGATCTACGTCTTCGCCGGTACGGAGAGCTACACGGAGGGGTTCGTTCGCATCTTCGGCTACCCGCGTGCGACGGCCACATTCGTCGCGGAGAACTCCGTCTCCTTCTTCGAGCCTTCTCTTCGATTGATCGCGGTGAACTGGGCCGCGGTGGGCGACCGCCGTCCGGTCGCGGCGATCCGGCACGAGCTCACCCACCTCCTGACGCTCGATGCGTGCTCGCCACGATGCGACCTCGTACCGGCATGGCTCAATGAAGGACAGGCGCGGCTCGCGGAGGCGCAGGTGCCGGGCGGCGAGTGGCGTCTCGTGCGCGTTCGCTACGAGGCCGCGTCCATGGCCGCGACCGGGACGCTCATTCCACTCAACACGCTCGTGTCGCAGCTCTCATGGAACGCCCTCACCGACTGGGCGGGGTACTTCAAATATCAGGAATCGGCGCGCGCGGTCGAATTGCTACGTGAGGACGTCGGCGGCACTGCGCCGATCGCCCGCGTGTACGAGCGGCTCCGAAACGGCCAGAACCTCGCGCAGGCGTATGCCGCCCTTACCGATCGATCGTTCAACGATTTCGTTGCGGGCCTTTCCGATCGCATGCGCGCGGCCGTCCCAGCCGGACGGGGCCTCATCCCAGTCGCCTCGACGAGCTACCTCGTATACGGGTTCCCACCCGCTTCGACGATCACGCTGACCGTGAGCGGCCCGCGCGGTAGCGAGAGCTCGCCGATGGTGATCTCCCCGTTTGGCTCGAACTTCGACACCATCGCCGCGACGCGCACGCGAGGCGGATACACCGTCAGCGCTCAGACCGACAGTGGAGTCTTCACGATCAACCTGAAAAAGAGCGACTCGGGAATTCCCGGAGATCTCCACTAGCGCGCGACGCGGGCGTCCTTCGAGCGAGCGGCCCTGGCGAGCGGTTCATCGCGATCCCACGGGGGGCCCGAGCGAGAAGGACGCCCGCGGCGGGCGGCGCCGGTGCGCTCGAGTGGTCGGTCAGGTGCTAACTGTGAGAACGACATTCCCGGTCTTTCGCTCCGTCTCGACATAGCGCGTCGCATCAACGACGTCCTCCAGCCGGTAGGTCCGATCGATGACCGCCCGGTACTTCCTCGCTTCGATCAGCTCCTTGAGAAAGAGGAGGTCCCCCTTGGTGAATCGAGGTGGGATCGCGAAGAGGACTCTCTTGTCTCCGATCCGTGAGGTGAGAGGCACCAAGATCAGATTCCGAATTCCGTCGGTCGGCAGGTAGATGCCCCCTGGCTTCAGGGAGCGCCTGCACCGGCCGAACGAGAGCTTGCCGACCGCGTCGAAGATCACGTCATACGTCTCACCGTTCTGGGTGAAGTCTTCCTGGCTGTAGTCGATCACCCTATCGGCTCCAAGCGATCGCACGAGCTCGACATTCTTGGTGCCGCACACCGCAGCGACGTCGGCTCCGAAGTATTTCGCCAGCTGCACGCCGGCGGTGCCGATGGATCCAGATGCGCCGTAGACGAGGATGCTCCGTCCCTTGCGGAGAGCGGCCTGACGGAGGCACGTCAGAGCGAGCATGGCTCCGTCGCAGATTGCCGCGGCCTCCTCGAAGGTCATGACGGACGGCTTATGCGCCAGCGGGGCAGTCTCCCGCATGCAGATGAACTCCGCGTGTGCGCCGAACCGGGCCGCACTGGTGCCGAAGACGCGGTCACCGACCGCGAACTCGCTGACGGCTGCGCCGACTGCCTGGACCTCGCCGGCCAGCTCGCTGCCGAGAATTCGCCGCTTCGGTCGGCGGATGCCTGAATAGAGGCGACTGAGAAGCGAGACGACGAGTCCGGAGCTGGCGTTGGCCCCGCGAATCCCACAGTCCGACCGGGTCACTGTCGTGGCGTGAATCTTTATCAGCACTTCGTCTTCCTTGGGGACGGGCCGCTCGACCTCCTCGAGCCGCAGGACCTCCGGAGGACCGTATTGGTCGTAGACAACCGCTCTCATCCGTTCACTTCCCCGCGCGGGACGGTCACTCGGGCCGGCCTGGGGCTTCACATGCGCGGTGGAGCGGACTCTCCCGTGGCGAGCCAACGCTCGACCTTCGGTATGTAGCGTTTCGGATCTTTTGCGAATCTTTCGAGACATCCCGGCCCACAGAATGCGTACTCCCGCTCGGGTCGCGCGATCGTGAGGCCCTGCTCGCGCTGCTCGGCGAGGTCGACGATCATGTCGCAGACCGGATCGAGCATCTTTCCTTCGTTCGCCACCAAGCAAAAGTAGCCGAATCCGACCGGGTCCCCCGGTCGGGGTAGCCGAAATCTCTCACCCCGTACGGTGTTCTCAACGGGCCTGGCTCGGCGCAAAGTGCGGAGCGTGAAGCAGATGGCAGGCGGACCATGGGACCGAGCCGGCGTGGACCGTGAGACCTGGTACGCCGCCCGCATGTTGGCCGCGGCGATCCGCGAGACCGCGCGACTCCCGATAGACCCGGCGGAGAAGGACGAGGCATTGCCCGCGGATCACGAGCGCCTCGGCGAGTACGCCGACCAGCTCGTGTCGGCGGTGGAGAACGGGGACCCCGAGACCATTGCGATGCTCTTGCGGCGCCAGCCGCGCTCCGCGAGCTAGAGCTCTTCTCCTACGGCCGGCGGCGCCGGCCACCGGTCTGTGGCGTGCTCGTGGCGTCGGTCCGCGCGACCGTGAAGCTCGATCCATCGCTCGACAGCGTCGACGGTTGCGCGATCGCCTGCCCCTGTCCGTTGATCATCGTGATCGCCTTCGCACCGAGACTCGCGAGGGACATCGTCTTGCCGTCCCGGACCGCGGTCGCCCCGCTGAACTGGACAGCGCCGAACTGATCGAGCGAGACGAGACCCCGGCCCACGCTCGGCGCCTCCTGCACCCACTCGGCGGATGAGTTCGAGGAGCTGTACTGAACCGTCACGTTGTATGTGCCGCCGGTCGTGTTGTTCTTCATCGCGATGAGCCAGTCGTTTCCGCTCTGCTGCGTGATCGAGACGGTGACGGAGTCGCCCGCGCTGATGGAGAGCGGTACGTCGCGCGAAGACTGCGGGAGCATCTCGATCCACGACGTGTAGGTGACCCCGCTACCGTCGACCATTGCCTGCGTTCCGGCCTGAATGAGATCGCCGCTCGAGAGCCCGCCGATCCCTACCCAGGTCGCGTCGGCTCCGCTGGAATTCGCCGACACGGTGGGCACCGTCCACGTGGCCGTGACCGAAGTGAACGTTCCGCCGCTCGCGGCGTAGCCGGACCAGTTGCTCGAGCTGCTCGTCACCGAGGCCGGAGTGCCGGGCTGCGTCACGCCCGGCGTGACGCCGGTGCTCGGGCTGATGATCTGCGTTGTGGGCTGCACGTCCGCGGAGATCTTCCACGCGCCGGACTGAAGCACGAGCGTGTAGTCGTTCCGATCGGTGCTCTCGGCGACCGACCCGTCGGTGTACGTTGTCCGCCAGGTCTCGTTCGTGGAGGCCTGTGCCGTCGTGCCGCTGGTCGTCACATCGACCCAGTCGAGGCTCACGAGCTCGATCGACCGCGCGCCACTGCTCTGTATGCCCTGGTTGGTCTGTAGGAGCTCCTGGTAATAGGAGTCCGTCGCGGTCGCGCGCATAAGGGTCGGGTCATTGCGCGCGTAGGCCTGCACTTGCGCCTGGTTGGCCCGCGAGATCACGTCCTTGACGGCGGCGACGGCTGCGGTGTCGCTCGAGTTCGTGGTCGTCCGCGCGGCGGGCGCGGTCTGATCGACGTAAGACCTCGCGGTCGTGACCAGCGCCCCGAGATCGATTCGCCCGCTGAACGCGGCCAGCGCGAACGCGAGAAGTCCAAGGGCCACCAGGCGTCCCGCCGGAACGCCGCTCTTTCGGACCGGGGCCGGCGGCGGCGCGACGGGGCTCATCGGCGTGGTGGCGGTCGGATCACCTTCGAACATGCCTATAGCCTCTCTCGTGCACCTAAGCCCGGGCTAAGAGCGCCCTGAAATGACCATATGAATCGCTTTTCGGTGGCTTTTTTGCCGCAGCGCGGAACTACGCGGCTTTCGGAGCCTGCATCGAGCGCACTCCCAGCGCCAGCACGGCGCCGACCGCCATGAGGACGAGCCAGGCAGGCAAGAGCCAGTCCGGATACGTCAGGCCAAAAAGCCGATCGAGTGACCATGCGCCGTTGCCGGCGAGAGCGATTGCCAGGGCGCCGGCCGCGAGGGGGAAGGGAAATTCCCAGCCGACCTTGCCGCCACCGGCCCAGAAGCCCTGCGGCCAGTGCGCCACGATGGTCACGACAACGAGATCCCCGAAGAGGAGCCCGGGTCCGATCGGTCCACCAAGGCCGAGCACGGTGAGTAGGCCTCCGCCGGCCTCGGCGAGCATCGCCACGTAAGCCCAAAAGAGTCCCGGGCGGAGCCCCATCGAGTTGAACCATCCGGCGACGCCGGCTAGCGATCCGCCCTTCCCGACCACGCCAAGCTTCAGAAGTCCGTGCGGAATCAGGACGCCGCCGATGGCAACACGGAGAACAAGAAGAGCCAGATCGGGGTACATGGACACGCCAAATGATAGTCCGCACACTCGTTTGTGAATGCGCCTCGCGGTCCGGGTCGTTGCTGTCCTCGCGATGCTGGCGGGAGTTGTTTTCTTCTTTCAAGGCATCGGAGTGATTCCGGGTTCGTTCATGACCGGTCGCAGTGAGTGGGCCGTCATCGGGGCGGCGCTGGTCGCAGGTGCGGCCACCATGCTCTGGCTCACCGGAATGGTGGGCGCCGGCGGTAAGCGCTAGGAGATAGGGTCGCTAGCGAGTGGCGGCGGGTAGCAGATCGGTGAGAGGACGCGCGTCCCTCGCCGCGCCGAGCCGTGGGAGAGCGAACGTGTCCTCGATCGCGGCCAAGAGCGAGTAATGGTCGTAGGAGGCGTCCACGCGGCGTCCCGCGAGATCGCGCGTCGCCACGATGAGCGGGACGATGCTCGATCGGCCGTCACCTTCGTCCCATACGACGAAGAGCGCACCGCCATCGCGCCACGCGGAGGAGGCCACGATCTTGGCGACGAGACCTTCGAGCCACGGACCGGACTCAGCGAGCCCACAGTCGTGTCCATCGTGGCAAAGGCCCGGCGTGATCCAGACGAATCGCGGCGTGTCGTGCGCGAGATCGGCGTCGAGGGCATCCAGCGAAACGACGTTGCTGGGACAGGAGCCTCCGTAGTACGCGAACGGGTTGTGCTTCAGCGCGTAGGGGTATGGGCTGTTCATGCAGCCCGCAGACGTCAGCCCCTCCATGTACGCGCGCCAGGTGACGCCCGCTGCCGTCAGCTGGGCTCCGAGGCCTCCGGCCGGCAGCGCGTGGTAGCCATCGTCGGTGATCCCCCACGTGCTTCCCGACGTCAGCGCGAGGTAGTTCGGGAGACTCGGCGAGGAGACCGCGTGGTAGTTCGTCGCAAGCGTGTACTTACTCGCCAGGGAAGAGATCGAGGGTGCGCGCAACGCCGTTGCCAGCGACGTGTTCTCCATCACGATCACGAAAAGGTGCTGCGGGATGGCCGGAGACGCGGTGGGCAGAAGTACTTTCGCGGGCGGGACCGACGGCGACGGAGCGGTGGCCAGTGGCGTGGAGACCGGCGAGGCTGAGGGAGATGTCGCCGAGGGGGCGGTGCATGCGGTCAGGAGAGCGACGAGCACCGATACGCGGAGGAGAAGTCGCATGAGATCACTATTGTCCCACCGCGGTCCTGGTTTCGGCCGGCCGCTGTCAGAGTTCGCGAGAAGCTCAGGCCTCGAACACGACCTCGTGACGGGTGGTTGCGCGCCAGGGTCGACCACGCCAACGCTCGGGCGGAAGCGCCGCGGCTCCGCGGCTGCGAATGCAGCGGCGCACCAGGATCTCGAGGTCGGCGAGCGTCACGCGTCCGCGCTTCTGTTCCCAGATCGCGCGAAGCGCGAGGATCGCATCGAGGGCGGCGTTCGCATCCATGGCTAGATGAAGCTCCTGGCGTTCACCGCGCTCCACTCTCGCCACAACACCCGATGTGATGTGTCGGATACGTTTCGTTCCATGCATGCGGCGAACGCAGGGCGCGTGCCAGCCAAGCTGCCACGCCGGTGATATCCGATTCGGTAGCGCCGTGGGGTCAGCCGACGCGAGCGGCCTCCGCCGCGAGCTGCGGAAGCAGGTCGGCGCGGACGCGCGTTACGTCCTCCTCGTATTTCAGGACGACACCGAGTGTTGCCTCGATGGCCGCTTCGTCGAGCTCGCCGGTGCCAAGCGCCGATAGCGCCATGGCCCAGTCGAGCGTCTCAGCGACGCCGGGCCGCTTGAAGAGATCGTCGCGACGCAGGGCCTGAACGACCGCGACGACGCTCCGCGCGAGCCGCTCTGGCACCTCGGGCAGCCGACGAGCGACGATCGCGAGCTCGCGCTCGACGCTCGGGTAGTCGATCCACTGGTAGAGACAGCGACGCTTGAGCGCATCGTGGATCTCTCGTGTGCGGTTCGACGTGATGATCACCGGCGGCGGGATCGCGGCGCGGAACGTCCCGAGCTCGGGAACGGTGATCTGGAAGTCTGAGAGAAGCTCGAGCAGGTACGCCTCGAATTCCTCATCGGCCCTGTCGATCTCATCGATGAGCAACACCGGTGGTGGACCGTCGCCCGCGATAGCCTCGAGCAGCGGACGCTTGATGAGGAAGCGCTCGCTATAGATCCGCTCGCGGGCGTCGTTCGCATGACCCTCGCCTTCGGCCAGACGGATCTCGAGTATCTGCCGCGGGTAGTCCCAGTCGTACACGGCCGTCGCGACGTCCAACCCTTCATAGCACTGGAGCCGGATCAGCTTCCGGTGAAGCGCCGCGGCGAGCGCTTTCGCGATCTCTGTCTTGCCTACGCCGGCCTCACCCTCGACGAATAGCGGCTTTCCCAAACGGAGGGCGAGAAAGAGCGTCACGGCGAGCGATCGATCCGCGACGTATCGCTCGCGTTCGAGCGCGTCAGCAACATCTTCGACCGTCGCCATGAGGGGAGGAGTCGTGCCCACGATGTCGATGCTACGAGCGCCGAAGATACGGGGCGCGCCGGCGCCTTCACGGCGCCGGCGCACCTGCAAGAACTCTTCGGTCAGCTCTTCGCGCGGCTCACAGCGAGCTCGATCGCGCGTTTTGCGTAGACCGTGACGAGATGCTTGCGATAGTCGGACGAGGCGGCAAGATCTGAGAGTGCGGTGATCCCGTCTGCTGCCTTGGCTGCCGCCGCTCTCACGGCCTTCGCGTCGGCGTTGGTGCCGATGAGGGCTTTCTCCGCCGCGGTGGCCCGATAAGCCGCCGCAGCCGCTCCGGTGACTCCGATCGCGACGCGTTCGACGCTGCCGTCGGCCTTGATCGTGACGACGGCCGCAACTCCGGTGATCGCGAATCCCGAGGCGGGATGGGCGAATTTCGCGTACGCGCTGCCGGCGCGGCCGGTCGGCACCGGAAAGCGGACCTCCGCGATGATCTCGTTCTCTGCAAGTGCCGTCTCGAAGGTTCCTTTGAAGTAATCGCTCGCCTTGATGTCGCGGGGGCCCTTCGGTCCGATGGCGCGGATGGTGGCGTCGAAGGCCAGCGCCGGTGCGGGCTCGTCGGCGGCGGGGTCGGCGTGCGCGAGGCTGCCGCCGATGGTGCCGCGCGCGCGGACCTGGAGGTCGCCCACTGCGCCCGCCGCCTCGGCGAGCGCGGTGAGGTGCGCCCGGACGGTCTTGTCGTGCGTGATATCGCGATGCGTCGCGAGCGCGCCGATCGCGATCGTTCCGTCGTCTTCGGTGCGGATCTGCCGGAGCGACGCGATGCGACGGAGATCGATGAGCGCTTCGGGCTGCGCCAGCCCGAGCTTCATGAGGGGCAGGAGGCTGTGGCCACCGGCGATGACCTTTGACTCGCCATTTCGGCCGAGCTCTCGGACGGCTTCCTCGATCGTCGACGGTGCCTGATAGGTGAATGGGTGCGTGATCATCGCCGTCCCTCCCCGGCGGCGCGGATCGCCCGCCAGATCTTCTCCGACCCCAAGGGCATATCGATGTGCTTGATCCCGAGAGGCGAAAGAGCGTCGATCACAGCATTGGCAGCCGCGGGCGTCGAACCGATGGTGCCCGCCTCGCCGATGCCCTTCACGCCGAGAGGGTTGGTGCTCGTCGGCGTCACCGTGCTGTCCAGCTCGAACGATGGCACGTCCTCGGCGGACGGAACGTGGTATTCCATCATGCTTCCGGAAAGGAGCTGACCCTCATTGTCGTAAACGGCGGCTTCGTAAAGCGCCTGCCCGATGCCCTGGGTGATGCCGCCGTGCAGCTGTCCTTCGACGATCATCGGGTTGATCTGCCGGCCACAGTCGTCGCACGCCGAGTACTTGACGATCTGGACCGCCCCGGTCTCGCCGTCGATCTCCACCTCGGCGATATGGGTGCCGAACGGGAACGTGAAGTTCGGCGGGTCGTAGTACACCGTCGCCTCAAGCCCTGGCTCCATTCCGTCCGGCAGGTTATTCGCGAGATACGCCGCCATCGAGATGTCCCCGAAGTTCTTGGCCTTCTCGGGGACGCCTTTCACGAAGACCTTGCCGCCCTCGACGACGACATCGGCGGGCGACGCTTCGAGCAGGTGCGCGCCGATCTGGACGACCTTCTCGCGGACCTTCTCCGCGGCCTTGTGGACGGCGACGCCGCCCACCGCCAGGCTGCGGCTCCCGAAGGTTCCGACGCCCATGCCCGGTGATTCGAACGTGTCTCCGTGACGCACCTCGATGTCGTTTGGGCTGACGCCGAGCGCGTCGGCCGCGATCTGTGCCCATGAGGTCTCATGGCCCTGACCGTGCGGAGACGTCCCCGTGAATACCTGGACCGCGCCGGTCGCGTGCACGCGGATGCGCGCGCTTTCGTAACCACCCCAGCCCACCCCGAGCGCGGCGTTGGCCTTCGACGGGGCGAGCCCGCAGATCTCGACGTAGCTCGAGATGCCGATGCCGCGATAGTTGCCGCGCGCTTTTGCTTCGGCGCGGCGCTTCTCGAAGCCCTTGTAGTCGGCCATCGCGAGGGCGCGATCGAGTGCCGGCGCGTAATTGCCGCTGTCGTACGTGATGCCGCTGATGGTGTTGAACGGGAACGCGTCAGCTGGGATGAAGTTCTTGCGGCGGACCTCGGCCGGGTCCATGCCGATCTCGTCGGCAAGGCGATCCATGATCCGCTCGATCAGGAACGCGGCCTCCGGCCTGCCGGCTCCGCGGTAGGCGTCGACCGGCGTCGTGTTGGTATAGGCGCCGCGCATCTCGTAGTCGAACGCCGGTATGCGGTACGGCCCTGGAACGATGAAGACGTGAAGGATCGTCGGGATGCCCGGCGCGAATGCCTGCAGATACGCGCCGACATTCGCAACCGTGCGCACGCGCAGCCCCAGGATCGTGCCGTCCTTCTTCGCCGCGAGCTCGACGTCTGAAACGTGGTCCCGGCCATGAATCGTCGCGAGGTATCCCTCGCGGCGCTCCTCCGTCCATTTGACCGGGCGCCCGAGCGTCTTCGCGAGATGACCGACCAGGAGCTCCTCGGCGTACACCTGGAGCTTGCTCCCGAAGCCGCCGCCGACCTCCGGTGCGATCACGCGGACTTTGTTCTGTCCGAGGCCCAGGTTCAGGGCGACGATCAGCTGGACGAAGTGCGGGATCTGCGTGGTCGTCCAGAGCGTGAGCTCGCCGGCCTCGAATTTCGCCGTGACCGCTCGAGGCTCCATCGCGTTCGGGATGAGGCGCTGGTTGACGATCCGCTGGCTGACTTTGACCTCGGCGTCCTTGAACGCCTTGTCGATGTCGCCGCCTTTGACCGGATACGTGAACACCAGGTTGGAGCCGAGCTCTTCATGAACGATAGGTGCGCCTGTCTCGAGCGCTTTTGACGCATCGACCACGACCGGAAGCGGCTCATAGTCGACCGCGATCAGGTCCGCCGCGCGCTTCGCCGCGTCGCGTGTGTCCGCGACGACGGCCGCGACGGCATCGCCGGCGTAGCGCACTTTGTCGGTCGCGATCGGCATGTGCTTGGACCCGTTCATGCTCGGAACGGTGATGAACACCGGCAGCATGCCGGTCGCCTCGAGGTCCTTGCCGGTCAGCACCGCGACGACGCCGGGCTCTTTCTTCGCGGCCGCTGTATCGATCCGGCGGATCCGCGCGTGGGCGTGCGGGCTGCGAACGAGCGTCAGGTAGGCCATGCCCTGCAGCATCACGTCGTCGGTGAAGGTCCCCTCGCCGGTGATGAGACGCGGGTCCTCTTTTCGGGCCACGCGCTGGCCGATGTAGGTGGGGTTGGCTGTGGCGGTCATCGGTTCACCTCCGCGGCGACCTTGGGCCGCGCGCCCGTCGTCTGCCGCATCTCGGCCGATGCGGAACGGATTGCGTTCACGATGTTGTGGTAGCCCGTGCACCGGCAGAGATTGCCCTTGATCGCGTGACGAATCTCGGCGTCGGTCGGCGACGCGTTCCGTTCGAGGAAATCGACGGCAGTGATCATGAGACCGGGCGTGCAGAAGCCGCACTGGAGCCCGTGCTCTTTGGCGAACGCGCGCTGGATCGGCGCAAGCTCTCCGTTTTTGGCGAGTCCCTCGACGGTGATGACCTGCGCGCCATCGGCCTGCACGGCGAGCATCGTGCATGCCTTCGTCGCGCGGCCGTCCACGAGAACGGTGCAGGCGCCGCACTGGCTCGTGTCGCAACCGACATGTGTGCCGGTGAGGCTGAGCGTTTCGCGCAGGAACTCGACGAGCAGCAGCGTCGGCTCGATCTCGCGGGTCTGGCTCGTCCCGTTGACGGTAAGCGTGACCCTATGGCCCATTCGCGCGCCTCCCCCATATCCCGGCGCCATCCGCCGACAGCGCCGCGACAAAACTCCCCGCCTCGAAAGGCGGCGTAAGGCTAGTTCTGGCCTAGAAGCCGGTCAACCTCGTGAGCGCTTGCTGCGCGAACGAGTCGTGGTCTTCTTCGTCGCCGTCCGCTTGCGCGTCGACGCACGCTTCGGTGAACCTTTGGCGGCCGTCGCCTTGGCGCGGGTCTTCGTCGCGCTTCCGTTTCCGTTCGAGCGCGAACGTGTCCGCTCTGCCTGCTGCCGCTGCTCCTGCTGCCGCTGCGCCTCTGCCATCTTGGCGAGACCGATGACATTGCCTTCCGGATCGGCGAAGAGCGCGTAGATGAGGCCCTGGCCCGCGTCCATCGGCTCCATCACCCTGCGGCCGCCGAGGCGCTCGGCCTTCGACAGCAGTGAGGCCGGATCGTCGGTCTCGACATAGAACGTGACGAAGCTTCGCCCGTCCTGACTCGCACCGATGCCACCGTTGATGCCTGTGCCCTTGGTCTTGGTGTCGATCATCCCGTAGCTCTGCGGGTTGTTCGTGTCGATGCCCCACCCGAAAAGGTCCTTGTAGAACTTCTGCGTCGCCGGAGCGTCCTGTGCGTTGATCTCGAAATGTGTCACTGGATGTGCCACGTCCGACTCCCCCTTTGTCTACCCTTCGTGTCTGGGATGGACTCTACTCTCGACGTCGCGCGGTCGTTCGTTCAGGCGGTGCAGGATCGCAACGCCGATGCGGCCGCCGCGCTCTGCGCCGACGATGTCGAGGTCACATTGCCCGGCTTGCCTGAGCCCTTCCAGGGCAAGGAGGGTGTCCGTCAGATGATCCGCATGGCGCCGGTCGAGCTGGTTCAGACGCCGCGCGATGAGCTGGTCGACGGCAAGAATGTGAAGATCACCACGCTTACCCGCGCGCCAGGTATTTTCGCGAACTACACGACCTGGAATTTTGAGATCGACGGCTTGCTCGTTCGCCGCCTGGATTTCGAGCTCCGCGCCGCGAACTAGCCGGTCCTCGGGTACGCGATGTAGTAGCTGTTCAGGATGTCTCCTTCCACCTGCTTCACGTCGACGCGGCCGAACCCCGCGTCGTCGAGCATCTCCAGCGCGAGCTCTTTGCCCCAGACCGCCCCAAGACCGTCGCCACCCAGCGCAAGCGACACGGTCATGCAGTGCATCGTCGAGAACATGTAGATGAGCGGTCCGAGCGCATGGTCCAGGTTGTTGGCGAGGTCGCTCGACGCGCCTATGTCGACGCAGAGATAGACGCCGTCAGGCCGCAGAGCCCGGCGAATTCCGGCGAGGACGCGACCAGGATGTGCCTGATCGTGGATCGAGTCGAAGCTCGTTATGAAGTCGAACGCGGCGGCGCTGTCGAGCGTGGCCACGTCTTTCGGCTCGAATCGTGCGTTGCCAAGCTTCCTCTCCTTAGCCTCCGCCCGCGCGGTCGCTAGCCCGTCGTCGGAGAAGTCGTAGCCGACAAAACGACTCGCCGGAAAAGCCTCCGCCATGAGATTGACCGCGTGACCGCTCCCACATCCGACGTCGGCTACGTCGATTCCCGACCTCAGCCGATCGACCAGTCCATCAACGAGCGGCAGCGTTGTCTCCAGGAGGCGCGCGTCAAATACCAGTGAGCTGTCCTCGGCCATGAGGCGCTGGAAATCCGAGTATTCGGAGTACGGAACTCCGCCGCCTTTACGGAACGATTCGACGACCTTCCTCTCCACGGATCCGAGGAGAGCTACGTACTGCGCCTGGACGGCGAGGTTGTCGATGCCGGCCGCACGTGTGAGGAAAGCGGATCGTTCCACCGGCAGCATGTACGTCTTCATCGCGGAGTCGTATTCGACGATCCGTCCGGTGACCACCGCGCCGAGCCACTCGCGGACGTAGCGCTCGTTCAGGCCGGCATGCTTCGCGATGTCGGCACTCGTTGCCCAAGCGCCATCGGCCATCGTGTCGAAGAGTCCCGTCTGGTGCCCGATGCTTATCGCGAGAGACAACATTCCGTCGTTCAGGATGCCGACGATGCGCGGCAAGAAGTCGGGAACGCTCTCACTCTTCTCGACGACCACGGTACCCATTGCCGCCCTCCCCGACGCCGACGCGCCCGTGTAGTTCTAGGCGCGCTGTCAAGGGAGGAGTCCTCGGAAAGCGCTAGGGCTTGGTGAGGACGATCGCGTTCGGAAGCAGGCGGCCCGGCCCGACCTTATAGGAGCCGCCGATCCACATTGCGGCGGTGCCGCCGCCGTCGAGATTGAGCGCGTCGCGCGCGCCGAGCGCCTGCATCACGTACGCGGAGTCGGTGACCGTCGCGTTCGTGACGATCGCGAGATAGATATACGTGCCGTCGACGCCGATCGCGCCTTTCGTGCCTTTCAGCAGCTGGGAGCCATTCTGCTCGGAGGTGGAGTCGATCACCGAACCGTTCTGGACCAGCAGCGGGAAGTTGGTGATCGCGGCGGTGATCGGGGTCTGGTTCTGGAAGTACACGTAGGTCCGGCGGTACACGCTCGTGCTCGCGCCGTTGAAGAGGAGCCCGCCGTTCTGGGCGTTGAGCGCGTTGTAGTTGATCCAGCGTCGCAGATTGCTGTTGTAGACCGCGTAGTCGTACGAGTTCACCTTGCCGGCGCACTGTGCGTAGTCAGGCGGGCAGAGGTACGTCCCGTTCATTCCCGCGTACGCGCCGTTCTCGCTTGCGTACTGGTCGAGCGGCTTCGCGGGGCAGTTGTTCGAGCAGTCCGTCACGTTCGCAGTAAGGGTCTTCACGGTGACGGCCGAGAGCCGCTCCTTGATGAGGTGCACGTTGAAAGTGCCGCGGATGGTCGAGACGCTCTGGTAGTTGTAGCCGAGGCCGGCCTCCGGCGGCGCAGGCGGCGTGCCGTCCGGATTGAGGACCGTGACGAGCCAGAAGACCCCGAAGTCTTCGAGCCACGTCGCACCTTCGATGAGCGGACGCAGATAGAGGCGGTATGACCCGGCGGCCGCCGGGGCCTGGATGGTGAACTGGAACCACGCGACCATCCCCGGCCCGACGTAATCGGCCGGTTGCATTGCGATGCGGTTGTAGCGAGGCCAGCCGGTCGCAGGCGAGCCCGCGGCGCCGTCGCCGCCGAGCGGGGTCGCGCGATCCTGGCCGGGCTCAGGCCCCCACGTGCCGAGGTACGCGACCTGGCCCATGCGCCCGCGCACCCAGCCCAGCGAGCCAGAGTTGTAGTACGCGACGGTCGCGGTCGAGCGCTCGCCGGGGCAGAGCGTGGGGTACCCGCTCTGTCCGTACCACTGCGCGTGGAACCCCGCCACGCCGGCGGGAAGACCCGCGGGATGCGGGATCCCGGGACCGACGCTGCTCGCACAGGTTGCCGCGGCCGGCGCGGTCGACACGGGCGCCGCGAATGCGCGCGTCGTCGGCCAAACGGCCAGCGAGCTGAAAACGATCGCCGCGACGAGTAGCGGCGAGCAAATACGCGATCCCACTCGTCGAAGCTAACGGGGCGAATGGCTCCAGCAATACCGCCGCGAGGGGGACGACACCTTGCGGTACCGACCGGTACGCCAAGTTGATACCCCGAGATCGGCCGTAAGGCTAGGTTCGACCGCGGGTCTTACCCCTTTGGTCCCGTTGCGACGATATCGATCGCGGCACGGATCTCATCAGTCACGCTGAGCACGCGGAAGGGAACGGACGGCGCGGTCATTCCGAAGTCACCGAACTTCCAGCTGGGATTCGCCGTCGCTGTCGCCGTGAGATCGCCGCCCTCACGCTTCGCCGTGACGTCGAAGGTGACCTCTTTCGTCTTTCCTCTGATCGTCATGTTCCCGGTCAGCGTGAACGCGAACGTTCCGCTCGTAGCGAGCGGCACCGTGAGTCCGCTCGTCTTCGTGGGGACAAACTCCGCCGTGGGGAACTGCCGGACCTGAAGCGTGTCGTTTTTGATGAAATTGTCGCGATCTCGCTCGTCGCTCGAGAGCGTCGTGAGATCGAAGGTGATCTTGGATCCCGATGCGAAGGTTCCGTCGGTGTTCAGCGTGAACGAGCCCTTCGCCCCGGTCGCGGTGAGGACCGCGTCGGAAGGCAGGCTCACGCCCACGAGCTGCTCGCGAACCCGGATCGTCGCCTTTGACTTGTCGGTGACCGTCCACGCCGCACCTGAGGCGGTCGCGGCGACCGCCGAATCGGTGGGGGTCGCGGTCGGCGTCGCGCTCGCATCCGAGACGGTCGCCGAGCCGCCGCACGCGGCGACCAGCATCAGGGCGCCGATGATGCCCACGATGTAACGAGCACGTGCGGGTACGGTCACTATCTCTGCTCCTCCGGGTTTGTCCGTCGACTGTAGGAGGAGCACCTGAGACCACGGCAAGGGTCCCCTAACAGTTCCTTAAGAAGGTTCAGGCCGCCGTCACGACCTGCGGCACGGCGGGGAGATCGCAGCACTCCGCGATCTCTACCGCGAGCAGGTCCTAAATTAGCGGACGGTCACGACCGTGAACATCCCAAGATCGTCCATCCACGCGCCACCGTCGACGACTCCGCGGAGCGGGACGACGAAAGTACCGGGCAGCGTTCCCTTTACTCGGAAGGAGAACGTGGCGGTCCCACCGGGTGGGACGATGTCCTCCTCTTGGACGGCCGGGCGCTCAGGCGTCGGCCAGCCGTCGGCGAGGAACGCGAGGGCCGGCGAGTTATCGGGGATCCCGAGGCGCGCCTCCTGATCGGTGCCCTTGCGCCAGGCGGTGGACCCGGTGTTGCGGAGGACGACTGACACGAGCGCCTTGTCGTCGGTGCTGATCTCCGGATACGGCGTCTCCGAGACGAAGCTCGCGTGGACCGTCGCGTCCGTGGGAGGCGCGCAGAGGCTCGTGAGCCACATGAAGTGTGGCCAATCCCAGGTCGGCCCGGGATCGGTGTGGGTGGTACCCGGTACCTGGTTGTGTCCGATGACGTGCTCGCGGTCGAGCGGTATGCCCTGGCGGCCAGAGATCGCGCACGCCAGCGCCGCTCCCGCGTAGTACTGCTCCGTAGTGAAGGCGGGGTTGGTCACGCGGTCGAGCTCGAATTCGATCCCGATCGAGTGCCGGTTGTACCAGACGTTGCCAGAGTGCCAGGCGGTGTCACCTTCGGCGACGATCTGAGCGATATGCCCGTCGCCGCGAATGACGTAGTGCGCGCTGACGTCCGAGGAAATGACGTTAAAGGCGTGCAGCGTGCGCGCGTAGCTGATATCGGTGTAGTGGATGACGATGTAGTCGATCGAAGCCCCGTCGCGTCCCGCCCAGTAGTTCGTTGCACTTGTGATGTATTCGGGCTGCGGGTCGTACGGGAACCGCATCGTAGTGCCCGAGCGCGACGTCGCCGCCGCTCGGGCCACGGGAATCGCGGACTCCGGCATCGCGGCCGGATCGAGCAGAGGTACGACGGTGGCGTCAGCGGGTGCGGCGTCGCGAGGCGCGAAGTCACTCTGTCCGGCAGCACTGATGAGAAAGATCACGAGCACCAATACCGAGCGACGAAGCAACCGCTCCATCTTCCCATTCCGGAACGTGAGTAAGCAATAGGCGTTGCGTCACATTGCTAGCTCACCAGGCAAGCGCGCCTCCGCTATGGCCCGTGCTGTGCCTAGCGCTCCGCCCGGCTGAGACGGGGATCGAACGCATCGCGAAGACCGTCACCAAGCAGATTGAACGAACCCACCGCAAGCAGGATCGCAAGCCCTGGGAAGAGCGAGAGCCAAGGCTGCGTGTTGATGTAGTTCCGACCCTCGCTGATCATGACGCCCCACTCCGGAGTCGGCGGCTGCGCGCCAAAGCCGATGAAGCTGAGGCCGGCCGCCGCGATGATCGCCGAGCCCAGGTCGAAGCTCGCCTGGATCATCAGCGGAGCGAGCACATTCGGAAGGAGGTGGTGCCAGAGGATCCGGACCCACGACGCGCCGATCGCTCTCGCGGCCTCCACGAACTCCCGACGCCGAACCGACAGGATCTGCCCACGCGTGAGGCGCGCGTACACCGCCCAGGTCACCGCGGCGATCGCGATGATCGCGTTGGAAAGGCTTGGCCCGAGCGCCCCGGCGATCGCCATCGCGAGGATGAGCGCGGGGAACGCCAGAAAGACTTCGGTCAGACGCATGAGCGCTTCGTCCACGAGTCCACCGGCGTAGCCCGCGACCAGTCCAACGACGGTGCCGAAGACACCCGCCGACACGACGACGACGACTCCGATGATCAGCGAGATGCGCGCCCCGTAGAGGATCCGACTCGCGATGTCGCGGCCGAGCGAGTCGGTCCCGAGCCAATGCGCCGAGGACGGCGGCATCAAACGGGAGCCGAGGTCCTGGAGCAGCGGATCGTAGGGTGCGATCAGCGGTCCGAAGAGCGCGCAGAACGCGAACACGGCGATCAGCGCGAGCGCAACGAGATTCAGCGGATTGTCGAGGATGGGCGCACGCGCCGCGAGCCTCAGACCGCGAGCTGGGAGCGCGATGGTGTTAGCCATGCTGCGTCCGCGGGTCCAGCCAGAAGTACGCGATGTCCACCACGAGGTTGGCGATCGGGTACACGATCGCGGCCAGCAGGGTCACGCCGAGCACCGCCGGGAAATCCAGGGCGATTGCGGCTGCGGTGGCATAACGCCCGAGGCCGGGCCAGCTGAATATGGTCTCGGTCAGCACGGCGCCCGAAAGGAGACTGCCGAAGGTCAGACCGAGGATGGTCACGGTCGGGATGAGCGCGTTGCGAAGGCCGTGGCGCAGTACGACGAGCCGCTCCTGGAGTCCTTTCGCGCGAGCGGTCCGCATGTAGTCCTGTCCGAGGACTTCCAGCATGCTCGAGCGGGTCATCCGCGCGATCACCGCCGTCGAGAAGTAGCCGAGCGTGAGCGCAGGCAGGACCAGATGGAGAACGCTGCTGCGGAGCGCCTCGAGGTCCCCGGCGAGCAGGCTGTCGAGGACGTAGAGACCGGTCCGCGTTGGCGGCGGCGTGACGAAGTTGTCAATTCGTCCGCCGCCCGGGAACCAGCCGAGCTGGTAGTAGAAGAGCCCGATCACGATGAGACCGAGCCAGAAGACGGGGATGGAACCGCCGATGAGCGAGGCCAGGCGTACGAGGTGGTCGGGAAGACGACCGCGGGAGATGGCCGACCAGACGCCCGCCGGGATCCCCACGACGATCGCGACGATGAGCGCGGTCAGCGAGAGCTCGATGGTGGCCGGGAACGAGTCGAAGAGATCGTCGGCGACCGGACGGCGCGTTCGGATGCTGCGACCGAGATCGCCGTGCACCAGACCGACGACATAGGTGACGTACTGCTCGGGCAGTGGTCGGTCGAGGTGGTACTCCGAACGGAACGCCGCGATCTGCTGGTCGGTGGCGTGGTCGCCGAGCGCCGCGGCCACCGGATCGGCTGGGATGACGTGGGAGATCGCGAAGGTGATGATCGAAACGCCGATCATCACCGCCGCGATCCCGACGATCCTCCGGGTCAGGAACCCGAGGAACCGCATGGTGCCCTGTGACTGCTACTTAGTTACTGAGGCGAGCTCCGCCCATCCGATCGAGCTCCAGTTGAAGCCCTTCACGTTCGAGCGAAGTCCAAACAGCTCGTTGGGCTGATAGAGCACGACGTATGGACCGTTGTGTAGGACGTAGTCGGTGATCTCCTTGTACGCGGCCACTCGCTTGGCCGGGTCGCTGATGAGCTCGGCCTCGTGCGCCTTCGTCGCGATCGGGTCATCCCAGCCGTTCCGGTAGGCGATGGACTTCGCCTTGTAGTCGGTGAACGGATTGACGTTCGCACCGGGGTCGGGATAGTCCGGGCCCCAGTTGATCATCACGAGCTGGCCCTTCTGCGCGCGGTATGTCGCGAGCAGGTCCGCTGTGGTCGTCTGCTTGATGTTCACGGTCACGCCGATCTTGGCCCAGTCGGACTTCAGCTTTGCCGCGATGTCGCTCCATGAGGCGCCGGCCGGCGCTGTACCCGTTGGGACGAGGAAGTCGAGCGTGATGCTCGTCTGGCCTGCTTCCTGGAGCAGCGACTTCGCCTTGGTCACGTCAGCCTGGAAGGGTGTCGACTCGTTGTAGCCGGCGAGACCTGCTGGGACGATGCCCTGCACTTTCTTGCCGTTGCCCTTGAGGAGGTCCTTCACGATCCCGTCGTAGTCGACCGCGGTACGAAGGGCCTCGCGCACCTTGACGTTGTCGAGCGGCTTGACCATGGCGTTCATGCCCACGTAGACGAGGAGCAGGCTGCCCGCGGAGGTCGTAGTGATTCCGGCCTTGCCCTGGAGCGCGGCGATCTGCTCCGAACCGAGATCATTGGCGATGTCGATGTCGCCCTTCTCGAGCGCGAACTGCTGGTTCGCAGGCTCGGGCACGTGTTTGAAGAGGACGGCGCTCAGAAGGGGCTTCGTCCCGCCGTAGTTGGAGTTGGCCTTGAGAAGGACCTCGGTGTTCTTCGTCCAGTGATCGACGGCGAAGGGCCCGCTCCCGGCGGAGTGGTCGAGGAGATAAGCAGAGCCGAAATCTCCAGACGCCTCATGCGTCTTCACTTCCTTCGAGTCAACGATGCCACCGATCGTGAAGGTCAAGATGACGAGGAAGGTCTGGGTGCTCGACGTTTTTGGCATGGTGACCACGACGGTCGACGGGTCGGACGCCTTGACGCTTTCAGCCTTGAGGCCGGCGATGTCCGTAAAGAGGAAGGCCGGCGACTTGTTCAGATTGATGGCGCGCTGGAACGAGTAGACCACGTCGTCCGCGGTGAGCGCGTTGCCGCTCGCGAACTTCACGCCTGACTTGAGCTTGAAGGTGACGTCCCAGTTGCTGCCCGCGTCCTTGATATCCCAGCTCGTGGCGAGTGAAGGCTTGGGCGTGGTGAGATCCGTGCCCTCGAACTTCACGAGCGTCTCGTACACGTTGTGGGTGGCGAATACCGCGCTGAATTCGTAGAGCACGGCCGGATCAAGCGAGATGAGATCGCTCGTGTCCCGGTCGATGACAAGCGTGCTCGCGGCCCCGCCGGCCGATGGCGACGCCCCGGGCGAGCCGCTCGTGCCGGGTGTCCCCGCAGGCGCACAGGCCGCGGCGAGGACGAGCGCTATGGCAAGGAAGATCGATGCATGGCGAATAGACATGTGTGCCCTCCCCCTGCGAGTAGTCGCTGAGCCTAACACCGGTTCATTTGGCGACCCGAAGGAGGCGGAAGATACAAACCGGCCCGCGGGCGGCTCCATTCGGCACGCAAGCCGCGGTTTGACTAGCCCAAATCATCTGCTAACCCTTCGTAGTAGTTCTAGCGGAGGTCTAAACGATGCTTCGACTCGGAACATCTGGGGAGACCGTCGGGCGCTGGCGGCGGCGCGCGATCCTTCGATTTGGCTTTCTCGGCGCCCTCGGGCTCGCCGCGACCGAGACGCTGGCGGCTGTCGCTCCATTCATTCGCGTCAATCGCATCGAAGGGCTCGGAAACCCGGTCGACGTCGGAACGAGGGCACAAGTTCTGGAGCAGTTCGCGGCCACGAACGATCGGCCCATTCTCTTTCGCGAGGGTCGCTTCTTCCTACTCCACGCACCCGGCGGGATCGTCGCTGCCTATCGGAAGTGCACGCACCTCGGCTGCGCCGTCCCTTGGAGCGACGCCGAGGACCGGTTCCATTGCCCATGCCACGGATCGCAGTACGACAAACGCACCGCCGTCGTGCTCAGGACGCCGGCCCCGAAGCCGCTGCAGCTCTTTCACATCGCCGAAAGTGCGGAGGCTCGGCTCATCGTCGATACAAACCCACTTCGGGTCATCGACCGGTCGGGCGATTGGGACCCGCGGGTGATCGAGGTTGTCGACTAAGCCGCTCGCGCGTCAGGGACGGCACGATACCCAAACGACGGGGCGGTACCCAGCCGACCCCGGGACGGTCACTTCCACGCTCGCGAACGTGATCGGGCCAACGAGTCCTGATTGCGGCAGGCAATCGGGTCGACCGTTGCCGTGGAAACTGCCACTTGCATCGACCCAGGCGACGTCGGTCGGGATCCCGTAGGTCCAGCCGTCGATCGGCTCCGACGAGATCGTGCCCATCGAATAGACCATCGACCTATGGATCGTCGTCGTGGGTCGGCTCGCGCCAATGGCGTAGCCCGCCGCGCCCATAAATAGAAGGACTGCCAGAAGGATCGGCACCGCGCGCCGAAGCCAAAGCGGTAGATCGTTGTCCACGTGGTGACCTCCGGAGCGACAGCGTTCGCCCGAAGTATCAGCCTGGGGATGATTCCGTCGGTCTTCAGCCGACCCGCTCGGCCACCTCGAACGTGCCTCTCTGAACGACCAGCTCCTTCTCGTTGGAGGCGAAGCTCACCAGCGTGCCTTCCGCGAAATCGAGCACGCTCGTCAGCGTGTAGCCGGAGGCGGAGAGGTAGGAGACCGCGTAGACCTCGTCGTTGACCGGGGCGACTTCGTACTTCGCCTTCGGTTCGGCTTGTCCCTTCCCAGCCTTTCGCTCGCCGTTGGCCGGTGGCTTTGGCGTCTTCTGTCGGCCGGTCTCTCGCCAGGTGACGGTGCCGTCGGTGCCGAAAGTGTGCTCGAAGCTTTTTCCCGCCATGGGTCCGTTGTCGTACGTCCAGTGAATGGTCTTGCCGCGAACCGGATCGGATTCCATCAGGGACCTCCTGTTTTCAGCGTGCGATGAATCGGATGTGGCGCAGCAAGGGGGTGACCACGAATTTTTCTTCTCACTCTGCGAGACAAATCACGATCAGTTAACGGAATATCCCGGGGTTGTGTCGGTCGACGCCCACTGCTGATACGTGGGTCATCGCGTTCCAAAGGTCCGCCATCAGCCCGATCCGGCACGCTCGGTCGCAGAGAGGCCGATCCGCCACTCGGTCTCCGGCGCGGGTGGTACGCAACTGACGGATAACCGAGCGGACACCGCGACGATGCGGAGCGGAAGGGACAGGGGCACGACCGCAACACCACCCCAGCCCGACACGGCCGCTTTCCCGGCCGAACGAACTTTTGACCGTGAGGAAGGCCTTGTCGTTTATCCGTGTGTGCTGCCTCGCCATGCTGCTCGGCGCCGTGTCCCTTGCCAACACAGCGAATGCGGACGATGGCCCCATCGCCCCGTCCAGTCCCGCTCCGCGTGCCGCGCCGGCAGCTCGCTCGTATCCACGCAGCTTCACCACGTACGGCGCGCTGATCGACTACGCGAAGTCCGTCGCCGTCGCGCGGCAGGAATCGGATTTGCGCCTTGCCGCGCTGACGGCGCAGCAGGACGCGGCCACGGCGGCGCTCAAGTCGGTCTTCGACCCGCGCGCGCGCGGCGGGCTGCTGCGGTCTCGGGCCAACCTCATGGATGACACGACCCTCAACGCGCTCCGGACCGAGCTCGTGAGCGACGCCGCGACCGGCCGGCAGCTGGTGGCCGACGGCGCGACCGCTACGCCCGCGGAGTCATGGCGCCTCCCGCTTCTTGGTGAGGACACGCAGGACTTCGGGCCCACTCCGTACTACTTCGAGCCGGCGATGACCTACCAGGGCGTCTACTACCCGCACTTTCACGACGGAACCGATATCGCCGTCGCTTGGGGAACGCCCGTCCTCGCGCCCGCTCCTGGGATGGTCGTGTTCGCGGGAACGATGGGCGACGGTGCGGTGGTCGTGGTCATCGCGCACGACGCCGGACTCGTCTCGATGTACGCGCACCTCGACAACCGCGTCTTCCCCCCGCCGGTCAAGGCCGGCGACACCGTCCAGGCCGGCGAGCGGATCGGCAACGTCGGGCTGACCGGAATCACCACCGGGACGCACCTGCACTGGAGCGTGTGGCGAAATGGCGAGCTGATCGATCCCCTTTCCATGGTCGGGAGCTAGTGCAGGGCCGTCACCTCGCGCGCCGAGAGATCAGCGGCCGTAGCCGACCGGCAGGAGGATGTCGCCCGACGTCGTGAGGTAGTAGACCTGCCAGCCGTAATACCCGCGGTACGCGTCGGGATCCGCACGCATCACCTCGGCGTAGGCCGTCACCGCCCGGACGTAGCGCTCCGACTGGTTGTATCGAAACAGCGCCCCGGCCATGTTGGCGGGCGCTCCGTTCGCTTGGAGATAGCGCGCGGCCGCGCGGATCGCATCGCGATCGGAGTTGATGTCTCCCTCGCCGTATCTCGCCCAGGTGGCCGGCATGAATTGCATCGGTCCCTGCGCGCCCGCGACCGAGGTACCCCGGATCCGACCCATCCGGGTCTCCACCAGATGGATGGCGGCCAGGTACGACCACGGGATACCGAACTCGAGCTCGGCATCGCGGTAATAGCGCGCGAGATCCTCGAGCGGCGCGGGCTCGACGATCCGCCAGGTCTTCGGCAGATCCGGACCCGGCACGACCGTGGCGCGGAGGTCCGCGGTCGCATCGGCGTTGGCCGTCGCTGTGGCGCGAATGTCTGACGGCAATGCGGCGAGCACCACGTCGCGCCATTCGGGCCGCGCGGCAAGTCTTCGGTACGTCAGCTGTTGAAGATGAGCGAACCAGGCGAGGTCCGCGCCGGTCACGCCAGGGTCGCGGACGGCGCGCTCCGCCGCCACGATCTGCACGGCCAGAGCATCCGGATCGGAGGCCGCGACGGGGGGATCGGGACGCGCCGTCGCAGTCGGCGACGGAGTCGAGGACGGGGTCGTCGCGGCCGACGGCTCAGGCGAAGGCGTGGGGGTCTCGGTGACGGACGCGATCGGTGGGCCGCTGGAAACGGTGCATGCACAGAACAGCAAGATCGCCACGAGAGCTGACGCCGTCCGCCTCAATTCAGTGAACACGCCGCCGCGCGCTGGAGTAGGAGGTCACGCTCCCGCTCGTTCCGGGTGAGGGCTGCCGCTCGCTCGAACTCCGACCGCGCTTCGTCCGACCGGCCGAGCTTCGCGAGCAGGTCTCCGCGCACGCTTGGCAGGAGGTGATAGGACTTGAGGGAAGGCTCGGTGACGAGTGCGTCGGCGAGCTCGAGTCCCGCGGCCGGACCGAAGGCCATCGCGTACGCGACCGCGCGGTTCAGCTCCACGACCGGTGAGTGTGCGATCTGCGCGAGAGCGTCGTAGAGCGCGGCGATCTGGGCCCAGTCCGTTTCTGCGGCCGCGCGCGCCCGCGCATGACACGCCGCGATCGCTGCCTGCAACGCGTAGGGGCCAAGCGCGCCGCCGAGTGCCTCCGCCCGCGCGAGTGCGGCAAGCCCGCGGCGGATCAGGAGCTGGTCCCACTGGCCGCGGTTCTGATCGAGGAGCAGGATCGGCTCACCGCCAGGTCCCACACGCGCATTCGTGCGGGAGGCTTGGATCTCCATGAGCGCGACGAGGCCATGCGCCTCCGGCTCGCGAGGCAGGAGCTCCGCGACGAGGCGGCCTAGACGCAGCGCATCCAAACAAAGCGCGGGCCGCATCCAGTCGTCGCCTGCGGTCGCGGAGTAGCCCTCGTTGAATACGAGATAGATCACCTCGAGCACCGAGCCGAGCCGGGCCTCCAGATCGCTTCCCATGGGCACCTCGAACGGAACATGCGCCGCGGTCAGCGTCCGTTTCGCGCGGACGATCCTCTGGGCGACGGTCGGCTCGGGCACGAGGAAGGCGCGCGCGATCTCGTCCGTGGAGAGTCCTCCGAGCAAGCGAAGCGTCAGCGCGACACGCGCCTCCGTCGAGAGCACTGGGTGACACGCGATGAAGACGAGACGAAGGAGATCGTCGCCGAAGTCACCGCCACTAGCCGGAACCGCCGTCGCCATCTTCTGCGCAGCCTCCAGCTCGCGTCCGAGCTCTTCGTGCTTGCGGTCGAGCCGTTCGTTTCGGCGCAGTCGATCGATGGCGCGATGTTTGGCGGTCGCCATGAGCCAGGCGCCCGGGTTATCCGGAACGCCTGACTCAGGCCATTGCTCCACGGCCGCGACAAGTGCGTCCTGTGCCAGCTCCTCGGCAAGTCCGACATCGCGCACGATGCGCGCGAGACCCGCGATGAGTCTCGGGGACTCGATCCGCCACACGGCGTCGATGGCACGGTGCGCGTCGGTGGCGCTCACAGCCACCGATTGAAGCACCTAGCCTCCGAAGACCTCTTGCACCACGGACTCGCCGTCACCGACGATCTTGCGGAACCGTTTCGCCCACTCGAGCGCTTCTTCCTTGGTCTTGACCTCGATGAGGGCGAACCCGCCCGTGAGCTCCTTCGCCTCGGTGAACGGGCCATCGGTGATCGCGACCTTTCCACTCGAGGACCGGACTCGCGTGGCGTTCGGACCGAGACCGCCGGTCGCGAGCAGGATGCCGGCTTTGGTCGTCTCCTCGACCAGCTTTCCCATCTCGGCCATGAGGGCCGGGCTCGGAGGGGTGTTTGCGCTAGCGCTGTTGCCGACCTCGTACATCAAGAACCGCATCGTCGTGTCTCCTTCTTTCATTTGGGCAGGCCTTCCGGGGTCTACCGGCTGACCTCGCCCTACTGTCACGTCGAACAAGCCATGGGCGAAATCGACATGGGCATCTACAACCGTCTCTTCCCCTATTACATCGAGGCCTGCGCTGTAACGCAGTACCACAAGAGGGGCGCCACGCCCGGCGGGTGGGGTGGACACGCGACCATTTTCATGAACGGCGCGGAGATCGACCCGGCTGCGGGCTTCCCGCGCTTGCGCCTCGCCTCGGCCGGCGCGGATCTGTCGAGTTCCGACTCTGGGGTCGGGGTCAGCGTCAACCAGATATTCACGAACGTGAACTGGGTAGCGATCCCGGGCCGACAAGAATTCTTCCGCGGCGGCCTCGCAGCCGAGCAAATCCTGGACGACTCCTTCTACGAGGCGGCGGTCCGTCGGGCGACGGCGGCCGGCTGGTTCGGCGGCATAGCGATCAGAGACAAGCTCGTGCGGCAGAAGCCACAGAGCATGCCGCTCCAGGAGTTTGTGATCCGGCATTCGATCGGCACCGACTTCGCGATGAATTTCGCACGCACTGCGTACTGCGCACGCCTACCGATGAGCCGCGACGCACTCGGTCGGGCGATCGATTACCTGAACGCGGTGAACGGAAGCGCACGTCAGACCGGCTACATCTGGGACGCGTATACGAACAACTGCAGTCACGTCGCGCACAACGCCATCGCCGCGGCCGGCGTGTGGGACCCGAAGGAGGCGCGGACCTCTGGCCCGATGAGTCTCGTGCAGGATCTCCTGAGCGTGACGAAAGCCCTCGCGCTGGGCCGCATGTCGGACTTCTCGTTCCCAGCGAATACGTTCGTCCGGCTGTACGAAGCCGGCAACGAGCGTCCGATCGACAACGCGGTCGCCGCATCCCGAAACCACGATGTCGTTCGAACCATGAACGAGGGCTGGTTGGGCACCGGGCCGGGAGCGCTCATCGTCACCTATCCGATGCACGATGGCGGGCTCAACCGGCTGTTCGCAACAGGACGAGACCCGTTCCTCTTCTCCATTCCGATGCTGTGGGACAAGGAGAAGAAGTTCGGGAGATTGACCCGGACGCCGCCGTCGAACGTCACCGATATCTATGCGAACCTGATTCACTTCCGCGACCGGTACTCGCAAGCCCTCGCGACTCAGCCGGCGATGGACGGCGACGCATTCGAGGGGCGCTTCCGCGAACGTCTCGAGGACGAACTCGAGCGAACCGAGTCGCTCATCGCGGAATACCGGCTCCTCGCTCGGCTCGGCCCCGGTTAGCTCCGCGCTCCGGCTCCCTCGGCGACCCGCCGAAAGGCCGACGGCGGCGGTCCCTCGTCGAGACGCCGACGGATCGCAGTAGCGGACTCGCCTGGGCTGAACACGGAGGTATCGACCTCGAGGTCGTAGATGCCCGGGATGTGGACATCGCGTTGCCACCGCAGGATCGGCGCGGGGACATCGGTCGCCGACCCGGTCAGATACTCGCCTTCGCGTCCGAGCTGGCCGGCGTTGCGTCGATCCATGATGACCTCGATCGGGCAGCGCACCCCCACGAAGAGGACCGGAAGTCCCGTCAGCCGGCGGGCGCTGTCCGTAAGAATCGTTCGGTCGTAATGCCCGACGTCGACCACAACATTCAGGCCCGCTCTGCTGTGGGCGGCGATCGATTCGTAGATCGCTTCATACAGCGCGGGTACGAGTGGGGCAAGGCTGTGGCCCTCCTCGCCGGGACGGAGACCCATGCCCGGGCGGTATCGCTTCGGGGTGACCTGGGTCACGAACACGTCAACGCCGAGATTCATCCAGAGACCGTCGAAGGTCTCCTGTATTGCCGTCACGATGCTCGACTTCCCGGATCGCGGAGCGCCGTTCAAGATGATGATCTGTCCGGGTTTAGCGAGATGGACCATGTCGCGAAGACTACCGGCGCCAGAACGCCCGACGCCGGTAGTCCGGATCCCCGCTAACGAGTCGAATCCCGAAGCTCGGCAAGGAGCTCGCTGAAACGATCGTGTGTCTCGCGGAGGCCCTTCTCCATCCCGCTCTGGACCATCCCGTCGCGATCTTCTTTAGAGGCGAAGAGCGACCGCGTCGTGAGCAGGGTCCGCCCCTGGTGCTCGGTGAGCGTCGCCGTGTCGACCGAGATGTGCCCCGGCATCGGCTCCCACTCGAAGGTCTGGACGATTCGTTCCGGCGCGACGATCTCGCGGTACTCACCGCGGAAGCCGGACTCGCGCCCATCGGGGTCACGCACGACATACCGCCAGCTCCCGCCGGGCCGGACGTCCATCTTGTCGACGGTCGTGGTGTACCCACGCGGACCCCACCACCGTGGGATGAGGTTGGGATCGGTCATCGCTTTGAACACGAGATCGCGGGGCCCGTCGAACTCCCTCGTGATCAGGATCTCCCGGTCCGACGGGAGCGTGACTTTCGTAGTCGCGGTGCTACTTGCCATGGCCATCCTTTTTCTCCTTGCCCTTTCGTTTGAGATCGCGAAGTACCTCGTCGAGTTGATTGAAGCGCTCGTCCCACGTGCGTCGGTACGGCTCCAGCCAATCGTCGAGCTCCCTGAGTGGCTGGGCGCGGAGGCTGTAGATCCGCTGCTGCGCGACCGGATGGGCCTCCACGAGCCCCGCGTCGCTCAGCACGCGGAGGTGCTTGGAGACCTGCGGCTGGCGAAGCCCGAGCCGCTCGACGATCTCCCCGACGGCGCGTGGCTTCCGCCGGAGAAGCTCGACGATCTGCCGGCGGTTTGGTTCGGCGAGCGCGCTCAGCGTGGCCTGCACGGCACATATATACTCTTGCAGGAATATTCCTGTCAAGGTATATATTGGTTCAACGAAAATCGGCGAAAAGAAATCGGGGAGATCCATGCAGAAAATCACGACGTTCCTCTGGTTCAACGATCAGGCTGAAGAGGCCATGAAGTTTTACGTGTCGATCTTCAAGAACGCGAAGGTCCTGAGCGTAACTCGGCTGCCGGAAGGGACACCGGGGCCGAACGGGAAGGTCATCACAGGGTCCTTTCAGATCGAGGGGCAGGAATTCATGGTTCTGAACGGTGGCCCGCAGTTTCCGTTCACGGAAGCAATCTCTCTTTACGTGAACTGCGAGACGCAAGACGAGGTCGACGAGCTGTGGGAGAAGCTCTCCGCGGGCGGATCGAAGGACCGCTGCGGCTGGTTGAAGGACAAGTACGGCCTCTCATGGCAGATCATCCCGACGGCGCTCGGCCGGATGCTCGGGGATAAGGATCCCCAGAAGGCCGGACGAGTCATGCAGGCGATGCTTCAGATGAGCAAGATCGACATCGCGGGGTTGAAGCGCGCCTACGACAAGGCGTAGCTTCTAATGCGCGCGGTCGGTCGACGACCCATGCGACTCGGCGACAGTTCGTCCCGAGGTCCACACTTCGCGAGGTGCGAACGAACAGCCCGACCCCCGTGAGCTCCGTTCGAACCCGAGACGGTCTGGATCTACGCACGTATCGATGGCCCGCTCTGGGTACCGCGCGGGCACACCTTCTCCTGGTTCATGGGATCGCCGAGCACGCGGGCCGTTACCCGCGCCTTGTGTCGCAGCTCCCTAGCGCAGGGATCGAGACGCATGCCTTCGACCAGCGAGGCTTCGGGGGCTCGGGTGGTCACCGCGCATATGTCGATCGATGGTCGCAGTACCACGACGACGTCGAGGACCGGCTCGCCGAGGTCCGCGCAGCGGCCGGAGGACTTCCGGTGGTCCTCTACGGCCACTCGATGGGCGGGCTCGTCGCACTCGGCTACGTGCTCTCGGATCCGGCACGACCGCTGCCCGACCTGCTGGTTCTTTCGGCTCCCGCGATCGACGGGGTCGTCCCCGCGTGGAAGCGCACGCTCGCCTACGTCCTCTCCCCGACGGTGCCTCGCTTCGCGGTCGCGAACAGGATTCCCAAAGGCGCGCTGTCCAGCGACCCGGCCGTCGAGGCCGCGTATCTCGCGGATCCGCTCGCCGTGCATCGGACGACGGCGCGCCTCGGCGCCGCTCTGCTCCAAGAGAGGAACCGCGTCAAGAGGGCGCTCGGACTAGGTGGACCGCTACCCCTCACGACCTACGTTCTGCATGGCGCGGACGATCCGGTCATTCCCGAATGGGCGACCCGGTCACTCGAGGGACGCCCGAACGTGACGCGTCGCGTATATCCGGGACTCCATCACGAGACCCACAACGAGCCGAGCGGCGCGGCGGTGATCGACGACACGATCGCGTGGATCGTGCGCCAGGTGGACAGCGCCAGTCGACGGCCTCGAGAAGACCCGGATTATCCGCCCAGGGTTGCGAGCTCGTAGAGGTACGCCACGTGCGAGGCGACGGCGCCGTCCCAGCTGCTGACCCTGGGATTCGACGGCTCGATCACGAAGTACTCGTCGGGCGCATGCGCCCCGCTGCCGTGGCCGAGACCGTAGTGACCAGCCGCGAGGCTGACCGGGGGATTCGTGAAGACGTAGCCGGGGTACGAGCCTGCGAGACGCGGTAGCAGGACCGGGTCGATCCCGCCGCGCCCGAGGACCGCGAGCATCGCTTTGATGATCGGCGCATCGGGCGCGGTGCTCGTCGGGTCATAGCCGCCGCTCGGATTCACTTCGATGTCGCCGAAACCGCGCTTCGCGAGGTGGGCCTTGAGCGCGGCGATCGCGCCGTCGTAGGTCATGTCCGGCACGAGGCGAAGGTCGAGCTTCGCGACCGCGCGATGCGGCATGATCGTCTTTCCGCCGGGGCCGGTGTAGCCGGCGACGAGGCCCTCGATGTTCACCGTCGGCGTGAACATGAAGCGCTCGAGCGTCGCGCGCCACGGAAGGTCGTGAGCCCAACGAGTCGCACCCGTCAGTGATTTCGCTGTCGCCTCGCTCATTTTCGTCGCGGCCTCGTCGAGCATCTCGCGTTCCGCCGCCGTCGCCGCTTTCGCTTCGCGTCCGAACCCATCGATCGCGGGATCTCCATCGGCGTTGACGAGCGTCGCGAGCGCCTGGATCAGATGAAACGCGGGGCTGTCGAGGCGCGCACGGTTCGACGAGTGGACGTCCTTGGTCGGCCCGCGTCCCCATTTCTCGCCGCTCGCGACAAGCTCGCACTCGACAACGCCCTTCGCGCCCAGGAAGATGGAGACGCTGCCGTCCGGGTCTTGAAAGGCCGATGGCATGAAGACGCCGATCGTCCGCTTCAGGGACGCGCTCACGTCGGGATGAGCGACGACCTGCCGGAAGTGCGGCGATCCGATCTCCTCCTCGCCCTCTGCGACGAGAACGAGGTTGACGGGGACCTTCTTCCCCGCCCCGCGGATCGCGTGCAGCGCCGCGAGGAACGCAGCCTCCGGCCCCTTCTGGTTCACGGCGCCGCGGCCGATGAGCACCTTCCCGAATCCGGGCCTGTCGACGATTGCCGCCGTGAACGGCGGCGATGACCACTCCGCCGGATCGGCCTGTTTCACGTCGTACATGAAGTAGATCGCGACGGTCTTCGCCGCCCCCGCGTCGAGCGTGGCGAAGACTCCCGGATGGCCGTCGGTGTCGATGCGCGTTGCCTTCTGGAAACCGGCGTCGCGCGCCATCCGCATCATCAGATCGCAGCCCTCATCCATGCCGCGGTTTTCGGCGGCGAGAGCCGGGTGCTTTACCCACTCCTGCAGGCGTCCGACGCTTTCGTCGTGGCGTTTCTCGATCTCGGACTGGATGGTGCGGAGCGACGGATCAGCGAGGAGCGCCTGTGCCGTCTGGGTCACAGCTGGTGATGGTATGGATCTCTGGACCTCTTCACATCTTCTCCACATCTCCCGGGTAGGGTCCGTCCTGGGTTCGGAGGGAAGAAATGAAGGCCATCGTCCAGGACGGGTACGGCTCAGCTGACGTTCTGCAGCTTCGCGAGATCGATAAACCGGTCGTCACCGACGGAAGCGTGCTCATCCGGGTGCGCGCCGCCTCGGTGAACGCGCTCGATTGGCACAGCGTGCACGGCGGGAAAATGATTCAAACGGTCTCGACCTTGATGCGCCAGCCGGAACAACCCGTTCGGGGCGTGGACGTCGCCGGAGAGGTGGAGGCCGTCGGCGCGGGCGTCACGCGCTTCGTCCCGGGCGACGAGGTGTTCGGCGGGGCGCCGGCGGCGTTCGCCGAATACGCGCGGGCGCGCGAGAACGCCCTGGTGCTCAAGCCTCGGAACCTCTCGTTCGAGCAGGCCGCCGCGGTGGGGGTCGCCGGGCGGACGGCGCTGCAGGGTTTGCGCGACAAGGCGCAGGTGAAGCCAGGGCAGCGGGTGCTGATCTGCGGCGCGGGCGGCGGCGTCGGGACATTCGCCGTGCAGATCGCGAAGGCGCTCGGGGCGCACGTCACCGCCGTCACCAGCACGAGGAACGTCGACCTGGTCCGCTCGCTCGGGCCCGACGAGGTCATCGACTACACGCAGGAGGATTTCACCCGGCGGGGAGAACGGTACGACGCGGTGTTCGACGTCGCCGCGAACCGGTCCGTCTCCGATTTGAGGCGCGCCCTCAAGCCGAACGGGACACTCGTGCTTGTCGGTGCCGACAAGCGCGGTGGGCTCGCGATATTCACCCGAATCGGCGGTGCGTTCGCGCGCTCACGGTTACTGCGTCAGCGGATCGTCTTCTACGTCGCCAAGGCGAGTCAGGAAGATCTCGTCGTCTTGAAGGATCTCATCGAGACCGGCAAGGTATGCCCGGCGATCGATCGGACGTATCCGCTCGCGGAGGCCGCGGAGGCCGTTCGCTACCTGGGAAGCGGTCAGGCCCGGGCGAAGGTCGTCATCACGATGTGAGCAGGTCAGCGGTGGTAACCGGCGACCGCGGCAATCCCATCGGAGCCGAACGGCTCCCAGAAATAGTCCTCCACTCAGGCCTTGGCGATATCGCCGATGATGCGGGCGAGCTCCTGCGGGCGCGACCACATCGGCCAATGGCTCGTCGGCAGGTCGACATAGGTCACGTTGTGCAATTCGGCCAGGCCGCCGAGCCACGCCTGGCCCTCCTTGACCGCGTCCTTGTATTGGTCGGACGTGTACCCCGTGCAGATGACCGTGCTCGGCACGTCGAGGCGCGCGTCGTTGGTCAGCTGCGCGGTCCCGCGTAGTGCGGCGCCCGGCTCGGGAATGGCCCGCCGCCGGAACGTCTCGAGATGCTCCTTCGTGAGCCCGGTGAGGTTCTCCTCGGCCGCGAGCTTCTCGAGCGAGGGCATTGGCTTCTCGGCGGCGGCGAAATCCGAATCGAGCGCGCCCTTCGCTGGTCCTGTGTCGACGTAGATCATCGCTTTGATCTGCGTGGGGATGCGGTCGGTGACCGCGTACCCGGGAGCACCGGCACCGCTATGCACGGCGAGCACGACGGGGCGCCTCGCCGCGGTCACCGCCTCGCAGATCGCATCGACGTGGTCGGCGAATGTGATCGCCGAACGGTCCGCGTCAGCGGACTCGAGGCCCGGCAAGGTCAGCGCGGTGACACGGTGTCCCTCGGAGCGCAGCGGAGCGACAACCGCGTCCCACGCCCACGCGCCGAGCCAAAAGCCAGGAACCAGCACGATCGGTGTGGTGTTCATTCCCCAAGCCTAAGATCAGCCGCCGAACAAAGAGGGAGAGAGCGTCAGCTGGCGCCCACCAGGAGAAGGTAGATATCGGTTCGGCGCTCCTTCGGATCCTCGGCCCAATCGCCGTAGACCTCCCAGCTTGTCCCCGTCTGCTCTCTTCCGTTTGCTGAACACCACCGTTGAAGCGCGGCATACGCGCCGGCCATCTCGGAATAGTCACCCCAGTGCGCGGTGGTCACAGCCGGTCCAGCGGGTGTCTGCGAGTGGCGCACGCCGCCGGCGTCGACGAAGTCGCCGAAAACTTCCACACCGGCCTCGATGTGCGCGAGGCCGCCGAAGTACACGACCACGTTGTGGCCCGTCTTCACGTGCTGACCTCGCAACACTGGCCAGACCGTGTCGAGTAGCGTCAGGATCGTCCGAGGCAGCTCCGCACGCGACGTTGCGCCACTCATCGCAGCAATTCGGCGAGGCTGAGCCTCCACAACCCTGATCTCGTACTCCATTCACTCGCGGCCCTTCGTCGTGGCGATGTCGGCCTCATTGCCCGCAGGATCGGCCAGCGTCCACCATGACGGCGCGAACGTGTCGCGCACCATCCGCCCACCGGCGGCGAGCGCCGCGGCGATGCGCTCCTCGGCCTGCTCGTAGGGCACCCACACCGCGATGTGGATCGCGCCGCCGCCGTCCGCGCGCGCTTCCTTCATCTGCTCGAACCAGAACGGCACCGAGCGACCACGCGGATCCACGAGATCCTCGGCGGGGCTGTCGCGGCGAGGCTCGTACCCAAGCACGGCGCGCCAAAACGGCATCACACCGGGCCGATCGGTCGCGCCGGGGATGACGAGAAGGCTCTGGACCGCCGACGGGTCCGCAGAGAAGCCCAGCTTTCGGGCAGCTGCCGAGATCTTGCGTGCCAGCTCGACGTGGCTCTGGAGCATACCGCCGTACCCCTCGACGAAGGCGACCATGCGCACGGTCACACCGTCGTGACGCACGTCAACGTCCGGTAGAAGATCGTCGACGCCCGGGAACTCGCTGA